>Ga0315912_10000702_pt1 | contig 52095 bp, 39 predicted proteins | sample VfabasoilMG_FD_204469 | JGI IMG/M metagenome (GOLD analysis project Ga0315912, IMG submission 204469) | Garden soil microbial communities collected in Santa Monica, California, United States - V. faba soil | ecosystem: Environmental > Terrestrial > Soil > Garden | place: USA: California...
TGTCTTGATCGGTGCCGAGCACGCCCAGCGCGTAGCCGATTCGGGCATAGGCCATCGCGAATTCCTGGTCCAGAAGCGCGGCCAGTTTGAAGAGCTCGATCGCTTCATCGTTTCTGAACGCGCTCAGGCGGTTCAGTCCCATCGAGTAGTAACGATATGCCTCGAGATTCGTCGTCAATGACGAAGGCGACGTGGGTGCCGCCGGCGCGATCTCTCCGAAATGCTGTGCAAGGCGCCAACTGAGCAAATCGACCTGCCGGAGCAAATCGTCGGGCGAGTCGATGGTCAGCGCTTCGGCTTTCACCAGGCGACCGGTGGCATCGTGAAGCCGGAGATCGATTCGAATCGTGTTGCCGAACTTCGCGAACGACCCCAGCACGATATGATCGAGATGCGCGCGGCCGGCGATGTCCAGCGCTTCTTTGAGATCGATGCTGGAATCCCGTTTGTGGCCCGATCGGTCGAGCAGCAGGTTCAGCTGCTCGCGACCGACGACCGACACCGACTGTGAGCGTGACAAGCCGCTCCCGAGCATGTCGGCCAGGCCCTCGCGCAACCAGTCGAGCTCGGCGGTCTTCGACTGGTTATCGAGAAACATCACCGCGATCGAGGATCGACGGCCGGCGCCCGCGGTCGTCAGGCCTGATTTGATGATCAGCGTCGCGGCGATCGAAATCAGCGCGGCGGAGATCGCCATCGGAATCATGTAGTGACGGCGAGGCTTCGTTTCGGGCCTGAAGAGCCGATGCTGCGGTATGAGCGCAGGCAGCTCCGACGCGCGCACGCCAGGCTCGACCGCCGGCTTCGTGTCGATGGGCTCGACAACACCGACAAACCGGTAGCCGCTCTTCGCGAGCGTCTTGACGTACTTCGATTGCTTGGCGTCATCACCCAGCACTCGTCGAATTTCGACGATGCATTGCACGACCGCGTCGTCGGTCACGGCGGTGTCAGGCCACACGACGCTGACAATGTCGTCTTTCGAAACGACGCGATGGCGTTGATCGAGCAGGAACAGCAACGGCTGGAATGTCTTCGGGCGGAGATAGAGATCCTGACCGTCGCGGCGCAGACAGCCGAGATCTGGCCTGACTTCGACGTTCGCGTCACGAATGTAACAAGGCGACAGCGCCATCGGGCCCTGAATTGGGAGCGCAGAAGATTAGCCTTAGCGGCTCCGAAGCGCAAACATGATCGGCCGGCACAGCCGCGGCCAATCCGTCGGCATCGAGAGCGCGCAAACGGACCGTGGGCCCTGCGAGTGGATCCGATGGAGGCGTTACGGGCGGGCTAGCTCTGGGCGCCTACTGGCGTATCGCGATTTCGCCCCGGCTGGCCGGCCCGGCGCCCCCGCAGAACTGCTCAAACGTTGCTCGAAGACGAGTGATCAACTGCTGCGAATCTCCACCCTGCCGTTGAGTCTCGAGCTCCAGGACCTCGAACCTGCCTCTTCCCAGGCTGTTGGCAGGACACGGCCGGGACTGAAACATGAAACGGATGCGCGGAAGAGTCGGGTCCCCGCTCGGCCAGACGGACGCGGCGTCATGCGTACCAAGTGCAATCGGCTGTCTGCCGGTCCAAAGATTGAGGGTCAGCACGTCCGGCTCATGGGCCAAAATCGGTGACCCAAATCGAGTCAAAAATCTGGAAGCCACGAATCTCCGAGAGCGCGAACGAAGTGCCGTCAGCGAGCTGGTCTCCGGGATCCGACTTGAACACGAAGTAATTCCCGGAACTCGGCGTCACAAACATCGGTTCCCGGCGCGTCAGCCCGTGAAACGACGCGGACACCTCGACGTAGCCGAGGCTCACTCCGTGAACTGACCCGGGCGCTTCGATGGTTGCCACCCCGGAATCCGACGACTGCCATGTGGCCTCCGAGGTGACATCGCGTACCTGGCCATCGCTGTAGGTCGCCGCCAGCGAAAACTGAGAGGTGGTGCCGACCATCGGGCGTGTCCCCGTCAGCGCGACTGACTGTAAAGCTGGAGCGACGGGCGCCGAGGGCGTTGTTGGGGCAGGGGCGGAATTGCATGCGACAACGCTTGCGCAAACGGCACCAGCAAACAGGGCGCGGTGAAGGGGCCCGATCATCTGCGTTAAGTAATGAGCTTACACCATGGTGACAAACCAGTCTGAACCGCAGCAAGCGAGAGCCAAGGCGCGGCAGAGAGGGGAAACCGGATATGGCCAAGGAAAAGTGCCGGGGGGGGAATCGAACCCACACGGGCCTTTTGAGCCCTCAGGATTTTAAGTCAGTCCGCGCCATCAGAACTAAACGAAGAACGGCAGTTTTCCTAAAGAGTTCGACCGGTCACCTAGCACTCAGATGGACTGAGCGGTACCAACTTAGTCTGCGATGGCTAAAGTTCAGCTAAAGTAGCAGTTCCGAATTTCGACCGAGATGAACGACGACTTGTCCACCGGAAATGGGGGTTCAGATTCGTGCCCTTCAACATCTTTTCAAAACGTCAGCGAGCGCTGCGCGGCGAAGCTCCAGACGTGTATCAGTATGAGACGATTTCGGCTCAGCTGCGCGCTCAGATCATCCACCTCCTAAAAGACGCCTTTGGCGAGCGGTCGCGCTATGGCGCCGATCATTTGGACCCAGTCCGCAGCATCCTGCACCGCGAGTATGGGGTTTTCAACCTTTCGAAGCTCCCCACGAACACCTCGCGAACCGAGTTGTTTTCCTTCGTCGCCAATGACGCCACCACCGAGCAGGTTCTCGACGTCGTTGAAGTTGCAATGGCTATTCTGAAAAGGGATTCTGGGGGGCCGCGAGCTACGCTCAACGTCGCCGAGGCTGTCGACGAACTGAATACACGCTTTCGCGAACATGCGGTCGGTTTTCAATATGAATCCGGCGAAATTGTACGCGTGGACTCACGCCTCATCCATCAGGAGGTCGTCCGGCCAACCTTGGCCGTCCTATCCGATAGGCGATATGCCGGCGCGGAGTCGGAGTTTCTTAAGGCACACGAGCACCATCGGCATGGCCGGGACGGAGAAGCTATTAACGAGTGCCTGAAAGCACTGGAGAGTACGCTCAAGGTCATCTGCAAGAAACGAGGGTGGGCGTTCAAGGAGACCGATACCGCCAAAGCCCTCCTCGATACGGTCTTTGCCAATCGACTGGTGCCGGAGTTTCTTCAGGGCGAATTCACCGCGCTTCGAGCCGCGATTGAAAGCGGCGTCCCGACGACTCGAAATCGCACGAGCGGCCACGGGGCGGGGTCGGTGCCAAAGACTGTCCCGCCCCACCTCGCGAGCTACATCCTCCACTTGACAGCTGCGTCGATCCTGTTTCTCACCGACGCGGAGAAGCACCTGCCATAGCGCGGCCCGAAAGCGGCCATGCCTGAGATTATCGATTGCCCTTGGCTCGATTGAACAAGGCGAAGGCTGCAGCTGAGAAGCGAAGGGGCCAACTCGCAAGGTTTCGGGCGAGGAAGACTGCTTAGAGTTACTCGTTAAAGATATCGCGCCGCAACGCTTGGTACATTGGCGTCCCGGGCTTTATGAGAGAAGCGCAGACTCCCCTCATGAACGCCCGCTTATCACTGCCGAGCTTGTGGGCCGTCAACAGGCGTTTCGCTGCGACGTAGATATCCCCCGCCGGTCGCTTCAGGTCGTCACGGGGCCCGGCGGCAGCGATGCTCGTCTCAAGCGCTCGGCGTTTTTCGTCTAACAAGGCTGTCGTCTGCTCTGGCTGGCCGACCGCAGCGCACAATGCCGTCAGAACGCTGTCGTCCAGAAGGAACGATTCGATTGTTCGCAAAGACAGCACCTGTACGTCACTCCCCCGCAGCTCGTTGATTTCAGCATCTGTACGGTCGTCTCGATCAATTACGCGAGAGACTCGAACGCCCGGAGCTAAGGCCGTGAGTAGTTTTGCGACACCGCGCGGATCGTTCTGTAGATCGTCGGCGCTACCTGCGCCAAGAAACAAGACTTGTGGGTACTCGGCTTGGAAAATCTGATTGAAGCACTCGGCATCAAAGTCCCGACCGCCGTCCAGCAGGCCTCCCTCGCAAAGCACAACCCTTTCGGGGGTGACGTACCCCGCCAAATCATCAAGGGCGATCTGTAGGGCTCGTTTCCAGAATGGACGATCTGGATCTGTCGGGCGAAGAACCTGGGGTAGGTCGAAATTCAGCCCGTCAAAATCCAGAAACGCGACCGCGTCCCGCTGGCTCTGCGACAAGTCGCGCGCTCTTCTCATCATCCCGATGGAGTGCGTCGCCAGCCATAACTGCGAACCTTCCGGAATCGCTCGGAGCAACTCGTCGAGCAATGCGCCCTGCAGGCTTGCAGCGATATGGGCTTCCGGCTCATCGATAAAGAACACCGTGTCGTCGAACTCGATCCGCTTGACGAGAAGATCGAGTACTAAGTCAAACGCTGCCTTCTCTCCGCCAGAAAGATTCTTGTACAGGAAGGCCTTGCTATCGCCCTTGTCGAAGCGAAACGTACCCCCTGAGAGCGGGTTACCGAGACTATTGAGAACCAACCCGGGGAACAGCCGCAACGTCGCTTCTCGAATGTCACGAATTAAGGAGTCCCGAAACTCTGTAACAGTGAGATTTGGGTCTGTGCACTCGAAGAGCTCCTGAAAGCCCCGAGAGATCAGACGTCGATAGTTCAAGCTGACGGCCTGATCGTTGTCTATCAATCGCGAAAACCTGTGCTCCTTGAGGGCTGGTCCAACCGTCTCGAGTGAATTGAGTTGAAATTCAGGGTCATTTCGGTGTGCCGACCGGGCATATATCGCCTTGCGCCGCTGATCTTCCGAGACGGGCTGAGGGTCATAGAAGGTAACTGCGAGCTTGTCATTCCAATTCCCGGCAGGTTGGCCGGGGATTTGCTTAACGTGATACGACTCATCCCAGCCGCCGCGCCCGGCATAGTTCAGAAGATACCAAGAGTGAGCTGCGTCGATGACAGACGACTTGCCGCAACCATTCGGACCGGCAATCATGACAAGTCGGGCAGTCGCAGGAATGTCAGTGATATGCGTGTCGGTGAAGCGCTTGAAATTCTTGAGGCGCAGGTCGTGGATCTTCACACTTGTTTCCTTCCGATTTGCCACACTGTTTCGCTGGACTGTGCATCCGAATCGAGATCGGAAGGACGTGCAGGTCGCGACGGTGGTTTCAACTCAGCTCGTGCAAATCAGTTAGAGAATAGCTAAAGTCTCGCGGCTATGGCTCCTCAACACCAACATCATTGAGCGATCGTATTACCTATAAGTTATTTGTTTACTAGTGATTAGAGTGCCGGGGGTGGGAACCCACACGTTCCTTTTGGGAACTCAGGATTTTAAGCCTGACTCGACCATTGAAATACCGAGTCAATCCGCAATTTCTCTGAACGAACTCGCAGCGCAACTTGGTTGGCGTTGGACCAAATTAAGTTGCCCTTTGGTAGCGTGCGGGCACAGCGATGGGCACAGCCAATCTTGCTTTTCACAGTCACCCAATTGATTTCGTGCATCAGACACCAGAACCTGCGTTGTTCTTGAGTTGCTGGACTGCGTTGGATCGATCAAAGGTCGGCATCAAGCAGAACTCTCGAACGAAGAGTGTGAAACGCACATTAGAGAACAATGCGACTCCCAGGATGGCCATAGCGATCCATTTGAGAACTCCAGGGTGGACCGAAGCGTGCGGACAACCGCGCGGAACCCGAGCGACGAGTTCCAGCAGGGCAATCTGAGCAGCTGACTCATTTTCTTGCTACCTGCCTGGACTCTTTGCCGCTTGTGCCCGATTCTCCGCTCGCCAAGCCCCAGGACGGGCGTGAACCGTAGGTCATCTCGTACTGAACGGCGCGATAGATCTGGAACTCTTCAAGGTTCGGGTAGAACCTGGACCCTAACTTAACGGGCAGCGCCCAGTTCGCCCCCAAGTTCCCGTTCTCAACGACGAACACCTCGTCGATCGCCTGCACTTCTGGTGAATGTTCGGCGGCTCCGCGAAACGCGTCCGCGACAACGCCCTCATTCAGAAGGGCTATATCGAAATAGTCAAGTAGCAGAGCACGCGGCCTGTCTGGATAGCGCATCAGGGTCTTTGCCTTTTGTGAGATGGCCCGCCTGATGTCGTCCTTCATTTCGTCCCTGCGGCCGGTCGGCACAATCCTCGCCGGATAGCACGCGGGGCCACTTACGGCCGCAGCCCGGCTTATTGAGACGGGAAACGGAATATCGTCCCAGCTAAAGTCTATGAAGCGATCGTCCAGTGGCATTTCGGCGATCGCGGCTCGAACCCGACGGTACAGCAGCAGTCTCAAGTCCTTCCAATCCCTCCCTGTCGGGATCGACCGCGCCGGAATGGCGATGTGAATCCAATCAGGGAACTCGGACTGTATGAGTTTTGCGATCGGCGGGAGCATTAACGAAAACCGTTCATCATCTACCTTGCGACCAGCGTACGGGTGAATAGTGGTGTGCTCGACTGCCCACGTCTTCGCCCCCCTACGGACGAGAGCATCGCACCTGCCCAAACCTGGTTCATTTCGATCGGACCACCGGACGACACGCACGGGCTGTCGCTCGACGTTGGCCACGGCGCGGCACCATATACGGATGGCTCGTTCTTCGGCGGCGTAATCGGGCATCTGTCAAAGAACAGCTGAAGTCCGACTCATCTTGAAATAACGCAGGTCTTGTGAACGAACTCACGGACCATATCTGCGTGGCTAGTAGCCATTTGCAGATCTTAGACCCGTTTCGACAGTGGCTCTCGAACCAAGTGCGCGCACTGGCGGAGTGCTGAGTCCGCCCAGAAGACTACTCTCTCGACTTGCCCCAACCGAATCTACCTGCGGCACGGAGCCTGAGCGCTAGGTTTTGAAACTCAGCGGCCTCCAAGGGGATCGAAGGGTGAGACTGTTCATGCGGGGGCCAGATCGCTGGCAACCGCCGAGCGAAGTGATCAGGCCGAACAACGAACGGCAAAGTCGGTCCGCCTGGCACCCTGACAACGTGGATGGCCTGCGTAATAAAGCAGCCCACTTTGAGTGTCCAGACGGCTACGGTCCCTTCGGTCGTTCCGGTCACGGATGTGACGATTGGCGTAATCGCACGTCCCCCCGTCGAGACGTGGTGACTCGGTTTGATCCGACCGATGAAGACCCACGCGTCCCGTCGAGGTGCGACTCGATACCGGAAGAACCGTTCGGCGTCCTTTGGCCCAAACGTTCTGGGCTCGTACATCGTGTCCATCACAAGGAACGTTTTCCAGATCCAAGCCGCAACCCACTCTTGACCAGCCTCGTCCAGCTGTTCCCGTTTGCCGTGCAAGATCGGTTCGAGATACGGCTGAATGCGGTTCTCGTGCCGACTGAGCCAACCCTCGTTACACCGCTTGCATATGACTTTTGCGACCACTTCGAAACTGCCGACGGCTTCCCAAGCGGTGCCCACCGGCTTTCGATCAACGAGTGATGTGGAAGTCAGGCGACGAACACCCAGACTCTTGGCCGTCCATTCTGGAACAACGTGTTCTCGCGTGACAGGTCTTCCTCCGCAAAAGAGACAGGCGCGCACCGAATAATGCTACTGCACACCAACGTTCAGACAGCTGGAGCCGATCTCAAACGGTGCTAACCTATTGATTCTGAGTGCCGGGGGTGGGAATCGAACCCACACGTTCCTTTTGGGAACTCAGGATTTTAAGCCTGATTCGCGGTTTGAAATCCTGAGTGAATGCGCAACTTTCCTAAACGAAATCGCCGCGGAACTTGGTTGCCGTTGGGCCGGATTGGGTGTCGTTTGGTGGCGTCCGGGCACAGCCACGGGCACAGCTCTGACGCGAGCGTCCACAAATGAAGAGCGGCCCGGCTGGCAAGAACCAATTGGGCCGCTATCTCCGTTATTGGGCCGCGACTTCAGCAAACAACCGACAATAAGCAGCTAGTGGCGAGCTGCGCTTCGGCGGCGACGAACCGCGACGAACGCGGCGATACCGGTGCCCAGCAACAGCAGCGACGAGGGCTCGGGCACTGGCGTACCCGCCGTTGTCGCACGACCGGCTGTGACATCCCGCCGGGAGAGGCAGTTGGCACATTCCCAGCTGCCGACTGTAGTGGACGCACCGCCGCCGGGGATAAGAGAAATCGCGCCTGGAACTGTTAATGAACCTGTGAAAGCGAAGTTCACGTACGGATTGGAGTTGCCGTTGTTGGCAGCGATGATGAACGAATTCGAAGCAAAGAGATTCATGGCGGTGAGGTGAGAGGTGATCGGGTTGTAGGCAAAGCCGGGCAAACTTGCACCTGCGGTGCTTGTGAAGCCCCAATCCGTGAGTAGGCCCGTCGTTGACTCGATCGTGAACGTGCCCGAGGCCGTGGCACCGTCATTAAATGTCACGCCAGCAAGCGTCCACACGATCGGTGATGCATTTGCCCGGCCGGCAGTCGTCACGACAAGGGCGATTCCGGCGAACAACGTCAACAGCAGGCGTCTCATTTTGATCCTCCCTGGAACGGCTCGGTGCGGAATTCAAAGTCAGAGATATGGCCGGGGGACTATACAACACTGCTACAACTGATTGCTGAGAAGTCTGCTCGTGGAACGTCTTCTACCTGGCGGATGACAAGTCACCGACGTCCCCCCGCTTTGAGTAGCGGATCTGATTGGAAGCGGTACTCTCGCCACCTCCGGCACCATTGCACACATGTCTGCAGGACTCCGCCCCCGATCAACACGATCTGACGATGACTACAAGTCACTCTTCGTCTTGCGCCGCCACGGTCCAGACACGTTTGAGTGGCAACTCAGCCTTCAGATCGTCGTCAAGGTGGTCGTAGGTGGACCAGCAGGCCAAGGCAGAGGCCGAGCGTAGGCTGAAGCGATTCAAGAAACGGCAGAGGGCGTGAAAAATCTGGCGCAGCTAAAGTTCAGTTAGAGTCGGGGTCCAAAACCGCATCGCTCGCCTGAGTGATTCGACGCAAATTGCGAAATCATTCAGAAAAAGTGCCGGGGGTGGGAATCGAACCCACACGATCCTTTTGGGATCTCAGGATTTTAAGCCCTGATTCGCATCCCCAAATGCTGAACAATTCCACGATGTTTCCTTATGAAACCGTCGCGCATCTTGGTTGCCGTTGGGCCTGGCTGGATGTCGTTTGGTGGGGTGCGGGCACAGCGACGGGCACAACCCGACGCCTCGCAATCTCGCTCGCCGGAGTTGCCCCAAGCTAGCGTAATAAAGTCGCCCTGGGAGCCGCTTTCCCACGAATGGACCATGCGAGTGTCTGCAAATCGACGGGCAGTCAAGTCGTCTGAGACAGATCTGTCGCTGTCTACCCGTTAGCCTTGAAATATTTCCTGCTGTGGCGCGATTGGGCTCTAGCTCTGTGTTAGCGTCTGCCCTCGGCGGTTCCTGAAATCCAGTTGGCGGCACTCCTCCCCATGCGGCGACGAAGGGCGGCAACAGTCCATGTCGAGACCAGGGCGACGAAGACACTTAGCGATGCTAACTCTCCTGACCGGGTTTTTTGGAGCAGGACTGATCATGGCAGCGGCACCACGCGGTGATATTGGCGCGCGGGTCACCCGCGATACGAGCGGCCTGCCGGGCGCATACGCCGTCATCCTTTCTAACGCGATCGGCTGGAATGTAACGGACGAGGGAAAGATCACGAGCATGCCCGTGCCGTTGCAGTGGTCCGACGTACCAATGTCCTTTCAGGGTCTGTTCAATACTATCCCCGCCGACGTAGACCATTGGAACGTTGATTCAAACGCGTGCCAGGGAGGAAGGGGTGGCTATGGGTCTATCGGCAGCGACCTCCGTACACTCTGGGGCAGGCCACCGAACCTGTTCATCGACTTCGGCCTGGGAACGGCGAACTGCACCTCCGCCGGCACCTACTACTTCATCCTTGCCGATCCGAACACTAGACAGAATGTCTACATCTACTCGATTGATTGGAATGGTGTTTATCCTCTCTATAAGTTCACCTACACGAACGGCCTTGGCTTCGGACCAGACGTCGATGGCAATCTCTGGAATATCTGGAGTGCGAACGGTTCCCTTGTCTGGGATTGGCAGCACAAATACGTCGGCGGATATCTCCACTACCAGTTCAAGGTCTACGACATGCCCGGTCTCTATTGTTCCGGCTCATGTCGCTATCACAATATCTGGGGTAAGGACCCGACTGAAGGGTTCAACTTGGCGGACGTAGTTCATGACAGCTATATATTCCCGGAGAGCAACCAAAACGCGCATACCTATCGGGTGGATATCCAGTGGAACGCAACGGGGTACCATGCGTTCGTCTTTGATCTCACTGACAATTTGGCGTATTCGGAGCAAGACTACTTCCACTCCGTAACCTCCGCCACCCATGACTCTTGGACTTGGGGTTACTCGTACTGGGGCCTACCGCCATACGAAACTTACCCTGACGAAGAACCAAGCGATCACGCGACAAACTGGCGCAGCAGCGTTTCATTCGCTGACAGCGTCACTGGCACTAGCGGCGGTGGTGATGACGTACGCACCGATGCGCTGCCGGTGATGGAACCAGTGGTGACGACTGGCGCAATCAGTGTGAGCAGCGATCTTCAGGCAGCGACGTTCACAATCAGTGGGCCAGCGACGTATCAGGGAAGCGGACAGTCGTTTTCTGTCAGCAGCGCTCCCGCCGGAAGCTACACGATTTCCTACGGAGCCGTCGCCGGTTACAGCACACCAGCCCCTGAGACGCAGACCTTGAGCGCTGGAGGCCAGATCGCGTTCAGCGGGGTCTACACAAACCCGTCCGGCTCACTCTCCGTCACGACGAACCTCGCGGCTGCCACCTTCACGATCAACGGCCCGTCCACGTACAGCGGGAACGGCACCAGCTTCTCTGTCGGGGCCGCGCCAGCGGGGACTTACACGATTACTTTCGGGGGCACGACAGGCTACGCGGCACCGGCACCGGAAACAAAGGTGCTTTCTCCCGGCGGCGTGCTGAGTTTCAGCGGGACCTATGTCGCCATGGGTTCGCTTGGCGTGAAGCTGAACACAAATCAAGGTGGCTTCACCGTTCAAGGTGCCTTGGGAAGTGTGTTGGACGTTTCCGGTTCGAGTGCGCAGACATATGGCCCGGTCCCATTTCCATCTGGCACCTACACCATCAGCTTCCATGACACCGCTAGCCGCACTTTCACGCCCGCACCGCAGAGCTTCACCGTTTCCGGGGGATCTCTCACGCAAGTGTCCGCCTCCTACCAGCGCCTGATTCTCACGGCGTTCACAGGGTTCGGCAACGCTCCTGCTGATCCCGACTGCTTCGCCTCCCCTATCGGCAGCAAGGTGGGTTCCGGAATCATGTTTACTGCTAGCAAGGCGGGGGCCGGAATGACCAGCTTGCTTGCCACCGTTCAGGCCAACACGATCGGGCGAGGGACCATCGGTCCAGTAGATGACGCGGGCACCTCTGTCCTGGCGCTGACTTTTTACGGTCACGGAATTATCCCGAGCACATCTGGACCGACCAAGACAGAGGATGGCAATGCATGCTTCCCGCCGAGCGGCACTCAGCACTACGAGGCCGAAAGAACTCTGATGAATCAACAGCCGACGAGTCCGTGGGACAGGATCGCGATCGTTGGCCACAGCTACGGCGGCTATCGTGCTGCTCTATTTGCAAAGCAACTGATCGACAACAGAAACATCGTTCCAGACGTCCTGATAACGGTGGACGGAGTCAATTGGGACAGCTGCAATCTTGGTGATGTTCTGACGAAGCTGAAAAACCGGAAGACTTGCGACCAGCAGGCGAACCCGCCGTTACTTCCAACACTGCCGTTGAGCGTTTTTCGCTACAGCTTCTACCAGACCGAGGGAGAATCGCGCTTAGGTATTACTTTGGACCTGTTCGGTTTTACGATGCCAAACGCTTCGACCCAACAGGCATCCGTCCAACACACGCAAATCGATGATGACGCTGGCGTCACCCCGTCAATCGCCGCAGTGCTGGCACAGCGAATGCGGCTACCGCGAGTCATTGTCACGCCGCAGACTCCGGCGAGGTCGGCTGGATCGATCAATTTAGTCGCCACTCTCTCTGCAACGGGATTGCAGACTTCAGCGGGAATCCAGATAACGGGTGCGACCCTCAACGGCGTGGCGGCCACGAACCTGTCAGCTGTGACGAGCCAAGGTGACATGGCATTTGGTGCCAGCCGCGATATCAGGCTGACGTTCCCCGACGCGGCAGTCAAACCCGGCAAGGCAGGCACACTGGTGATTAGCGGGGTTTTCAACGGAAACCAGACATTCAGTCTGCCTATTGGCTTCTCTGTGATCGTCAAATGACATTACTCGCTGACCAGGCACAGAAAAGGGACAATTCGCACCATATTGGTGCCGTAGGCACTTTCGCCTCGTGGCTGAATTGATTGATTCTGAATGCCGGGGGTGGGAATCGAACCCACACGATCCTTTTGGGATCTCAGGATTTTAAGTCCTGTGCGTCTGCCAATTTCGCCACCCCGGCCCACGCGCCTTAGAGATTAGCTCACGATCTCGGCAGCTCGTACGTTTCTAAGATGGTCTTGTCGTAGACCAGCAGCCTGTTACCGCTCGGAGCGATGGCGACTGCGCCTCCAAATGAGCGATTCATCCACCACGAGACATCGAAATCTTTTGTAAAGATTGGCTTTCGCGTCGCTACGTCGTAGACCTGAGCCCCGTCTCGCCACTCGAATCGCCCGGAGCCTTCAAACGGCACCCAGATCCATCGCCAGTAAACCCGCACGGCTGCGAATCGCCTGCCGTCTGGTGTTGACTTGATGAATTTCAAACCCCGATGATCCTCCCCCATTGAGGTCTCGGTCCAAGTCGCCGAGTCAGCATCGATCCAGAACAGCCGACCGTGTCGGTCTCCGTCGATCAACATTCTTGGTGAGACGAATATTGGGCCGCAGCAACGCTCTTCTTGGCCTGCTGGCAATGCAACGGGTCTCCACGGGCCTCCGTGTGCACGAACCGAGAGGTCTGCCTTTCCACTCGCCGCAGACTCCCGACGCGCGGCGAAGGGCGTCAGACATCGGCCCATACGGCCCCTGTGGCGTCTGAATGTCCGTGACGGCCATCGACTTCATGTCGATTCGCTGCAGGGGCGCTGTGGGTTCGTGAGGCCAGAGCACGACGGTCGTACCACCGGGAAGCAGTCGCGCAAGACCCGAGCGAACCGTCTGGCGTTTCAAGGCACGAAGACTAACGTCGTAAAGGGTGGCTTCTTGTTTCCATACGACGAACAACTGACGCTCACCAACCGCAGCCAGGGTTGGGAAACCCTCTTGGGACCCGAGTGCGACCGAGCCGAGTTGCTTTCCCGGCGTGGTCGAGATGTCGATCGTTGCCAGGTGGAGATTGATGTCTCCGTTCTGCGGTCCGTCCGAGGTGTAGACCACGGCAATTGTCGAGTCGTCGAGAAACTCAGCACTCAAGCTTCGAGTTCCTGCGATTGCACTGTTGACAGCCCTCAGATCAATTCGGACTGGAGTCGGAGAGCCAATCTGTAGTTCGCTTCGGGCCGTTCGGTTTCCGAACAGCACGAAAACACTGAGGAGAGCCAGCAGCAGTCGTGACGGCATTCGCCTCATGGCCACCTGCCACCGAATCATAGATTAGGCGCGGAAAGCGGTGTCAGTTCTGGTGTCAGTTGGGTTCTCTATCCGGTGCAACTTGCTGCAGGTCCCTGCCTTCGCCGTCGCGTGGCTTCTCGAAGACCGGTGTCCATTTCGCGGGAAAGTCGCGCCACTTCTTGTCACCCTCGAGCCGGTACTGGATATCGATCTGGTGCGTCTTACCGTCCCTCAGTTCGAGCGGAGGATTGATGCTCAGGAGGTAATGGCCAGGCCTCTTCGGGTCCTCAGCAACATCGAGAGCGATGCTGTTCTTGTTGGTCGTCGCCTGAAAGTTGGCTGATGTCAGGCCGTGATACTTCCGAAGATCTCGACTCTGGAATGAAATCTGCCAGGTGACAACGTACGCCTCGCCGTGAAAGATGGGCCGCTGTGGCGCTTGGGTGCCTCCCTGGGGAAGGCCGATGACTGCGCCGAGGAGCAAGGCTTCCAACATGGCAACAAACCATCGTATTTCTGCCCGTTGGCTGTCCGGGGAGACGGTTGTCCCGACGCCGGATCACAGGCACAATTCCGTACAGTCGCGACTTTCATCCTAGGAGGTTGCCATGCTGCGTGCAAGTGTCGCTTCGATGGTCGGAGTGCTCGCCGCCACGGCCCTGCTCGGCGCGCAAAACCGTCCCGGATTCGCCAAGAGGTGCCGATACCGGTGCGCAGTACTTACCGCCGCACGCGCTAGAACAAAGCCGGCCGGAGGTTCTGGTCGGAAAGAAGCGTCGAGGTTAGGGCCAGAGCAAGCGTGGCCCTGCCGATCCTCAAATCCTGTGTCTTCTGCTCGCCTTCGCCGATCGTGACCTGTACGCCGCCAGCGATGAGTGAACGCAGGAAGTCGGGATCTCTCCACGCGTCTGGCTCCATGTCGGTGACGGCGGCCAGGACATAATCGCCTGGCGGCAGATCGACGAACGAGTACTTCCCGTCGCTGCCCGGTCGCTGCACGCGCACGCGACGTGACGCCTCGCCCCACCACGCGGGATTCGTCGGAAACACGAGCACCGTGACCGCTGATGTCGCACGGCCGGCCGCATCCTGGAACACGCCCGACAGCGACGACTGCCGATCCGTCAGCGTGAGCACCACCGTCGGCACAGGGGCTGACGGATCGAGCGTGTACGGCTCGTCGAGAATGTCCTTGCCGTCGATGATCGCGGACCGCAGCCACCAGCCGCGTCCAACATTAGACGCGCTCGACGGCAGCGTGCACGTGAATGAGTACGTCGCCGGCGGCAGGTTCGCGAGATCAAAGGTACCGTCCGGGCCGACCGTGATCGGAAACCGAACGTCCATCGCGAGCTTGGCATTCGCCGCACTGCCCCGACCCGGCCACGTCGCCCTGATACCGACGCGCGCGGTGCTGACATCCAGCCGCGGCTGTCCTGCAGTGCTAACGGTGGCGATGCGACCATGCATGCGAAGCCCAGGCGCAAGCACGAGCGCTACGCCAGAGATATCAGTCCCGCTCGTCACGATGGTGTCCGTGGCCCATAGGTAGTCCGCACGCGAGGGCACGGATCGCGCGGGGAGGTCGTTCGCTAATTGCGAAGCCAACCCGGCCGATAGCGTTTCCGCGACGACGAGATACGTGCCCGGCGTGACACCCGCATAGCGGAATCGGCCGCCGTTCGCGCGAGACGGCGAAAGGGTCAAGGTTGGTGCGACGACGCCCGCCGTCGCCGAATACAGACTCACCCTGACGTTCTCGGGCCAGTCACGTCCGGCCGGCGGCATGACGGCGCCTTCGAGCGTCGTTACCGGAAGCAGCCGAATCATGATGTCGGCGCCGCTGCGCTCTTCTCCCGTGCGGAGCGAGATCGGCGTCGCATCCTCGCTCGACGTGGCGCTCGGGTACCAGACGGGGGCCATCGCGACCGTGCGCTCGCCCGCCGCAATGGGCCGCGGCACTCCCGGGGCGCTGAGGCCCCTGCCGCCCCGGGCGAGTTCCTGCAAGGCGCGATCGATCTCGTTGGACGACGTCACTTGCAGCGGGCCGACCATTGGGGAAACCCCTGTCTCCGCGACGACGAAGTACTCACCGGCCGCGAGCCCGAACAAGCGATAGCCACCGCGATCGTCGGCTTCCGCCGTGAGCGGCAGCTTCACGAAATCCGCTCCGCTACGCTTCGCCAGTCCCACGCGAGCGCCCGGCATGGGCTCGCCGTCGGCGTCACGCACGGTCCCCGCGATGGCGGCGCCGCGCGCGAGCAGCAAGCGGATCCCCGTCACTCGCTGTCCCGCCTCCACGACGATCGGAACGCCGACGCGTCCTGGGGCCGCCGCGCCGTACGCGATCGTCACGTAGCTCGCCCTCGACGCAGATATCGTGAAGCGTCCCGCAGGCACGTCCGCAATCTCGAATCGACCTTCATCGTCAGTGATCGCGTTCAACGACAGCGTCAAAGGTCCGCCGGACAGCGTGACGATGGCCCGCCGCACAGGTTGCGGTGTCGCGTCAGTCGTGACGACGACGCCGGCGATCGATCCGGCGGGCTGAAGCCCGCCGGCTACGTACGGCGCTAGCAGCAACGCACACACCGACAGCACGCGCGCGGTCATTTCACCTGCACCCGCGACAGCGGAAGATCAGCTGTGACGGGCTCGTCCAATTTGAGCGTCACGCGCTTCGCGACGCCCGAGGCCGCCTCGAGCCAGGCGGGATCGCGCCACGCACCGCCGGACGCCGCGTCGACGGCGACCACGAAATATTCACCAGGCGGCAAACCCGTCAGCGAGTACCGCTGGCCGGGGAACGTGGCGACCGCGATCGTGAGCGGCGTGAACCCATAGCGCGACCACTGGCGCTTCTCGACAGGAAACGCGACGACGCTCGTCGGCCGGGCGGGTTCCGTCACGTCGCGCACGCTCCCGGAGATCGTGGTCGCCTTGGTCGTCATCGTGACAACCACGCCGCTGATGTCGCCGGACGACGTGTCGATCGTCCGCGTCGTCACATCCTGACCGTTGGCGACGATGCGAACGACCGTCGTCCCGCGGGCTACCGACGGACGGATCACGTACTCGCCGGCTCGCAGGCCCGTTAGCGAGAACTGCTGCCTGGCAGGCGGACCACCAAGACCTGTAAATGTCGGAGACAGCCGTGGGTCGCCAGCCGCGGGTTCGATCAGGACCGACGGTAAGGCTGGATATGTTTGCCCTGATGCGGGATTCGTATAAGTCCCGGGCGGTCCGTCCCAGACGATTTCGCCGCTGACCGTGACCGAGGGCCGCAACGTGATGCGCAAGCCCGTCACGTCGTCAGCACCGACATCGATCGGCAGCTCGGCCCACTCGCGTTCGATGATGTCTTTGCGCATCATCCAGAGTCCCACGTCGTCCGGCGCGGACGGTGCCGATGCACCCCCGTACGCGACCCTCAACATGCCCGGCGTCGGAGGGTTCCACCCGCCGGAAGTGAACTGCGTCACGTTCAGCCCCGCGTCGATCGTGTAGCTGCCGGGCGGGACGCCAAGAAAGGTGAAGGTGCCCGACGCCGAGACCAGCGCGGTCGCCTGCTCGCTGCCAACTCCCAAATCCTCGCTCCCGCGCGGCAGGAGTCGCAGCACAAAGTTCGGATCGAGCGCGCCGGCGCTGATGACTGTGCCGGACACGCGCACGGCAGGCACCGGCTGGAGCGCGAAATCTACGCCGCCCTTCTCCTCGCCAGGCGCGAGATCGATCGGCGTCGCGCTCGCGGGCAGTCGCGCGCCGGGATAGAACACGGTCGGATAAGCCATCAGACGATCCGTCGCGGGGGGAGGCGTGACGTAATTGCCAATCACCAACCGGTCACCACCCATGTTCAGGCCCACGCCGTTGATCAGCGGCCTCTGGTCGGAGGCCGCATCGGTCGGTCGGCCGGCCAGCGTGTTCGCGGACGTGGACGCCGGCGCCGACGACTGCACCGACGGCATCATGACGAGGTACTTGCCAGGCGGCAGTGACGCGATGCGATACATGCCGCGGTCGTCCGTCGTTCCGATCGGCCCAGGGGCCACGTGGGGCACGCCGGCGGCAAGGATCACCCGTAGCGCGCGAACCGGAATCCCGACAACCGGCTCGTTCGCTTCGTCGACGACGCGGCCGCTGATGCCGCCGTTCCGCCACAGCGTCAGCGTGACGTTCGGCACCCACTCGCCTTGTTTCAGGGCGATGGTGGCTTGCGTCCACCAATAGGGATCGTTGTTGCGCGGGCCCAGGCTCGCGTCCCCGCGCGTGAACGCGCCGCTCGCATAACCGCTCTTCGAGGCGATGACGTTACAGTCGCTGGACGGCGGCAGGCCCAGAAAGACGAATCGGCCCTTCGGGTCCGTCAGCATGCTGTGAATGTTTGACGGATTCACAAACGACTCGAACGTGACCCTGGCGCCGCTGATGGGCTTGCCGGTCGCGCCATCCATCACGACGCCGCTGATGGCCGCGGTGGCCGGCGCCGCGGGTGTTGGCGCCTGCTGACGCGCCGCGACGCGCCCGGCGACGAGGCCAAGGACGATGAGAGCGAAGCCGAATGCGCGGCGCCTGCGCGTCATTGTGCCACCATGGTATTGGACAGTTGCCGAGCCAATTCGGCCTTGCCCTCCACGCGGAGGCACGCCTCAAGCGGAGCTTCTGGCGCTCATCGCCCGACCAGGACTCTGAACCCGCCGTACGCAAAGCGCTTCAGGTCGAACGGCATCTCCTTGGGCATGATCTCCTTTTCCATGGCTTTCATGACCTTGGCGTTGACGCGGTCCCGATGCGCGCGCGACTTGAAGACCACGTACGCGAACACGACGGTCTCCCCAGGCTTCGCCTTCATGACACGCGGGAACGGCGTCCCCCACTTCGACTTCAGATCGTCGCCGACGCATTCCATGTAACCGATCGCGCCGGCCTTCCGCCACATACGCTCGCCACTTCGCGCCATACGAAGGTAGGCCTTCAAGTTCTTCTTCTTTATGGGCAACACATATCCATCGACGTACTTCATGTGAACCTCCAGTGAGTGCGTAGCGTGAAATAGCTCACTTCACGACTGGCAGCGTGACGTTCGACGCCGCCGTGGATGACCGATAGATCCGATGCGTCGCTGATTGGAAATCGCTCGCCTTGGCCACAAAGATATTCGGGACGAACTTCTGCGGATTCCGATCGATCAACGGGAACCACGTGCTCTGCACCTGCACCATGATCCGGTGGCCCTTCTGAAACGCGTAGTTCTGCGTGTGCAGACTGAACGAGTATTCCTGCACCCTGTTCGGAGGAATGGCCACCGCCCGTTCGAACCCCTGCCGGTACCGGCCGCGAAACACTTCGTTCGAGACCATGAATTCGTAGCCCGCCATCGGCAGGCTGGCCGGGTTCTGGTCAGGATACACGTCGATGAGCTTCACAATCCAATCCGCGTCGCTGCCGGTCGTCGACGCGAACAAATGCGCGACCACATCACCGGCAATCGTGACGTTCGCGTCCAGCGCCGGCGTCTGCCACGTCAGCACGTCGGGCCGGCCATCAACGAACCGCTGGTCCTCAGTGAGCCACGTCGACCAGATCGATCCGGGGCCGTAAGTCTGCTGGATGGGCCGGCGGCGGTACGGCACGGGATGCGCGGGATCTGACACGAAGCTGTCTGACGCGGTCGACGACATCTCACTCGGGCGCGTCCACATCAATCGGCCGCCGGCGGAGAAATAGATCGGCGTGGGCGTCGCGGCCTTCGGCGGCCAGTTCTCCCAGCGGCGCCACTGGTTCGTGCCCGCCTCGAACGTGAGCGCCTCCGGCAAATCCAGTTTGCCCTTGTCCTTCAGCCAGTACGCGAACCATGGCGCCTGAACCTGATCGCGAAAGTAGATAGACGTCGCGCTGCCGAACTGGATCGGCCCGAGCGACTCCCCCGTGCCCCGCGACCATCCGCCGTGATTCCACGGACCCACGACGAGGTAGTTGTGGCGTGACTCGGCGTCGAACTTCTCAAGTGCGTTGTAGATCTGAACCGGCCCGTAGAAATCCTCCTGGTCCCACCAACCCGCCACGTTGAGCGACGGCACCTTCGCACTCCGAATCGACGGAATCATCGTCTGCCGCTTCCAGAACTCGTCGTAGTCAGGATGCGCGACATAGTCGTTCCACGTCGGGATCTTGCCTTTCAAGAACTTCTCGTTGACGTTCCCGAGCGAACCCAGCTCCAGATACCAACTGAACAGGTCGTAGCGGTCGAACGCGAACTGCTGCACGTCCTTGCCGCTCTCCATCATCGCGGCGTACTCGAGGCCGTAGCTCAGGCGAAACGCGCCGTTGTGATGAAAGTCATCGCCCAACCACATGTCGGACGGCGAGGCTTGCGGCGAGATCGCTTTGAGCGCGGGATGCGGCTCGAGCGCACCCATGATCGTGGTCCAGCCGTCGTAGGAGATCCCCAACATGCCGACACGACCGTTGTTCTGCGGCACGTTCTTGAGGAGCCAGTCGATCGTGTCGTAGGTGTCCGTGCCCTCGTCTATCGCCCTCTCGTCGCCTGGCGGGCGTGCCGGGCGCTGCATCACGAACGTGCCTTCGGACTTGAACTTGCCGCGGATGTCCTGGAACACGAAGATGTAGCCTTCGTCGGCGAGCGCGCGCATATAGACGTTCAGCCGGCCGATGGCGCCGTCGTTCCCGTACGGCGTGCGATGCATGATCATCGGCAGCGGGCCGGTCTGATCTTTGGGCGTGTAGATGCGCGTAAACAACTTCGTCCCGTCGCGCGTCGGGACCATCACATCGCGGACCACGTAACGATCGGATGGCGCCGGCGTCTGCTGCGCGCGTGGTATCGAGGCCGCCGCGATCAGCATTGTCAGGACGAGGGTCGCGCGCATTCGCTGCGTCATGCCGGGGATTATGCGACCAAATGGCCGCCAGCGCATCACCTCGCATCGGGGCGTAGATCGAACGCCGCCATCTCTTTTGTGTTGCGGACGAGCAGGATCCCGTCGGCAATGGCCGGGGCGTTCCACGTTTCGTCGTCAAGGGCGTGCACGCGCGCGATTTCGATCAGCTTCGTCGGCGTGGCCGCTACGAGCAGCAGCTCGCCGTCCTCGGTCATCACGATGAGATGGTCGCCGGCGAGCAGCACCTGGCCATGGCCGTAACGGCCGCCCTTCCATTTGAGCTCGCCCGTTGACGCGTCGAGGCACGCGAGAATCCCCTCGTCGAGGCCATAGATGAATCCGTTGTGGACGACCGAGCTCGAGTGGCGGTTCTTCATGCGGACGTTGCGCCAGACCTCGCGAACATCGAACCGACCGCCGGCCGGCGTCAGTTCCAGAACAACCGCGCCAACGCCATAGCCGGATGAATAGAACACGCGCCGGTCACCGATCACGATCGGTTGAGCCGCGCTGCCGTCATGATCGGTTTTCCAGGGAAACTCCCACAGCACCTCGTGACGATCCATACCGAGCCCGATCAGGCGGTCCGCGCTCACGAGGAGGACCTGCGGAATCCCGCCAATCGTCACCTGCATTGGGGACACGTACGCCTGTTTGTCATCGAGCGCGCCCCACAGCCGCTTGCCGCTTCGGCGATCGTAGGCCACGACGGAATTCCCGGCCGGCCCGCCAGGAAGTACGATCACCGCGTCGCCCAGAATGAGCGGCGATGCCGCCATGCCCCACTTGAGATTCTCGGCGCGCGCATCGGCCAGAATGTTCGTCCGCCACCTGACCGCGCCGGACGCTTCGTCCATCGCGCGCAACTCACCACGGGCGCCGAGCGCATAGACGGCGCCCTCAGCCCAGGCCGGCGTGGCGCGAGGACCTTCACCACCGCCCATCCACTGGCTGAAGCGTTCCGTCCATGCCTGGGTCCACAACTCCCGCCCAGTCATGACGTCGTACGCGGCCACGACTTCCGAATTCTGCCGTTGCTCGATGGTGAAGGCGCGCCCGCCAGCGATCGCGAACGACGCGCGGCCGCCGCCGATCTTCGTTTTCCACATTGGTTCGAGGCCATCCCACCGCACGCGCATCGGTCCGCGATAGACGCCGTCCCGATTCTGCCCGCGATAGCCGGGCCACTGCGCCGCAGCGCCGCCATTTTGCATGTCGATCCCGGCAGGACGGACCGGAACCGCGGCGACGAGCAATGCCACAAACGGAATGACGCGCCGCATCTTTCTACACCACTCCCCTGCGCATGACGTCGCAGTTCAGAACGACACTTTGATCCCGAAGTTGATCACACGGCCTCGGATCGGCGCCCACGCATCCACGGTCCATCGGCCATCAACGTCGGGAGCCGACCGCGCAATCGGATCCCAGCGCGTCTGCCGGACGTCCGTCAGATTCTCCGCGTTGGCGAACACGTGCCAGCGCCCGAACGGATACTCACCCATCAGATTGACGACGGTGTAAGACTCGCTGGCCGTCCGGTAGGGATTGGCATCGAGCCGCTGCACACCGGTGAAGATCGCCTGCACGCCGAGCCGCCCGCCGCGTGTCATCGACCAGGTCGCGAGCGCACTGGCGCGGTGCCTCGGGGTCAAGGCGACCTCGAGGTCACCACGTTCGCGCGCGTGCAAGTAGACGTAGGTGCCGGTCACCGCAAACGGCCCGCGCCGCGTCGTACCAAGCACTTCGACGCCGCGGCTGACCACGGGATCCGGTTCGGTACGGAGCGTGTAAGTGGTGCGATCGACCAGCGCAGGATTGTTCACCTGCGTCCGAAACACCGTCACCCTCGCAACAGACTCGCGAGTCGTGTAGGTCAGTTCGCTGGACACACTGTCCGCCCGCTCCCTCGCGAGCGGACCGACGATGATCAGGCGCGAAAAGCCCGCAGCCTCCGTCTCTTCGGTCAGCGCCTTCGGCGCCGAGTAGCTCCGGCCTGCCGACACGCGCGCAGCCCAGTTCCCACGGTGCGCGAAAACCGAACCGCGTGGGCTCAGCACCGCGCCGTCGTCCAGGTGGTAGTCCAGCCGGACACTGCCTGTGGCCGTGAGCCACGAGGCGACCTTCATCTCATCGTGCGCGAAAATGCTCGGCCCGGTGTAGACGTACGCAGACGGCAGCGGCACCGTCGGTGTCCGATTCGCAAACCACTCAGAGGCGATGCCGGCGAGCCAGGTGTTACGCGGCGTGGACCGGCTCATCGTGATTTCGATGGTCGCGGACTGACGCCGTTCGTGTTCGCGCCGATCGGCAAAGTCCCGCGCACGCGATTGCACGAACAACGTGGCGGCGCCAGCCAGGGTGTACTGGCCGAGCGGCATCTGCCCGAAAAGCGCGCCATCGGCTTCCTTGGTTTCGAGCACCTGGTGCGCGAACGCGCTGCCACCTTCGCGCTGCTCAAACGTCACGCCTGCGGTGCCGGATGCGGACTTCCCTCGCCGATTGTCGTAGAGCACGCGCGTGCGCGCGCTGCCACGCGCATGGCCGGGAATGTCGGACCAGCCATCGTCATCCACGTCACGTTCGTTCTGCCAGTGACCGCCGAACAGCGTGGTCGTGCTCCAGTTTCTGGTCGGCGGCGTGGAGAACCACAGCGCGCCGTCCGTTCCACCCGACGCGGATTGGCTGAACAGAAACTCACGGCGTGGCTCCATCGCCGGCCGGCGCGACAGCAAGTTGATCGCACCTGACAGCGTATTCATCCCGAAGATCGCGGCGGCGCCGTCGGTCAGCACTTCCACCTGGGCGAGATCGATCGGCGACAGTTGAAGCGGCGCCAGCCCGCCGGAACGATCGAAGTCCAGAGGCACGCCGTCCGAGAACAGCCGCGCGTAGTGCCCGCGCAAACCCCGGATTCGGAGCATGGAGAGACCCAGTTCCGGTGATGTTGTTTGCGCGCGCACGCTGGGCATGCGGTCGAGCAGCGACACGATGTCGCCGGGCGCCATGGACATCGTTTCTGCGATCGCGTCTCGCGTCAGGACGTCAACGGGAACAGGCGCTTCGTCGATGGGCCTGGCGACGCGGGTGCTGACGACGACGATGGGAACGTTCTGTCCGGGGGGTCGTGGCGCCAGTGCCAGCCCGACGACTTCGACGGGTATCGAACGCGTCGGCGCCTGAGCCGCCACCGCGATATCGGCGGCTGGGCCGAGCGCGACAATCACACACACGGCTGGAAGTGAGCGCATCTGCTTCGCCTGATGACCGGGCCGCGCACGGCCCTCGACAGGTTTGCCCTTTGCCCTTCCGCCTTCGCGCAAAGCTCCGGCGGACGACCGCAGCGTCGGCGCAGGCGGCTGCCCTTCGCTTAATGCACGACGGTCGGTGCGTTCTTCATTCGTTCGAATTGAATCGTGCGGCTGATCAGCCCGTCGAGCTGCGCCTGGGGCACGTCGAAGGGACCCGCAACGGCGGCGCCCATGGGGATTTCGATCGCGATCACGACGCGATCGCCTTCGGGCTCGACGATCCAGCTGAACCCCGTCAGCAACACGGCGCGATCGCGCGGGGCCGTGGGATTGCCGACACGGTCGATCGCACGCAGAGTCTCGACGAGCACGTCGTACACGGCCGCTTCGTCCCAGGTGGCCGGCGCGCCATGCGGCACGACGGCGGTTTCCGTCACGGCGAAATCGCGGCCCTTCAACACTACTTCGACGGGGAATGAGGTCATATTGCTCAGGTGAGTATATCAGCCAAAAAGCGCTTGTCGGTTCACACGGAGTCAGGGAGAAACAACGGAGACACGGAGCAATTCTTGGGAGAGCCCGCGTGACAAGAGCCTTACCCAAGAAGCTCCGTGCCTCCGCGTCCCTCCGTGACTCCGTGTGAACTGACAATCGCTAGGACAAGATGATCCGTCGTGGCGCGGAGGCGTCCTCCAATTCGCGATCCAGCGTGGCCGGGTCTGACGTTGGCGCCTGGCACGTGAACTGGTGACACACGTAGGCTCTCGCCTGCCCGTCCTGCATCCCCATCGAGGCCAACCACGGTGCGCGCGGAATCGACGGTGCTGCCGGATCCCGCGTAATCGTCACGGCCCATGGCAGGTAGCGATTGAACAGCGTGTGCTCGAGTGCGGCGAGATCCGGCGATCCCGGCGTGCCCACCAGCACCACTTCGGCGCGGCGCCCGTGCCACAGCGCGAGGTTGGCGGCCATGAGCGGCATCACGCGAACAACTTTACCCAGCGAAGGTCCGTATCGCTCGAACGTGCGCTCAGCGCGTTCCAGATACGCGGCATCGCCGACAATCTGCGAGAGGCGGATCAGGTTACGAGTCGTCACCGATGTCGCCGACGGCTCGGCGCCGTCGTAGTCTTCTTTGAGACGCAGCACCACGGAGGGATCTTCGCCGGTCGTGCTGAACCATCCGCCGTCGGACGGATCAAAAAACCGCTCCGTCTGAATCTCGGTCAGTTCGACGGCCCAGTCGAGCCATCGCGATTCGCCTGACGTTTGAAACAGTTCGATCGCACCCCAGGCCAGGCACGCGTAGTCCTCGCAGAAGGCATCGATCGCGGCTTCACCGTCGCGAAACCGACGCAGCAACTTGCGCTCGGCCGGCCGCCACAACGTGTTGAACACAAACTCGGCCGCGCGAGTGGCCGCCTGACGCCATTCGTTGCGGCGAGGACTGTCCACCATCTGGCGCGCCGCGCGTGCCATCGCGGCAATCATCAGACCATTCCAGGCGGCGATGACTTTGTCATCAAGATGCGGCCGCGGGCGCTCAGCCCGCGCGTCGAACATCAGCTTGCGCGACCGCCGAAGCGCGCGCATCACGGCCTCGACGTCCCGGCCGGTCCGCACGGTGACTTCTTCAACCGACTGCGCGATGTACAGCAGGTTCTGTCCCGTGAATTCGCCCTGCGGATCCGCCAGCGCGTTGCCGCCATCCTCGATCCCGAATCGCCGCCGAATAATCGCGGCGTCGTCGCCCATCAGGGCGTCGATTTCGGCGCCGGACCACACGTAGAAGGCACCTTCCTTATGAGACCCCGATCCGGCCTCAAGCGAATCCGCATCCTCGGCCGACAAGAAGCCGCCGTGATCGCCGGTGAGATCGCGAACGACGTACTCGAGCGTGTCCTCGGCGACGGCCGCGTAGAACGGTTCGCCGGTGATTTGCGTGGCTTCGAGATACGCCATCACGAGCTGCGCCTGGTCGTACAGCATCTTTTCGAAATGCGGCACGCGCCACTCGGCATCGACGGAGTAGCGATGAAATCCGCCGCCAATGTGGTCGCGCATACCGCCCATCGCCATGGCGCGCAGCGTGTCGAGCGCCATCGTCTTCGCCCGATCGTCGCCGGTCAGCGCATGCGCGTTCATCAGGAACTGCAGTTCGGACGGCCGCGGGAACTTCGGCGCGCCGCCGAAACCACCGTGCCGCCGGTCGAACGTCTGCGCGAAGGACTCGATGCCGGCCGTGACGGCGTCAATGGTGGCCACAGGTGCGCGCTTCGGCGCGGGACCGCCGGCGGTCGTCGCCGCTTTGAGGCGCTCAAGAATCGTCTCCGCGGACTGAAGCATTTTCGGCCGCTCGTCCTTCCAGGCGCGGCCGAGTTCGGTCAGCACGTCGATGAATCCCGGCCGTCCCCAGCGCGACGAGGGCGGGAAATACGTACCGCCGTAGAACGGCCGCAAATCCGGCGTGAGCCACACACTCATCGGCCACCCGCCGGCGCCGGTGGTGGCCTGCACGAACGCCATGTACACGCGGTCCACATCCGGCCGCTCTTCGCGATCGACCTTGATCGGCACGAACATCCGATTGATCGCCTGCGCGATCGTCGGGTCCTCGAACGACTCGTGCTCCATCACGTGACACCAATGACACGTGGAATAGCCGATCGAGAGAAAGATCGGCTTCTCTTCCCGCCGCGCGACCTCAAAGGCCTCGTCGCCCCACGGGCGCCAGTCGACAGGATTATTCGCGTGCTGGAGGAGGTACGGACTGCGTTCGGCGGCAAGACGGTTCGGCATTGGTACAACCATGTTAGGTCAAAGATCAGAGGTCACTTTTGCCCTCTGCCCTTTGCCCTTCGTCTAGCGCCATGCGGGCGCGGGCATAGGCGGCGGTGACTTCGACGCCATACAAGAGGATGACCGCCGAGAGATACACCCAGAGCAGGAACGCGACGACGGCGCCGACTGATCCGTGGACGCTGAGGTTGGCGACATCGCGCAGATACCAGGAGAAGCCCGCCAGCGCGGCGCGCCAAAGCACCGCGGCCAGAATCGCGCCGAACCAGACGTCTCGGAGGCGGACTTTGGTGTTCGGCGCGAAGTAGTAAATCAAGCCAATCGCCAGCACGGAGGCCGGCATGAAAGCCTGACGGGCCGCGAACCCGGTCAAATTGGGCAACCACGGGAACCACGTCTCGATCGTCGTCACCGACGTGGCGTGCGCCACTTCGACGGCACCCATCAGCAGCAGCGCGCCGGCAAACACCAGGAAGGCGGCCATCATCATGACGAAGGCAATCAGCTGGTGCTTGAAATAACTGTAGGGTTTTTCGACGCCCCAGGCGTGATTGACCGCGGACGTGACGGCGCCGAACACACCCATCGACGCCCAGATCGTGATGAGCGCCCCGGCGATCGTGAGTGGAATCGGCGTCTTCTGCAGTTGCACGACCTGAGTGCTGAGGAAGTCGAAATTGCTGGGCAGCGCGCGCTCCACGAGGTCGACCACGGCTCGTTCGTTGCCGGCCTTTCCAACCGCGAGACGGCTGACTACGGTCAGGACCATCAGAATGAAGGGAAAGACCGACAGCAGCGAGTAGTACGCAATCGAGGATGCGAACGTCAGGTTGTTGCTGTTGTAGAACTCGATCAGGCCGCGCCCGCTCGCGCGCCAGCCAAGGAGCAGCCCGCGCCGAAAGCGACCCCCAATGCCGAGTGCTGCCTCGCGATCGCCAGCCGTCAAATCGCGTCTATTCTATCGGACGCCCGTATAATCCCCGTAACCGGTATGGACGTCCTCGCGAGCCAACTCAAAACAGACTCACCCGAATTCGCGGCCAATCGGACTCGGATGATGGCGCTCATCACCGAACTGCGCGACCGCCAGGCCAAGGCGCGCGAGGGCGGCGGCCCCCGCTACGTCGAGCGCCACCGCGAGCAAGGCAAACTGCCCGTCCGTGAACGCATTGCGCAGTTGCTCGATGCGGACACGCCGTTCCTCGAACTCTCGCCGCTGGCGGCCTGGGATCTCTACGACAACGAAGCCCCAGGCGCCGGTGTGGTCACCGGCATCGGGCGCGTGTCCGGCCGCGAAGTGATGATCGTGGCCAACGACGCCACCGTCAAAGGCGGCACATATTTCCCGCTGACCGTCAAAAAGCACGTCCGTGCGCAGCAGATTGCGCTCGAGAACCGGCTGCCGTGCGTGTATCTCGTGGACTCCGGCGGCGCCTTCCTGCCGCTGCAGGCCGAGGTCTTCCCCGACCGCGAGCATTTCGGACGCATCTTCTACAACCAGGCTCGAATGTCTGCCGAGCGTATCCCGCAGGTCGCCGTCGTCATGGGCTCCTGTACGGCCGGCGGCGCGTACGTACCGGCGATGTCCGACGAGACGATCATCGTCAAGGGCACCGGCACGATCTTTTTGGGCGGGCCTCCTCTGGTGAAAGCCGCGACCGGCGAAGAAGTCACCGCTGAAGAACTCGGCGGCGCGGACGTTCACACGCGAATTTCTGGCGTGGCCGATTACTTCGCCGAAGACGACGAACACGCGCTGCAGTTGGCGCGCACGATTGTGTCCACGCTGCACACCACCAAGAAGCTGCCCGGCGACATGACGCACGCCGAACCACCCAAGTACGACCCGGAAGAGCTGTACGGCCTGGTGAACGTCGATACGCGTAAACCGTACGACGTGCGGGAAGTGCTCGCGCGCATGGTCGACGGATCGCGCTTTGATGAGTTCAAACAGCGCTACGGCACCACGGTCGTGACCGGCTTTGCGCGCCTCCACGGATTTCTGGTCGGCTTCGTCGCGAACAACGGCGTGCTGTTCTCGGAATCGGCACTCAAGGTCACGCACTTCATCGAGCTCTGCAATCTACGCGGCATTCCGCTGATTTTTTTGCAGAACATCACGGGGTTCATGGTCGGCCGGCAGTACGAACGGGGCGGTATCGCGAAGGACGGGGCGAAAATGGTGCACGCGGTCGCGAATTCCGTCGTGCCCAAGTTCACGGTGATTACCGGCGGATCGTTTGGCGCCGGCAACTACGGCATGTGCGGCCGCGCGTACGAGCCGCGGCTGCTCTGGATGTGGCCGAACGCGCGCATCTCGGTGATGGGCGCCGAACAGGCGGCCTCAGTACTGGTCACCGTCAAGAAGGACCAGATGGCGCGAGACAAAGGCACGCTGTCGGCCGCGGACGAAGCCGCGATTCGTGATCCGATCATGGAGAAGTACGAGCGCGAGGGCTCGCCCTACTACTCCACGGCGCGGCTCTGGGACGACGGGATTCTGGATCCGGCACGGACGCGCGAAGCGCTGGCGCTCGGCCTGTCGGCCGCGTATAACGCCCCGATTCCGGACGCGAAGTTCGGCATCTTCAGGATGTAGGCCTTGGCTGCCCTGCTCATCGAGTCCGGCCCGACCACGACCGTCACGCTCAACCGCCCGGATGTCCGGAATGCGTTCGACGAAGCGATGATTGCCGAACTCACCGCCTTTGCCGAAGCCGTGCCCACTGACGGATCGGTACGTGTAATCGTGCTGCAGGGCGCGGGCCCGGTGTTCTCGGCAGGCGCCGACGTCCAGTGGATGTCGAAGATGCTCGGTTACACGCGCGAGGAGAACCTGGCTGACGCACGGCGTGCGGCCTCGATGTTTCTGGCCCTGGATCGCATTCCGGTTCCCGTAATTGGCCGCATCCACGGCGCCGCACTGGGTGGCGGATCCGGGCTGGCCTCGATCTGCGACGTCGTCGTGGCCGCAGACGATGCGCTGTTTGGGTTCACGGAAGTGGTGCTCGGCATTCTGCCGGCGATGATTTCGCCGTATGTCGTGCGCAAGATCGGCTTGTCGGCCGCGCGCGAACTGTGTCTGTCCGGCACCCGATTCACAGCCGCCCGCGCCAGAGAGATCGGACTCGTCCATACGGTCGTGCCGGCGGCGGAGCTCGATCGGGCGGTCAGCGAGCACGTCGCCACATTTCGCAAGGCGGCGCCATCTGCGATTCGGAATACCAAGCGTCTGCTCACCGAAGTGTTCGGCCGGCGCCCAGCCGACGTGCTCGGGCTGACGGTGGACAACATCGCTAATCAACGCGTCTCTCCGGAAGGCCAGGAGGGCTTGCGCGCCTTCCTTGAAAAACGGCCCGCGTCCTGGACGAAGCCCACCCCTTCATGATTCGACGCGTTCTCATCGCCAATCGAGGCGAAATCGCGCGTCGCGTCATTCGCACGTGCCGCGCGATGCACATCGCCACGGTGGCGGTCTATTCGGAAGCCGATGCGAACGCGCTGCACGTGCGCGAGGCCGACGCCGCGGAACTGATTGGCCCGGCGGCGGCGACGAAAAGTTATCTGAATATCGCGGCTGTGATCGATGCCGCCCGCCGGTCCGGCGCCGACGCGGTGCATCCCGGGTACGGGTTCCTGTCGGAGAACGCGACGTTCGCGGAAGCGTGCGAGCAGGCCGGCCTGATCTTCATCGGGCCGCCGGGATCCGTGATCCGGCACATGGGATCGAAGACGGGCGCGCGCGCGATTGTTGCGGCGGCGGGCGTCCCCGTGGTGCCGGGCGAAACGCCCGCGGCGCAGGATGTGGCCTCGCTCGCCAAGGCGGTGACGACCATCGGCCTGCCGGTCGTGCTCAAGGCCGCGGCCGGCGGCGGCGGCAAAGGCATGCGCATCGTTCGCGACGCCGAGTCGCTCGAAGAGTCCATCTCGTCCGCGCGGAGCGAGGCCGAACGGGCGTTTGGCAACGGTACGCTGTACGTGGAGCGGCTGATCGATCGGGCGCGGCATATTGAAGTGCAGATCATCGGCGATACGCACGGACATCTGGTGCACCTGTTCGAGCGCGACTGCACCCTGCAGCGGCGGCATCAGAAAGTCATCGAGGAGGCACCGGCGCCGCGACTGACTCCTGGCGTGCGCGCGCGATTGACGGAAGCGGCGCTGGCGGCCGGCCGCGCGGTGGGATACATCAACGCGGGCACGGTCGAGTTTCTCCTCGAGGGCGAGGGCGACGACGCCCGTTTCTATTTTCTGGAAATGAACACGCGTCTGCAGGTTGAGCATCCGATCACGGAAGCCATCACCGGCTTGGATCTGGTTCGCGCGCAGTTGCTCGTGGCGTCGGGCGAACCGCTGCCCTTCACGCAAGCGGATGTGCATGCCACGGGCCACGCCGTCGAATGCCGGATCTATGCGGAGGACTCGCGGCGGCTGCTGCCGCAGGCGGGCCGGCTGATTCACTACGTCGAGCCTGCCGGCGAGGGCATTCGGGTGGACTCCGGCGTCACGGAAGGCCAGACGGTGACGGTGCACTACGACCCGCTGCTGGCCAAACTCATCACATACGGCCCGACGCGAGACGACGCCTTTCGTCGAATGACGGAGGCGCTGGGCGCGTATGAGATTCTCGGCTTGGATCACAACATCGCGTTTCTCCTGCGGTTGCTGGAGCGGCCCGAGGTTCGTGAAACGCGCGCGCACACGCGGTTCATTGAAGCGGAGTTCGCCACGCTGGCCGCGCCGCCCGACCCCGACGTGCTGCAAGCGGCGGCCGCCATCGCCGCGTTCGTGTCCTCGCGTGATGCGGAAGCCGTGATCGCCGACGCTGACGAAGCACGGCCCGATCCGTGGGACCTGATTGGGCCGGTGGCCTGGTAACGCCATGCCGAAGCGATTGCAACTGTCGACGGGCGCGTGGGATTGGGTCGCGGAAGTTTCCGGCGCGAGGATTTCGCTCACGCCGGGCGATGACGATGTCACAGTGTCGCGATCGGGCGCGCACGTGCGCGTGGAAGGCCTGGCCCAACCTATGACCGGCACGGCTATGGTCTCGGGCGATCAGGTGTGGGTGACGGTGGCCGGCGAAGTCTTTCTGTTCTCAGTGACGCATGGCACACCGCGCGCGAAAGCGACGCGCGATCAGGATGCGTTCACACCGCCGATGCCGGCGACGGTCGTCCGCATCCTCGTCAAGCCGGGCGATGCCGTGAACGAGGGCGACGTCCTGATCGCACTCGAGGCCATGAAAATGGAACTGCCGATTCGCGCGCCGCGGAAGGGCGTGGTCCGTGCCGTACACTGCCGGGAGAGCGAACTCGTGCAGCCCGGTCATGTCCTTCTGGAAATGGAATAGCCGGCCTCGCTGTCATGCCTGACATTACCGTCTACGAAGTGGGGCCGCGCGACGGCCTACAGAATGAACCGGCGATGGTCCCGGTGGCGGCCAAAGTCGCGTTCGTCAACGCGCTTGGCGCCGCGGGATTGCCGGTCATTGAAGTGTCCGCGTTCGTCAGTCCGACGTGGGTTCCGCAAATGGCGGACGCGGAAGCCGTATCCGCAGGCATTGAACGACGACCGGGGACGCGATACGCGGCACTCGCACCGAACGTGCGCGGTCTCGACCGGGCGCTGGCGGCCGGCGTGACCGAGATCGGCATCTTCGCCGCCTCGTCCGAGACGTTCAGCCAGCGCAACATCAATCAATCGATCGAGCAGTCGTTCGCGACGTATCGCGATGTGACGGCACGGGCCCTTGCGGCCGGCCTCCGTGTGCGCGGATATTTATCAACGGCGTTTGGCTGCCCGTTCGAGGGCGACGTCCCCATCGCGCAGGTCGTGCGATTGACGAAGGCCCTGCTGGAACTTGGCGTCTATGAAGTCGCCGTCAGTGACACGATCGGCGTGGCGCATCCCGGCCAGGTGAGCGGCGTCTTGACGGCGCTCACGGATGAAGTGCCCGCGACATCTCTGGCGCTGCACTTTCACGATACGCGCGGCACCGCGCTCGCGAACGTGCTGGCGGCGCTCGATTTCAACATCCGGACGTTCGACGCGTCCGCGGGCGGACTTGGTGGATGCCCGTATGCGCCCGGCGCCAGCGGCAATCTCGCGACGGAAGATCTGCTCTACATGCTTCACGGACTGGGCCTTGATACCGGCGTCTCCATCGACGCCGTCTATGAGGCGTCGTGTGCCATCGAGCCGTTCGTGGGTCATCCGCTGCCGTCGAGGTACGTGCGCGCCCGCGCCGCGACGCGCGCACGTTGACCGGAGAAGCTTTACATGAAGAATGAAGACATGAAGGATTTTGGGGGAGTGCTCGCGTGCATTCTTTTCCAAGAAACACTTCATGCCTTCATTCTTGATGTTGATCGTCACACGGTGGCAACGTGACACCGGACGAGTGGCTTCATACGGTTCCGTCCCACTATCAGGGTTCGATGACGCGCTCGGAGTACCTCAAAGCTATCCGTGCCTTGTCGGCGCGATATGTGGAACGGCGCGGGACGTTGCCCGATCGATCGCCGCTTGATTCGGCCGGCAAGCGCGCGGCGTTTGCGGGCTTCTACGCGCCGCTGCACTTTCTGACCGCGCGCGCCATCGTCTCGGCACTGGCCAAGGATGCCGCGGCGCCGTCGTCCATCTACGATCTCGGTTGCGGCACCGGCGTGGCGTCAGCCGCGTGGGCCACGGTGTGTGCGACGCGTCCGTCAGTAACGGGCGTCGATACCAGCGCGTGGGCATTGGACCAGGCGCGCGAAACGTGGCGGGGTCTCGGCCTGACCGGGCGAAGCGTGCGCGGGGATTTGGTCACGGAACTCGAGCGGGTGGTCAGCGCACGGACCGCGAAGCCCAAGAAGCCCGGAAAAGACGACTCGAGCGCCGGTCTCGTTCTCGGTTGGAGCCTGAACGAACTGGACCGCGCCGCTCGCGACCGGGCCGAGGCAGCCCTGTTCGCGCTGGCCGCGCGCAAGGCGCAGATTCTGGTGGTCGAGCCCGTCGCCCGCCGACTGGTGCCGTGGTGGGAATCGTTCGCCGAACGCGGTGTCGCCGCCGGTGCCCGCGCCGACGAATGGCGCTTCACCGATCCGTTGCCGCCAGTCCTGGCCGACCTCGACCGCGACGCCGGCTTCGACCGCGACGGCCTCACCGCCCGCAGCCTTGCGTTCGGCTGGGATCAGCTGGGGTCAGACCTTGGGGTCAGACCCCAGGGTCTGACCCCGGGGTCTGACCCCAAGGTCTGACCCCAGCGCCTTAAGCTGTTCGGTGCCCCAGCGCCTTAAGCTGTTCGGTGATCCAGGCGACCGCCTCGTCATCGGTCTGATACCGGAGCACCAGGGCTTGCGCCGGGTGCAGTTCGGCCAGGCCAAGCAGGAAGCGGGATACCCGGCGGTCGGCTTCGGCGACGAGGAGCACGCGCTTTCCGGCCCGAAGCGCGATCGCCACTTCCGCTCCAACGCCAAGCGAGGGCTCCCCAACGTAGGCGACGAGCACTTCGGCCGCGGTGACCTGATCGACGTCCCGCTCGGCCACCTCCATGTTCGACAAATGCGCATCGCGGACTGGATCCGCATGCTGGTGCGGCACATAGGCGTCCCAGCCGGCGGCCCGGCACGCCTCGCCAAAGCGTTCGTAGAGGGCCCGCGATCGGTCAATCGCCGCGGCGTTCAACAAGGCACCGGAGATGTAAGCCTGCACGCGCGCAGTCTATAGCTGATTTTCCCGCGGCCCGAGCGGAGAATCCCGCACACGAGGACGCGCCGCATCTGACCTGTTGCGGATCTTCCCGCCTATTGGTCCTGGCGTCTAACTTGCACAATCGACTTTCGATCCAGGCCGATGGACACCCTCCGGTCAGACGACTTTGAGGTGAATGGTCTTAGACAGCGCGTTGTTGACCTGGAGTCCCGCGTCGAGCGGCTCTCTGAACGCATAAGCGAACTGGAGAAGAGCGACCGCACCGGCCTCGTACCTCGAACAATCGCTGACGCTCCCCCCCGGGCCGACTCGCTCTCGGCCCCATCTTCTCTCCCAAACCTTGCGTCGGACGCGCCTGTTGCGGCCGCGAGTCTCTGGATCGCGCTGGCGGGCCGCACATTCCTGGTGCTGGCCGGCGCGTTTCTCCTGCGAGCACTCACCGACTCCGGCAGCCTTCCGCCGACACCCGGCGTCTGGATCGGATTGGCGTACGCATCGATGTGGATCGTCATGGCGGATCGGCGGCCCGGGCCCAGTGGGCTGGCGCACGGCCTGACGTCATTGATGATTGCGATGCCGCTCACGGTCGAGGCTGCCTCACGTTTCCACGTCCTCGGTCCGATCGCGAGCGCGCTCGTGCTCGCGCTTCTCGCTTTCGCCGCCATCGGCATCGCCTGGCGGCGACGCCTCGTCCTGCTCGCGCTCGCCGCACTGCTGGGCGCGGTCGCCACCGCACTCGCGGTGGCGGCCGCGCTCGATGCGTTTCTCGCACCCACACTCGTCGTGATCGCGCTCGGTATCGCGGCGGCCTGGATCGCCCATGACCGGCAGTGGCCGGTCGTGGCCTGGCCGGCCGCCGGGGCAGCGGACCTCGCCGTGCTCTTCCTCACGGTGCGCGCGGCCGTTATACCGCCGCGCGACGAACCGCTCGCCGCGATCGGCGCGCACGCGCTGTTCGCCCTGGGCTTCCTGGCCGTGTTCCTCTGGCGAACGCGCCGGCCTCCGCGAGAGGTCGGCGCATTCGAGATCGCCCAAACGATGGCGGTGCTGGCATTGGCGATCGGCGACACGACGGTGCTGGCTCAGGCGCACGGCCTGAGCCAGCAACTCATCGGCGTACCCGCGCTCGTGCTGGGCGTCGCGCTGTACGCGCAGGCATTCGCGCGTGAGTTGCCGGCTCGCGGCGCGGGCCGGCAATTCACGTATGTCGGCATGACCGCCTTCGTCCTGACGATGGCGGGACTCATGCTCATCGTGGGCCCCGGGATGCGCGCGGCCGTCACGGCCGCTGTCGCCGTCATCTTCTGCCTCGCGGCCTCACGCTGGAGTGAGCCACTGCTTGCGCTGCAGGGCAGCATCGCCGGCGTCGTGTCTGCGGGTGCCGGCGGCCTCTTCGCGTTTGCGAGCGTGATGTGGCTGAGTCATCCCGCCGCGTGGTCTTCTCCCCAGCCGGTGCTTATCCTCGTGCTCGCATCCGTGATCGCTGCGCTGCTGATTCCGCGCGCGCTTCGTCATGAGCAGCCTTCGGCGATGGCGATCGTCGCCAGACTCGCCCTGGCGGCCACGTTCATTGTCGGTGTCGGCAGTCTCGTCGTGCTGGGGGTTGGTCCCACGCTGGCGGGCACGCCGCCGAATGCGGGCATTCTGGCGACCGCGAAGACGGTGATTCTCGTGACGGCCTCGTTCGGCGCGGCACTCGCCAGCCGCGTGCCTCGGTTCGGTGAATTGCGATGGCTGGCGTACGGACTACTCGGCGCCGGCGCCCTGAAAATCCTGCTGGAGGACTTGCCTGCGTCGTCGCCGTCCACGCTGTTCGTGGCCTTGGCCGCTTACGGCGCGGCGCTTATCGTCGTGCCGAAGATCGTGAGGAAGGCGTAGGCCGGCGACCGCCTGCGGTGACGAAGACGAGCGGCTTGACGTCGTTCGCGGTGACTTCAGGGCCTGACGAAGCCGGAGTCTTGGCGCAGGACTCGCCTGAGGCGCACGACGGACATGCGCCGGACGGCTTCTCGCGCGCGAAGAGATAACGCCGTGCCAGAACGCCGATGGCGCCGATCGCGATCATCGTGACGAAGGCGTCCTGCCACATGATTACGAAATCCCCCACATCCGAAGCGACTGAAACGTGACGAACGCCGCCAGGTAGGCGACGCCGGACATGTACCCTAACTGTAGCAGGGCCCACTTCAATCCGCCCGCCTCGCGTCGCGTGACCGCGAGTGTCGGCAGGCACTGCATCGCGAGCACGAAAAACACCAGGGCGCTGGCCGCCGTCGCCGGCGTAAACACCGGTCGGCCATCCTCGCGGCGCATCGTCCGCACGCCGGCAATCACACCGTTCTGATCATCGCCCGACCCGGCCAGCACGGCCATGGTCGAGACAAATACTTCGCGCGCCAGGAAGCTCGTCAGCAGCCCCGCGCTCAACTGCCAGTCATAGCCCAGCGGCGCAAACACCGGTTGGATGGCGTGTCCCATCCACCCGGCCAGACTGCCGGCCTGCTGGGCCCGGGCTTCGAGCCGTTCGGCGCGCACCACCAGGGCCGCCGATTCGTCGGGGGCGATCGCCGGCGCCGCGGCCTGCGTCCGGAGCGCCACGGCCTCGGCCGGCGGCGCGACTTTCGGATACGCGCTCAGCCACCACATCACCACGCAGATCGCCATGATGACGGTGCCGGCGGTTTGAAGAAACGACAAGCCCTGATCGCGCGCCGTGAGCAACGCGTTGCGCAACGACGGCACTTGATACGCCGGCAACTCGAGAATCATCGGCCGCGATCGGCCCTTGAGAATCGTGTTGCTGAACAGCAACGCGCTCAGAAACGCCGCGCCGGCGCCGAGCATGAAACACCCGGCGAACGCCACCGGCGCCAGGATCGGATGATCCGCAAACAGCAAACTGGTGAGCATCACGAACACGGGCAGTCGCGCGGAACAGCTCATGAACGGCGCGACGAGAATCGTCACGAGCCGGTCGCGGCGATCGGGAATCAGTCGCGTACTCATGATGCCCGGCAACGCGCAGGCATGCGACGTGAGCAGCGGCACGAACGCGTGACCAGGCAGACCGAATCGATGGAGGAATCGATCCATCACGAAGGCCGCACGCGCCAGGTAGCCCGTGTCCTCGAGCAGGCTGATCAAGAAAAACAGAAAACAAATCTGCGGCAGAAAGACGACGGTGCCGGCGATGCCGCCAATGACGCCGTCGGTCAGCAAATCGCGAATGGCGCCCGCCGGTAAATAGTGGCTCACGAGCCCACTGAGACTGGCGAACGTCGCGTCGATGAGGCGCATCGGCATGTCGGCCAGACCGAACAGCGCCCAAAACAGCCCGCCCATCACCGCCATGAACACGGCAAGACCGATGACCGGATGCGTGAGCAGCCGATCCATTCGCTCGGTGAATTCACGCCCACCCGATCCGGTGTCCGCGCCCTGTTGAACCACCGAGGTCGCGACCTCGCGCGCCCAGATGCTGATCGTCTGATGAGACGCGTCCGCCGGAAGGACGGAGGCCGGGAGCGGCCGGTCCTCGCGGCTCGCCCGCGCCTCATCATCGATGGCTTGACGGAGCGCGCCGATGCCGATGCCGCGCGCGGCCACCATCGACACGACCGGCGCGCCGAGACGCGCTGACAGCGTGTCGGTATTGATCGCGATCCGGCGGCGCGTCGCGACGTCCATCATGTTCAGGCACACGATGAGACGCGTATTGGCCGCCAACAACTGCCCGACGAGCACGAGGTTGCGGCCGAGGTTCGCCGCGTCGATGATCACGATCGCCAGGTCGCCGGCGCGGCGCGCGTCGCCCATCGCATTCCGCACGATGCGGGCTTCCACGGTTTGGAGCCCGATGTCGTAGATGCCGGGCATGTCCAGGACGTCGACCGAGAGATGCGGGAGGCGCAACGATCCGGTTCGCAACGCCGTGGTGGTCCCCGGAAAGTTCGAGGTCTTCGCCCGCGCGCCACACAGGTGATTGAACAGCGTCGTCTTGCCGGTATTCGGGTTGCCGACGAGCAGTACGCGGACGTGCCCCGAAGTGGGCAAAGCGACGGGCAATGCCGGAGACTTTACCTGGCCAGTCGCAGGTTCAATGGCGCGGACGTCAGCCATCGGCGATCAAGCGTCGACGGGGTCGGGGATCACGAAGATGCAGGACGCGACCTTGCGCGACAAGCCGATGCGCGTGCCACCGACCTGGAGAATGCACGGCTCCCCCGCCTTGCAGAGCCGAAACGCCTCGTGGTGCGACAGACCCAGCGCGCGCAGCAGGCCAACGGCCTCATCGTCGAGACGCGCTTCATGGAGGCGGCAAGTCCGTCCGACACGTAGGGCCGTCAGGGCGACAGGGGTGCCGGCGGCGCAGGGAACGGCCAATGCCATCGCAGAAAATCCTATCACTAAATGAGACCTGTCTCATTTTGGCGCCGGCCTGCCAGACACCGGCCCGGGACTACACCCACGCCTGGCCTCGGGCCCTCGTTTAGCCGATCCGTCCGGGTTGCTGTACGATCCTCCTCTTGTGATCTCTTTCACCAACGTCTCCAAGCAGTACGGCAAGCAGTTGCTGTTCGTGGACGCGTCGTTTCAGCTCAATCCGGGTGACAAAGTGGGCCTGGTCGGGCCTAACGGCAGCGGCAAGACCACGCTGTTTCGCATGATTGTCGGCGAGGAAAGCGCCGACGACGGCGAAGTGTCGGTGCCGAAAAAGATGACCGTCGGCTACTTCCGGCAGGACATCGGCGAGATGTCTGGGCGGTCGGTCATTGACGAAGTCATTGCCGGCAGCGGCCGGGCCGGCGATCTGCACCACGAACTGGACGGCCTGCAACAGGCCATGGGCGATCCCGCGCGCGCGGCCGATCTCGACCGCATCCTCGCGCGGTTCGGTGAGGTGCAGGAAGAGTACGAGCACCTGGGCGGCTACGCGCTCGAAAGCCAGGCGCGCGAGGTGCTGCACGGACTTGGGTTCCACGACGCCTGGATCGACGGCGACGTCGGCGCGCTCTCGGGCGGCTGGAAGATGCGCGTGGGCATGGCGCGTGCCCTGCTGGGCCGGCCGGATGTGCTCCTGATGGACGAGCCCACCAATCACCTGGACATCGAGTCGATCGTCTGGCTCGAGAGCTTCCTGAAATCGTTGCCCAGTTGCCTGCTGATGACGTCGCACGATCGTGACTTCATGAATCGGATCGTGACGAAGATCGCGGAAATCGACGACGGCGAAATCACGACGTATTCGGGCAACTACGATTTCTACGAGCGGGAACGCGCGCTGCGCGAAGCCAATCGCGAGGCCGCCTACGCGCGCCAGCAGGCGATGCTGGCCAAGGAGCAGCGCTTCATCGAACGGTTCGCGGCGCACGCCGCCAAGGCCGCCCAGGTGCAGAGTCGCGTGAAGGCGCTCGACAAGATCGAGAAGATCGAACTGCCGAAGCGGCGCCCCGTCGTGAAATTCGAGTTCCGTCAGCCGCCGCGTTCGGGCGACGATGTCGCGCAACTCGAAGGCGTGAGCAAGAACTACGGCACGCGCGTGGTCTATGACCGCCTGAATCTCGCCGTGCGGCGCGGCGAACGCTGGTCCGTGATGGGCCGCAACGGTGCGGGCAAGACCACGCTCTTGAAACTAATCGCCGGCGTGCTGCAGCCGGACGCCGGCGAAGTGCGACTGGGCGCCTCGCTCAAGATGGGCTACTTCGCCCAGCAGGCGCTGCAACTGCTCGATCCCGACCTGACGATCTGGGAGCAGGTTCAGCGCGACTTCCCGCAGGAGTCCGTCGGCGCGTTGCGCGGACTGTTGGGCGCGTTCCAATTCTCCGGCGACGACGTCGAGAAACGGATTCGATCGCTCTCGGGCGGCGAACGCACGCGCCTCGTGATCGCGCGGATGCTGCTCCACCCGCCGAACTTCCTCGTGCTCGACGAGCCCACGAACCACCTCGATCTGACGACGAAGGACATGCTCATCGAAGCGCTGCGAGACTTCGAAGGGACGATGATCTTCGTGTCGCACGACCGCGCCTTCCTGCGCGGCCTGAGCAATCGCGTGCTGGAAATCGGCGGCGAGAGCGGCACCGACGCGCAGCCGCTCGTCTATCCGGGTTCTTACGTGGAGTACGTGACCCGGACCGGTCACGAAGCGCCGGGGGTTCATGCTTAAAAAGCACATGCGGTCCAAGGGGCCAAAGGTCCAAAGGTCCAAGGGTCCGTGCCGCTAATCACGCTCGATCCCGTCACCACCGCATTCGGGCATCTGCCGTTGTTGGACGATGCCGGGTTGCTGGTCGAACCCGGCGAGCGGATCGCCATCATCGGCCGAAACGGCACGGGGAAGTCCACGCTCTTGCGGCTGCTGTCCGGCGAATTGATGCCGGACGCCGGCGCGATCTGGCGCCAACCTGGCATGACGTCAGCGCGGCTCGTTCAGGATGTCCCGCTCGACTCGCCCGGCACCGTGTTTGATGCCGTGGCCGACGGCATCGGCGAGCTCCGCGATCTCGTGCAGTCGTATCACCACGCGATCATCGCCGTGTCTGAAGACGCGACGCCCGAGCGCCTTGCCGCGCTCGGCGAGCTGCAGCACAACCTCGAACTGCTCGGTGGCTGGTCGGTCGAACAGCGCGTGGAGACGGTGCTCGAGCGCCTGTCGCTGCCGGCCGACGCGCTGGTGCGCACGCTGTCTGGCGGCTGGCGCCGCCGCGTGCTGCTGGCACGCGCGCTCGTCGCGACGCCGTCGCTTCTGCTGCTCGACGAGCCGACGAACCATCTGGACGTGGAATCGATCGAGTGGCTCGAGTCCTTCCTCGTCGAGTACGCCGGGGCCGTCGTCTTCGTCACGCACGATCGCGCCTTCCTTCGCAAAGTCGCGACGCGCATCGTCGAACTGGACCGCGGACAACTGACGTCGTGGCCGGGGACGTACGACGGGTTCGTGGTCAAGAAAGACGCCTGGCTGGCGAGCGAAGAACTGACGCGCGCGAAGTTCGACAAGAAGCTGGCGATCGAAGAGGTCTGGCTGCGCCGCGGCGTCAAGGCACGGAGGACCCGCGACGAAGGTCGCGTCAAGGCGCTGATGGCGATGCGCGAAGAGCGGCGCGCGTGGCGATCGCAGCCCGATTCCGTCCGCCTGCAGATTGAAGCCGGCGACCGCAGTGGCCAGACGGTGTTCGTGGCGGACCACGTCAGCAAGTCGTACGCCGGCACGCCCGTCGTCCAGGATTTCTCGATGCGAATCAGGCGGAAGGATCGCATCGGCCTGGTCGGTCCGAACGGCGCGGGAAAGACGACGCTGCTGCGGATGCTGGTGGGTGAACTGTTGCCGGACACCGGCGAGGTCACGCGCGGCACGAACGTGCAGGTGGCGTACTTCGACCAGCAGCGTGAACAGCTCGATCCGGAGCGGACGGTTGTCGATACCGTCGCCGATGGCAACGACACGGTGACGGTCGCCGGCGTGGTGCGTCACGTATACGGCTATCTGGAAGACTTTCTGTTTCCGCCTGAGCGCGCGCGGTCGCTCGTCAACACGTTGTCCGGCGGCGAGCGCAACCGCCTGTTGCTGGCTCGGTTGCTGACGCGGCCGGCCAATGTGCTGGTGCTCGACGAGCCGACCAACGATCTCGACATTGAGACGCTGGAACTGCTGGAGTCGCATCTGGTCGAATACCCCGGCACCCTGCTTGTCGTCAGCCATGATCGCCAGTTCCTGGACAACGTCGTCACCAGCACGCTGGTGTTCGAGGGCGACGGGCGTGTGCGCGAGTTCGTCGGCGGCTATACCGACTGGCTTCAGCAGCGAGCCGCGTCGACCGTCGCGGCGGCCGCGGTGTCGGCGTCCGCCGCTCCACGCCCGGCGGCGCCTGCGCCGAAGCCCGCCGCCGCCAATGACGCACCGCGGAAGAAACTGTCGTTCAACGAGCGGCGCGAACTGGACGAGTTGCCGGGCCGGATCGCCGCGCTCGAGCGGGAACAGAGCGAGATCAGCGCACGCGTGCAGAGCCCCGGGTTCTACAAGGAAGGCGCGACGACGATTGCGGAGGTGCTCAAGCGCGGCGAGCAATTACCCGTGGAATTGGAACAGGCCTACGCGCGGTGGGCTGAACTAGACGCGAGAGCTTAGAACTCCCCCACGATGGGCTTCACCGGCCCCTTGAACTTTTCCTTCTGGGGTTTCTTGGCGAGCGGCGGCAATTCAATCTTCATCTCGGGCACGGATTTATCAGGCACCTGATCGAGCATGTGTCGAATCAGGTTGAGCCGGCCACGGCGCTGGTCGCCGAAGTCCACGACGAACCAGGGCGCGTGCTTGGTGTGCGTGGCCTCGAACATGGCATCGCGGGCGCGGCCGTAGTCCTCATAGTGATTGCGCGCCTTGAGATCGACCGGCGACAGTTTCCAGCGTTTCAACGGGTCGGCCGCCCGCTCCGCGAATCGTTCTTCCTGCTCGCGCTGGTCGACCGCCAGCCAGTACTTCAGCAGGATGATGCCCGAGTCGACAATCATCTGCTCGAAGGCCGGCGCCTGCACGAGGAACTGCTCGTACTCGGACTTCGTGCAGAAGCCCATGACCTTTTCCACGCCGGCGCGGTTGTACCAGCTGCGATCGAACAGCACGAGTTCGCCGGCGGCCGGGAAGTGCGCAATGTAGCGTTGGAAGTACCACTGCGAGCGCTCGCGGTCGGAGGGCTTCGGCAGCGCGACGGTACGAACCTGGCGGGGATTGAGGCGCTCTTCGATCGCGTTGATAACGCCGCCCTTCCCCGCCGTGTCACGGCCCTCCAGAATCACAATCATGCGGCGGCCGGTGTGCTGGAGCCAGCGACCCAGGTTGTTGAGTTCGAGCTGTATCGCTTCGATGCGGCTGTCGTATTTCTTGCGTTTCATCCCACGATCACTTTCTTGACGCCTCGATCGGCGAGGACTCGTTTCAGCCGTTCGCGTTGGTCGCCCTGCAACATGATCGAATCGCCTTCGATGCTGCCGCCGCAGCCGAGCGAGGACTTGAGCGCCTTCAGCCAGGCTTCGCGCTCGCGGGCCGTCAACTGGAGTTGCTCGATGACCGTGGCCTCCTTGCCGCCTCGCCCCGACCGCTCCATGCGAACGACGGCGCGCGCATAGGTCCGGGCTGTGGGCGCCTTGGCCGCAGAAGCCGGCGCTGCCACCGCCGGCGACTCGGACGGAGCCGACGCGGCCGGCAGCGTGTCGCGCAGCGCGCCGAGCGCGCCAAACGGATTATGAAACGGCTTGTTATCTGACATGACCAGACTCAAGGGCTCTGACCCTCGGGTCTGACCCCAGGGTCTGACCCCCGGGTCTGACCCCCGGGTTTGACCCCTTGATGGCCTGGCCCCACGCGGCTGCCCCACCGACGACCGGCAGGAACACGCGCGACGCATCCAGATCGATCGTCAGTTCAGTGCCGGGTTTCGGCCGCAATGTGAAGTCCCTGTCGCTGGACATGATCATCAACCCGATCCGCTTCCCGACCGGCACGATTTGGTCGTCGGGCTGCAGATCAAAGGTCATCGTCACGAACTCGCCGGGTACGAGCGGCGTGCCGGGGCGCTTCGAATCGTAGTCACCGCCTTGCTTTAGCGACGCGTAGTTCTGCGGATCCGCCCAGCCACGAGTAATGAGGTTGGCCGATCCGACGGGCCCGCTCGCCCACGGCAATTGCACGAGCCAGACGGACAGGTTCGCGGCCGGCTTGCTCAAGGCAAGCCTGAGGGTCACGCGGACGGTTCCGGAGATGTGAATGGGCGCCGCAAGTTCCGGCGTCGCGTAGATCAGCCGGTTGGGCGACGCCTCCGCCGCGGCGAGTTGCGCGCCAGTCTGGCCGACATCATCGATGAGTGTCTCCGGCTTGTTCGATCCGCCAGTCAGCGCCAGGCCGCCGTGCGTGGCGCCGCCGGCCGAGAGCCGAAGCGTGAGATCGCGCGCTTCCGGATTCGGATAGTCCGCGTACGGCGTGGGCGGCGTGACGGATCCGCGACCGCGACCTGGCGCAGCCGCGCCTGAACCCGCCGCACCGGCCGCACCCGTCGGGCCGGCCTCCCGGACAATCCAGGCCTTCGGCGCGTTCTCCACGCCGTTCTGCTGGCCGTAGAGAAATCGCGTGAACCACTTGTTCATCATCTCCGTGGAGGGCGGGCCACCATGACCGCCCTGATGCAGAAACAACTGCAGCGGCACGCGCCCTTTGAGCGCCTGATAAATCCGAATCGTGTGTTCGGGCTCGACGTTCGAATCGTTGAGGCCGTGGGACATCAGCAGCGCCGCCTTGATGTTGCCGACCAACGGCAGCAAGTCGCGCTTGGCCCAGAAATCGTTGTAGTCGCCGTGCTGCCGGTCCCGGCCCTTCACAAACTCGCCGTCGCGATACGTCGCCGTGCAGTAGTCGCGGCGCGCCGGATCGCCGCTCGCAATGAAGTCATAGAGGTAGTCGATATCTTCACCGAGCCAGCCACCGGGATGGCGCACGAGACCGTTGGATCGGTAGTAGTGGTAATACGACGTGTTGGGCGCGTCGGGAATGATCGCTTCAAGTCCCTTCACGCCGGTGGTCGCCGCCGCCACAGGCAACGTCCCGTTGTAGGACGTACCAGTCATGCCGACCTTGCCCGTGGCCCAGGTGGCGACGACTTGTTCCGTGCCGTCAATCGTCCTGAAGCCTTTCGCGCGGCCGTTCAGCCAGTCGATCACGGCCTTCGGCGCCAGCCGCTCGGGCGCGTCGCCGACCGTCGGGCATCCTTGCGATAAACCCGTGCCGGGCGCGTCTGAATGCATGACCGCGAATCCGCGCGGCACCCACGCATTCACGAACGAAGTCGAAACATTCTCGCGCGTCGGCCTGAACACCACGGGCGCTTGCGACACGCGCGGCGGCGGCGCCTCGCCCACTTCCTGGTTCACGTCCCAGAGCCGTGCGCGATCGTTGGACGTGCCGGCAAAGTACGGCGAGGATTCATAAATCACCGGGACCTTGAGCCCCTCGCTCTCCGTCTGTCCCTGGCGCACGACATCCACGAACATGCGATCGCGTTTGCCGTCGCCGTCGGAATCGAATTCCGCCTCGACCCAGAGCGTCTGGCGGATCCACGTCGATTGATCCTGGAAGGCCGGCACAATTTGCGCCTGGCCATCGACGAACACGGGAGCGGCCTTCTGCGGTTGGCCGGGGTGCGCGATCACGGCGGACGCCAGGGCGCCCGCGAAGAGGAAGCCGAGGGGAAGGCGAGCCCGGGATCGATTCATGCCGGGATTATACGTTTGCGCGAGTCAGGAGCACGAAGCCGACAAAGACCACCAGCGCGAGCACCGTGAGCGCGATGGTGACGATCACCATGGCCTGCACCAGCGACCGGTTACCGATCCAGGTCAGCGCCACGGACGCCGCGATCATGAAGGCCGCGACGGCCACCACGATGGCGAGGAAGACCGGCCACCCGGACAACTGCAGGAACCACATCGGTCACCCATTTATTTTGCACAGGAGGGGTCTGCCCCCCTGTGCCAACTATCTGACCGGCCGTTCGTCTTTCAGCCAGTAACCGAACCACTGGCGGATGCGATTGAGGCGGTCGGTCAGCAGCCAGGGCTCACCGCTGCGCGACAGCTCGTGATTCGACCGCGGGTAGCGGATGAACTCGGCGGGCACGCCGTTCTTCTGAAGCGCCATGAACCACTGTTCGGCATCAACGATGGGCGCGCGGTAATCCTCTTCGGATTGCACGAGCAGCGTCGGCGTCTTGACCTTGTCCGCGTACTTCAGCGGCGACGTGTTGACGTACATGTCCCACGCCTGCCACGGCGTGCCGTAGAACTCCCCTTCCGTCAACGTCTGCGCATCTGACGCGCCGTACCAGCTCAGCCAGTTGCTGATCATCCGATCCGTCTGCGCCGCTTTGAACCGCGTTGTCTTCGTCGTGATCCAAGCCGTCATGAATCCACCATAAGAACCACCCGTCACGCCGAGCCGTTCGGGATCCACGTCCGGCCGCTCGATGGCGAGGTCGACGGCCTTCATCAGATCCATGTAGTCCTCGTCGCCCCAACGGCCGCGAATCATGTTCTGGAACTCGGCGCCGTAGCCGCTCGATCCGCGCGGGTTCGTGTAGAGCACCCACATGCCGGCGCCGGCCAGGTTCTGGAATTCGTCGAACCACCCTTCGTTGTAGGCCGAGTGCGGCCCGCCGTGAATGTAGAGCACGAGCGGATATTTCTTACCCGGCTCGTAGCCGAACGGCTTCACGAGCCACGCCTCCACTTCGACGTTCCCGACCGACTTGAATGTGAAACGCTCGCTCGGCGACCAGGCGATCGTGGCATTCACCTCTTTGTTGAAATTGCTCAACTGCCGTTCGTTGCCGTCGAGATCCGAGACAAAGAGTTCCGTCGGCGTCTCCTGGGGCGTCGCAATATACGCGACCTTGGTCTTGGCGGCGTCATACGTGAACCCGAAGACGCGGCGCCGGCCGCCGATGATTTCCTTGCGATCGCCTGTCTTCGGATTCACGCGATAGAGTGCATTGCGCCCGCCGACGTTGATCTGCATCAGCACGTCGCCACTCGGAAGCCACTCAACCGGACCGCCGTCCGTGCGCAAGTCCCCGGTCAGGCTCTTACTCGACGCCGCCGCGACGTCGGCCAGATAAATATTCGTGTCCGTGTTCGCCCCGTTGTTGCTGGTGAACGTGAACCATTTGGAATCCTGGGACCAGGACACGCCGGCCTCGGTGCCGACCGTCCGAATCCGCCTCGGTGTTCCGCCTGCGACCGGCATCACGTACAGCTCCGACTGGAGCTTGTCGCGCGTCGCGGTCGTGCGGGCCGCGTCCGTGTCGAGCTTGGCGATCTCGTCGCGCACGCTTCGCACGATCGTGTCGGGGCGCAGTTCGGCATCAGCCTGAAACACAATCCACTTGCCGTCCGGCGAGACCGTCGCATTGCGATGTGAGTACAGTGCCGACGTCAGCGGCTTCGCGCCCGCCCCGTCTTTCTTATCGATGAGCACCTGCGTCGGAGGACCGTCAGGCGGCACGTTGCCACCGCCGGCGCCTCGTCCTCCGCCTCCGCCCGCACCGCGGCCGCCCGCCGCTGCACCGCGCGCCGGCGCCGTCGGTCCCGGCCCGGTGCTCGGCACGAATCCACGGCCGTTGGCCTTGAACCGCGCGTCGATGATCTGCATGCCATCAAAGCGCGCCGGGTCCAATGGCAAGGTCACCGCATTCAGCGGCGGCTTCGCCATCGGCGCCATCGAGGCGTACTTGTCATTTGGATTCGGCGTCGCGCCGCTCGCGCCGGGCGGATTCGTCGTCGCGTCAGTCGCAGCGGCCGGAGCAGGCGTCACGTCGGGCGCGCCGCCACCACGAGCCGCACCGCCGCCGCGCGCCGCGCCACCGCCGCCGGCTCTCCCCCCGCCCGCTGGTGTGGCGGGCCCACCCGGCACGCCCGTCGAGACGATGAAGCTACCGTCCTTGGGCGATGTGGCCAACGCCGCCGGTCCTGCGCCGCCCTGACGTCCACCGAAGTCGCCGCCGCCCGCGTCGGCCGCGCCGCCGCCGGAGGCCGCGCCGGTGTACTGGAATTCACCGCCTGCCCGATCCATTCGCACGGCCCACTGGTTGCCTGTATAGCCCGGACGCGTCGAACTGAAGATCAGCATCGAACCGTCCGTGCTGAACCGTGGATTCGTGCTGTCGAAACCCGGCGCGCTAAATCGCTGCGGCTCGCCGCCGCCCGGCGCCGTCGCCGCAACCCAGATTTCATTCATGCGCGTGTTCTTGGCTTCGATGACGTTCGTCACCTGCACCGCGACGTACTTTCCGTCGGGGCTCATCACCGGCGCGCTGAGCGTCTTCACCTTGTACCAATCGCCGGGCGTGAACGCGCGCTTCGTCGCGGGCGCCTGGCCAAGCGCGGGGATCACCGCGGCCGAAACCAGTATCGCGAGTAGCAGGCTGCGGAGCCCGGAAGAGCGAAAACGCGTTGTGGGATGCATCGACATACCTCTCCTGAAGGACGGAAAGTAACACAAAAGAACCGTGCTAGGATTCGCGCAAATTCATGGCTGTGCGGCGGCTGCCCTCATCTGTGGTCGCGGCGTTGGACGCCGCGAAGATCCTCGGCATCCGCGCCGGTACGGACGATCACCGCTTCATCGGCATCTGGGTCGTGGTCGCAGAAGGACGCGTGTTCGTCCGCTCCTACACGCGCAAACCGCGCAGCTGGTGGCGAACGTTCCTCGACGACCCGCGGGGCGAGATTCAAATCGGCAGCCGCACGATTCGGATCCGCGGGGTGCAGGTGCGGAGCGAACGGCTCCGCAAAGCCGTCGATCTCGCCTACGCGAAGAAATACAACACGCCAGGCTCGGTCAAATACGTCCGCGGCTTCCGTCTGCCCGCGCGGCGGGCGACCACGACCGAGCTGGTGCCAAGATGAGGGGCGTTTGTCCTCCGTGCCCTCCGGCCACTCCGGACCTCCGTGTTAGCGGTTCACGGCATTAAAGATGATGCGGAACGTCCCGAATGGCTGGCCTCGCCACTGTGGGCGGAAGCCCAGCAACAGGATGTGCCCGTCGCCGAGTTCGACGTCGAGCGCGGCGGCCTTGCCTTGAATCAGCGGCGCGCCTTGCAGGAAACCTGACGCGAGCGGCGAATCCTTGTCGGGATACCGCGCAATCACGGCGCCCTTGAAACCCGCTGTCGTCTCAAACACCGGACCGCTGTCGTAGAACACCGCCGCTCGCTCGGGCATGCCGGCCATGAACCGATTCGACGGCTCAGGCAACACGGTCAGGAGTGATCCGCCCACAAAGAACTGCTGACGGCCGACCCCGGCGATGACGTTCTTCACGGGGAGCTTCAACTGGTCGATAGCAAACGTGCTGCTTCGGTTGAAGCACACCAGCGTGCCACCGGCGCGAACGAATTCATCGATTGCCTTGACGCGCGGATCGACCGCCTGCGGATCTGCGGCCGGTGGCGCTGCCGCGCCTCCGGCACCTCGCCCGCCGCCGCGTCCGCCGCCCCCCGTCACACGCGCATCGTCGGCAAGCACCAGCACATCGATCTTGTTCCGCAGGGATCCGGCCTGCACATCGTCGCCCGACACGCGGATGTATTCGAACTCATACTGATCGAGGACCCAGCGCGTCCAACCTTCGTCCATGCTGGTCTCGCCGAGGAACAGGCCGATACGCGGGCGGCTGGCTTTCGCCACGGGCGCCGCCACACGCTCGGCCGTGAGCGCGAGTGCCGACACCATCGCCTCCTGCAGCGCGGGCGAGACGCCAGTGATGACGTAGCGTCCCTCAGCGGCCGTCGCTCCCGGCTTCCACTGCACGGATGCGCCGGCGCGCCACGCGCGATTGATCGCCTTGAACGTATTGTTCTCAGCGGGATTCAGCGCGAGCGCCGGTCCGACGCCCGTGATCCGACCCGCCGGCGGCACAATCGCGCGCGCCATCGCACTCGAGTCGAACCCGATGCCCGGTGCGCTATCGAAGGCCGCGGCATCGAACGTGCTCTCTTTGTTGTAGGCCACCGGCACGGCGGTCGGAGCCGGCACCGCGCCGAGTGGCTTTATCACCGCTCGAATCGCGTCGCCGATCGGCTTCGTCGCCGTGACCGTGCGCACGCCCATCGACAGTGGCAGCGTCCATCCCGCCGCGTCGTAGGGCTGATCCAGCGGTCCACCCGGCGATTCACGAATCTCCGGATATTTCTGGACGTCAAGCACCTCGCGCGCGACCGCCGCAAACTCCTGATCCGTCGGAATCACCCACGTGCCGATCGGAAACGTCTCGCCTTCAGCTTCAACCGGTGCGGTCAACTGCGAGACGCGGACACCACTGAACGCCAGCCGGCGCAGCATCTCGACAGCGGCCACCGGATCGCGTTGCGCCTGCGGTACAAAGTACGCGTACGGTGCCGTGGTGCGCCCGCGTGCGATTTGATCGCGGCCTGACTGGTACCGCGCATACAGCAGCGTTTCTTTGTATTTCGACGCGTAGTCCAGCGTCGCCATGGACGCGGTCTCCATGTACTCGACGGCATCGCGCAGCCGCCAAGTGCCGCCAAGCCACGGGCTCACGTACAACGCCTGGGCGCGGCGCATCGGTTCCTGAATCTGCTCGGGCGTGGATGTTCGAGGCGCCGGACCGGTACCTTGCGTCTCCGTCCAGAACGCGGGAATGTTTTTGAACACCGGGTTGTAATCGATGTAGCCCGGGTACCACGCGTCGAAGCCGTCGCCCATGTGCGTGGCGCCGACCTTGCCCTCGCTGTTCAACCGCTGCGCGATCGCCATGCCGATCATGTTGACTTCGCTCGAGATCAGCCCTGGCGCGTGCGTCGCAATCGGCTCCGCGAACGGCGGCAACCAGATGCGCGTCGGGAAGGGCGACGACTGGTGGTGCACGTAAATGATGTTGGGTTCCCACTGGCGCCACGTGTGTTCCATCACGCGCGATTCGATCGTGTTCAGCATGTAGGCGTCACGATTGTTGTCGTGGCCGACGTATTCCTGATACAGCCGCGGCAGATTCATGCCCTGGTTTTCATTGGGCGTGCCGACGCGCGACATGTAGTAGTCGGCCACCATCGACTGGCCGTCGGGGTTGATGGTCGGCCAGAGCATCAAAATCACGTTGTCGAGCATCGTCTTCGTGTCCGGCTCGTCGGCGCGGCTCACAAGGTCATACAGCAGTTGGGGCACGTGCTGCGGGCCCGCCACTTCGCTCGAGTGCAGTCCCCCATCGATGTGGACGAACGCTTTGCCCTCGCGCGACAGACGACGCGCCTCTGCATCAGTCAGGCCTTGCGGGTGCGCCAGCCGCTGCGCGATTTCGCGATAGTGATCCACCTGCCGAAGGTTCTCGGCGGACGAGACCAGCGCGAAGTAATACGGCCTCCCCTGCGAGCTCTTGCCGGCCTCGACCATCATCACGCGATCGCTCGCGGCATCGACTTTTTGGAAGTAGGTCACCACCTGCTCGTAGTTGGCGAGCTTGAAGTCCGCACCGGGCTGAAATCCCAGGACGGACTCCGGTGTCGGAATCGCAGGCGACTGCGCCGGCATGGCGACTGGCCATGCAAACAGGGCGAGACAGATCAGTATGGTTGGCACTCGCATAATGGCTCGGCCATCATGCCCGATTGACGCGCGCGGGAAAAGGGGCAGTACACTCCACGCATGGCACAGCGTGCGACGGGTTCGTTCGACGTCAAGATGACGCCGCAGGCGGCGGATGAGTACGCGGATGGCGTGTCGCTCGCGCGATTCACGCTGGACAAGAGCTTCCACGGCGATCTCGAAGCCACCAGCAAAGGACAGATGCTCTCGGCGGGTACCACCATCAAGACGTCCGCCGGCTATGTGGCCATCGAACGGGTCAGCGGCCAACTCCACGGCCGCACCGGTACATTTGTTTTGCAGCACAGCGGGACAATGGCGCGAGGCGTGCCGGTGCTGGTGTTGACCGTCGTGCCGGATTCGGGCACGGGCGAACTCGAGGGCTTGTCAGGTTCGATGGAGATCATCCGCGAACCCGGGAAACATCTGTACGCGTTCGACTACACGATCGCCCGTGTTGGCGATGATGGCTGAGGTTGTGTGCCTGGTCAGTTCGGGATGGGACTGACAGATCGCCGCCTCCTCGGAGCTTGACGCGAGGAAACCGCTCGCTTCGTTCGCTCGGATTTCGGACTGACGCCGTCGCGCGATTGCTATACTTCTGGCTCAAGCCACGCAAGTCGCGCTCGAAATCCTCGTATATGGACTCCTCCTGTTGGCAAGAGCCACGTTGGCTGGCGTCGGATCAGGTGCACTCGTATATCCGGCC
>Ga0315912_10000703_pt1 | contig 52060 bp, 45 predicted proteins | sample VfabasoilMG_FD_204469 | JGI IMG/M metagenome (GOLD analysis project Ga0315912, IMG submission 204469) | Garden soil microbial communities collected in Santa Monica, California, United States - V. faba soil | ecosystem: Environmental > Terrestrial > Soil > Garden | place: USA: California...
CGCAGCAGCGCGCGCGCTGCTGCGGTGACAGGGTGAAGAAGTGCCTGGCACCGTACGCGGTCAGTCCTCGCGCAGCAGGGCCTCGACGGCGCGCTCCAGCGCGCGGAAGGCGGCGTCGCACGCGGCGTGGGCGGGCTCGGCGGAGTCGTGCAACTCGGGCCCCGGGTGCAGCCAGCGCACGCGGCCGTGGCGGTCGAGCAGGAAGGTGACGCTGGTCGCCGCGCGCGGCGCGGCGTCGAGCCAGATGCCGCGCAGCGCGGCCCACTCCGGATCGAGCGCGAGCGGCCCGTTCCAACCCAGGCGCGCGGCGGCGTCGCGCGCGAACTGCGCTTCGACGGCGCGCGGCGGCTTGGGGTGGTAGACGGCCAGCGCGGCCAGCCCCGCGTCGGCGTGGCGCAGGCGCAGCGCCTCGAGCGCGGGCAGCGAGTGCTCGCAGAAGGGGCAGGCGTCGGTCCACCAGCGCACGAGCGTGGCGCGCGCCGCGGCGTCGAGCGGCACAGGCTCGAGGGAGGGGGGCTCGAGCGAGGGCGGCTCGAGGGCGGGCGGAAGGCGCGCGGCGATCTCTGTGCCGATCAGCTCGCGCCCGGGGCCGTCGTACACCGGGACGCTCGCCGGTGCCGCCGGCGCCGCCGTCGCCGTCGGCGCGGACGGCTCGGGCGCGCAGGCGCCGAGCAGGCCGAGCAGCGCGACGAGTGCGGGGCTGCGCATGCTGTCGTCCCCGCTCAGAACTGATCCGGCATGCTCGGGCTCGGCCCGGCGAAGAGCGCGTCGGCCAGCGCCAGCGTCGGCGCGTCGCCGGCGCACAGGCCGGCTAGCGCCAGCTCGCTGGCGCTCTGCCACGACGCGAAGAGCGACGCCAGGCCGCGCACCGACAGGCGCAGCGCGCCCGAGCCGCCGCGCGCGACGTGGCCGGCGCCGCCCTCGACGGTCAGCACGAAGCGGCCCTGGTTGGCGGGCAACAGCTCGTCGGTCACCTCGAGCGCCAGCTCGCCGCGCAGCGCCGGCGCGTAGCCGCGGCCGCCCAGCGCTCCCGCGACGTCGACCACGCGCAGCATCCAGGGCAGGAACACCTTGGCGGCGTAGGCCTCCTCGCGCAGGCCGGCGAACAGCGGGTCCCACGGCGCCAGCGGCAGCACCGCGCGCGCGCACATCGTCCGCTGCTGGATCAGGAAGCGCAGCAGCGCCACGCCGGCGCGCGGGGTGGCGGCCACGGCGTCGCCGACGCCCAGCTCCTGCTCGAGCACGCCGCGGTTGCGGCGCTGCACGGTGAAGACGAAGCCCTCGAGCGCGTCGCCGAAGCCCAGGCCGTAGCCCAGGCGCTCCTCGCCGTTCCAGTTGAGCACGCGCAGCCAATGGTAGGGATGGCGGTCGAGCCAGCCGTTCGAGCGCCGCGCGCGCGCCGTGTACAGCTCGCGCAGCGCCCCCGCGTCGCTGTCCGCCAGGCGCCGCATCCAGACCCCCTCCGCGCGCTCGGGCGCCTGCAGCTCCAGGCTGCGCAGCGCCAGCGTCGTGTCGTAGCGCATGCCGGCGGTCTCGTAGCCCAGCGCGCGGTAGAAGGTGCAGGTCGAGGGATAGAGCGTCGACAGCGGCACGCCGCGCCCCGCGAGCTCGGCCAACATCGCCGCCATCAGGTCGCGGCCGTGACCCGTGCCGCGCGCGCAGGGATCGACCGCCACGGCGACGATGCCGCCGCTCGCCAGCCGTCGTCCGCCGAACCACTGGCCCATGTCGAGCAGCGAGAGCCCGCTGACGGGGCCCTCGCGCCCGCGCACGACGCGCACCGTCGCCGGCCCGAGCTGCGCGATCCAGCCCGGCAGGTCGGCGCGCGCCAGGCCGAAGCTGCGCACGATCAAGTCGGCCCACTGCGCGAGCTCGCGCTCGTCGCGCGGCGGGCCGTAGTCGGGGAGGCGCGCGCTGCTCACAGGCCTTAGGCTAGCGGGCCGAGGAGCAGCTCTCCATGCCCGTACGACGTTCGCGGCGCCTCGGCGCCCTGGTGCAGTCCGACATCCGCCGCATGACCCGCGAGTGCGAACGCGTCGGCGGCATCAACCTGGGCCAGGGCATCTGCGACCTGCCGACGCCGCCGCTGGTGCGCGAAGGCGCGCTCGAGGCCATCCGCGCGCGCCGCAGCACCTACTCGTTCGCCGAGGGCGCCCTCGAGCTGCGCCAGGCGATCGCCCAGAAGCTCGCGCGCCAGAACGGCCTGGGGGTCGACCCGCTGCGCGAGATCGTGGTCACGGTCGGCGCGACCGGCGCCTTCACCGCCGCGATCCACGCGCTGCTCGACCCGGGCGACGGCCTGTTGGTCACCGAGCCCTACTACGGCTACCACGTCAATGCAGCACTCGTCGCCGGGCTCGACGTGCAGTACCTGACGCTGGCCGCGCCGGCGTTTCTCCTGGACGAGGCCGCGCTGCGCGCCGCGCTGCGGCCCAACACGCGCGCGCTGGTGTTGTGCACGCCGGGCAACCCTTCGGGCCGCATGCTGACGCGGGCCGAGCTCGAGGGCGTCGCGCGCGTGGCGCGCGAGCGCGACCTGTTGGTGATCACCGACGAGATCTACGAGGACATCCGCTACGACGGCCGCGAGCACCTTTCACCGGCGACGATCCCGGGCCTCTACGAGCGCACGGTGACGATCCTCGGGTTGTCGAAGACCTTCTCGATCACCGGCTGGCGCCTGGGCTACGCCGTGGCGCAGCCCGAACTCGCCGCGGCCCTGCAGCTGGTCAACGACTTGTTCTACATCTGCGCGCCGACGCCGCTGCAGCACGGCGTCGCGGCCGGCTTCGTCGCCCCGGCGAGCTTCTTCCAGGAGCTGCGCGACGACTACGCGCGGAAGCGCGACACGCTGTGCGACGCGCTCGAGGCGGCGCAGCTGACGCCGATCCGGCCCGAGGGCGCCTACTACGTCCTGGCCGACGCGCGCGCGCTGGGTGCGCCCGACGCGCGCGCGGCGGCGCAAGGGCTGCTCGAGCGCACGGGCGTCGCCTCGATCCCGGGCACGGCCTTCTTCCGCGGCACGGCGGGGGACCAGCTGCTGCGCTTCTGCTACGCCAAGGAGCACGGCGTGCTCGAGGAAGCCTGCCGGCGACTCGTGCGCGGCCGCGCATGAGCGCCGCATCGCGGCCGAGGCGGCCGCGCCCCAAGTCGGCCGACGACTGGGCGCGCTTGGAGGCGGACATCGAGCGCTGCACGCGCTGTCCGCGGCTGATCGCTCACTGCCGCGCGGTGGCGCGCGACAAGCGCCGCGCCTACGCCGCGCAGGACTACTGGGGCCGTCCGGTCGGGGGCTTCGGCGACCCGCGCGCGCGCATCTGGATCCTGGGCCTCGCGCCCGGCGCGCACGGCGCCAACCGCACCGGGCGCGTGTTCACCGGCGACCGCTCGGGCGACTTCCTGTACGCCGCGCTGCACCGCGCCGGCCTGGCCAACCAGCCGGGCTCGAGCGCGCGCGACGACGGCCTCGCGCTGCGCGGCGCCTTCGTCAGCTCGGCCGGCCGCTGCGCGCCGCCGGCGAACCACCCGAGCGCGGCGGAGCTGGCGCGCTGCCGCGCGTACCTCGTGCGCGAGTCGGCGCTGCTGGAGCGCGCGCGCGTGATCGTGTGCCTGGGCGGCATCGCCTGGGACGCGGCGCTGGCGCTGGCGGCGGCCGAGGGCGCGACCGTGCCGCGTCCGCGGCCGCGCTTCGCGCACGGAGCCGAGCTGCGCCTGGGCGCGCGCACGCTGCTCGGCTGCTACCACGTCAGCCAGCAGAACACCTTCACCGGCCGCCTGACGCCGGCGATGCTCGACGCGGTCCTGGCGCGCGCGCTAGAACTCGCGGCGGGTTGAGCCGCTCTCAGCGGCCCTTGGACAGCCAGGCGAGGAAGCGCCACTCCAGGCTGTCGGTCGTGCCGTCGGCGGCCGAGAGCGGCGCGCCGTAGGTCTTCTGCACCAGCGCCTCGAAGCCGGCCGGGTCGGTGTTGGCGTCGAGGCCGCGCGCGGCCAGGGCCTTGAGCAGCTCGGCGAAGCGCGCCGGCGAGCTGTCCTTGTTGCCGCGGTCGCCGAGGCGCTGCAGCCAGTCGTAGAAGGCGCACTTGTAGATGCGGAAGAACTCGCGGTAGTCGACCAGGAACTGCGGCGGGGGATAGGGCTTGAGGTTCGCGGCGCGGCCGAGGAAGGGCGCGGTCGCCAGGCCCTTCTCGACGCCGTCCGGCGCCAGGAGCAGGAAGTGCGCCTCGGTGTCGCGCAGGAGCTCCTTGCTGAGCTCGGCCGGCTTCTTCTTGCCCAGCTCCTTGGCGCCCTCCTTCTGGAACTTCTTGAGCACCGCCAGGCCGTGGTCGCGCGCCTTGCCCGCGCGCCAGCGCCCGTCCTTGATCGTGTTCTGCGGCGCCGCCGGCATCGGCGGCAGCCAGCCGCCCTTGGGGTTGCCGCCGGGCACGAACTTCTCGTAGGGCTCGGTCTTGGCACCGGTCGTGCCGCGCGAGGTGTCGCCCTCCAGCGCGTTGAGCTCGCCCAGCGCGCGCAGCGTCAGGTTCATCGAGACCGCCTGGTGCATCCACAGCGCGTCGTCGTTGCCGTAGCACAGCCACTGCAGCGCGTTGGCCGCGTTCTGCAGCGTGTGCTGCTCGGCGCCGCTGACCTCGAACTCGTTCATCGGCGTGCCGCCCTTGAACTCGGGGTCCTCGCTCCAGGCCGGGTACTGCAGCGCCAGCACCAGGTTCCACTCCATCCAGAAGCTGGTCCAGCCGGCGGTCGCCTCGGTCCAGACGATCGCCTGCTGCGCGGCGTCGACCAGGCCGGTGTAGCCCGCCAGCTCGACGAACTGCCGGCGCGTCGGCGCGAAGACCAGCGAGACGCGCTTCTGCTCGCGCGGCGCGACGCCGAGCACGTCGGGCTTGGCGAGGAAGGCGCTCAGGCGCTCGAGCGCGCCGCGCAGCGCGTCGTCGGTGCCCGGCAGCTGGCCGATGCGTTGGTCGTCCGATTTGGCCAGCTGCGCGAGCGCCGCCGGCTTCCAGCCCTTGACCCAGGCCTCCAGCGCCGCGAGGTCCGCCAGCGCGCTCGCGGTGCGCGCGTCGCCGGGCGCCAGGAAGTCGATCCAGGCCCGCTGCAGGCCGAGCAGCGCGGCGCACTGGCGCTGGAATTCGAGCGCGCGGTCCTTGTCGGCCAGGAAGCTGCTCGGGTAGGCGACGTCGAAGCAGCCCAGCGTGCCGCGCACGTGGTGGCGCTCGAGCAGCGCGGTGGGCGAGAGCTCGGCCGCGCTCGCAGCGCCGTGCGCCTTCAGGAATTCGCGCCCGAAGGCCTCGAAGGGAACCGTGTCGCCCGCGCGCGCCGCGAAGCACGCCAGGACCACGGCGACGGAACAGCGCAGTGCGCGGATCATGCAAGCCTCCTCGGGCCCGGACGCGGGCGACCACCGGATGCGGTCGCGGACGGGCCGCTGCCGACGGCCCTGCAACCCCGAGGTTCTCGCAGCGTGACGCCGCATGCAAGCAAGGTCCCGGTAAGCGCGCCACCTTGCGCAGGGGCCGGGCGCGTCCGCACAATCACGCCATGCCCGCGCGCCGCTGACGCTCCGAGCCTGCCGCCTGGTCGAGGTGGCGGTCGTGAGGATCGCGGTGGCCTGTCCCGCGCCTGCCGGTTCGCTGCAGGGCAACCGCGTCACGGCCGAGCGCCTGCGGGGGTTGTTCCGCGAACTGGGGCACGAGGTCGCGATCCTCGACGAGCAGGCCGATCCCGACGCCGGTCTGGGCGCCGCCGAGCTCCTGGTCGCGCTGCACGCCATCCGCAGCGCGGGCGAGGTCGCGGCCTTCCGCGCGCGCCATCCGCACCGGCCGGTGGTGCTGATCCTGACCGGCACCGACCTGTACGCCGCGGCGCCGGAGCGCGCAGCCCCGGATCGTGCCAGCGGGGGCCGCGCGGCGCGCGACGCCGCGACGCGGCTGGTGGTGCTGCAGCCGGCGGCCCTCGAGCAGCTCGCGCCCGCCGAGCGCGCACGGGCACGGGTGGTGCTGCAGTCGGCGCGACCGCTGCTGCCGCGGCCGGAGCCGCGCACGGAGGTCTTCGAGGTCGTGCAGCTCGCGCACCTGCGCGAGGTCAAGGACCCGCTGCTCGGTGCGCGCGCGATGACGCTGGTGCCCGCGCGCTCGCACCTGGAGCTGGTGCACGCCGGCCAGGCGCTGGGTCCCGCCTGGCGCGAGCGCGCCGAGGCCGCGTTGCGCGCGACGCCGCGCTACCGCTGGCTGGGCGACCTGGCGCACGGCGCGGCGCAGACGATCCTGGCGCGCGCGCGCGTCTTCCTCCAGACCTCGCGCAGCGAAGGCGGCTCGACGGCGATGAGCGAGGCGCTGGTCCACGGCCTGGCGATCGTCGCCACGCGCATCCCCGGTGCGACCGGCATGCTGGGGGAGGCGCACCCGGGGTTGTTCCCGGTCGGCGACGCGGCCGAGCTGGCGCGGCGGCTCCTGCGCTGCGAGGAGGAGCCCGAGTTCCTGGCCGAGCTCCAGCGCCACAGCCGCGCGCTGGCGCCCGACTACGCGCCCGAACGCGAATTGGCCGCCTGGCGCGCGCTGCTGGCGGAGTTGGCGTGAGCGCGCGCCATACGCGCCTGGCGCCCGACGCGGGCGGGGACCTGGCGGCGGCGGTGCGCGCCGGGCTCGGTGCGCGGCCGCGGCGGCTGCCCTGCCGCTTCTTCTACGACCCGGCGGGCTCGGCGCTGTTCGAGGCGATCTGCGCGCTGCCCGAGTACTACCTGACGCGCGCCGAGGACGAGATCCTGGCGCGCCACGCGGCCGCGATCGTCGCGCGCCTGCCGCGTGCGCTGCAGCTGGTCGAACTCGGCAGCGGCGCGGCGCGCAAGACGCGCCACTTGATCGAGGCCCAGCTGGCGCGCACGGGCGGCGCGCACTACGTGCCGATCGACATCTCCGCCAGCGCGCTCGCGCGCGCCGAGGTCGAGCTCCTGGCGCGCTACCCGGCGCTGACGCTGCACAGCATCGAGGCAGAGTACACCCAGGGGCTGGCGCACCTCGCCGCCGAAGCCAGCGGGGCTCCCGCCGCGCGCCTGGTGCTCTGGCTGGGCTCGAACGTCGGCAACTTCGAGCGCGACGCGGCGGCGCGCTTCCTGGCCGACGCGACGCGCGGCTTCCGGGCCGAGGACCGCTTCCTGCTCGGCGTCGACCTGCGCAAGGCCCGGGCGACGCTCGAAGCGGCCTACGACGACAGGGCGGGCATCACGGCGCGCTTCAACAAGAACCTGCTGGCGCGCGTCAACGCCGAGCTGGCCGGCGACTTCGACCTCGACGCCTTCCGCCATGTCGCGCTGTACGACGAGCCGGCGGGGCGGATCGAGATGCACCTCGAGAGCCTGCGGCCGCAGCGCGTGCGGCTGGCGCGGCTGGGCCTCGAGCTCGCGCTCGAGGCGGGCGAGCGCATCCACACCGAGGATTCGTACAAGTACTCGCCGGCCGAGATCGAGGCCCTGGCGCGCGCTGCCGGCCTCGGCATCGAGGCGCGCTTCCTCGACGCGGCCGGGCAATTCTGCGTGGTGCTCCTCCAAGGCGAAACCCCCGCGGCGTGACACACGCCGCGGGGGTCGCTCCGAGCCACCCCCATCCGAACGGGCTCGGTTTTCGGGATTAACGCCAGTGACCTTCGACCCACACGCGCACTTCGCGGTTCTCGTAGTGGCCGGCGTGGCAGATGGTCTTCCAGCGCGCGGCCTGGAGCTGCACCTGGAAGGCGCGGCCGTAGGCGTCGTGGCGCCAGCCGTAGACGGCCGGGACGAGCACGCGCTCGGTGCGGCCCTCGACCCACACGCGCTCGCAGCGCGTCTCGTAGTGGCCCGGGACCCACACGCGCTGCGGCGCGTAGGACCCGACCGGCCGGCAGCGCTCGAAGGAACCGTGGTTCAGCGTCAGCGCGAAGCCCCCGTGCTTCGTGCGCTGGCCGATGCTGAACTCGATGCCGCCGCCCAGGGTGGCTCGCGCGGCGGGGGCGAGCAGGACGCTGGCGGCCAGGGTGGCGAGGGACAGTCGTTTCAGGGCGCTCATGGTCGTTCTCCGGTTGGCGTCCGGGGTGGACGCGCCGGACCATGGCGAAGGGCGTGCCAGGCGGTGCGCGCGCCGGTCGAGGCTCGTGAGCGGGCGTCCGCGACCGCCCGCGCCGCGCCGCTGCAGCCTGCGAAGGGCGCGCTGTCCACCGCCGGTGTCGCCGGGAGAGTGCACCGCGCCGGGCGCGGGCGTAGGCTCTGCGCGCCATGCGCTCTCCCGCGACCTCGCTCGTCCTGCTGCTCACGCTCGCGGCCGCCTGCGCGGCGACCGACCCGCGCCTCGATCCGGGGAGCGGAGCCCCGCCCCACGGGGCGGCTGCCCCGCCGCGCACGCTCGACGAGCAGGTGCAGGAGCTGGCGCGCTCCAGCCAGCCGGGCTCGATGCACAAGCGCCTCGAGCCGCTGGTCGGCCTGTGGTCGGTCGAGCTGTGCGAGGTCGCGGACGACCAGCGCGAGCGCGCGCTCGCGCGCGGCGCGGCCGAGCTCAAGTGGGTGCACGAGGGCCGCTTCCTGTCCTGGGGCGCGACGCTGGAGGCCGCCGGCACGACCAGCGGCTTCCTGGGCTACGACCTGCGCGCGGGCCAGTACCAGCTGTTGATGATCTCCTCGCTCTCGAGCGGCATGGGCGTCGCGACCGGCTACGGCGACCTCTCCGGCCAGGGCGTGCGCTTCACGCAGGAGACGCTCGACGCGCCGACCGGCCGGCGCATGCGCATGACCAGCGTGCTGCGCCTGATCGAGCGCAATCACTTCGTGCTCGACGCCGAGGGCCGCGACGACCGCGGCCAGGAGCGCGTGGTGCTGCGCACGCACTACCGGCGCGTCGTCGCCAAGCCCTGACCTCGATCAGGACGGCAGCACGAACTCGCGCCGGCGCAGCCGCCAGGCGCCGAGGCCCAGCGCCACGGCGACGATCACGGCCAGCGTGCGCAGCGCGGCCAGCGCGCTCTCGACCTCGAGCGTGTCGAAGCTCTCGATCAGCTGCCACGCGCCCGAACCGCCCGACAGGATCAGGCTGCGCAGGTAGTACTGCACCGTCCAGCTCTGCATGCTGCTCGGGAAGTTGGCCAGCAGCGCCTCGAAGGCCAGCACGTACAGCACGCCCAGGATCACCGGGTAGCGCGTGAACACGCCCAGCACCGCGAACAAGGTCGCGTAGGCGACGCCGCCGGCCAGCACGGCCCACAAGAGCGGCCAGCGGATGCCGTCGTCGAGGATCGGCCCGCTGCCGCGCGCCGACTCGGCGATCCACAGCAGGCCGAGCGTCGAGAGCGTCAGCAGGAGCGACAGGAACACCAGGATCGCGCCCAGGCGGCCGAAGAGCAGCGTCGGGCGCGCGATCGGCCGCGAGAACAGGAACGAGATCGTGCGGTCCTCGACCTCCTCGGCGACCGCCGAGCTGCCCGCGATCAGGCCCAGCAGCGGCACGAGCACCTGCAGCAGCAGCCAAGCCCCGACGGTGGTGGCCAACTCGCCCGGCGAGACGCGCGCCGAGCCGGCGGTGACGCTGGCGGCGACGACCAGCGGCACCAGCGCCAACGCCAGGCACAAGAGCGCGCGCCGGCTCCAGGCCACGCGCTCGAGGTGCGTGCGGAAGAACAGCCAGGTCGCGGGGAGGGCCGGCATGTCAGGTGACGAGGTAGTCGAACACGGCCTCGAGGCTCGCGTCCCGGGACTCGAAGGTCTGGATGCCCGCGCCGACGCGCCCCGCCAGGGCCGGCAGGTCGCTGCACAGGCGTTCGAGGTCGCTGGTCTCGAGCGAGAGCCGCACGCCGTCGGCTTCGATGCGCACCGAGCTGACCACCGCCGATTCGAGCAGCGCGCTCGCCAGCCGGCGCGCGTCGCGGGCGCGGATCTCGACCTTGCGCGGCTGGCGCGTCAGCAGCCGGCGGATCTCGCGCACCGGGCCGCGCGCCAGGAGGCGCCCGCGGTGCACGAGCACCACGTTGGGCGTCAGCGCCTCGACCTCGTGCAGGATGTGGCTGGAGATCAGGATCGAGAGCCCCTGGACGGCGAGCGCGCGGAACAGCTCCGACATCTCGGCGCGCGCCAGCGGGTCGAGGCCGGTCATCGGCTCGTCGATGATCAGGAAGCGCGGGTCGTGCGCGATCGCCTGCGCGATGCGGATGCGCTGGCGCATGCCCTTCGAGTAGCCGCCCGTGCGCCGGTGGCGTGCGTCCGCCAGCCCGACGCGCTCGATCGCCTGTTCCGCGCGCGCGCGCGCCGCTGCCTCGCGGTGGCCCGAGAGGCGCGTCAGGAAGATGACGAACTCCAGGCCGGTCATCTCCTCGTAGACCGCGTCCTGCTGCGGCGCGAAGCCGATCAGGCGGAAGTAGTCGGGGTTGGCGAAGGGCACGTGGCCGAGCACGGTCAGCGTGCCGCGCGAAGGCCGGATCTCGCCCGCCACCAGCTTGAGGAAGGTCGACTTGCCCGCGCCGTTGGGACCGAGCAGCCCGACCACGCCCGGCTCGAGCGACAAGGTGAGATCGTTCAGGCCGACGACCTGTCCGTAGTAGCGCGAGAGGTCGCGCGCCTCGAGCAACAGGCTCACGCCACGGACTCCATGCGCCGCACCCGCAGCCAGAGCACGAGCCACGAGAGCGCGACGACGCCGCCCAGCCCGCTCCAGGCCAGGGCCGGCGACCAGTCGAGGCGCACGCCGACCACCTGCTCGACCTCGAAGATCGAGGCCGCCAGGCGCCACAGGCAGCGCGTGGGCGAGAGCACCTGCCAGCTCTGGTCGCGGTTGAGCCAGGACAGCAGGTTGGCCAGCCCCGACGAGAGCAGCACGTAGCCCGCGATGGTGACCACCGCGTAGGCCCAGCGCTTGAACAGGCTCGAGATCGCGAGCATGAAGCTCGCCAGCACGAAGGTGTGCACCGAGGTGTACAGCAGGATGTCGAGGAAGATCGAGCCGTGCTCGGTCAGGAAGCTCCAGCCCGGCGCGGCGAAGACCGCGGTCAGCGCGATCGCCAGCGCCGGCACGAGCACGCCGGCACCGATGAAGCAGGCGACCACGCCCAGCTTGCCCAGCAGGTAGTCGAGCTTCGACAGCGGACGCGCGAAGTACAGGAGGTGCGCGCCGCGCCGGCGGTCCTCGGCGATCAGGCCCGCGCCGTACCAGCCGGCGATCAACAGCGCGAACTGGCCCATGCCGAACACCGACCAGAAGACGATCGTGTGCACCTCGATCAGCGTGCCCGCCAGGCTGCCGATCACCTGCGTGCCCGGGTTGGCGCCCGCGGGCGTCAGCACCGCCGGCGCCAGGCCTTCCTCGAGCAGGAACTTGGTGTAGACGATGAAGCTGAGCACGAGCATCGCGCCGAAGGGCGGCAGGTAGAGCAAGAGCGGCCACTTGCGCTTGAGCGCCACGCGCACGCCGGCGGCGAGCAGCGGCAGGCAGCGCAGGCGCGCCGGCGCCAACCGGCCCTGGAAGCGCCGGTAGACCTCGGTGTGCGTGGTGGCCTTCAAGGACGCTCCTCGCGGCCCAGACCGGCGAGGAAGACCTGCTCCAGCGTCGCGCGCCGCTCGCGCAACGCCAGGATGCGCACCTCGTGGCGCGCGGCCAGCGCGAACAGCACGTCGGCGTCCCGGGCGCCCGCCGGCAGCTCGACCGTGCGCCGGCCGTCGCGCTCGCGGCGCAGCGCGATGCCGTCGGCGGCCAGCGCGGCCTCGAAGGGCGCCAGCTCGCCGTCGAGCTCGAGCTCGAAGCCCCGGCCGTCGGCGCCGGTCAGCTCCTCGATCGCGCCGGTCAGCGTCACGCGCCCCTGCTTGAGCACCACCACGTCGCGGCAGGTGGCCTCGACGTCGGGCAAGAGGTGCGAGCACAGCAGGATGTTCTTCTCTTGCGCGTGGCCGAGGTCGTGCACCAGCTCGAGCATCTCGCGCCGCCCCTTGGGGTCGAGCCCGTTGGTCGGCTCGTCGAGCAAGAGCAGCGCGGGGTCGTGCACCAGCGCCTGGGCCAGCTTCAGGCGCTGCTTCATGCCGGTCGAGTAGTCGTCCGCGATGCGGTAGCGCGCCTCGTCGAGGCCGACGTAGTCGAGCACCTCGTGCGCGCGCGTCAGCGCGTCGGTCGCGGTCAGGCCCGAGAGGCGCCCGAGCGTGGTCACCAGCTCGACCCCGTTCATGCGCGGGATCAGGCAGTCGCTCTCGGGCATGTAGCCGACCGAGGCGCGCAGCGCGCGCCGCCCGGCGGGCGTCGTCGGATCCTGCCCGGCGATCGTGGCGCTGCCGGCGTCGGGCTCCAGGAGGCCCAGCAGGAGCTTGATCAGCGTGGTCTTGCCCGCCCCGTTGGGTCCCAGGAGGCCGACCGGACCGCCCGCCAGCGTCAACTCGAGGCCGTCGAGCGCGCGCACGGAGCCGTAGCTCTTCGACAGTCCGTGGATCTCGATCACCGGGGCGCTCCTGCGCGGGTGCGGACTCTAGATTCCCGTTCCCGTCGCGTCCATCGGATCACGCCCGGCGCAGCAGGGCGCGCGCGACGGTCGAGACCAGGTCGCCGAGCAGCACGATCGCCGCTCCGAGCGTCACGAAGAACAGCATCTCGTCGTAGAAGAGCTTGGCGCGCGCGTCCTGGATCCAGTAGCCCAGCGACACGACGCCCAGCATCCCGAGCACGGTCGCCTCGCGCACGCAGGTCTCGAAGCGGTAGAAGAAGTACAGCAGGAAGCGCGACAGGGACAGCGGCAGCACGGCCGCGAACCAGAGCTGCGCGCGCCGCGCTCCCAACCCGGTCAGCGCGGCCAGCGGCTTGCGCTCGAGGTTCTCGATCGTCTCCGCGCCCAGCTTGCCCAGGATCCCGGCGTTGTGGATCGCCAGCGCCAGCACCGCCGGCCAGGCGCTGGGCCCGAGCATCGCCAGCAGCAGGAAGGCCCACACGTACTCGGGGATGGCGCGCAGGAAGATCAGGCCGGCGCGCACCAGCGCGTTGAGCGCCTGCCAGGCGCGCCGCCGTCCGGCGTGGCCCTGCTGCGCCAGGCAGGCCTGCTCGAAGGGGTGCACGGTCGCCAGCGTGCGCGCGGCGAAGGGCGCCAGGAGCAGGGCTCCCAGGCCGGCGAGCGAGATCGCCAGCACGGCGATCGAGAGCGTCGCGACCAGCGCCTCCGCGCCGTGCTCGCGCCACAGCGCCCCGGCCCAGGCGCCCAGCGCCGGCCAGCTGAACTCCGCCCCGCGCAGCGGGTAGGGCACGACCTCGACCGTGACGAACTGCGCGAGGTGCTCGCGGCGCGCCGGATCGCCGAGGGGCCGGAAGTCGAACTCGCCCGAGCACCAGGCCCACACGACCAGCGCGGCCAGCAGCGCCAGCGACAGGCGCACCAGGCGGCTGCGCGGCCGCTCGCGGTGCAGGCGGGCGAGGGACGCGTTCACGCCACGAACCTCCGGCGCAGGGCACCGCTCCACAGCTCGATGCCGATCACCAGCGCGCACAGCGCGTACAGGTAGGTCCAGACCTCGCCGTAGTGCAGGTTCTCGAATGCCTGGCTGATCGAGTAGCCCAGCGTCGGGAAGCCGAAGAAGCCCAGGATCGCCGAGCTGCGCACGGCGCACTCGAAGCGGTAGAAGGCGTAGGCGCACATGTCGGGCAGCGCGCGCGGCACGAGGCCGACGGCGAAGACCTGCAGGTCGCGCGCGCCGGCCGCGCGCAGCGCCTGCGCGGCGTCGCGCGGCGCCTCGTCGATCATCTCGGAGAAGACCTTGGCCAGCGTGCCGCCGTAGGGGATCGACAGCGCCACCACCGCGGCCACGTTGTTCAGGCCGAAGGCGGCCAGGAACAGCACGGCCCACAACAGCTCGTGCACCGAGCGCATGCCGACGATCACCACGCGCGTCGCCGACCAGACCGCCGGAGCGACGCTGCGGCGCAGGAAGCGCGCCAGACGGCTCTCGCCGCCGGCCGGCTCGTGCTCCCACCAGGCGCGCGAGCCGAGGAATCCGAGCACGGCGCCGAAGACCAGCGCCAGGCTCATGCCGGCGACGGCGAAGACCAGCGTGCGCCGCGCGGCGACCAGCGCCGCCACCCACAGCGGCGCTGCGCCGGCGGGTGCCTCGCCCTCGTAGCTCCAGGCCGGACGCAGCGCGCGCGCGAAGAAGTCGCGCACCAGCTCCAGGCCGCCCGCCTGCGGCACGAGCCCGACGAGCGAGGCATCGAGCGCCCAGGCCGCCAGCGCGGCGGCCAGCACCACCGCGGCCACGATCAGGCGCCGGCGCGTGAAAGGCGTGCGCGCGGCTCCGGCGCGCGGCAGCGGGACGCCCTCAGCTCGCATCGTCGGTCATCTCGGCGCGCTCCAGGCGGTAGAGCGACTCGAGCTCCGCGCTCGCGACCGCGGCGGCGGGCTTGTCGAACACCACCTGGCCGCGGCGCAGGCCGACCAGGCGCGGGAAGCAGCTCTGCGCCAGCGCGACGTCGTGCAGGCTGACCACCAGCGTCAGGCCGCGCTCGACCGCCAGCGCGTTGAGCAGCTCGACGGTGTCGCGCGCGCGCGCGGGGTCGACCGAGGACACCGGCTCGTCGCACAAGAGCGCGCCCGGCTCCTGGAACAGCGCGCGCGCGATCGCCACGCGCTGGCGCTGGCCGCCCGAGAGCGTGTCGGTGCGCTGGAAGAGCTTCTCGCCGATGCCCACGCGCTCGAGCAGCGCGGCGGCGCGCTCCAGGTCGTCGCGGCGCGGGTGCAGCAGCGCGCGCAGCGTGCCCCAGGTCGAGAGCCGGCCGAGCGCGCCGCTGATCACGTTCTGCGCCACGCGCAGGTTGGGCACCAGCGCCAGGTCCTGGTGCACGAAGCCGATGCGCGAGCGCAGCGCGCGCAGCCCGGCGGGCGTCAGCCGCGCCAGGTCGAGGCCGTCGGCCGTGACCACGCCGGCGCTCGGCCGCTGCGCACCGTTGAGCAGCCGGAGCAGCGTGGTCTTGCCCGCGCCGCTCGGCCCGACCAGCGCCACGCGCTCGCCCGGGCCGCAATGGAAATCGACTCCCGCGAGCGCCGCGCGGGAGTCGAAGTCCACCGTGGCGGTGGCCGTGCGGAAGTCGAGCGCGGCGGCGGGGGCGGCCCCGCCGCGCAGCGCCGGCTCAGCGGATGAGCCCGAGGTCCTTCGCGACACTCTTGAGCACGTCGAAGTCGGCGTTCGTGGCGGCCACCAGGCCCTGCGGGCGGTCCAGCGGCTTGAGCAACTCGGCGTCGGTGATCGCCAGGAGCGCGGCCGTCAATTTGTCGGTGAAGCCCGCGCCGAAGGTCTCGTCGAGCTTGGGATGGGCGAGGAAGTGGTAGTCGACGTAGCTGGGCGTGACCCAGATCACCTTGCACTTCTCGGGGTCGACGCCCTTGGTCGGGTCCTTCTTGAACTCGGCGACCATGCGGTCGTAGACCGCCATGTCCAGCGCGCCCGCGTCATACGTGCCGGCCTCGACCAGCTTGGCGGTCTTGTCGTGGCTGCCCGAGTAGGCATTCTCGGCGCCGAAGAACTCCTTGGGCGTCTGCTTGGTGAACTTGCGGATGAAGTGCTCGGGCATCAGCCGGCCCGAGGTCGAGGAGTCCGAGCCGAAGGTGAACTTCTTGCCCTTGAGCTCCATCGGGAACGCGTCCGACTTGGTCAGGCCCGACTTGGCGTTGGCGATGAAGTAGCTCTTGAAGTCGCGGTCGATCTTGCCGCAGGCGATCACCTTGGCGGTCGCGACCTTCTCGCGTGCGCGCAGGCCGGTCAGGCCGCCGAACCAGGCCAGCTGCAGGTCGCCCTTGGCGAAGCCCTCGACGGTCGCGGGGTAGTCGGCGCAGGGCACGTACTCGACCTTGATGCCCAGTTTCTCGCCGAGGTGCTTGGCCAGCGGCTTGTACTTGGCCTCCAGCTCGGAGGTGTTCTGGTTGGGGATGCCCGAGAAGCGCAGGACCTTGGTGTCCTGGGCCGGCGCGGGTTCCGCGGCGGGCGGGAGCGCGTCCTGGGCGCGCGCGCTCAGCGCGCAGAGGCTCAGGGCGACGACGGAGACGGTCCACGAACGACGGATGAGGTGCAGCACGGCACGTCCTTTCGGTGGGGGCGCCGGAACAGTCGGCGCACGCGGCCACGCATGGGTTGGGGAGAACGGATCGAGAGCGTACCCGGAACGAGGGGCAGGGCAAGCGCGAGCGCAGCCTGGGTCGGCGTAAGGCCGCGGTAGCCGAGCGATCTCGGACCTCGTTGATGACAGGTCGAGCTGCGGACTCCTAGAATCCGCCCCGGCGCGACCGTCGCCGCGCACGAGTCCCCGGTGCCCCTTACAGAGCGGGAGCCCCCATGAGTTCCGAGCACGTCCGCGAGGACGAAGCAGGCCAGGATCTGCCGCGTCGTCTGTTCCTGAGGAATGCCGGCGGCGTGGCCGCGGGCGCGGTGATCGGACAGGGCCTCTTGGCCGCCTGCCAGGCCGACCCGGGCGCGCGCGCCAGCACCGCGGCCGAGCCCGCGGCGCCGGTCGCGAAGCAGGGCGCCACCAAGCTGGCCGGCGAGATCGAGATCGAGCTCTCGATCAACGGCGCGAAGCAGAAGCTGCGCCTCGAGCCGCGCACCACGCTGCTCAACGCGTTGCGCAACCACTGCACGCCGCCGCTGACCGGCACGAAGCTGGTGTGCGACCGCGGCAACTGCGGCGCCTGCACGGTGCACGTCGACGGCGCGCCGGCCTACGCCTGCCTGCTGCTGGCGGCGGCGCAGACGGGCAAGGCGATCCGCACCATCGAGGGCCTGGGCACGCCCGAGCAGCTCTCGCCCTTGCAGGAGAACTTCTGCGCCCACGACGCCTCGATGTGCGGCTTCTGCACGCCGGGCTTCGTGATGTCGATCACGGCCTGCCTCGAGCGCCGGCCCGACGCCGACCTGGAGACGATCAAGCAGTCCTGCGCCGGCAACGTCTGCCGCTGCGGGACCTACCCGCACGTGTTCGCGGCGGCGCTCGCCACGGCGCGCGGGCAGAAGGGAGGGACGCGCTGATGGTCCCCTTCGAAGCGAGCTCGAACGGCGCTCAAGACGCGGCCCAGACGCCGCCCAAGCCGCGTACGCGCAAGGTCAAGACCACGCAGGACGTCAACGGCGTCCCGCAGGAGATCGAGATCGAGGTCGAGGACGTCGACGGTCCGCGCTGGGGCGCGCGCGACACGCTCAAGGTGCTCAACACCGACCTGCGGCGCGTCGACGGACCGGTCAAGGTCTCGGGTCGCGCGCGCTACACGCACGACGTGCGCCTGCCGGGCATGGTCTTCGCGCGGCTCCTGTGCTGCCCGCACCCGACCGCCGAGGTCAAGGTCGACGCGAGCGCTGCGCTGGCGCTCCCGGGCGTCGAAGCGGCCTTCCAGATCGCGGAGAAGACGCGCTACCTCGGCCAGCCGATCGCGGTGGTCGCGGCGCGCACGCCCGAGCTGGCCGACGACGCGCTGCGCGCGTTGAAGGTCGAGTACACGCCGCAGCCCTTCGCGGTCGACCGCGACCAGGCGCTGGCGGACGGCGCGCCCAAGGTGCGCAAGGACGGCAACCGCGGCAAGCCCGCGACGCAGGGCGACCTGGCCGAGGCCGAGGCGGCCCTGGCGGGCGCGGCGGCGGTGGTCGAGGCCACCTACACGCTGCCCGTGCAGCACCACGCCTCGCTCGAGACGCACGGCTGCGTGGTCGACTTCCGCGGCGGCTCGGAGGCGACGCTGTACCTCTCGACGCAGTCGACCTTCGGCTCGGACGAGCGCGTGGCGGAGCTCTTGGGCCTCAAGGCCAACCAGGTGACGACGATCGTCGAGTACATGGGCGGCGGCTTCGGCTCGAAGTTCGACCTGGGGGTCGAGGGCGCGACGGCCTGCCGCGTGGCCAAGCAGCTCGGCAAGCCCGTACACCTGATGTTGACGCGCGCCGACGAGTTCCTGATGGCGGGCAACCGCAGCGGCAACCGCGTCACCTACAAGGCCGGCATGGACCAGACCGGCAAGTTCGTCGGCATGGTCGTGCGCGCCGAGAAGTACGGCGGCATCGGCGAGGGCTCCTTCGCGCGCCCGCCCTACATCTACCAGGGCGGCACGCTGCACTCGGAGGTCCAGGCGGTCTACACGCACACCGACTCGAACCGCGCCATGCGCGCGCCGGGCCACCCGCAGGCCTCGTTCGGCATCGAGAGCGTGATCGACGAGCTGGCCTACAAGCTCGGCCTCGACCTGGTCGAGGTGCGCAAGCAGAACCTCAAGGACCCGGTGCACGTGCGCCAGCTCGAGCGCGTGGCGCGCGACATCGGCTGGGGCGAGCACGCGCACCGCACCAAGCCGGGACCGGGGAACGGCCTGCAGGTCGGCATCGGCTTCGGCGTCGCGGTCTGGGGCGGCGGCGGCTCGGGCGGCACGAAGTGCGAGGTGCGCATCGACCCCGACGGCTCGGTGACGGTCTCGGTCGGCACGCAGGACCTGGGCACCGGTTCGCGCACCCTGGTGGCGGCGATCGTGGCCGAGGAGCTGGGCCTCGAGCTCGGCCAGGTCACGGCGCGCATCGGTTCCTCGCGCCTGCCCTCGGCCACCGGCTCGGGCGGCAGCACGACCACCGGCTCGCTCTCGCCGGCGGTCAAGGACGCGGCGCACAACGCGCGGCTGCTCCTGCTCGGCCACCTGGCGGAGGTGCTGCAGGTCAAGCCCGAGGAGCTGCGCGTCGAGCGCGGCTCGATCGCCGAACTCGGCGGCAAGCAGCGGCGCCTGCCCTGGAAGCAGGCCTGCGCGACGCTGACGCGCCAGCCGATCACGGCCAGCGGCGCCTGGGAGAAGAACATGGCCGTCAACCTGATGGGCAACGGCATCCACGGCGCGCAGGCCGCGCGCGTCGAGGTCGACACGCTGACCGGCGCGGTGCGCGTGCTCAAGATCGTGGCGATCCAGGACTGCGGCCTGCCGATCAACCGCATGGCGGTGCGCAGCCAGCTCAACGGCGGCGTGATCCAGGCCCTGTCCTACGGGCTCTTCGAGGAGCGCGTGATCGACCCGGTGCTGGGCTCGATGCTCAACGCCAACTTCGAGGAGTACAAGCTCGCCGGACCGCTGGAGATGCCCGAGATCGTCGCCCTCATCGACGACGACGACCAGCGCCAGCAGGTGATCGGCATGGCCGAGGGCGCGATCGTGCCCGGCCACTCGGCGATCGCCAACGCCGTGCACAACGCCTGCGGCGCGCGCGTGCGCAGCCTGCCGCTGACCCCCGACAAAGTCCTGGCCGCACTCGGCCGTCTCTCCTGAGGTGCCGCCATGAAAGCCTTCACGCTGATCCAACCGCGCTCGCTGGCCGATGCGCTGGGCGAGCTGGCCGCGAACCGCGACGCCAAGGGGGCGGCACCCGTGCGCGTCCTCGCCGGCGGGCAGGACCTCTTGACCGAGATGAAGGAGCACCTGGTCGAGCCGCAGGCGCTGGTCGAGCTCAAGCGCGTGCCGGGCCTCGACGCGATCGAGCTCGACGCCCAGGGCGGCTTCAAGCTGGGGGCCTTGGCCACCGTCACCGCGCTCGAGCAGCACCCCGAGTTGCAGAAGCGCCTGCCGCTCCTGGTGCAGGCGGCAGCCACGGTCGCCAGCCCGCAGATCCGCAGCCAGGGCACGCTGGGCGGCAACCTGTGCCAACGGCCGCGCTGCTGGTACTACCGGCTCGAGTCCGCCAAGTGCCTGAAGAAGGGCGGCTCGGAGTGCTTCAGCTACGCCGGGATGAACAAGTACAACGCGATCCTGGGCGGCGGGCCCTCGTACATCGTGCATCCCTCGGATCTCGCGCCGGCGCTGGTCGCGCTGGAGGCCGAGGTGGTGCTGCGTTCGGCGGCCGGCGAGCGGCGCCTCAAGCTCGAGGACTTCTACACGCTGCCGGCCGACGGCGACATCACCACCGAGACCGTGCTGCGCCCCGACGAGCTCCTGACCCAGGTGATCGTGCCGCCGCCGCCGCCGGGGATGAAGAGCGTCTACCTCAAGTTCCGCGAGCGCGGCTCCTTCGACTTCGCGCTCTCGGCCGTGGCCGCCTGCGTGTGGAGCGAGGGCGGGCGCGTGAAGCGCGCGCGCCTGGTGCTCGGCGGCGTGGCACCGCGGCCCTGGCGCGTGCCGGCGGCGGAGAAGCTGCTCGAGGGCCGGGCCCTCGACGCGGCCGCGCTGGCCGCGGCGGGCGAGGCGGCGGTCGCGGGCGCCGAGGCGCTGGGCCAGAACGACTACAAGATCCCGCTGACCAAGGGCCTGATCGCGCGCGCGCTGGGCGCCTGCGCCTAGGAGGGACCGTGGAGCCCCAGCCGCGCGACACCGCCGCGCTCGACCTGAGCCCCTTCTGCAAGGCGCTCTCGAGCAAGAAGCTGACCTTCCGCCTGACGCCGCCGCAGACGGAGGCCGACATCCTCGATGCCAGCTGCCACACCTGGTGCCGCCGCACGCACCATGCGATCGGCCCGGACGGCGAGGTGGTCTCGGTCGAGGACTGCCGCCGCGGACGGAGCTGTTTCGAGCCCTTCTGAACTCGCGCGCGGGAGTTAGGATCGAGGAGGCCCGCAGGCTTCCGGAGGTATCCCATGCTGCAACCCTTGTCCCTGTCGCTCTCCCTGGTCGCGTTCGATCTCTCCGCCGTGCCGCCCGCCGCCGACGCGACGCCGCGCGGAACCTATGTCGAGGCGCGCAGTGCCAGCGTCTTCGCCGGTGGTTGCCACTACGGCGGCGAGTCGGTCACCAGCGGCGGCGAGGCGCTGCTCGTCTGGCGCTTCGAGTCCGGCTCGCACGCCGGCATCGACCTGGCCGGACTGGACGTCGCGCTGGCGCTGGTCGGCGAGCGCAACCTGGTCGAGGGCGGTCCGCGCCGGAGCCAGCTGTACTTCGCTCCCGCCAGCCTGCCCGAGCAGCGCGCGGCCGCGACGGCGCTCTTGCAGCGCGAGCTCGGTGCGACGCTCGGCACGCAGCTCGCGCCGCGCGTGGTCGACCTCGAGCTGTCCTTCGCGGGCGACACCTGGTCGGCGCGCGCTCCGGAGCTGTTCGCCTTCAGCGGCGAGCTGCTGCCCGACCGCGCGTGCTGCAAGATGCCGCTGGCCGTCTGGTACACGCCCTTCGCGCGCCTCGAGCAGCCGATCGTCGGCCGCACCGACGAGTTCCGCTTCACGGACGAGCGCCTGGCGACCAGCTGGTCGCGCCCCGGCGAGAACGCGGCCTTCCTGGGCCGCTTCGCCTACGCGACGCGCTGAACGACGACGGCGCGCACGAAACGAGCGAGGCCGCGCACCCGCTGGGGTGCACGGCCTCGCGTGCTTGTCGGACCGCCTCGGCGGCGGCCGTCACCATCAGCGCGACACGGGCTGGCCGGTGGCCGGCACGTAGGCCGCGTTGTTGGTGATGATCACGCGGTCGAGCTTGGCGCCGTCTTCGCGCCAGCGGATGCGCAGCGTGTGGCTGCCGGGTTGCAGGGTCCACTTGAGCGGGTCGTTGGCGCCCGAGTCGTTGACCTTGTCCCAGGTCCAGGTGCTGCTCGCCGCGAGCGTCCAGGTCTTGTAGGTCCCGGAGTCCAGCTTGGCCATGAAGGTGTTGTCGGCCGTGGTCGGGGCCTGCACCAGCGCCCAGACGTAGAAGTCGTCGGCGTGCGTGACGTCGAAGGTCAGCGCGGCGGCGCCGCTGTTGCTCGTGGTGCTCGAGTTCGTGCCGGTGCCGTTGGGCACCCACAGGAACTCGCCGCCCGAGGCGTTGGCGTCGGTGACGCGCACCATCGGCGAGTTGATCGTCGCCGACTCGGCCTGCAGGTCGAAGGTCTGGAACACGCGACCGCTGTCGCGGGTCACGTAGGAGACCGTGTTGCCTTCGATGCCCGCGAAGCGCTTGTCGCGCGACACGGAGGTTCCGACGCTGACCTCGAAGGAGTGATCGCCGTCGAGCAGGCCGTCCTCGCAACCGCAGACCTGCACGAGCTGGGGCGAGAACCAGTTCTCGGGCGTGAAGACCAGCTTGGTCTTGCTGACCATGCCTTCCGTCGTGTCCGTGACGGTCACGGGCACGGTGACGTTGGCCTCCGGCCGATCGCTGAGCACGATGCGCAGCTCCGCGGGCGCGCCGCCCTCGGTCACCTCCGCGCCGGGCGCGGTCAACAGCTGGAAGCAGGGCAGCAACGTGCTGTGGAACGGCAGGAGCGGGATCACCGCGCCCGACGCACCGGTCTTGGGCAGCACGAGCGGCACGTCGACCGCCTCGCACACGCCGCTGTCGCAGGCCAACAGGTTGGGCACCAGCCCGCCGCTGAGGTTGGGCAGGTGGCCGACCACCAGCGGCAGATCGGGGCCGTCGAAGGGGGCGCGGCGGTACTTGACGCGCTCGTCCGTCAGCGTCTTCAGGAAGGCGACCAGCGCGGCCTTGCGCTCCTCGTCCATGCCACCGATGCCCGCGACCTCCGGGTCGAGGTCGTCGATGTTCTCCTGGAAGAAGTGCGCGCCACCGGCATAGAAGTCGACCACCTGCTCGAGCGTCGAGAAGCCGCCGTGGTGTCCGTAGGGACCGGTCAGCTCGATGTTGCGGAGCGAAGGCGTCTTGAAGGCACCGTTGACCGCGATGCGCTCGGCCGGACCGCAGGGCGGTTGCAACTGGCCGCCGTCGACGTCCTCGCCGGCCTTGGCCCGCGCGGCCAGGGAGAAGGGGCCGAAGGGGCCCGAGCCGCCGTTGCCCAGGTCTTCCAACGTCTGGCGCATGCCGATGTTGTAGAAGCCGTTGTCGTAGACCGCCGGTCCCTTGACCTGGCCCATCTCGATGTAGCCGCAGAAGGCCCCCGCGATGTAGAGCGTGTAGTTGCCGGCCGGCAGGCCCGGCCAGTTCCAGGCCATGTCGACGCGGAAGAGCTTCGAGCAGTTGTCGCCGATGCGCAGCCGGACCCCGGCCTCGAAGCCCGAGTTCTGCGGCGCGGAGTTGCCGGGCGTCAGCACCAGGCGCTCGTCGAGCGGCGCGCAGCTGCCGGCGCCGGTCGAGAAGTAGCCGAAGCCCCAGGCCAGCGGCGCACCCGCGCCGCCCGGCGGACGGATCTCGATCAGCTTGCCGCGCGGGTCGATCGTCAGCGGCAGGTCCGTGGCGTGCAACACCTCGTCCGCAGGCGGCGGGTAGGTCACGAACTGCAGGCCACCTTCGGCGAAGCCGTCTTGCATCAGCATGCGCTCCAGCGGTCCCTCGAGCGCGATGTTGGTCAACGTCGCACCCGCGAACTCGGGGCCGGAGTGGCAGACGATGCACGCGCCGCGGTCGAGGAAGATGTCGAGGCCTTCCTTCTCCTGTTCGGTCAGGATGTCGGAGTTCGAGCCGCCCTCGCCGCCGCCGTCCATGTACTGGTCGTAACGGCAGTCGTCGGAGACCAGCGTCGACTCGTAGCACAGGATCGCGAGGCCCCAGAAGAGCGGGAAGTTGCGCTCCATCTGGGTGTAGCCGCCGAAGTCCTGGTTCGAACCCCAGAGCTTCTCTTCGAAGGCGCCCATGATCATGTCGTCGTAGCCCAGGCCGATCAGCAACCCGTTGTTGTTGTCGTTGGCATCCGGCACGCGGTCGATCGAGCCCAGCACGCTGTCGAAACGGTCGACGCGCTGGCGCGCCAGGGGCGAGAGCGAGAGCATCTTCCGGCCGAGCTTGTGGAACTCGCGGCCCGAGTAGGACATCTCGAAGTCCGAGAGCGGCGGCCCGACAGACTGCGAGGCCAACGCGCCGTGGTCGAACAGGTGGCGCTCCTCGAGCACCGGGTCGCCCGCGCCGGGGCCCTGCTTGACCAGGATCTTCGCGTCGGGGTCGGTGTCACCGAAGGGGTTGACGCCGTTGAAGTAGTGGTTGGCGCGCCCGTCGAAGAACAGGCGGTGCAGGAACACCGCGTTGATCACGGTCGGCGTGTTGCGCGGCTCGACGCGGCGCGTGTTGACGTTGCCGACGTGGAAGTTGTGGTTGTCGAGCTCGATGTCGCCCGAGTCGAAGCGGCTGCCGACGTTGATCTCGTCGTTCGTGCGGTGGAACACGCCCATCGACGACAGGCGGTCGTCCGTGTCGTGGATCACCGCGGACGTGTTGTCGTCCGGCACGGCCAAGCGGCGGAACGGGAAGTCGCACGAGCGCACCAGGTAGTTCGGTCCGCCGCCGCCCGAGAAGAACGTGTCGAACTGGTCCCCCGGACCCGGGTTGACCTGGTTGGCGGCGCGCGAGTCGCTGCCGGCATGGAAGTGGCAGGAGGCGCAGGCGGTCTTGCCGTCGCTGCCGACCTGGATGTCCCAGAACAGCGCCTTGCCGAGTTGGACGGCCCGATCGAAGTCCTTGACGGCGAAGTCCAGGTTCGACGGCAGCTGCACCTGGACCGTCTTCAAGGACGGCGGCGGCACCGGCGTCGGATCGACGTGCGGCGGGACCTGGGCGACGACCAGCGTCGCCACACAAGGCACCGCGAACAGGAGCAACGCGAGCGGACGGCTGGACAGCCCCCGCGACAGACAGGAGAACTTCAAGGCAACCCCCTTGATGCAGAACAATGGTGCGGAACCCGTGGAAGGTCCGAGGATGGGTCCGAGGATAGCGCAATTCGTGAGGCCGGGAAGGGGGATATGCGAACTCGTGCGCACGCCCTCGGGAGATCTCGGACTCGCATCCTTGCGAGAGTGTTGAGTCGCGGGCGCCGCGCGCCATCCCGCGCGAGCGAGCCCCAAGAAAAACGACGACACGCGCGAGCGCGCGTGTCGTCCGGAACCCATCACACGGCGAGGGCAGCCCCCCGCCTGTGAGTCACTTGGCGTTGCTGGGGTCGCCGCCGATGCCCAGCGGGAGCAGGTCGCCGTTGTTCTGCGTCCCCTGCCCGAAGGGCAGCGAGGCCGCGCTGTAGCCGCCGACCTTCTCGATCAGCACCGCGAGGAACGCCGGGTCGGCGATCGAGGTGTTCGAGGAGAACGCCACGTTGCCGTTGAGACGCATCCAGCCCGACTTGAGGTACTCGGCGCTGGGGATCTCGTTGAGGGCGTGGTTGGTCGACAGCAGGAAGTCGTTGGCGAACAGCCCCGAGATGTCGAGCAGCGACACGTAGTCCCAGCAGCGGAACTGGTACTGCGACGAGAAGGCCTCTTCGTTGTCGTTGTAGATCAGGAAGTCGATGATCGCGTCGAAGGCCTGGCCGCCCGTCAGGTTGACCAGCACCAGCGCCGAACCGTTGCTGCCCGGGCCCGATCCGTACATGTGTTGCGGGTCCTGGCCGAGGAAGCGCGGGATCAGGATCTCGTCCGGAGCTTCCGAGTACTCCTGGCCGTCGAGGTCGCGGATGCCGTCGCTGTCGCCGTCGGTCGGGTCGCCGTCTTCCGTGGCGTTCGAGCCGGCCTTGAACACGGCCGGATTGACCGAGTAGTCGAACAGGCCGAGGCCGTCGATCACGAGGTTCGAGCCGATCAGGTGGTCGAACTTGATCGGGGTCGTGCCCGGGACCGACTCGGCGTAGCAGTACAGGTAGCCGGCCTGGTAGTTCGGGTTGTCGAACTTGGTCAGCACCGAGATCGTGTCGTTCGGCGTCAGGCGGCGCGTGCGGTTGGTCTCGAGGCAGTTGACCGTGCCGTAGCTCGCGTTGTAGCGGGCGCGGTAGACGTAGTGCACGTCGACCGTGTCCGTGCTCAGGTCGCCGTTCGCGGTGTTGGTCACCGTGATCAGGTTGGCGACACCGGCGCGGTTGTCGAACTCGTGGAAGAGGAGCAGGCTGCCCGGGGTCTGGAGGACGTCCTGGGCGGTCGCCGGCTGGCCGAGGAAGGCCATGCCGAGAAGGGGGAGCAGGTTGAGGTTCATGGTGCAGATCCGGGGAAGTGGGCCGGGCAGCCGTGGGTCGGCACTCCCGGGGAGCGGGCCAACGAGTCGCACTGGGCGACAAGAAGTGCTCGCACCGCTCTCAGAAAGTAGGAAGTCTCAATACTACGGGACGGGCCGCGCGGATGCAATGGGTTCAACACGCCGCGCGGGGGGATCCCACGTGGAATCTATCCCCGCCTTGTCGACCAGGTCGGCAAGCCGTCGAGAAACCCGTTCCGACCGACGCTCGGCGGGGCGACGGCGAGGCTCGGGACCGTCCGCGCGGGGCTGCGCCTTGCCGGGCCGAGCCGCCGGGCTCAGACTCCAGCGCGGATGAGCGCGCGCGACCCCAATGATTGGATGTGGGAGCGGGCGGCCGAGCTGCTCGAGCGCACGGCCTGGGTCCAACGGCGCTTCTTCCAGGCCCCGCACCAGCGCGGCACGGCCTGGGAGCCGCCGGTCGACATCTTCGAGACGGCCGAGGAGCTCTACGTCCTGGTGGCCCTGCCGGGGGTCGAAGCGGCCCGGGTCGAGATCAGCTGCCAGGCGGACGTGCTGGTGATCGAAGCGCGGCGCTTCCTGCCCCAGGAGTGCGATCGCTCCGAAGTGCGGCGGCTCGAGATCCCGCAGGGGCGCTTCCAGCGCCGCATCCCGCTGCCCAATCCCCACTGCACGCTCGGCCGTCACGAGGTCAAGGACGGGCTGCTCTTCGTGCGCCTCAGGAAACCGGTCTGATGCAACCCTCGGATCCCGTCGTCCAGGTCGACCCGCCCGCCGACGCGCGCGTGATCGTCGTGCCGGTGCGCAACATGGTGCTCTTCCCGGGCGTCGTGCTGCCGGTCGTGATCGGCCGCGAGCGCTCGGTGCGCGCGGTGCAGGAGGCCGTGCGGCGCCAGGCGCCGATCGCGGTCGTGCTGCAGCGCGACGAATCGATCGAGCACCCGCGCCTGTCCGACCTGCACGCCGTCGGCACGCTGGCCGAGGTGATGCGCTACCTGACCGCGCCCGACGGCAAGCACCACGCGATCTGCCAGGGCGTGGCGCGCTTCCGGCTGCTCGACCTGGTGGAGGAGCACGAGCTCCTGACCGCGCGCATCGAGCGCATCGAGGAGCGCGATCCGGCGCGCACGCCCGAGCTCGAGGCGCGCTTCCTGGCGCTCAAGCAGCAGGCCAGCGAGGTGCTGCAGCTGGCCCCCGGTGCGCCCGAGGAGCTGGCGGGCGCCATCCAGGGCATCACCTCGCCGGCGATGCTGGCGGACATGGTCTCGACCTTCCTCGACATCCCGCTGGCGGAGAAGCAGGAGCTGCTCGAGACCTTCGACCTGACCGCGCGCCTCGACCTGGTGGCGGTCAAGCTCGGCAAGCTGGCGCAGGTGCTGCGCCTCTCGCACAAGATCCGCCAGGACACGGCCGGCGAGCTCAACAAGGCCCAGCGCGAGTACTTCCTGCGCGAGCAGCTCAAGCAGATCCAGAAGGAGCTGGCCGGGCCGGGCGCGGAGGGCGGCGACGTCCTGGCGCTGCGCGAGGCGCTGGCCAAGGCCGGACTGTCGGAGGAGGCGCGCAAACACGCCGACAAGGAGCTGGCGCGCCTGGAGCGCATGAACGAGTCGGCGGCCGAGTACTCGATGCTGCGCACCTGGCTCGAGGTGCTCTCCGAGCTGCCCTGGGCCAAGGAGAGCACCGACCGCCTCGACATCCCGCGCGCGCGCGCCGTGCTCGAGGCCGATCACCACGGCCTGGAGAAGGTCAAGCGCGCGATCCTCGAGTACCTGGCGGTGCTCAAGCTCAAGCCGGACGGCAAGCGCGCCAACCTGTGCCTGGTCGGTCCGCCGGGCGTCGGCAAGACCTCGCTGGGCCAGTCGATCGCGCGCGCCATGGGCCGCGCCTTCGTGCGCGTGTCGCTGGGCGGCGTGCACGACGAGGCCGAGATCCGCGGCCACCGCCGCACCTACATCGGGGCCCTGCCCGGCAACATCGTGCAGGGGCTGCGCAAGGCCGGCACCAAGAACCCGGTGTTCATGCTCGACGAGCTCGACAAGCTCGGCGCCGGCATCCAGGGCGATCCCTCGGCGGCGCTGCTCGAAGTGCTCGATCCGGAGCAGAACCGCGCCTTCCGCGACAACTACCTGGGGCTCTCGGTCGACCTCGGGCGCGTGCTGTTCATCGGCACCGCGAACGTCCTGGATCAGATCCCGGCCGCGCTGCGCGATCGCTTCGAGATCATCCACCTGCCGGGCTACACGCAGAGCGAGAAGCTGGCGATCGCGCGCCGCTACCTGGTCAAGCGCCAGCTCGAGCAGAACGGCCTGACGGCCCGCCAGCTGGTCATCGAGCCCGCGGTGCTCAAGCTCGTGGTGCGCGAGTACACGCGCGAGGCCGGCGTGCGCAACCTCGAGCGCCTGATCGGCCAGCTGGTGCGCCACGCCGCCGTGCGCATCGTCGAACACAAGGCGCGCCGCGTGCGCCTGGCACCGGACGACGTGCCGGCCATCCTGGGCGCGCCGCGCTTCGCCAGCGAGCTGGCCGAGCGCACCGCGCTGCCGGGCGTCGCGATCGGCCTGGCCTGGACGCCGGTGGGGGGCGAGATCCTGTTCGTCGAGGCCAGCGCGATGAGCGGCCGCGGCAAGCTGATCCTGACCGGTCACCTGGGCGACGTGATGCGCGAGAGCGCGCAGGCCGCGCTGACGCTGGCGCGCTCGCGCGCCAAGGGCCTGGGCGTCGAGGCGCGCTGGTTCGAGACCCACGACCTGCACGTGCACCTGCCGGCCGGCGCGATCCCCAAGGACGGGCCGAGCGCGGGCGTCGCGCTGTACACCGCGCTGGTGTCGCTGATCACGCGCCGCAAGGCGCGCTCGGGCGTCGCGATGACCGGCGAGATCAGCCTGCGCGGCCTGGTGCTGCCCGTCGGCGGCATCAAGGAGAAGGTGCTCGGCGCGCTGGCGGCCGGCCTCGACACGGTGCTGCTGCCCGAGCGCAACCGCCCGGACATGGAGGAGGTGCCGGCCGAGGCGCGCAAGAAACTGCGTTTCGTGTTCGTGCGCGACATCGCCGAACTCGAACGCCACGCGCTCGAGCGCCGGCCGGCGAAGTCCGCGCCGCAGCCCGCGTCGGCCGCGCGGCGTGCCGCGCGCACCCCGGCGCGTTCCCCGGCGCGCAGCCCGGCGCGTGCCCCGGCGCGCGGAACCGGCAAGGGCGTCAGGCGCCGGCTCGCAGCCAAAGCCACGCCGCCGCGATCGCGAGCGTGACCAGCGTCACCGGCACGCCGACGCGCGCGTGCGCGCGCCAGCTGATCGCCACGCCGTGCGCGCGCGCCTGGTCGACCACGATCAGGTTGGCGATGCTGCCGACCAGCAGCAGGTTGCCGGCCAAGGTCGAGCTCAGCGCCAGGATCGCGCCGGCCTGCGGGTGCGTGGCGTGCGGCAGCAGCAGCATCACCGACGGCACGTTCGAGACCAGGTTGGCGAGCGGCACGCTCAGCGCGAAGAGCGGTGCCGGCGCCGACAGGTCGAAGCCCTGGTGCGCCAGCCAGGACGCGGCCTCCGCCAGGCGTCCCGTCTGCGCCAGCGCATGCTGCACGACGAAGAGCCCCATGAAGAGCAGCAGCAGCGGCCCGTCGACCTGCTGCAGCAGCGCGCGCGAACTCTGGCGCCGGCTGACCAGCAAGAGGCCGGCGGCGCCCAGCGCCAGCGCCTCGCGCGGCCAGGGCGCGAACAGGAAGCAGCCCAGCAGCACGGCCAGCAGCACCAGTCCCTTGGCCGCCGCCGGCCGGTCGAGCGCCGGTTCGTCGCTCGCGCCGCGCACGGCGGCGCGCTGCCAGCGGCCGCGCACGCGCCACACGATCACCGCCTGCACGGCGCACAGGCCGAGCAGGCTGGGCAGCGCCGCGTCGGCGAGGTAGCCGGCGAAGTCGAGCTGCAGCGCCTGGCCGATCAGCATGTTCTGCGGGTTGCCGATCAGCGTCGCGGCCGAGCCGACGTTCGAGCCCGCCGCCAGGCCGAGCAGGAAGGGCACGGGATCGAGCCCGCGCCGCAGCGTGCCCTCGACCACCAGCGGGGCCATCGCCAGGCAGACGATGTCGTTGACCAGCAGGGCCGACAACAGGCCCGCGGTCAGGATCACGCCGAACAGCAACCGCTCGGGCGAGACCTCGAGCGCCGCGAGGCGGCGCGTGACGGCCGCGTAGAAGCCGCTCTCCTTCAGCTGGCCGGAGAGCACCATCATCCCGAACAGGAGCGCGATCGTCGCCACGTCGACCGCCGCCCAGGCCTCGCGCGGCGTCAGCGCGCCGATGGCGATCAGCGCCAGGGCGCCCAGCACCGCGATGCCGGTGCGATCGAGGCGCAGGCCGGGCCAGCCGCCGAGCAGCATGCCCAGGTAGACCAGCGCGAAGACGGCGAAGACCGCGTTCTCCATCCGCGCGACGCTACTCCTCGTCGATCTCGGCCAGCTGCGCCTCGCCGCGCTGGAACTCGCGCACCAGCGTGGTCGCGTAGACCCCCTTGCCCAGCGTGAAGCGCAGCGTCAGCGTGCCTTCGCCGGCCTCGCAGGCCAGCTCGCCCGGGAAGACGCGCGCCGCGCGGCGCGTGCCGTCGAGGCGCGCGCGCGCGAAGTCCTCCAGCGTGCAGCCGGCCTCGGCCAGCAGCTCGGCCTCGAGGCGGCCGGGTTCGCCCGCGGCCGGCCGCAGCGCGCCGCCGTAGATCGGGCCGGTGGCGACGATCTCGCGCCGCGCGGCGCGCTCGTTCTCCGCAGCCTCGTCGAGCACGTCGAACAAGGCCCCGTTGGCCACCTTCTTCGCCACGTCGCCGGTCAGCAGCCGCTCGAACCAGCCGCGCTCCAGGCGCGCGACCAGCCAGCGGTTGAAGAGCTCGGCCTGGAAGGCGTTGAGCGCGAAGCGCGAGGCGAAGGTCGGGCGCGGCGCCGCCAGGTCGCGCGCTCCGCGGCGCGCGTGCTCGCCGCGCGCGCCCAGCCGCTGGACGCCGTAGAAGTTCGCCAGGCCGCGCGCCTCGAGGCGCTGCACCAGCGCCGCGGCGTGCGCCAGCCGCTCCGCGGGCACCTCGCGCAGCACGAGCGTGAAGCGGTTGCCGAGCAGGTGCCCGCGGCGCAGCTTGTTGGCGTGGCGCCGCGCGTCGAGCACCTCGACGCCGAGTTCGCCCGCGACGCGCCGGGCCAGCTCGGCGGGGTCGCCGCGCACGGCCAGCGAGAAGCGCTGCGTGACGCGCGCCACCTTGTCCTTGAGCCCGGCGTAGCCGACGTCGCGCTCGCTCGTCCCCAGGCAGGTCGCCAGGCGGCGCGCCAGGTCGCGCGTGGTCCAGCCCTCGCGGCGCAGCGTCAGGTACAGGTGCTCGCCCTCGCCCGCGGGCTCGTAGAGCGCCAACTCCTCGACCACGAAGTCGGCCGGCTGGGCCTTGATCACGCCGCCCGTGCCGGGGAGGTCGCCGGTCAGGTAGGGGAGCTCGTTCGTCGCGCTTTCAGCTGCCATGGGGCGACGACGCTACCGCATCGCGGCCCTCGATCCAGGACGAGACGGCGAAGTTCGACAACCAGACCAGCGCCAGCACGTTGAGCACCAGGCCGATCAGGTCGCCGCACAGCAGCGCGGCCACCAGCGCCAGGGCGTTGACCACCCGCAGGTTGCCGACGCGCTCGCCGTGCATCGCACGCCAGCCGCAGACGGTCGTGATCACCGCCATCGCCAGGCAGGGGATCCACAGCACGCCGATGCAGAAGCAGAGGAACAGGAGCACGATGCACAAGAGCGCGCACAGACCGGTCGTCAGGCCGGCCGCGAACAGGAAGGCGCCCGCGGTGCGGTAGTCGCGCGGGGCCGGGGCCGGAGTCGGGACCGGGCTGGCCGGGCTGGCGGCGCCGCTCGGGAACGCGGGAGGGAGGTCGCTCTGCATGCCCCCAGCCTACGCCGCGCGCGCGTCCGCATTCGAAGGCGCGTCAATCGTCGCCGCGCAGCAGCGCCGCCGGAGGCCAGCGCCAGGCGACCGCCGCCGGCCAGAGGCCCGCGACGGCGCAGATCAGCGTCAGCACCCCCAGCGTCTCGGCGATCCCCAGCCAGGGCACGGCGAAGTCCATCGTCCAGCGGAAGGACTGCACCTGGACGTACTCGACCAGGATCCAGCCCGTCGCCAGCCCCGCCAGGCAGCCGAGCAGGCCGCCGACCAGCCCGAGCAGCGCCGCCTGCAGGCCGAGGCTCAGGCCCAGCTCCGCGCGCCCCGCGCCCAGCGCGCGCAACAGGCCGACCTCCGCGGCGCGCTCGCGCAGGAGCGCGAACAGCACGGTCAGCACGGCGATCACCGCGATCGTCGCGGCCACGCCTTCCAGGCCGCGCGTGATCGCGAAGCTGCGGTCGAAGACCTGCAGCGCGCCGGCGCGCATCTCGGCGCCGCTGTAGACCTCGAGGCGCCAGTCGGGCTCGCAGGCCGCCTGCCAGCGCGCGCGCGCCGCGCCGACGCTCTCGCCCGCGGGCAGGAACACCGCCAGGTTGACCGGGCCGACCTCGGGCATCCATTCCAGGAAGCGCGCGCGGTCGACGATGATCTCGCCGCGGCTGTCGCCGTAGTCGCGCAGCACGCCCGCGACCGGCAGCTCGACGGCGCGGCCGACGACCTCGAAGCGCAGCCGGTCACCGGGCGCCAGGCCGAAGCGCAGCGCGCAGGACTCGTTGACCAGCGCCTCGCCCCGCGACCAGGCGCGCTCGAAGAGCTCGCTGATCGGCCGGCCGTCGGCCGCGACCAGCAGGCCCTCGCGGCGCAGCACCTCGAACTGCGCACCCGAGAGCTTGACGCTTGCGCCGCCGACGCGCGCCTCGGACACGTGGTAGGGGTCGACGTGCTCGGCGCCGAACACGGCCAGCGCGCGCTCGAGGACGCGCGCGTCGAGCGTGCCGACCGGCCCGCCCAAGGCGCCCTGCGGCGGCCGGATCCAGAGCTCGGCGCTGAAGGCCTGCGTCACCAGGCTGTCGACGCTGGCGCGGAACGAGCCGACCAGCGTGGCGATCGCCACCGAGAGCGTCACCGCGATCGCCACCGCCCCCGCGGCCCAGGCCGCGCGCCGCCGGCCGCTGGCCAGCGCGCCGACCGCCAGGCGCAGCACCAGCGCGGCGCGCGTCGTCGCCTGCCAGGCCAGCGCCAGCCGTCCCACGTGGTCGAACAGCGGGCCGAGCAGGGCCAGCAGGGCGAACTGCAGCACGAAGGCCGCGCCGATCGCCGCCAGCGGATAGGTGTCGACCGGCGGCAGCTGCAACAGCGCCAGCGCCAGGCCGAGCAGCAGCGCACAGGTCGCCAGCGCCCGCCGGCGCGAGCGCGCGCTCAACAGCTCGGGGTGCGCGCGGCGCAGGTCCTGCAGCGGCGGGGCGCGGCGCGCCTCGAGGATCGGCAGCAGCGAGGCGACCAGCGCCGTGACCGCGCCCAGGCCCAGGCCGAGCAGCACGTCGTCCCAGCTCAACGTCGGCCGTCCCGCGGGCTGGGCGCCGACCAGCGTCGCGGTGGTGGCGCGCACGCCGTCGACGCTGACCCGTGCCAGCGCGTGGCCGAGGCCGACGCCGAGGGCTCCGCCGACCAGGCCGAAGAGCAGCGCCTCCCAGGCCAGGGCGCGCGCCAGCTGCGCGCGCGAGGCGCCCAGCGACAGGAGCAGCGCGAGCAGCGCGCGGCGCTGCACGACCGAGGTGGCGAGCGAGATCGCGACCAGGACGCAACCGACCCACAGCGAGACCAGCGCCAGGACGTCGAGGTGGAAGTCGAGCGTGTCGACCAGCGCCGCGCTCTCGCTGGCGCGCTCGGCGGGCGCGGCGATGCGCCAGGCCGCGGGCAGTGCGGCGCGCAGCTCGCGCGTCAGCTCGCCCGTCAGCTCGGCGGACGCCGCGGCGTCGAGCGGGCCGCGCGGCACGAGCTCGAAGCGCGTGGCGCGTCCGGGCCGCCGGCAGAGCTCGGCGGCGCGCGCCGCCTGGAGCACGACCACGCGCTCGAAGAGCGCGCTGTCGGTCGGCGGGTCGAAGAGGCCCAGCACCTCGAGGCCGACGCGCTGCGCGCGCAGCACGAGCTCCAGCTCGCCGCCGACCGCCAGGCCCAAGCGCGTGCCCAGCGCGCGCGGGATCCACACGCCCTCGCCCGCCAGCGTGCGCGCGACCGTCGGCAGCGGCGTCCCCGCGCGCAGCACCTCCGGCGCGGCCAGCGCCGCGCGCCCGGCCTCGAGCTCGGCGGCGAAGTCGACGCCGATCAGGCGCAGCGTGTCGTCGAGCGCCGGGCACAGGGCCAGCTCGTCGACCACCGGCAGCGCGCGCACCGCGGGCGCGGCCGCCGCGATGCGCGCGCGCTCCTCGAAGGCCAGGCCGCCGGGGAAGGAGACCTCGAGCAGCGCCGGACCGGCCAGGTCCTGCACGCCGCCGCGCAGCGCCTCGACCGCCGCGCGGCTGGCGCTGCGCGTCGAGACCAGCGCGGCGATGCCGGCGGCGATGCCGAACAAGGTCGCCAGGGTGCGCAGCGGCGTGCGCAGGGCGGGGCGCAGGCACAGCGCGCGCAGCAGCATGTCAGCCGGCCCGCGCGCGCTCGGCGACCAGGCGTCCGTCGGCCAGCTCGAGCACGCGGTCGGCGCTGGCCGCCACGCGCGCGTCGTGCGTCGCGACCACCAGCGTCGCGCCCGACTCGCGCACCAGTTCTTCGAGCAGCGCCAGCACCGCGGCGCCCGAGCGCGAGTCGAGGTTGCCCGTCGGTTCGTCGGCGACCACCAGCGCCGGCCGGTGCACCAGCGCGCGCGCCACGGCCGTGCGCTGCTCCTCGCCGCCCGAGAGCTCGCCGGGGTAGTGCTCGGCGCGCGCCGCGAGGCCGACGCGCTCGAGCAGCTCGCGCACGCGCGCGGGATCGGCCCGGCCGTCGAGCGCCAGCGGCAGCGCGACGTTCTCGGCCACCGTCAGGTGCGGCACGAGGTGGAAGGCCTGGAACACGATGCCGATGCGCCGGCGCCGCAGCAGCTCCAGCTCGCGTTCGCGCGCCTGCGCCAGGTCGAGCCCCAGGACGTGCGCGCGCCCGGCGTCGGGCCGGTCGACGCCCGAGATCAGGTTGAGGCAGGTCGACTTGCCGCAGCCCGACGGCCCGACCAGCGCCACGCGCTCGCCCGCGGCGACGCTGAACGAGACGCCGTCGAGCGCGCGCACGACGCTCTGCGCGCGCGTGAAGCGACGTTCGACCTGCTCGAGCCGGACCAGCTCAGACATGGTTGCGGATCAGCAGTTCCTTGGGGTGCGGCGTCAGGTAGCGCTGCTCGGCCAGGTAGGCGATGCCGTGGCGGCGCACCAGCCAGCCGATCAGGGTCACGGGCACGATCAGCGGCACGAGCCCCTGGCGGTAGTCGGCGATCAGAGCCACGAGCTCCTGGCGCTGCGCGGTGTCGAGGCGCTCCTCGAAGTGTCCGAGCATGTGCTCCAGGACGTTGGCATGCCGGCCGGGCGTGGCCTTGTGGCGCAGCGTGCGCATGTAGAGGGCGCCGTACTCGCGCACCAGCTGCGTGCGTTCGAGGCCCTTGGCGCGCGCGACCAGCCGGCCGAGCTCGCGGTAGCTCTCGGTGTGGTGCGCCAGCAGGAAGAGCTTCTCGCGCGTGTGGAACGCGACCAGCTCGGCCAGGCGCCAGTCCGTGGCGAAGAAGCTCGCCAGGCGCTGGAAGCCGAAGACGCGGTCGAAGAAGTTCTCGCGCAGCACGGGGTCCGACAGCCGGCCTTCCTCCTCGACCGGCAAGAGTGGCGCGCTCTCCAGCAGCACCTCGGCGAACAGCCCGCGCGCGTCGCGGCTGGGCACCCCGTTGGCGTCATAGACGCGCACGCGCTCCATGCCGCACGAGGGCGAGTCCTTCTTGAGCACGTAGCCGCTCAGTCCCTGCTGCGCGAGCTCGGCGCAACGGCGCCCGGCCCAGGCCCGCATCTCGGCCGTGTGGTCGGCTCCGCTCGCGCCGACCAGCCGCGTGCCGGCGCTGCTGCGCACCAGGCGCAGCGATTCGCGCGGCACCGGCAGGCCCAGCTCGACCTCGGGGCAGACCGGCACGAAGCGCACGAAGCGTCCCAGCGTGTCGGTCAGGAAGCGGTCGCGCTTGTGGCCGCCGTCGAAGCGCACCGCCTCGCCCAGCAGGCAGGACGAGATGCCGATGCGGATCTCGTCCGCGGCGCGGACGGACGGGCTGCTCGGGAGCGGTGCGGAGTTCGTCACGCAGCGGCCCAGTCTCCGCGCCGGGGCTCGGACATTCCAGCGCGGGCCCGCACCGGGCAGGATGGGGGACGCGAGCCTCCGATGCGCCTCTTGACCTTCCTCGCCCGCCGCTTCGCCTGGCAGGCGCACGAGCGTGTGCAGCCCGACGCCGAACCGGCCGCGGCGGGGGAGTTCTCCGAGTGCGTGGTCGCCTTCGTCCACGCCGAGCACGGGGACGAGGCGCCCGAACGGCGCGCCAGCGCGCTGCGCCAGTGCACGAAGCACGTCGAGTGGCTGGCGCGCAAGCGCGGGACGCAGCGCTGCGTGCTGCACTCCTTCGCGCACCTGGGCGCGCGCACCGCCGAGCCGGGCTTCGCGCGCGACTTCCTGGCGGAGCTCGCCGCGCGCCTGCGCGCGCGCGGCTTCGAGGTCGCGGCGACGCCCTTCGGCTGGTCCTGCGCCTGGGACCTGGCGGTGCACGGCGAGGGCGTGGCCAAGGTGTGGAAACAACTCGACGCCGGGGGCGACGCGGGGGCCTGACGCCGCGCTTGGTTCGCCGCGCCGGGCTTGGCACAATCCGCGGTCCGGCCCCTACCCCACGCCCCCCAACCCCCACGCCCGCCATGTTGATCGTCGCCACCCTCCTGACCGTCGCCAGCGCCGAAGTCGCGGCCCAACCGATCCCCGTCGCCCTGCAGGATCCCGCGGCGGCTGTGCCGACCGCGCCCGGCGAGCGGCGCTGGACCGGCTCGGTCAACGCCAGCGCCAACGTGTCGAGCGGCAACACCGACAAGACCACGCTCGCCGCCGGGGCCCAGGCCGAGAACAAGGGCGAGGAAGACCGCTGGAGCGCACAGCTCTTGTGGAACTACGCCGACGAGAAGGGCCAGGGCGTGACCGAGCGCCGCACCTACGCCCAGCTCAAGTACGACAGCTTCCTCGACGAGAAGCTGTACGCCTTCGGCGTGACGAGCCTGGAGAACAACTACTCCGCCGCGCTCGATCTGCGCCTGGCGCTCGGCGTCGGCGTCGGCTACCAGTTCCGCGACGACAAGGAGTGGAAGATCTCCGGCGAAGGCGGCCTGTCGTACGTCGACGAGAACTTCGACGGCAGCGCCGACGACACCGACTACCTCGCGGCGCGCCTGGCGTACAAGGCCGACACGACGATGAGCGAGACCTGGAGTGCGGGGCAGTGGGGCGAGCTGTTCCAGAGTGTCGAGGAGGCCGACGACACCAGCGCACGCCTCGACACGCACGCGCGCGTCAACCTGTCGAAGTCGCTCTTCGCCCAGGCGCAGTGGATCTACAGCTGGGACAACACGCCGGCGACGGGCGCGGACCGCGTCGACAACCTGTGGCTGATCTCGCTGGGCTGGTCGTTCTGATCCCCGGCTGAGGCCTGGAATGCGGACGGGCGGCACGCCGTGCCGCCCGTCGTGTTTCCCGGGCCCGCCGCGCGCCTACGGCTTGGGCTCGGTCCTGCGCAGGCGGTTCATCTGCCTGACGATCAGGAAGATGCAGAAGGCGACGATCAGGAAGTTGATCACCGTGTTCAGGAACACGCCGACGCGCATGACGCTGGCGGCGGTCTTGGTCAGCTCGTCGGCCTCGCGCAGCGTGATGACCACGTCGGAGAAGTCGGCCTTGCCGAGCAGCAGGCCGATGGGAGGCATCACGATGTCCTCGACCATCGACGAGACGATCTTCCCGAACGCGGCGCCGATGATCACGCCGACCGCCAGGTCGACGACGTTGCCCTTCATCGCGAACTCGCGGAACTCCTTCATCATGCTCATGTGCGCACCGACAGCCTTTCGTGGGTGGGATTCGGCCCCTCGACGGGCACAGGACAACGTGCTCCTGTGTCGCTGTCAAGCGTCGCGCGGGGCCTGGAGCGCCGCGCGCGCGCGCTCGAGCCAGCCGCACGATTCGTCGCGTCCGCCGGGTCGGCAGCGGGCCAGCCACAGTTCGCGGTGCTCGGCGAGCTGCGCGTCGAGTCGCTCGCGCAGCCCGTCGCGCAGCGCGCGCGGCACCAGGGCGAAGCTCGTCCCGTCGGCGGCCGAGAGGCGCGCGCGACCGTAGCGCGCGGCGGTGGTCAGGAGGTCGGCCGCCCAGCTGAGCTCGCGCCGCGCCAGCGCGACCTCGGGGCCGAGCGGAGCCAGCGCGCCGAGCGCGCGCGACACGCCGGCGAGGTGCGCCTCGGCGCGCTCGAGGCCCTCGGGCGTCAGGTCGACCAGCCGCGGGTGGGGCAGGCCCTGCGGCGCGAAGGCCAGCAGGAAGAACAGCGGCGAGCCATTGGTGCTGCGCGCCCCGCTGGCCTCGCCGGCGCGGCCGAGCTCGAGCAGCGGCGCCGCCAGGCCGGGTTCCCGGAACACGTGCGCGTCGAGCAGCGCCGCGAGCTCGGGCGGCGCCAGCGGCTCTGCGGCGCTCGCGGTGCGCCAGGCGAAGCCCGCCGCGCACAGGATGCCGGGCCAGCTGACCGGCCAGGGTTGCAGGTGGCCGCGGTCGCCCCAGTCGGTGACCAGGCAGCCCGCCGCGCCGTGCGCGCTCGCCGCGCGCGCCGCGTCGCGCGTGTTGGCCAGCATGTTGTCGACGCGGCCGCCGACGCTCTGCCAGCTCGAGGTGCCCGGGCAGACGTAGAACTCCAGGCCGCTGGCGGCGAAGGCGCGCGCGTGCTCGTCGAAGGGGTGACCGCGCTCGTAGCCCCACTCGAGCGCGAGCGCGTCGCGCGGCAGCTCGCGCACCAGCTCGGGCTGCTCGAGGATGATGTCGCCCCAGAATTGCATGCGCTTGCCGCGCGCCGCGACGCGCGCGTGGACGGCCCGCAGGAACTCGAGGTAGACGCGGTGCTTGCCGCGCTCCTCACAGGCCGCGCGCGAGCGGCCGAGGCCCAGGTCGAAGGTCTCGTCGAGCCCGACGTTGAACTGGCCGCTGCTGAAGCACGGCAACAGCTGGTCGTAGAGCCCCTCGAGGAAGTCGAGCGCGCGCGGGTCGAGCGGGCACAGCGCGAAGGGCTCCTTGTGGATCGAGAAGGCGTGCTCGACGCCCTCGGGCACCTCGGCCAGGTCGCGGTACCGGCCGTGCACCAGCCAGCGGTGGAGGTGGCCGAAGCTCTGCTGGTTGGGCACCAGCTCGATGCCGTGCGCGCGGCAGTGCGCGTCGAGCCGGCGCAGCTCCTCCGGCGTCAGCGGGCTGGCGTCGCGCCAGACCTCCTCGTGGCCGGCGTAGGCGAAGGTGTGCTCGGTGTAGAGCTGCAGCTGGTTGAGCTTGAGCGCGGCGAACTCGACCACCAGCCGCTCGAGCTCGGCCAGCGTCGGCACGCGCGTGCGCGACACGTCGAGCAGCACGCCGCGCGCGGCGAGGTCCGGGCCGTCCTCGATCATCTGGCAGGGCACGCGGCCGGCGTGCAGCCGCAGCAGCTGGCGCAGCGTCGCGACCGCGTGGCGCGCGCCGTCGGCCGTCGCGGCCTCGAGCGTGACGCCGTGCGCCTCGATCGCCAGCCGGTACTCCTCGCGACCGAGGCCGGCGGCGCGGCGCGTGCCGACCTCGGTCGAGGCCGCGGCCGGACGGGGCCCTCCGGCCGCCTCGACCAGCGCGCTCCAGGGTCCGCTGGCGGTCAGCGGCCCGACCTCCAGCACGCCGGCGCGCGCTGCGACGTGCCGCGGTCGCGGCCAGAGTCCCGGGGCTGCGGCGCTCGGCATGGCGCCGGTATCCGCTAGTCGGGAGCGCGCCGCAAGACCCCACCCCGAGCCGCGGGCGCGCACCGGAAATCGCCGGGTCGGGTCAAGGCCGGGTGCTGCGCGGGCCGAAGTCCGAGCGTCCCCCGCATGTCCCTGCGCCTCAAGCTCACGCTGGCCATCGCCACGCTGGTCGCCCTGTACGCCGTGTGCGACGGGCTGGTGCGCGAGCACGTGATCCTGCCCAGCTTCGGCGCGCTGGAGCAGCGCGAGGCGCGGCGCGACCTGGCGCGCGTGGTCCACACGCTGCACGGCGAGCTCGAGCACCTCGACCAGCTGGCGCACGACTGGTCGCAGTGGGACGACACCTACCACTACCTGCTCGACGGCAACGGCGAGTTCGAAGCCGAGAACCTGACCCAGGAGGGGCTCGAGAACACCAGCCTGCACCTGATCTACCTGGTCGCGGCCGACGGCACGGTGCGCACCTCCTACGCGCGGGCCGACGAGCAGGGCCGGCCGCTGCTCGAGCTGGCCGAGTTCCCGAGCGGGCGCCTGCCGGCCGGACACATGCTGCTCGAGCTGACCGATGGCGCGCAGAACCGGCGCGGCTTCCTGAGCACGCCGCTCGGGCTGGCCTTCTACTGCGCGCGCGCCGTGCTGCCGACCGACGGCGAGGGGCAGCCCTCGGGCGCGCTATTGATGCTGCGCCTGCTCGACCGCGCGCGCGTGGCCGAGCTGGTCGAGCAGACGCAGGTGCAGTTCACGCTCGACCAGCTGGCGCTGGCGCCGGCCGGCGACCGCACGCTCGAGCAGCGCGCCGCGCAGGTCGCGGCCGCCGGGGACGGCGGATTGTTCGAGGTGCAAGGCGAGCTGGCGACCTGCAGCGGCGTGCTGCGCGGCGCCGACAGCGCGCCGCTGGCGCTGGTGCGCACCGAGCTGCCGCGCACGATCTGGTCCGAGGGCCGCGCGACGCTGGGCTACGCGACGGTCTCGATGCTGGTGGCCGCGCTGTTCGTGCTGTTCGGCACGCTGCTCCTGCTGCAGCGCGTGGTCGTCACGCCCCTGCGCGTGCTGTCGCAGCACGCCGTGCGCATCGGCGAGGGCGGCCAGCTCGGCCAGCGCCTGGCGTTCCGGCGCCGCGACGAGCTGGGCATCCTGGCCGACGAGCTCGACGCGATGGTCGAGCGCTTGAGCGAATCGCGTGGACGGCTGGTGCGCACCGCGCACCAGGCCGGCATGTCCGAGGTCGCCAGCGAGGTGCTGCACGACGTCGGCAACGTGCTGAACAGCGCCAAGGTCTCGGCCGAGCAGATCGCCAGCCGGCTCAACAGCCTGCCGCTCGACGACGTCGGCCGCGTGGCGCAGCTGCTCGACCAGGAGCCGCCGCAGCTGGCGCGCTTCCTGAGCGAAGATCCGCGCGGCCGGCAAGTGCCGGGCTACCTGCGTGCGCTGGGCAGCGCGCTGGCGAGCGAGCAGAAGACGCTCTCTGCCGAGTGCCGCTCGCTGGGCGAGAGCCTGGAGCACATGCGCGTGCTGGTCGACCAGCAGCAGGCCCACGCCACCGGCATCCAGCTGCGCGAGACGGTCGTGCTGGCTGAGCAGGTCGAGCTCGCGCTGCGCATCAGCCGCGACGCGCGCGATGGCGAGATCGAGTTCGTGCGCAGCTTCGAGGCGCTCGAGCCGCTGGCGCTCTCCAAGCACCGCCTGCTGCAGATCCTGGTCAACCTGCTCAAGAACGCGCGCCAGGCGGTGCACGCCGCGCCGGCGGGTCCCAAGCGCATCGAGCTGGTGATCGTCGGCGGGGCCGCGCCGCGCATCGAGGTGCGCGACAGCGGCGTCGGCATCGCGCCCGCGGACCTGACGCGCATCTTCGCCCACGGCTTCACCACCAAGGCCGAGGGCCACGGCTTCGGCCTGCACGGCTCGGCCAACGCCGCGCGCGAGATGGGCGGCGCGCTGCGCGTCGAGAGCGCCGGCATCGGGCGCGGGGCCTGCTTCATCCTCGAGCTCGGCCCGCAGGTGTACACGGAGGCGGCCTGATGAGCGAGCCGCTGCGCATCCTGGTCGTCGACGACACGCGCTCGATCCACGACGACTTCCGCAAGATCCTGCAGCCCGCGGCCAGCCCGACCCAGGCCCTGGCGCCGCTGCGCTCGGCGCTGTTCGAGGAACCGGCGCCTCCGGCGGCCGCGACGGCCCCGGGCGGCTCGACCGCGCCGCCGATCGAGCTCCGTTTCGCGCACCAGGGCCAGGAAGCGCTCGAGCTGTGCCGCGCGGCGTGCGAGCGCGGGGCGCCCTTCGCGCTGGCCTTCGTCGACATGCGCATGCCGCCCGGCTGGGACGGGGTGCGCACGATCCAGGAACTGTGGCGCGTCGACCCGCGCCTCGAGGTGGTGATCTCGACGGCCTTCTCCGACCGGCCCTTCGAGGAGATCGCGCGCGAGCTCGGCAACTCGGAGCGCTTCCTGATCCTGAAGAAGCCCTTCGACGGCGTCGAGATCGCGCAGCTGGCGCGCGGCCTGGGCGCCAAGTGGCAGCTGGCGCGCGCGCTCGACGCGCGCATCGAGGGCCTGAGCTCGGAGGTCGCGGCCCACGCGCGCCAGCTCGAGGCGAAGGTCGCCGAGCTCGAGCGCTCCAACCGCGACCTGGCCGAGGCCAGCCTGCGCGCCGCGGCGGCCGCGCGTGCGCGCTCGGAGTTCCTGGCCACGGTCAGCCACGAGTTGCGCACGCCGCTGACCGCCATCCTGGGCTTCGCCGAGCTGGCGGCGCACGAGACGCGCAGCACGGACGCGCGCGAGCACCTGGCGGTGGTGCAGTCCAACGGCCAACACCTGCTGACGCTGATCAACGACCTGCTCGACCAGTCCAAGATCGACGCCGGCGCGCTGAAGACCGAGCGCATCGTCTTCGCGCCGCGCGCGCTGGTCGAGGAGGTCGGCTGCCTGCTCGGTTCGCGCGCCGGCCAGAAGGGCCTGTCGCTCGAGCTCGAGCTCGAACCGCGCCTGCCCGACCGCTGCCTCGGCGACCCGACGCGCGTGCGGCAGATCCTGGTCAACCTGGTCGGCAACGCGATCAAGTTCACCGAGCGCGGCACGATCGTCGTGCAGCTGGGCGTCGGCCCGGAGGTCGGCGGCGCGCGACGGCTGGTGTGGACCGTGCGCGACACCGGCATCGGCATCTCGCCCGAGGCGCTGACGCGGCTCTTCCGGCCCTTCGCGCAGGCCGACAGCTCGACCGCGCGGCGCTTCGGCGGCACGGGCCTGGGCCTCTCGATCTCGCGCCGCCTGGCGGAGCTCCTGGGCGGCGAGCTGACCGTGACCAGCGTGCTGGGCCAGGGCAGCACCTTCCGTCTGGAGCTTCCGCTCGAGGAGGCCCAGTTCGAGCCCGAGAGCGTGCCGACGCTGGTCGGCGACCACGGCGAGCTCGGGCTGCACGGCGTGCGCATCCTGCTGGTCGACGACGGGCGCGACAACCAGCGCCTGGTGCAGCTGGTGCTCGGCCGCGCCGGGGCGACGATCGAATGTGCCGGCGACGGGCTGGCGGGCGTCGAGGCGGTGTTGCGGGCGCGCGCGGACGGCCTGCCCTTCGACCTGGTGCTGATGGACGTGATGATGCCGGTGCTCGACGGGCCGGCGGCGACGCGCCAGCTGCGCGCGGCCGGGATCACGACGCCGATCGTCGCCCTGACCGCGCAGGAGGGTGCGCGCGCGCTGTGCCAGGACGCCGGTTGCGACGAGTACCTGACCAAGCCGCTCGACCGCCTCAAGCTGCTCAGCCGCTGCCACGCGCTGACCAGCGGCCGGCTGCACGCGCCGCGTTGAGACCTCAGCGCGGCGTCGGGGCCTCGGCCAGCAGCGCGCGCAGGGCGAGCGCCAGCTCGTCGCGCGCCAGGCCGCGGTAGCGCACGCGACCCTGCGCGTCGATCAGAACGGTCGTCGGCGCGTTCGGCACGTGGAACGCGTCACTCCAGCGCGCGTCGAGCCCGTCGACGATCGCCGGGGTGTCGAGCTCGAGCTCCGCGAGCTGGGCCGCGAGCCGCCGGGCTTCCTCCGCGCGCCGCGCGCGGACGAAGGCCGCTGCTGCAGGCTCCGCGGCGTCGAGCGCGGCCTCGTCGCCGTCGCCCAGGCGCGCCAGCCAGGCTTCCTCCTGCGCGCTCGGCGCCGCGGCGCGGCGTCCGGCGACGACCACCAGCGTGAAGGGCGCCGCGGCGTGCTGCTTGCGCCAGGCGCGGCGCAGCTCGAGCTCCGCGGGCGTCGGCGTGGTCTCGCCCCAGAAGTCGAGCAGCACGACGCGGCCGCGCAGCTCGGCCAGGTCGAGCTCGCCGCCGGCGGCGGTGCGGCCGCGGAACGCGGGCACGACCTTCATGACGCGCAGGTGGTCCCAGTGGAACAGCGCGGCCGTGGCGCGGCGGCCCTGGCGCGTGCCGGCGCGCTCGCGCGCGGCCAGCTCGAGGCGCCGGCGCAGTTCGGGCACGCGCTCGGGCGCCAGCGCGTCGGCCGCCTCGAACAGCGCCAGCGCGTGGGCGGCGCGCGCGGCGGCCTGCAGCTCGGCCGAGCTGCTGCGCGCCGCGAGCTCGCCGAGGAAGCGCTCGCTCTCCGCCAGGCCGATCGCCAGCGTGTTGTCGCGGCCAAAGCGCTCGAGGAACGCGGCCAGGCGCGCGTCGTCGCGCGCCTGCTCGAGCAGGTCTTGCAGCGCCTGCCGGCGCAGCTCCGCGGCGCCCGCGATCTCCAGCCGCGCCGCGGTGCCGGCCGTGCGCGCCAGGGCACCCAGGGCCTCGACGTGCGGCCCGCCGAGCGCGCGCGCGGCGGCGGCCAGCTCCTGCAGCCCGGCCGGCACCTCGGCCACCGGACCGCCGCGCGCCGCCGCGGCGAGGAGCGCGTTCAAGCGCGCCTCGAGCTCGCCGGCCGTCGCACCCGTGTCCGACGCGCGCGCGGCGTGCGCCAGCACAGGGGGCGGCACGTGCGGCGCGACGGGCTCCGGTGCGCAAGCGGCGGCGAGCAGCAGCGTCAGCAGCATGCGCCCGATTGTGGCCTGCCGCGCGCGTTGCACAAGCCTCAGCGCGGCCCGCCGGCCGTCTCGAGCTGCTTGCGCAGCTCGGAGTTGTCGGGGAAGAGCTGGCTGCCCGTGCGCCAGGTCGCGAGCGCCTGCTCGCCGCGGCCCATGCTCTGGTAGAGGTTGCCGAGGAAGAAGTACGTCTGCGCGTGCTGCGGCCGCGCCGGGCCGGCGTTCTGCTGCTCGATCAGCGTCTCGAAGTGCTTGGCGGCCTCGCCCTGCTTGCCGAGGAAGGCGGGCCAGTTCGAGAGGCTGACCGCCTTGCTGAAGCGCGCGTCCCAGTGCTGCGGGTCGAGCTTGAGCGCGGCGTCGAAGGCCTGGTCGGCCTTGCCGGCCCACACGCCCTGCTCGGGGCCCGCGGGCACGGTGAACAACTTCTGGAGGTAGGCCGAGCCGAGCTCGACCTGCGCCTCGGGGTCGTTCGCGCGCTCCTTGGCGCGCGCCTCGAAGAGCGCGACCACCTCGGCCACCAGGCCCTGGTCGCGCAGCTCGGCCCACAGCTTCGAGGAAGCGTTCCAGTCGTCGAGCGCGAGCAGCTCCTCGAGCGCCTGGGCCGCCGTGCGCCGGGGCTGCGGCACTTCGGCCACCTTCTCCGCCGGCGCCGGTGCGTCGCCGCGCGCGGCCAGGGCACGCGCGATCGCCGCCTCGATCTCGGCCAGCGGCACGCGCGACTCGCCACCCGCGCGCGCGGTCTGCGCGGTCGCGAGCTGCTCGAGGCGCTGCAGCAGCTCGCGTTGCCCGCGTTGCTCGGCGCGCAGCGCGGCGCACTCGCGCGTCAGCGCGGCGAGCTCCGCTCCGCCGGCCTCGGAGGCCTGGACCGCGGCCGGCTCGGAGGGCAGGGTCGCGCGGCACACGACGTAGCTCGCGGCGACGGAGGCCAGGACGGTCAGGGGGATCAGGGCGATCGGCTTCATGTTCGGGGTCTCGGCGGCGGTCGGCGGTTCAGGGTCGCGCGAGCACGAGCTGCTGCTCGGGGTTCTCGCCGACCTCCAGGAGCAGGGTGTGCACCAAGGGCGCGAATCCTTCGCGCGCGAGGCGCAGTTTCCACGTCCCGGGCGTCAAGCCGCGCAGGCGCAGCCGGCCGTCTGCGCCGGTCTCGTCGGGCGGGCCGTGGCGGTAGAGCGCGCGCCCGCCGCTCTCGAGCGCCAGCGTCGCCCGGCCGACGGGCCGGCCCTGGGTGTCGACGAGGCGCAGGGCGAGGTCGGCGCCGCGCTGCAGCGCCAGGTCGAACGCAGGCGGGGAGTCGCTCCCCCCGCCGAGGACCAGCAGCTCGCTGCTGGCGGGCGCCAGGCCCTGCGCCGTGTGCTGGGCCACGACGCGCAGCCGGCCCGGCGGCACGTGCTCCAGCGTCCAGTCGCCGCGCGCGTCGCTCTGCGTCCGGCCGGCGAACTCGAGCTCGCCCGCGACCTCGCGCAGCAGGATCACGTCGGCCTCGGGCAGCGCGGTCCCGTCGGCGGCGCGCCGCACGCGTCCGCGCAGCGTCCCCGTGGGCAGCTCGAGCTCGAGCTGCTGGTCGAGGCCGGCGACGACCTCCAGGGTGCGCTGCTCGACGAAGACGCTGCCCAGCTCGCGCCCGACGAAGACCGTGTAGTTCCCGGGCGCCAGCGCCTCGAACACGAAGCGGCCCTCGCCGTCGCAGCGCTCGTTGACCCAGGTCGCGGGGCCGCGCGGGCCGCCCTCTTCCAGCGGCTGGAGCGAGATGTCGAGCCCCGCGCCCGGTCGCCCGTCGGCGCTGCGCAGGCGGCCGGACAGGCGCGCGCCGCGCGCCTCGGGACCGAGGTCGAGCTCGGTGGTGACGCCGCCGCGCACGTAGACCTGGCGCATGCCGGGGTGGGCGCGTCCTTCCTCCACGCGGATCACGACGTACAGGCCCGCGGCGAGGTCCTCGAGCGCGAAGCGCCCGCTGTCGTCGCACTGCGCCATGCCGTAGGAGATGCGGCGGCGCGCGCCCTCGATGTCGATGCGGCTGGCGATCAGCAGGGCGTCCGCGCCGTCCGCGAGCGTGCCGGTCAGGCGGCCGGGCGCGGGCAGCAGGAGCTCGATCGGCGCCGCGATCTCGCCCGGCGCGAGCTCGAGGCGTCCGCTCCAGGCGGCGCCGTGGCCCGCGGCGCTGGCGCGCAGCAGCTGGCGGCCGGGCGACAAGGCGCGCAGCTCGAAGCGGCCGTCGGGGCCGGTGCGCGTCAGCGCGCGCCAGCTCAGCGGGTCGCCGTCCTGCTCGTCGAACTGCGCGAAGTCGTAGGGCAGGACCTGCGTCGGCGCGTCCTGCTCCGAGACCACCCAGGCGCCGGCGATCGGCTGGCGCGTCGCTTCGTCGAGCACGCGGCCGCTGAGCAGCGCCGGCTGCGCGGGCTCGATCACCAGCGTCAGCTGCTCGCCCGCCGCCAGCAGGAGGTCCGCGGCCTGCCAGTCGGCGCAGCCCGGCAGGCTGGCGAAGACCTCGTAGACGCCGGGCGGGAGTCCGGCGAGCACGCACTCGGGTGCGGCGGCGTCGCAGCGGAAGGTGCGCGGCGTGCTGACGTCGGGCAGGCGCTCGCGGCGCAGCGCGGTCAGCGTCAGCGTGCCCTGCGGCGTCAGGCCGCGCGGCCAGCGCACCTCGACGCGCAGCGTCGCGGGCTCTTCGGCCGGCGCGGGCTCGGTCGATGGCGCCGCGCCCGCCTCGCCGCCGGCGCCGCCGGCGCCGGCGGCACCGTCGGCACCGTCGGCACCGTGGGCCACGCCGGGTTCGCGCAGAGCCGGTCGTTCGCGGCCGTCGAGCGTGAAGGTCCGGCCGCCGCGCACCAGCTCGGCACTGCCCGCGACCAGCGCCGTGCGCTCGCCCGCGCGACGCAGCCAGGCGACGCCGTGGAGCAGCTCGGCGCGCAGGCTGCGGCCGCCCTGCGCGATCTCGGGACCGACGTAGGCCAGCGCCAAGCGCCCGCGCTCGAGCTCGAACTCGCCCTGCGCCGTGGCGACGATCCAGGGCGCGCCGCGCGCCAGGCGCTCGAGCGTCAGCGCACCCTGCGTGAACTCGAGGTCGAGCGCGCCGGACGCCGCGGCCGCCAGCTGCGCGCGCCCGTCGGCGCCGAGCTCGAGCGCGCCGGGGCCGGCCAGCAGGACCTGCAGCGTCTCCCCGTCGACGGTGTTCGCCAGGCCCAGCGCGCCCGTGCCGTGCTCCAGCCCGCGCGCGCGCTCGCCGTCGCTCCAGGCGCGCCAGGCTTCGTCGCCGAGGCGCAGCGCGGGCAGGCCGCGCGCGAGCAGCTCCTCGAGCGCAGTCCCCGCGCGCGGACCGAGCGCGAGGCGCCAGGCGAGGGCGCCCAGCGCGACCAGCAGCACGGCCGCGGCGGCGCGCCAGGTGCGCGCGCGCCACGCGGGCGCGGCGCGCAGCGGCCGCGGGCCGAGCTCGGCGCGCAGGCGCTCGGTCAGTCGACGGCGGAAGTCGGCCGCGGGCGTCGCCGGCCGGTAGCTCCGGCGCAGGAGGCGCGCCAGGTTGTGCTCGAGGACGTCGCGGCTCACGTCAGCCCTCCGCGGCGGCGCGCCAGGAGCTCGAACACGCGCGCGAAGGCGACGCGCGCGCGGGTCAGCGTCGATTCGGCGGCCTTCTCGCTCTTGCCGGCGCGCGCGGCGATCTCGGCCACGGGCAGGTTTTCGACGTACTTCTCGAGCAGCGAGCGGCGGTAGTCGGGCGGCAGCGAGGAGAGCGTCGCGCCGACGAGCTCGCGCGTCTCGCGCCGCTCGAGCAGCGCCTCGGGCAAGGGCTCGCGCGCCACCTCGGCCAGGATGCGGTCGATCTCGGGGTCGGCCGCCTCCAGCGCCTCCTCGAGCGAGCGGCCGCGGCGCGCACGCCCGCCGCTGCGGAACTCGGCGCGCAGCTTGTTGCGCGCGATGCCGCACAACCAGGTCGCCAGGCTCGACTCGCCCTGGAACGAGCCGATCTTCTCCAGCGCCGTCAGGAAGGTCTCCTGCACCACGTCCTCGGCGCGCGCGCGGTCGCCGCCGGCGCGGTAGTGGACGAACTCGTACAGGAGATCGAGGTGCCGGGCGACCAACTCGTCGGCCGCCGCGCGCTCGCCGCGCCGCAGGCGCTCGCGCAGCGCGAGGTCGGCCAGGCGGCCGGGGTCGGAGGCGGGCAGGGCGGGGGCGTCCATGCAGAGGGGCGAGGTCGGCCCAGGGCCGGCCGCTCCGCCAGTGTCGCTCGCCGGGGCCCTCCTTCGCACCAGCGGGGAGATTCCGCGTCGCCGGGCGCGATTCCGTGGCCGCCGGGCGGTTGGCCGAGCTGGATCGGCCCCCGCGCGCCACCTAGACTCGCCCCGACCTGGAGGTGCCCATGATCGCGTCGCGTTCCCGCCTTGTGCTCGCCCTGCTGCCGCTGCTGCTCGCCGGATGCGACGAGACCGACGCCGTGGCGCTGCGGCTGCAGCTCGACACCGACCTCTCGGGCACGCTGACCACCAGCGCGCTCGAGCTGCCGCCCGGACCCGGCGGCGTCGGCGCGCCGGCGGGCGTCGAGTGGAACTCGAGCGTCAGCGTGGTGTGCAACTCGGGCCGCTTCGCGCGCCTGTCGGACGTCAAGCTCTTCGACCTCTCCTGCTCCGGCCAGGCCAACGCCGAGGGGCTCTCCTTCGCGCAGGTGACGCTGCCGCGCGGCCCCGACGTGCAGTGGGCCAAGGCGCTGGTGCCGCTGAGCGGCGAGGAGCGCACCAAGGCGGCGCGCGCGCTCGACCCGACCGGCAAGAGCGACGCGGTGGGGGCGACGATCAAGATCGAAGTGACGCTGCCGGCGACGGTGATCGGCAACGGCCTCAAGGGCAAGACGCGCGGCGTCAAGCTTTCGGCCGAGGACGAGGTCGCGACGCTGATCGTCCCGCTGGAGACGGCGCTGACGGCGGGCGATCCGCTGGTGTGGCACCTGACCTGGGAGCAGTGAGCGCGGCCTCGGAGGCGTAGCGCGCGAGGTAGGGCGCGACGTCGAGCTTGCGCGCCGTGTTGGCCGAGCTCATGTAGCGCACCGTGCCGAAGATCGGCCGCTCCGGGCCCCAGGGCCGGTCGAAGCGGCCGAAGCACCAGGCGATGCCGCTGTACGAGTTCGGGTCGCGGCCGTCGAGCGCCCAGCGGTTGTTGAGCTCGATCAAGGTCTCCCAGGCCTGCTCGGGCGTCGCGGACCACTCGAGCACCTTCTTGCCCCACAGCATGCGCAGGTAGTTGTGGATGCGACCCTCGCGCACGAGCTGGCGCTGGGCCGCGTTCCACAGCGGGTCGTGCGTCGCGGCCGCCTCGAGCTCGGCCTGCGTGTAGACCACAGGCCGCGCGTCGGCCGCGTGCTTGTGCAAGGTCGCGCGCGCCCAGTCGGGCAGCGTCTGGAAGCGCGCGTAGTCCGGCTGGTGCGCGCAGCGGTTGAGGCCCAGCTCGCGCCAGGTGACCAGCTCGTCGAGGAAGGCCTCGGCGCTGGCCGACAGGTTCCAGAAGCCCTGCTTGAAGCCGCGGCGTTCGCTGCCCAGCCGCGCCGGCGTCCAGGCTTCGCTGCGGCCGACGGCGCGCAGCACCTCGTGGACGCCGAGCTGGCCGTAGTGCAGCCAGGGCGACAGGCCGCTGGCGGCGTCGCTCGCCGGCTCGCCGCGCTCCTCGGCGTAGCGCGCGAGGCGCAGCGCGACGAACTCGGCCAGCGCCGCGCGCGCCGCGCGCTCGCCGCCGCGCATGGCGCCGCCCGTGGCCACCGGCGCGACCGTCCCGTCGAGCGCCAGGCGCGCCAGCTCGGCGGGGGCGGCGGCCAACAGCTCGGGCGACGCGGCCGGCCAGCGGCGCGCGACGTCGGCGGGCAGCTCCGCCTGGGTGCCGGATGCGACGGCCGCGAGCGGCTCCTCGACCGGCAGCTGACCCAGCGCCTCGGGCAGCGCGCGCTGCAGGTGGCGACGGAAGGCGTAGGCGGTCGGGAAGAGTTGCGCCGTGGCGCGGAAGGGCAGCAGACCGGCGCTGTCGACGGCTTCCAGCCGCACCGGGCAGAGCTGCCGCGCGCGTTCGAGCGCGTTCGGCAGGAAGAAGATCCGCGCGTCGTCGGCGACCACCAGCGCGGCCTGCCGAGCCAGCGCGGCGAAGAGCCCGCGGCCCGCGCCGCGCTCGGGCTCGACGTAGCCGTGGTAGGCGACGCCCGCCGCCGCGCAGGCCGCGCGGTTGTCGGCCATGCCCTGCAGCACGAAGGCGTGGTGGCGCGCGCTGGCCCAGCGGTAGTCGAGGCGCAGCGCTTCGAGCACCAGGAGCGGCTTCCCGAGCTCCGCCGCGCGCGCCAGCGCGTGCTGCAGGCCGAAGTGGTTGCGCGTGCGGCGCGAGGCGGTCATCCAGTACAGGACGCAGCGTCCGGCGCGGGCCGCCTCGGCCTCGACCAGCGTGCGCACGCGCGCCGCGGGCGCGCTCGGCAGGAGCGCGCGGCTCACGGCGCGCCTCGCGGCCAGGCGAGGTACAGCGCCGTGCCGCCGATCAGCGCCACCAGCGCGTAGCGCGCCAGCTCGCGCCGGCGCGGCGTCGCGGCCGAGAACGGCCCGAGGCCGGCGTAGCAGGGCACCGCCAGCGCCGCGACCGAGCACACCAGGGCCGCGGTCGGCAAGGCGCCGAAGACCCAGCTGCCGATCCAGATCGAGGTCAAGGTCAGCGTGATCGCCGCCGCGGGGCCGCCCGCCAGCGTGAAGACGCGCCGGCGCCAGGCGATCACCGCCGTCGCCGCGAGCAGCGTCGCGAGCGCCGCGCCCAGCCGCGCCAGCGTGGTCGCGCCCGAGGCGTAGGCCGCGCCGGCGTTGGCCGCCACGGCCAGCGCGAGCACCAGGCTCGGGCTCGGGCCGCGCAGGCGCTCGCTGGCGAGCTCGAGCGTCGACCAGGTCAGCATCGCGCAGCCGAAGACGGCGATCGTCGCCCAGAGCACGCCGTCCGTGCCCCAGTGCGCGCGCGTCGAGGCGACGACGAAGCCCGCGACGACCAGCGCCGCGCCGCTGCGCGGCAGGGCGTCGCGCACGCGCGGCACGAGCGCCAGCGTCGCCAGCCCCGCGGCCGCCAACAGGAAGGCCGGCAGCCAGTCCTTGGACGCCAGCTGGCGCGCGGCCCAGGGCGGCACCAGCTCGCCGTAGATCGAGGCCTGCGCCGCGATCAGCGCCAGCCCGAAGGCCCAGGCGCCGATGCAGCGCGCCGGTTCCGAGCTCTTGGGCGCGTGCTCGCGCCGGCGCCAGGTCAGGCCCAGCACCGCCAGCGCGAAGAGCGCGGGCAGCAGCGCGTCGAACAGGGCGTGGTGGAGGAGGGGCACGGGGCCGAGAACGCCTGGCCCCGCGCGCGCGGGGCCCGGGGGGGGGGCGGGCGTTCGTTCAGGGCTTCGTGCACTCGAAGGCCAGGGTCAGCGAGACCTCGTCGCCCAGCGCC
>Ga0315912_10000704_pt1 | contig 52058 bp, 46 predicted proteins | sample VfabasoilMG_FD_204469 | JGI IMG/M metagenome (GOLD analysis project Ga0315912, IMG submission 204469) | Garden soil microbial communities collected in Santa Monica, California, United States - V. faba soil | ecosystem: Environmental > Terrestrial > Soil > Garden | place: USA: California...
TTCAGAAGACACGTAGTCAATTTTTGATAACCGTATCTCATTAAACTTTGCAAACTAGTAATATCTGCCGCGTTGTATTTAACAAGTCGTTCTAAAGCCTCGATGTCGCCTCTGAGATAACGTGACCAGAGGACGGTTGCCATCAAGCCATCGACCTCGTTGGCCTCTTTGCCGCGCCTGATTCCAAGTCTCTGCTCGATTTCTTTCAGGCCCCCAGAGAACCCCAATCTTTTCAATAGATACCGCAGGTCGAGATGGATGGGAGGCAGTCGAAGAGATGGAAATTTTGTTTTGAGGAAGGGAATGTCAAATTGAGTTCCGTTGAAAGTGATAATGATGTCGTAGGGTGCAAGCAAACCAGAAAGCTCGTCGAGATTGTGACCAGCGAGAAGGGTTCTTACCTGCTTGCCATCATAAAGACCCACGACAGTTATTTCGTCGTAGTAGTGGGAAAGTCCCGTCGTTTCAATATCGAGAAAGACCGCTTTTGACTCAAAATTTGGATAAAGCCTCCACCACTCTTCACGTGGCATGTGTTCCGCAAAGAACGTGGCATCGCCCCTGCTTAGCGCCTCGACGGAGTTATCAATAATTCTGCCAAATTTGGCGCGGGATCGAAGTGCTGTCGGCAGGGCAGATGAAGAGCTGAGAAACTGTTTCCAGGAAGTAATCCCTTCATCCCATAAAGCCATCTCTGTCCTTCGTCCAACGCCAGGTATGTGGACGAAAGTGCGTGGGAGGATGTCCAGAGTTGCCGACACTATTTTGTCTCCATTTGCTACAGCCCTTCGCCCCTCTGTCGGGGCGACTTTAGACCACTTTGGGGGGCAAGTAAAGACGGTCTTTCGAGCGACAAGCAGTAGGTATGGTGCTACTCGGTCTCGAACGGCAAGGTTTTGCGTGGAACGATTTCTGCCGCTTCGAGTTGCGGGATCTCTTTTTCCGACGAGATGCCCAACTCCTTGAATCGGCGCGCGGCCGGTAGCACTCTCGTCTCCAGCGACCCCACCGCACGATTATAGGCCGACACACTCTTGCCCAAGGCTTGTCCGACGTCGTTGACATGCTCGGCGAACACCGCCATGCGTTCATAGAGTTCTTTTCCAAGCCGGCCTGCTTCTTCGGCATGGGCGTTCAATTGTTGCTGTCCCCAGCCATAGGCCACGGCGCGGAGCAATGCGACGAGGGTCGCCGGGGTCGCCAGGACGACTCCACGCGCAAATCCTTCTTCGATAAGACGCGGGTCTTGATCCAGTGCGGCTCCGAGGAACTGTTCGCCAGGGAGAAACAGCACGACGAATTCGGGGGCGCGGCCGAATTGGGACCAGTAGGCCTTCAACGACAATTCATCCATCCGGTGCCGCACCTGCTCGGCGTGGCGGCGCAACGCATCCGCGCGTTGCGCATCGTCGCGCGCGTCGTGCGCGTCGAGATAGGCCGCGAGCACGGTCTTGGCGTCTACGATGATCTGACGTCCGCCCGGCAGTTGCACGACCATATCGGGGCGAAAACGGCCGTCTTCGCCGGTGATGGATTGCTGCTCGACAAAATCGCAGTGGCTCACCATTCCGGCAAGTTCGACCACCCGCTTCAACGTGATTTCGCCCCATTGGCCCCGCACTGTCGGTGCACGCAACGCTTTCACCAGATTGCCCGTTTCCTGTTGCAACCGCTGGTGCGATTCCGCCAGGGATTTCAGATGCTGATCAAGCCCGCCGTACGCCGACTGGCGCGATTGTTCCAAGAGACGCATGTGTTCGTCATACCGTTGCAACGATTCATGCAGCGGGCGCACCAAGCCATCGATCGCTTGTTGCCGCTGGGCCAGTTCGCCTTCCGCCTTGACATGGAGGGCTTCAAAGGAAACGGCGGCCAGTTTCAGGAACGCCTCGTTGTTTTGTTTGAGTGCTTCGCCGGAAAGAGCCTGGAAGGAACCGAGAAGTTCCTGACGTGCCTGGTCGAGCAGCGTCGTCTGATCGGCAAGTTGTTTCGTCACGTCTTCTATTCTGGTCTCGGCGGCCGTTCGCGCTTGTTGAGCCTCGGCAAGCGCTTGGCGGACCATTGCTTCCTCTTGTCGCTCACGATCCAATTGTCTCCGCAGTTCATCGACCGTTGCCTCGGCTCGCTGGGATTGGGCGCGCAAGCGGCTTGTGACCCAGAGGCCTGCGAGCAGGCCGCCAAGAAGTAGTCCGATTGCGAGGCTTGCTAAGAGGGGGATGATATCACTCACAGGCTGACTACTCCGTCTGAGTTGTGCGTAGGCCCTGTCATCGGGTGTGAGGCGGCAAGAATTGTTGCAAGTGACTGCGGAGCCTACGGAAATACTTGGAAAAGGTCAAGAAGCGTAAAAGCTCTATCCAATCGGCCCTAGCCGATGGGTACTCAGCGGAACGACCGTCATGAACTTGGTTCAAAATCGATGGTTCCTGCCCTTGCATCCAGCCGTACGAGTCGTCCCTCTGGTAGACGTGTCATGGCCCCTTCGACATTGGCTACAGTTGGGAGCCCATATTCACGGGCAATGATGGCGCCATGAGACAACGTGCCGCCCATTTCCACGATAAGTCCTCCGGCGACACCGAAAAGCGGGGCCATGCCGGGGTCGATAACGGGAGCCACCATGATATCTCCCGGTGTCACCTTCCCCCAATCGGCTAAGGACTGGATGAGGCGAATCGGGCCCACTACGGATCCAGCGCTGATAGCCAGGCCGGACAACCGGCCGGTTCCGTCACGGCGATCGAAGGAGGGGTTTTCTCGGCTCGCTGTTTCCCAATCACGAACGGTATCGGGGACCTGAACCGCTGCATTGCGGCTCCGCTCCGCTCGCCGCGCGGCGATCGCGGCTCGCCAGTCGCGTTGTTCTCCCGCCGCCAGTGCGGCACGGTCCTCGATCGTCAGAAAAAAGATATCGTCCCGCGCATCACACAGACCTTCCGCAACCAGAAGATCTCCAAGGTGCAGCAATAAATTGCGGGCCGCTGCCGAGTAGTACATCAAGTGATGGCGATTGGCTTCGCGCAGGGCGAAAAACCGGCAGAGTCGGCGATACCACCAGGAGAAGATCGCCCATCGATCCAGGCGCAGGCCCATGCGTTGTTTGATCGTTCTCAATGCCGCCGTTCGGACCGTTTCCTGGCGGGAAAGAATCGTCTTGCGATCGGGTGAGGGTGCGCTTATCTGCATGCGCAGGACCGCCAAAATGGCCTCAGGATTGTCGGCTATGCGCGGCGACATGACATCGGATTCACCTAATCCGCGATGGCAGTAGTCGTTTACGTAAGATTCGAATGCACGAAGGAACCCCGTACCCTTGAGGGCCTGCCGAAACTCAGACGGGCTCCATAGTTTCGCGGAGAGAAACGCTTCGGTTACGGGCTCGTTGCGTGCCAGTTCCGCCAGTTCCGCGAGGCGAACAATCTGCTGTGCGCTGATTACCGTGCCCTGCCCTTGCAAGGCGTCGTTCAAGAGCGCCCTCCAGTCTGATCCCAACCAGCGCGGCAGCAGCTGATCCAGGGCGTCAAGACTTTGTGCTACTCCGCCGGCGATACCGAATGTCAGCTCGTGCGTGTCAAGCCAGGCGCCCAACTCATCGAGTTTCCGAATGGTGTCGTGAAACGACAGAGATCCGATCCTAGGAGCGTCGTATTGCTTGGCCAGCTCCTTCATGTCGGCAAACCATCGGTCTCCGTTGGCAACCGCCCGCCTCATTTCGATCAACATCAGAATTCCCGCCCGTATGAATGCAAGCGGGCCGATAGGCTGGACCGACGGGGCGACTTCGATTGGTTCTCCCCCCATATGTTCGGACAGCAGGGACGGGTTGCCGCGCAATTGTGCAATCAGCGAATGAAAGAGGGTCACATTCAGGTAGGGGCGCCCATAGAGGACGCGTGTGGACGTCAGGCCTTCGGGAATGTGGCAGCCGAGCCGTCGATAGGGCGCGACGATATGTTCCTTCATGAATAGTTCAAGAAACGAGAGTCCCAACGGACTCGGCAGTTCGGGCATTGTTTCCTTGAAATTTGCACGCGACCATTCGCAGTCGTCATCGGTTAAGTCGGCCGAGGGGCGAATGCCGGTAATGGGACGCGCTTGCAATGTCCAAAGCATCCGGGAATCAATCGCCCATTCGAGATCGACCGGATACCCGAACGCCTGCTCAACCTTCTTGGCCGTGCGCGCGAGTTCAAACAGCTGCTCGTCGGAGAGCGATGACTGCGTTCGGGCCGGTTCGGGGATGAGTTCCTGACGCAATCCTTCCTCGGTGGCGATCACCTGCTGCGGCTTGGAGGCGATGATGCGTCGCCGAATTCTGGCCGGCTGCTGATCCTCGCCCATCTCGACGACATATTGGTCTGGCGTGACCTGTCCATCGACCAACGGCGCCGCCAAGCCCGGCACCGCGTTCACGGCCACATGGAACGAACGGCCTGTCACCGGATGGATTGAATACGCGACTCCGGAGGTTCGCGCAGCAAGCATAGGCTGAATGACAACCGCCATGGCGGGAACTGTTTGACGACCGATCCGCTCAACGGTGTATCGCACGACAGCGTCTTGCCAGAGCGAGGCCCAGAGGTCCTTGATTGCGGCATCGATCTGAGAGAGGGAAAGGCCCAGGTGAGTGCGGTAGAGGCCGGCAAAACTTGTGCGTCCGGCGTCTTCGTTGGTGGCTGATGAACGGACAGCCCAGCGTTGATTGGGTGGACTAGCGAGTGCCTGTAGTTGAGTCAGCCATTGCGTTGAAAGGACCGAGCTGTCCACCGCTCTGATCCGGGCCTGACAGTCGGCCAGTGCCGACGCGCGTTCTTGCCCTGACAGGGTGCAGGCGTTGCGCCATGCCTCGTTTGCTGAAAAATTGGAAAGTCGCAGACTCTGGTCATAGGCTTCGGTCGTGACGCAGATACCGGGAGGAACAGGAAATCCTGCTGTTGCAAGTCGGGCCAAGCCGAGGGCCTTGCCTCCAACGAGTGCAAGGTCAGTGCAGTGGATGAGGGGAAGGACGAAAGGACGCGTCATCAAGGCGGATAGTACCTACAGGAGGAGGAGGAGGTAAAGGTCGTTGACGTTGGTGCCCGTCGGCCCGGTGTAGATGTGGGATCCCAGAGTCTTGAAGGCTGAGTAGGTGTCATGACGCCGGAGTACCGAGTGAAGATCGACGCCACGTTGTTTAGCTTGTGCCAGGGTTGTGCCGGAGACCACTGCGCCAGCCACCTCAGTCGGGCCATCGGTGCCGTCTGTCCCGATCGCCGCCAGCCAGGCATTTGGAATCCCCTCAAGGTCAAACGCGGCTGCGGCGGCGAACTCCTGCGCCCGCCCGCCCTTTCCTCGTCCCGTCATCGTGACGGTCGGCTCACCTCCGGCAATGATGCAGACCGGGCGCATCGATTTCTTTCTTCCCGTGATATAGGGTTGGGCAAGGCGTGTAAACCGGTGTGCCGCTTCTTGCGCCTCTCCCACCAACGCAGGACACGAGAGAATAGTCCGAAGACCTGCCGATTGAGCGGTGCGGACGACAGCGCGGAGCATGCCGCTGTTATTGCCGACGATATGATGCTGCACGCGGAGTAGTCTTGGCGAGCCGGCTTTCAGTGTCTCCGATGCGCGCCCTTGCCTCCCTGCCAGCAGATGACGGCGTATAGCCTCGGGAGCGGTCGACCATAGTCCATACCGGCGCAAGACATCGATCGCGTCAGCGAATGTTGTCGAATCGGGTGCCGTCGGACCGGAACCGATTGTGCCGAGGTCATCGCCGATGACATCCGAAAGAATGAGCGTGACGATTGTTGCGTGTGTGGAAGCGGCGAGGCCGCCGCCCTTTAGCAAGGAGAGATGTTTTCTAACCGCATTCAGCTCTTGGATGGTTGCGCCGCCTCGGAGGAGCAGTCGCGTCGTTCGTTGCGTATCGGCCAGAGTTACACCAGGCACCGGGGCAGGTAACAGGCTCGATGCGCCTCCTGATAACAGCACGAACAGCAGATCGCGAGGAGTGAAGTCTTGGATTAATGTTCGAAGCCGTTTAGCAGCCAAGAGCCCTGCATGGTCAGGAATCGGGTGGGCGGCTTCGACAATCGTGATTCGTTCGGTGGGAACGCTATGGCCTGTTTTGACGACGATGAACCCTCCTTCCAGCCGTGATCCCAGAACATTCTCGAGTGCTTGGGCCATCCGTGCCGAAGCTTTGCCGGCGCCGACCGCGAATACTCGCTTGAAACGAGAGAGGTCGTGAGTTTTGCGGCCTACCCGTACGGATTGCCCTGTGCAGGAAACGGACTGGAGAATCGCGTGGTAAGGATCAGCCGCATGGAGTCCTGCAGCGATCAGCTTCCGGAGAAGCGATCGCGCAGGGGAGCCGGGTAGGCGTATCGGCATAATGAGGAACGAGTGCTACGGTGTTGTCTCTTGCTTGAAGCAACGATTCGGACAGGATTGGCGGGGAACTCTGATATGGTAAGTGCCGTGCGGGAGCACGTCCTTCTTGAATTCAGGGTTGAGCATCTTGAGTTCAAGGAAATAGGTTCCGAATTCCTCCGCGATGGAGGTCAGAGTCCGTTGCGACTCTTTTACATTCACCGTGATGGTTTCTGTCTCCAGCGGAATATACAGGTCTTTCTTGCTCAGACCCAAATACTTCTCCGGCTGGGAATAAATTTCTTTGGCCGCGATGATTCTCGGCACATAGCGCATGGTTTCGCGTGGGCCGTGCATTTTCCAATAGTCGGTGATCTTTTGCTCTTTGAGCAGTTTACGGACTCGTTCTTCGCCGGCGTTGTAGGACGCCATGGCCAGGAACCAATCGTTCTGTCGAAAATCTTTCAGATATTGAAGATATTTCACGGCCGCTTCGGTCGACATTTCGAGGTTCCGGCGTTCATCACGGACTGCATCGCTCTTGAGCTGGTAGCGGCGACCGGTCGACGGGATGAATTGCCATGGGCCTGAGGCTTTGGCTTTCGAGTACGCCGCCGAGATGCATTTGCTTTCGACGAGCAGCATGTATTTCAGGTCGTCCGGCAGGCCGGCTTCGGCCAGTTGTTTCTCAGCCGGAGGGAAACAGCGTCCGGTCCGTTTTGCGAGGATGATGCTTTCGCCCTGATCTTCCAGGAATTGATAAAACTCGTACTCGATGCGTTCTCTGACCTGCCAGTTATCGAGCGGAACCGGCACTCCCGCGAAGGTAATTTTGTCCGGTAGCTTGAACGAGCTGAGGAAGAACCGCTCCCCTTCTCGCTTGATTTCCGGCAAGATCACCAAGCGGTCTTCCTGCTCAGCTTGTCCGTCCGGCGGCTCGGGAAGCACGAGGTCCTTGTCGTCCTCTGTTTGATCCGAAGGGTGGGCCGCCGAAACCATTGTGGGCCGTGCGAAACCGCTCAACGTTATTGCGAGTGCAAAAGCAAGTACCTGTAATGCAATCATTCAGAAACTCCTGTTAGGCACATCAAGTATAGCAAAGGGTGTGACGACTGCTCATGCTAGCAACAGACTCGGTAACCGGCAAGCGGAACGAGCTTCTCGTTCATGGTACACTTCCCGTCCCTATGAAGACGCTGATTATTCTGAACAGCGTGATTACTGATTGCACGGCCTGTGCAAGGCTTGTGACCTATCGGCGTGCGATCGCGGAGACAAAACGGCGTCAATTTATGGACTGGAACTATTGGGGACGTCCGGTCCCTGGTTTCGGCGACCCTCGCGCGCGGCTCTATGTGCTGGGACTTGCTCCAGCTGCTCATGGTGGGAATCGGACGGGACGAGTATTTACAGGTGATCGAAGCGGGGATTGGCTGTTCGAAGCACTGTATCGGCATGGATTTGCTAATCAGGCGACCTCGACCCATCGAGACGATGGGTTGGCATTGACTGATTGCTACATTGGAGCCACCGTGCGCTGTGCTCCACCCGGAAATAAACCTGCGCCGGATGAATTTGAACACTGTAGCCGGTTCCTGCTGGAGGAGTTGCGGCTTCTTAGGAAAGTCCGTGCGGTGGTGACCCTGGGAAAGATCGCTTTCGACCACTATCTCAAAGCCTGCCGAGTCGAAGGGCGTGAGATCCCATCTCCCGCGCCCAAGTTTGGCCATGGCGTCATGTATCGCTTGCCGTGGGGGGTGACGCTGCTCGGTTCGTATCACCCCAGTCAGCAGAATACGTTTACAGGGAAACTGACTCGCCCCATGTTTCACTCGGTGTTCCGCAAGGCTCAACTGGCCATCGGGCGTACCTGAGCAGCTCCGCAGCACAGACTGGTTATTCTGAAATCAGGGACAGGCAACTGTTCTGTCTTCTGATGAAGCGTAGAAAGTACGCCCGTCCCGTTGCTGTTACTGCTGCCCCTTTGTCTTCCAGTCATCGAGAAACTTCTTCAGGCCGGCATCAGTCAGCGGATGCTTGAAGAGCATCTGGAACACGCCGTAAGGCATCGTACAGATATGGCCGCCGGCCAACGCAGATTCCACCACATGTTGCGGATGGCGAACGCTGGCGACCAAGACCAACGTTTTATAGTCGTAGTTCTTGTAGATCGTGACGATTTGGCGGATCAGCGCCATTCCATCCGAGCTGACATCGTCCAGGCGGCCAATGAACGGCGAGACACACCACGCTCCGGCCTTGGCGGCCACAAGAGCCTGTGTCGGCGAGAAGCACAGCGTCACGTTCACGCGGATGCCTTCCGCCGAAAGTTTCTTCGTCGCCTTGATCCCCTCCGGAATCAGCGGGCACTTGACCACGATATTCTTGTGAATCTTGGCCAGCTCCCTGCCTTCCTTCACCATGGCGTCCGCTTCCACGCTGACGACTTCGGCACTGATCGGGCCGTCCACGATCTTGCAGATCTCCTGCAGCATTTCCTTGAAACTACGGCCTTCCTTCACTACCAGCGAGGGGTTGGTGGTGATGCCATCCAAGATGCCGAGACTGGCGGCTTCATAAATCTCTTTCACATTGGCGGTGTCGAGAAAAAATTGCATGTGCGGCTCCTTTCAAGTCTGAGGCGGTTTCATATGCGTACGTATCGCTATCGGCCATTGTATGGAGAACTCAATCTCATCGCAATCCATCTCTCTATTCACCAGCCGGTTTGACAGGCCTTCCTGCGGGGGATAAGATTCGGGCGTTATTCAATGTTAACAAGCGTATGATCCCGGAGATAGCACCATGCGACGATCTGTTTGGCTTTTGCTGCTCTGCTTCATCCTGACGGCCTGCGGAGGAGGCAATCCCTACCTTGAAGCGTCACTCAAACCGGCAGAAATGCAAGGAAAGGACAAGGCCTGGTTCGAGAAAAACTGGGGCACTCCGGATGGTAAAGCTCCCCGATTCTTCGGTGGCGAGACCTGGACCTATTATCGCATTGCCGGAGGAAAATCAGGCCCGCCATTCTTCAACTTCTCTCCCAATCAATGTCAGATAACGCTGAAGTTCGACAAGGAAGATAAGTTGTCGGACTACAACTACTCAGGCTGCTAGCCTGCCTGCCGGTTTTGAAATGCAACGGCGCATTGCTTACTGCAAAAGCAATACGTCTGTCCGTCAATTTTCTCAATCACGGCCGTGCTCCTCGGCACGAAGGTGTGGCATTCCGGGTCTTCGACCATCTGGCCGTGATCCACTGACGCCCCGCCGTCACCGATCTTCTTGTTCTTAAAGCCGCGCACGACTTGTCGTAACAAGACGTAGAGCACGACAAGAAGTCCAGAAATGAACAGAAGTCTATACATTGTAGTCTGATAGTCCTATACCTACAATCCTATGGGAGTGGGTACGACCTGTCAATGGAGTGGCCGGTCTTCGTTCTGGCAGGGATGAAAAAATGACGGGCCCAAACGGACCATCTGCACTAGGCAGATACGGGAACTCCTTCATTCTGCGATCCAGTACTTCAGGAGGATATGCTTCGTGAAATAGAAATGTTAAAGTCCCACTCATGAAGACATGCGATAAATGCCACGGTGCGATGTTGCCTGAACGGGCGGTGGATTTGGACGCTGGGCTTGCGATCACGGTATTTGCCTGTTTGAATTGTGGTCGTCGGAAAGCAGCGGACCAGGAACCCCGGCCGATCACGGCTCGACATTAATCTGTAGGCTACAATCCCAATTGATGAATGACGATGAGCGGAAGGCGGCGGCAAGCTGCTTTCCGCTTTCGTCTCTCAATCCTGCCCGATCGTGATAGGGGGGGTGGCAGGATTCGTCGCAGGCTGCCGGACGAGAATTAAACTCGGCGGAAGTCTGTGCATTGGGAGAGGTGTAGGCATAGCACCGTCAGAATGATTCCCCGTCGATAGAATCATACAACACTGTGTGTTTTCTGCTTCGTTGTCCGCCCGGTCTCTTTCCAGGTGCCGATTCCTCCGTCGACTCCTACCCTGTGCTCTGAGAATGCGCTATGCGGGCCAATGTCCTGCGCAATTCCACACGGGTAGGCGCTGAGTCAGAGAGAAAGCCGGAACGTGTCTCCGTAGATGGCGGTCATTAGCGAAGGCTCAGTACATCCATCATGTCGTACAGACCGGGATGCTGGCGCACCACCCATCGTGCTGCGCGCAACGCGCCACGGGCAAAGGTATCTCGACTGCTGGCTCGATGGGTGATTTCGATCCGCTCGCCCATGCCGCCGAACAACACCGTATGATCGCCCACAATGTCGCCGGCGCGGATCGTTTGAATCCCGATTTCACCTCTAGTGCGTTCGCCGATCAGTCCTTTGCGCGCATAGACGCCGACTTGATTCAAGTCCCGGTTCACCCCCCGCGCAAGGATCTCGGCCATCTTGAGTGCCGTCCCGCTTGGCGCGTCTTTTTTGAGGCGATGATGGGCTTCGATCACCTCGATGTCGTAATCCTCACCGAGTGTCTTGGCCATTTCGCCGATGACCTTGTAAATCAAATTCACTCCGACGCTCATGTTGGGAGACAGCACACAGGGAACCTGTCGACCCAGGGATTTGAGTTCGTCGAGTTGTGAAGGGGAAAATCCGGTGGTGCCGATGACCATTGCCCGGCGATGCTGGGCGACAATTCGCAAGTGCCCCAGGGTTGCTTCGGGGGCGGAGAAATCAATGACGACATCGCCTCGTTCCATGAGGGCGGCCAGGTCGTCTGTGATGGGGATGCCGGCATGCCCGGCTCCGGCCATATCTCCGGCATCTTCCCCCAACGCGTGGTGGCCTTTTCCCTCCAAGGCTCCGGCCAACGTCAAAGCGGTGGAGTCTCTCACCAGCGACACCAATCGACAGCCCATTCGTCCGGCTGCCCCTGCTACAATCACTTTAATCATCTGGTTACCTGCCGTTGTAGAGATAAATAAACGATCAGATCAACTTGGCGTCTTTTAAGGCCCGGACTAGTTTTTCTCGAGTGTCCTGCGCCATCGAACAGAGCGGGAGGCGCAATTCCGGGTCGATCTTACCCATCATACCGAGTGCCTCTTTGACCGGAATCGGATTGGTCTCAAAGAACAATGCCGCAAACAAAGGCGACAACTTGAAGTGAATCCGCTGCGCTTCGGCAATGTTCCCACTGGAAAAGGCGTTCACTAAAGCGGCCATTTCAGCCGGTACAATATTGGCGGTCACGGTAATGACGCCTTTTCCCCCGACTGCCATCATCGGCAGCGTCAAGGAATCATCCCCGGCCAAGACGGTCAACCGGTCGCCGCACATCTGGACGATATCCGATGCCTGCTGAACCGATCCGCTGCCTTCTTTGACTCCGACGATCGTCTTGATCGCCGAAAGGCGGGCAATGGTCGAGGGCAGCATGTTGACGCCGGTGCGTCCGGGAATGTTGTACAGCACGAGCGGAAGATCGACGGATTCCGCCACCGCTTTGTAGTGGCGATAGAGGCCCTCCTGGGTAGGCTTGTTGTAGTACGGCGTGATCAGCAATGCGCCGTCCGCTCCAGCCTGCTTCGCATGCCGGGTGAGAGCAATGGCCTCGTCTGTACTGTTCGAGCCGGTCCCGGCGATTACCGGCACGCGCCGGTTCACGATTTCCACCGTCAACTCAATGACCCGGTTGTGTTCTTCATGGGACAGCGTGGCGGATTCGCCGGTGGTGCCGCAGGGCACGATGCCGTTTGTGCCGCTGGCGATCTGCCACTCAATCAAATCAGAGAATGCCCGCTCATCGATCGCGCTTTTCCTAAACGGTGTGACGATGGCAACATGCGAACCGGTGAACATGATGGCGCCTCTTAGCTGAGAAAAGCCGGAATGGTTTCGCCCTTGATTAAGTCGTCGTAGGTTTCGCGTGCGCGAATAACATGGATTTCCCCGTCCTTAATGAGCACCTCAGGCACACGAGGCCGGGAGTTGTAGTTCGAAGCCATGACAAATCCATAGGCCCCTGCGCTCATCACAGCCAGCAATTCTCCCGGGCGGATAGTCGCCAACAACCGGTCTTTGGCCAGAAAATCTCCTGACTCGCAGACCGGACCGACAATATCGACTTGCTGTTTGTCGCGATGACCGGCGGCTTCATCGAGCGGGCGGATTTCGTGATAGGCGCCATACAGGCTGGGGCGGATCAAGTCGTTCATGGCCGCGTCGACGATGACGAAGGTCTTCGATTCTCCCTCTTTGCGGTAGAGGGCTTTTGTGACGAGAATGCCGGCATTCCCGACGATGACACGGCCCGGCTCCATCACCAGCGTCAGGCCCAGATCCTTGACGAGCGGCGAAATCGCATCGGCCAAGTCCTGTGGCAAGGGCGGTTTCTCCGCATCATAGGTGATGCCGAGCCCGCCGCCGATGTTCAGATAGCGGATATTGATGCCTTGGCCTTTCAGCGTATCGATAAGCGCCACGACCTTCTTCAGCGAATCCACGAACGGCGTCACGTCCGTCAATTGTGAGCCGATGTGGGCGTGAACGCCGACAATGTCGATATGGCTCAGTGAGGACGCCATCTTGTACTCTTCCAGCGCGCGATCCGCCGCAATGCCGAACTTGCTCTTCTTCATCCCGGTCGAGATGTACGGATGCGTTTTGGGATCCACGTCCGGATTGATCCGCAACGCGATCCGTGCTTTCTTGCCGACGGAGGCAGCGACCTCATTGATCGCGTGGATCTCCGCGGACGATTCGATGTTGAACATGAGGATGTCCGCCTTCAACGCATCGCGGATTTCCTCGGCCGATTTACCGACGCCGGCGAAGATGATCTTGGAAGCCGGCACGCCTGCTTTGAGGGCTCGAAACAGTTCCCCGCCCGACACGATGTCCGCGCCGCTGCCCTCTTTCGCCATCAATCGCAGGATAGCCAGATTGGAGTTGGCTTTCATTGCGAAGGCGACGATGTGGGGAATATTTTTGAAGGCGCTGTCGTATGCCTTGAAGTGGCGGACGAGCGTGGCACGGCTATAGACATAACAGGGGGTCCCGAGCTCCTTTGCGATGCGGCTGACCGGCACCTGCTCGCAATATAATTCGCCGTGGCGATACTCGAAATTATTCATGCTGAAATTCCTTGTTCAAGCCGTCAAAGTGCTCATCCACGCGACTTGCGCGAATCAGGCCGGTACGTCTCATCTCGTGCCCACCGGACGCAACGGCGGCAGGAGCTCATCCTGGTCCAGCAGGGCAGGGTCCGACTCTTCGGATTTAGCCGCCGTTTCCCGCTGCTGCGCCGTCTGGGCCTCATGCTGCCTCTTTTGCGATTCGATGGTGGGCGTCACGCCGACGGTCTCCGGCGCAACCGGCGCCCCTACCACACCGCAGGAACTCACCAGGCCTGCTGTGACGATGAGTGCGAGGTGTTTCATCGGAGTGACCGCTCCAGTTCTTTGAGCCGTTGCTCCACTCGTCCACGCGCCGTTCCGCCGATCTGCCGCTTCCGGTCGATTGCCGCCGAAACGGTCAATCGCGCGAAGACTCCTCGTTCAATCCGATCGGAGAACACGCGCAGTTCCTGCAATGAAAAATCAGTCAACTCGCGCTCCTGTTCAATCGCCGACCGTACGATCTGTCCGGTGATTCCATGCGCTTCCCGAAAGGGCACGCCGCGTTCCACCAAGTAGTCGGCTAATTCGGTTGCAAGAAAACCACCGCTCTCTAACGACTGCGCGAGCACGTCCCGGTTCACCTTGAGGCGGCGCATCAATTCGGTCATGACCTTCAGGGAGGCCTCTACTGTGTCGAGCGCATCAAAAAGCGCCGGCTTGTCCTCCTGCAAGTCCCGATTATAACTCAACGGAAGGGCCTTGAGGGTGACGAGAAGATTCATGAGGTGGCCATAGACACGCCCGGTCTTGCCTCGGACCAACTCGGGGACATCGGGATTCTTTTTCTGCGGCATCATGCTGCTGCCGGTGCAAAATGCGTCCGGCAACTCGACGAACCGGAACTCCTGCGATGCCCAGAGGATCAGCTCTTCGCTGAGCCGGGACAAATGCATCATTGCAATGGATAAGGCTGATGCCGTTTCGATCATGAAGTCGCGATCGGATACCGCATCCATGCTGTTGGCCGTCACTGCCGGGAAACCCAGCAGCTTGGCTGTGTATCGCCGATCTACCGGATAATTCGTTCCGGCCAAGGCTCCTGACCCGAGCGGCATGACGTTGAGTCTGGTTTTGGCATCGCGGAAACGTCCCTTGTCCCGATCGACCATCTCCACATAGGCGAGCAGATGATGGGCAAACAGGACGGGCTGCGCCCGTTGCAAGTGGGTATAGCCGGGCATTGCGATCGGAAGATTCGCATGTGCCTGGGCGAGCAAGACGCGCTGAAATTCCGCGCACTGCTCAGTCAGCCGGTCGAGTCGGTCCCGGAGATAGAGTCGAATGTCCAGCGCCACCTGATCATTTCTGCTCCGGCCCGTATGCAGCTTGCCGCCCAAGGGACCGATCAGTTCGGTCAACCGCCGTTCAATCGCCATGTGGATATCTTCGTCGTGGGGCGTAAACTTGAACCGCCCCCGGTCCAGCTCCGCCTTGACCAGGGTAAGCCCGCGCACAATGGTTTTCGTTTCGCGGGGCGACAGCACGCGTGCTTTGCCGAGTGTCTGGCAATGCGCAATGCTTCCTTGGATGTCATGGGCATAGAGCCGCCGATCCACTGCCACCGAAACGGTGAAGGCTTCGACAAGCCGGTTCGTATTCTCGCGAAACCGCCCTCCCCAGGCCTTGCCGGAAGCGGTGGCTGTCCGGCGGGTTTGTTTTGCCGTCGCCATCAGGTTGAAGCCTTCCTCCGCTGAGCTCTGATTTTCAATCGCAACCCGTTCAGGCGAATGAATCCCTCCGCGTCCTTTTGGTCGTAGACTTCGTCCTCTTCGAATGTGGCGATGTCCAAACGATAGAGGGAATTCTTGGATTTACGGCCGGCAAGCGTGCATCCGCCCTTGTACAGCTTGACGCGCGCCGTGCCGCTCACATCTTTTTGGGCGGCATCGATCGCCGTCTGGATCATGTCACGCTCAGGACTGAACCAATAGCCGTTGTAGATAAGATCGGCGTACCGCGGGATCAAGCTGTCCCGGAAGTGAAGCACTTCACGGTCCATCGTCAAGGATTCAAGCCCCCGGTGGGCGACATGGAGAATCGTGCCGCCCGGTGTTTCGTAGACCCCGCGAGACTTCATGCCGACATAGCGATTCTCGACCAAATCGACTCGACCGATTCCATGTGCGCCGCCCAGCTTATTGAGATGGGCCAGGAGCGTCGCCGGGCTCAGTTTTTTGCCGTCGACGGCCACGGGGTTGCCGGCGACATACTCAATCTCAACTTCCAGCGGCTTGTTCGGGGCCTGTTCCGGCGAGACCGTCATCTGGAATATTTCATCCGGCGGCGCCGACCAGGGATCTTCGAGAATGCCTCCCTCATAGCTGATATGGAAGAGGTTCAGGTCCATGCTGTAGGGTTTGGCTTTGGTCGCGGTGATCGGAATGCCATGGCGCTCCGCATACTCGATCAATTCGCGCCTTGACCGCATCGTCCATTCGCGCCAGGGGGCGATGATTTTAAGACTGGGCGCGAGCGCCGTATAGGTCAGCTCGAATCGCACCTGATCGTTTCCCTTGCCTGTTGCGCCGTGCGAGACCGCTTCGGCGCCTTCTTTCAGGGCGATCTCGGCCTGCCGGCGCGCGATCAACGGACGGGCGATGGAGGTGCCCAGCAGATAGCAGCCTTCATACATGGCGTTGCCGCGTAACATCGGGAACACATAGTCCTTCACAAACGTTTCACGCAGGTCCTCGACATACACCTTCTTCACGCCGAGCTTCTGCGCTTTGGCTTTGATGGCACGCAGATCTTCGCCCTGGCCGAGATCGGCGCAAAAGGCGATGACCTCGGCGTCATACGTTTCCTGGAGCCATTTTAAAATAACGGAGGTGTCGAGCCCGCCTGAGTAGGCCAGGACAATTTTCTTGATCGGTTTGCGTGTCATGATGGTTTCGGACTATCCGCCTTTCTGTCGAGTGAGTAGCTGCACCAAGATCGCCTTCTGCATGTGCAGCCGGTTTTCCGCCTGATCGATGACGACCGACTGTGGCCCGTCGAGTACGTCTGCCGCGATCTCTTCTCCACGATGGGCCGGTAAACAATGCATGACGATGGCATCCGGTTTGGCCCGTTGCAGCAGCCGCCCGTTGAGTTGGTAGGAGGCCAGGATTTTCAGCCGCCGTGCCTGTTCACGTTCGCGTCCCATACTGATCCAGACGTCGGTGTAGATCACGTCCGCTTCCTTCACTGCGACCTGGGGATTTTCCAGGATCTCGACCGCGCCGCCGGTGGCTTCTGCTTCGACGATCGCCCGGTCGATGACGTGTTGATCCGGCTGATAACCGGCCGGACATCCGGCGACGACCCGCATGCCCATTTTGACGCCTGCTTCAATGAGAGAATTGGCGACGTTGTTCCCGTCTCCGATGTACGCGAGGGTCAGTCCCTTGAGCCGGCCTTTGACTTCCTGGATCGTCAGGAGATCGGACAGCGCTTGGCATGGATGGCTATGGTCTGTCAGCCCGTTGATCACCGGCATACTGGCCTCCGCCGCCCATTCCTCGACGACGGCGTGGTCGTAGGTTCGAATCACGATTCCATCCAAGTAACGAGAGAGTACACGCGCCGTGTCTGAGACCGTTTCTCCGCGGGAGAGCTGAATGTCTCCCATGGGAAGCGCCAGCGCATGGCCTCCCAGCTGATTCATGCCGGCTTCGAACGACACCCTGGTGCGCGTCGACGGCTTTTGGAACAACAGTCCCAGTGTCTTGCCGGGCAAGAGCCGATGGGGCGTCGATCGGTGCTGCTTGGTTTTCAGCGAGGCCGCCAGGCGCAGCAAATCATCGATCTGTTTGCGCGGCATGGCCGCCACGTCCAGAAGATCTTTGGCGTAGCCGGGCCTGCGTGGTCTCTGGTGAGGCTGCTTGGTCATGCGAGGGGTATTGTTTTCTATCATCATTCACCGAGTGAAGATCGCGTTTAACGTGTCGATCAGCTGGTCGATTTCCTGTGTGGTGATCACCAGCGGAGGCACAAATCGCAGCACCCGCTCGCCTGCCGCATTGATGAGCACGCCGCGCGATAAGGCCTCGGCAACCACCGTTTTGGCATCGATGTCCAATTCCATGCCCTGCAGAAGCCCGATACCGCGGACGTCCCGTACGACGTGATGGCGGGCTTTGCACTCAGTCAAGGCGTTGGCCAGGTAGTCGCCCATCGGCTTGACTCGATCCAAGATATGTCCTTCAAGCAGCGCCCGACATACGGCCACTGCCGCGGCGCAGGCCAGCGGATTTCCGCCAAAGGTAGACGCGTGGGCGCCAGCCGAAAATGCCGCCGCAACCGGCTCCTTCGCCAGGCAGGCTCCGATCGGAACCCCGCCGCCCAACCCCTTGGCCAGGGTCATGATGTCGGGCGCTACTCCCAATTGCTCATAGGCGAAGAGCGTGCCGGTTCTGCCCATCCCGGTTTGCACTTCGTCGAAAATGAGCAGGATATCGTGTGTCGTACAGAATTCCCGAAGGCGTGCGAGGTATTCGCGGCCGGCTACATGCACCCCGCCTTCGCCTTGCACCGGTTCCAGCATAATGCCGGCAGTCCGTTCCCCGGCCATGGCTTCGATCGCAGCCATGTCGTTGAATGGCGCGTAGGAAAACCCCGGCATCAGCGGCTCGAAACCCTTCTGAACCTTGTCTTGCCCTGTAGCGGTGATCATGGCCAGCGTCCTGCCATGGAATGAATTCTTCATCGTGATGATTTCGAACCGGCTCTCGCCGTATTTCATATGCGCATAGCGCCGTGCGAGCTTGATGGCGGCTTCATTGGCTTCCGCGCCGCTGTTGCAGAAGAACGCGCGGTCGGCAAAGGAGTGCTCGACGAGAATTTTTGCCAATGTGACTTGCGGTTCCGTGTAGTAGAGGTTCGACACGTGGATCAGCTGTGCCGCTTGCTGTTGGATGGCCTGGACGAGGTCCGGATGCCCGTGGCCCAGCAGATTGACGGCGATGCCGCCGACAAAATCGAGATACTCCCGGCCTTCCATGTCATACACCTTCGCGCCACGACCTCGAACAATCGAGATCGGTTGACGCGTGTAGGTCTGCATCAGGTATTTGGCCGCGTTGTCTTTCAAATCTTGAGTTGGCATGACACTGCGTATCCCATTAGAAAGAAAGGGAAGTTAGCACAGGGTCGAAGTGAAAGCAATAAGGGCGGCGGGGGACAATAGGTCGGGACCGGAGAGGCAGCTCTATCGCTTCCGAGTGTGATAAGCTGCGCGACAATGAAGTTGTGTAGCGGGTGCAACCAACAGAATCCAGACGACGCTTCCTTCTGTCATCAGTGCGGGACTTCCCTCGACACAACCGCTGCCGCAGAGCCGGTTTCCGACCCCGTCACTGCATCGCCCCCGCCGATCCCGGATGAAGAATCACTCTGGCGGCAATTTATCGGTCCCAATGCCGATCGGTACCTGGTTCAGTTCAAGAAGTTTTCAGCGAACGGCCAGCCAAAATTTGCCCTGTCTTGGAACTGGCCCGCATTTCTCTTCATCTCCTTTCTCTGGTTTCTCTATCGGAAAATGTACCTCCATGCGTTCGTCTATGCCGTGGGCCCCATGATTTCGACCTATATGACGGGGGATGTCTCCTCGGGCCTTGTTTGGAGTGTCATCGCAGGGGCAACGGGGAACTACTTGTACTATTGGCATTGTCGCGAACAGATCGGCGAGCTCAAGAAGGCCGGTCAGCTGAATCAACCGGAGCAAGCGCAGGTGCTCAAAGAAGCGGGTGGAGTGCAACCCTACGTCATCTGGGTCGGCGTGGCATTTTACCTACTCTTTATGATGACGCTCATCAAGATGGTGCAAGAGGGTCCGCCGGATTCCGACCAGCTTCCGGTAAAGCCTGCCAGATCGGCGACCGTGACGAGCGTGGCGAGGATCAGTTGTTCTGCCGCCCCGAGTATTTCCGGATCAGAGGGGCAATGGGATGGCAGGTCGCGTGTTATTACCGGCTTGACTTGAAGTCGCAATCCAGTATTCTGGGGCCGGCTCCGGATCCTTGATTATCATCCATCGAGAGGAACGTATCATGGCTCGGCTGGTCCTGCTCCGTCACGGCGAATCGCAATGGAATCTGGAAAACCGCTTCACTGGCTGGGTCGATGTCCCGCTCTCCCCGCGCGGTGTTGAAGAGGCTAAGAACGCCGGAGACAAACTCAAGGGGTTCACATTCGACCGTGCGTTCACCTCTGTCCTGAGCCGCGCGAACGAGACCTTGCGGTTCGTGTTGGAGGCCATCGGACAAACGGCCATACCTATTGAAAAAGACAAGGCCTTGAACGAACGGATGTATGGAGAGTTGCAGGGGTTGAACAAGGCCGAGACGGCGACGAAATATGGAGACGCGCAGGTCAAGATCTGGAGGCGAAGCTACGATGTACGTCCGCCTGGCGGAGAAAGCCTGAAAGATACGGCGGAGCGAGTCCTGCCCTATTACGAGACCAGGATCAAACCCTGCGTTCTCAAGGGTGAAACCATTTTGATTGCGGCGCATGGCAACAGTCTTCGCGCGCTGGTGATGCAGTTGGAGCAATTGTCGAAGGAGCAGGTCCTGGAGTTGAACATTCCCACCGGCGCGCCGCTCTTGTACGACCTAGACAACAGCGGCAAGGTGCTCTCGCACCGGTATCTCTGAGAGGGCTCCGTGCGGGACTCGCGGGACTTTCCGGAAATGCGCGAAAAGCTGGTCCGTTCGTCTTTCTGAGATTCGCCGGTCGTGCGAGCCCCGCGCTAGCCCACATCCTCGAGCAGCCTGCCGTATTCCGCTGCCGGTGCGTAGTCGATCATGAGGACCAGTAACTTGTCCCGGTCTTCAAAGGGGATGATGCCCTGATTTTCGATCTGCGATGCCGCGTCGGCGCTTACCGCCATGTGGCTCAGGCCTTCGTGATCCACGAGTCGGCTGTACCGGGCGCGCCGCTCGTCCAATTCTGTTTGATAGGAGTCCCAGGGGCCGGGACCGAGTTGCCCCGATGCCCACCAGGTCGTCTTGATCGACTCCAACAGGGTTTCCCGGATCGCATCCTGATACTTCATCGGAATGTGCGCGTCGATCGCGGCCATAATCCAGTACAGATTCAATGAGAGGATTTCTCGCGAAATCGCCTGAGCCGTCGAGGCAGATGTGGTGAGTCCGTATTCTTCAAGCTGCGCGAGGGACGGGGGTTGCGGCATTGCCTGGAGCAACGCCGCTGCGGCTTGTGCGGGAGTCATGATCGATTCACCTCATTCGGTTTGGCTGCGGGGAGGATACTGCACGGTCTGTCCGCTGCTCAAGCGGCTTGTCCGTCTATAGGTGCTGTGTTAGAGTCGGCCCATGTTGAGCGAGGTGTCGTCATGCGCATAGCGGACTGTCGAAGATTTCTCAGTGTGACACTTGCGGGATTGCTCTGGCTCGGTACGTTTGTCTCGCCGGCCTTTTCGGATGAGAACCGCTGGGGGGCTGGGACTGATCTTGGCTTTACTGCCGGTACCGTTCACGACACCGTCTTCAATCTCGGGTTCAATGTCGACTATTACCCCGATCGGAACTTTTCGTTCGGTCCGATGATGCAGATTACTCCGACAGGAGATCTTTTCCAAATCTCTTTTGCGGGTGTTGCGAAGTATCATCTCCGTTTCAACAACGGCATCAACCTGGTCCCCTTCACCGGTTTCGGCTTGATGCACGTCGGTCTTGACCGTGGAATCGGGCGGGGGCGCATCGATGAAAGCGACACGAGTTGGTACATCCCGATCGGGCTCTCGCTCGAATACCAGGTCGTCCACAATATTGCCCTGGCTTCGACGGTGATTGTGAATCTGCACAATATCGATCTGACTCCCGCTCTCCGCGAAGAAGACAAAACGAGCGTTGCGCTGATGTTCGGTTTCCGGTGGGGACCTTAGCCCGCATTATTCATGAGCGCTTCTACTGCAATCGCCGATCCGCTGCTGCGACACGCCTTCGGTCGGCGGGCTCGCCCCTCGGACCTTCGACGTACTGCATGAGTACGCCTCAGGTTCTCCGGGCTCCGCGCGCCGCTCTCGCCACGCGGCTCAGCGATTTCGTGACGAACCGTCATGAATATTGCGGGCTAGCGCGCGCGTGCAGACGTGCCGCGCGTCACGCCGCTTTGGCAGGACGCCAGCGAAGGCCGACGTTCAGGATTTCCTGCAACAGCTCCTGGTAGTGGTAGTTCGCCCTTTCCGCTGAGTCGGCGAAATCCTCGTCGTGCGCGATCTGCGGATTCGGATTGGCTTCCAGGACATACAGCTGCCCCTCTGCGTCCATCCGCATGTCAATCCGCGCATACCCGTTCAGACCAAGCGCCCGGTAGATCCGTTTGGCCAAATGTTGGATTTCTTCGGCTTTCCCCGGTGGAAGGTTCTTGGCTTCGCGTGAGGTGATCCCATATTTTTTCTGGTATGTCCGGCTCCATTTCACCCGTTCGGTTGCAATCCGTCTGGCGTCGTCCGGCAGTTTGTCCATGATGAGTTCCCAGACCGGGAGCACATGGAGGTGACTGTTTCCGATCACCCCGACATAGAACTCACGGCCTTCGATGTATCGTTCAATGAGCGCGCCGCTTCCGATGCTACTGTGAATGAAGGCTACCCGTTCGCTCAGCTTGTCGTCATCTTCGACGATCGACGCCTGTGAGATTCCCAGGGACGCTTCCTCGCTCACCGACTTGACGATCAATGGGAACGTCAGCCACTTCGGCCGTCTCACCACGCGTCCTTGCGGCACCTCGATGAATTCCGGATAGGGGATTCGATGAAAGGACAGCATCTTCTTGGTGATGGCTTTGTCGCGCGCCAGCATCAGCCCGCGGGGGTTGCAGCCGGTATAGGGCACGCGTAGGAGTTCGAGATAGGACACCACATGCTGATCGTAGACAGACACGCCGTCGAATTCTTCCAGCAGGTTGAAGGCAATGTCCGGTTTCCATTCGGCGATGGCTTTGTGAATCACTCCCAGATCGCTTTTGACCCCGAGCGGCTGCACGTCATGTCCCAGCTTCTTCAGTGTCGTGACGACGTCATACTCAGTCCGCCACTCTGCCGTTTTGGGGTCGCAACCCGCGGTCTGTTGAGGCGGGACGAGATCTTCATGCATGAGGACGAGCACGCGCAGGCGTTTCATAGGGCCACCCGATGCCGTCCGCTTCGTAAGAAGTTCATGGTATGGACGGTCAGCAGAATGGTGAAATCGAGTTTGGCTTGCTCCTCACCCACCGGGACGCGAAGATCCAATTCGCGGCATCGCCGGATCATGTCTTCAAGCACCTGATTGATGGTGTATTGATATTCGCCGGTCCAACTCGCAACCTTCCGCCGCACTTCCCGCCGAAACCGGTTCAGAAACGTCGCGGCGCTCGGCTTGCTTGAGTGGCTCGGCAGGTTCGAGAACAGGCGTTTAAGATCGGGATCGTACAATGACTGCCGCTCGACTCCGTAATGCCGGCGCTTGTGCTCATAATGTTCGCGCAGGGTTTTTTTCAAGCCGGGGAGCGGATCGAGTTCCTCGTGCGAAGTAACGGGAGGGGGCACTCCCGTCAGCTCCTTCATCAGCTGATCGACGTAGGTCAGTTTCTTCAAGACGGGCCAGCCACGATACCGTTCTTCCCACAGTGAGTCCGGTGTGAGCCAGACAGCAAAGGTCTCGGCAAAATCCTCGTCCGGATGGCTCTGCGCATACCAGAGATCCAGGTGGCGGACGAAACTGCGGCTATAGGGCCGTGGGGTGTAGAACATCGGATACCGCTGAGAGGATTTTCCGAAGATCTGTTGGCGTGTCTTTCTGCGGCGAATCTTGTAGGCGTTCTCGATTGCATGGCCGGCTTCATGGCGCAGGATGCGCAGACACCATTCCGGGGTTCCGCCCTCCACCTCCAGCATCTGGCTCAGTTCGAGTTTTGCCAGGCGCGGATGGGCGAGGTAGAACGGGACGGCGATGCCGGGAATGCCGTCGGGCGTAAACCATTCGTTCGAAATCCAGAAGTGCGGGCGAAAGAGCAATCCCCGTTCTTCCAATTCGCGGCTGAGCTCGGCAATCGGCTGTTCGAGAAATCCGCCTTTAATTTCCAGGCGGAGGTCATACATCGGAAGATCCAGGAGTGCGTCGTCCGACCAGGTAGCCCAGGGGGGGTCTCCCTGTCCGGTGACCGGTGTCTTGAGTGCGTCCAGCCCTGAGCGCTGCATACGATCGATGTCCTGAATTCGCGTTGTTTTTCCGTGCTCAAGAAACTATAGCACGCGGCGTTCAAGACGCCGGCACGATGGCGGATAGAATCCATATGAAGGGGAGGGAAGAACGGCAAGGGGTAAAAAACTGTTCAGACAGTTCAAGATTGAACCGAAACCGGCGACTATCAGGTCCTCCGCTCACAAAAAGTGTGGCAGTCGTGCCACTTTTCTGCCTGATCTTCGCCCGCACGGCCTACTCCGGGACTATGCTGCGAAAGATGTAGCCGGTGCAGACAACGAGAATCGAGTGCGACATGTTGTTTGTAGGAGCCGTTCTGCAGGGTCTCATGTCGACAGGACATCGCCGGGGCAGGTACAATCCTGCCGAATTCAATTTGGGCAATCCAGATGAAGCTCCCACATAAGCTGGACGAGGAAACGGACAAACTCCAGACTCGCCTCTGCCGGCTGGTGGGTCAGGCCATCAGCGACTATCGTCTCATCGAGGACGGCGACAAGGTCATGGTGTGCCTGTCCGGCGGCAAGGACAGTTACGGTCTGCTCGATATCCTGCTCGTGCTGCAACGCCGCGCACCGGTGCGGTTCGACCTGGTGGCCGTCAATCTCGATCAGAAACAACCGGGCTTCCCGGCTCATGTCTTGCCGGACTATCTGACCGGCAGGGGAGTCCCGTTCCACATTGAAACACGCGATACCTATTCGATTGTGAAACGGCTTATTCCTGAGGGGCAGACGACCTGCTCGCTCTGTTCGCGTCTTCGCAGGGGGCATCTGTATCGAATTGCCAGTGAGCTGGGCGCCACCAAGATCGCGTTGGGCCATCACCGTGATGATATCGCGGAAACCCTGTTCCTGAATCTGTTCTATACCGGGAAGCTCAAAGCCATTCCGCCGAAGCTGCGTTCCAAGGACGGGCGTCACCTTGTCATCCGGCCGCTGGCATTAGTGAAGGAAGTCGATCTGGAACGATATGCCGAACTGCGTGCGTTCCCCATCATCCCCTGCGACCTCTGCGGATCTCAGGAGAATCTGAAGCGGAAAAAAGTCAAAGCGTTTCTGCGCGAGTGGGAGCAGGGATCACCGGGGAGTTCTGACAGCATCGCCGCCGCCCTCACCAATATTGCGCCGGCACTCTTGATGGACTCGCGCCTCTTTGACTTCAAATCCCTGGAGACAGCGGCGGCAGAGCAGCCTGAGGGCGATGCGTGGCTGGACGAAGAACCGGCCGCCAGTTATTGAGTCCAGGTGTACATCCTTTCCCACCCAACCCAGCCGCCCATCTACAGTAAGCGGTAGAATGGCTGCCGACATCGTCTGGCAGAGGGGGTCAGCGGGACCGCAGGCCCGGGATCGCATATAGGGATTGGTACCAGGCGAGCACCGCGGCGGTGCCGGAGATCATGAAATTGATCGCCAGCTGCGGGAAGGCGGTCAGCGGCCCCGATGGATTCTCGACGTCGAAGGTGTAGAGCGGGGTCATCACCGAGATCATCAGCGCCGTGATGTTGAGCGTGCTTTCGGCCAGCGTTACCGGTGCCGACCAGGCTGGAAACAGTCGAATCATCAGGCCGAACAGCAGGCAGGCCAGGTAGTAGGTCATCCGGAGTGTGGGATAGGCCGCGAATCCGACCGCGCGCACATTGGCGCCGGCCAGCCAGTCGATCAACAGAAAGATGACCGACGCAAAGTAGTAATACTGCGGCCACTGAAGCGGGCGGAATCTCATACTCCTGATCGAATCAGAAAACCCACCGCGCGTCTATGTCTTCTCCATTTTCAGCTTCTGTTAGTGATCATCCTCTATGAGCGGTCGAAGTCGAAGTGCTTCTATCGCTGGTGGGCTTCCGGACAGTCATAAAAATTGTCAGGCGATATGGGGAAGGGGGCAAGGCTATTCGTTTGCGGTCCACCCGAAGACGATCACCCCCATACCGAACAGCGCAATTCCCGCCCCGGTCCAATCGAAGACGGAGAGATTCTCGCCGTCCACGACTTTCAGCCAGACGAGGGCCGTGGCCACATAGACACCACCATAGGCCGCGTAGACCCGTCCGCTGGCAGCGGGGTGGAGCGTGAGGAGCCAGGAAAAGATGGCCAGGCTGAGCGCTGCCGGAACCAAGAGCCAGATTGATCCACCCTTGCGAAGCCAGAGGTACGGGAGAAAGCAACCAACGATCTCAGCGAGCGCTGTGAGAATGAACAGCCCAGCGGTCTGGAGTAGGAACATCGGCATGCCCTCCTTCTTAAGGGCGGTAACATCTCATCGTTCTTAGCAAGAATCAAATTCGCAGGCCTACGGAGTCGGCTGCGGGGACTCGATTCGGTCAAGATTTAACCCCTCGGTGACGATTGCGTTGACGGTGTAATTCCCCGGCTAGCACTTGCAGAGCGCTAGGGGCAGAGCCCCAAGACGTTGCTAAGTAAAAGATCCAGTCTTTCCCAAAATCAACTCCAGCAAGCTTCATGGTGGCTGCGTACGATATTTGTCACTTGCCAACAATTTGGTGTTTAGGGCAATGCACTTCTGATTAATTCTTTCTTTATTTTTATAGTCTTTCGACTGGCATGACGAATGCGTTACCAGGTGGGCAGTGCCCCGTGTTATGGACCGTAGCCATGGGCCACAATCAGGTTCAAGGAGGTATCTATGTTGAAACAGACGCTCATTATCACGAGTGCTGTTCTTGCCACTGCTCTCATCCTCTCAGGAGTGAGCGTGGCGAATGATAATGATAGTGCCAGGGGCTTCGGACTGAGAAATGCACAGGAGGCTGCCGGCACACATGGGATGCAGGGACGGTGCAACGCGGCGTCACACCAGAACATTACGTTGGATGGTTGTGCTGACGACCCGCTGCCGCCTCCGACCACAGATCCACTGTCTGGCCCGCTTCCGACGACTGAGCCACCACCTGTTTCGCCTCCGACGACTGAGCCACCGCCTCCAACAGATTTTTCAAATTTTTGAGGGTTGCCTGGTTGTACACTTTGCCAATCGCAGACCATGTGCCAACGAAGGCGGCCAGGAAACTGGCCGCCTTTTGCTGTTCTATCCTATCTCGACTCACAGAATAGCCGTGTGACTCGGGAGAGAACTTGACTCACCGCGCGACAGTCTGTAACCACTGCATCTTTAACCTCCGCCCATGGAGAAAAAGACTCAACGTAACTACCATCAAACATTTAACTGTCGCGGGGGGAGGATTTGAACCTCTGACCTTTGGGTTATGAGGCTGCAAATACTCGGTTTTTAACTGCCCGGTCTTCCGTCTGTTTTCTCACTTCAGCTTATCTTTCAACGGTGTACAGCCATCTCCTACCCATCTCTAGCGCGAACGTGTTAACCCGAATGGGGAATGGGCAATCATCTATCGGCACTCTACACTTGCCACAGGGATTGGGTAACGACGGAGGGCCTGATGGCTATTTCTCGAGCGAAGCGATGGAAGGTCCAATATCCGGTTCAGGTATTTACTGACGGCTTGTTTGTTGAGGGGCGGACGGTGGACATATCACTAGAGGGTTTACGCATCGCCACGGAAAGCTCTATCAGACAAGGGGCCTGTGTCGTCGTCCGGGTTCTGGTGCCGGATGGAGAATACCCTGTCGATTGTGCGCTGTATACCGTCCGATGGATCGACCAGGGAAGGATCGGCTTGGAAGCGAGCGAGATATCAGTTATGGAACAAAGGCGGCTTCAAGATCGGCTTGCTTCTCTGGATCAAGATCAGGAACCGGTCGTGGAGTCTACGATCCCTTGCATGCCAACCGAGCAACCGATTACGAGCATCACTGGCACTGTGGCGGTCCTATGGCAGTTGATCTTTCCTGGCCATCATGTGATCAGTGCTCCTAACCGCGGCCTCCACTCTCTCCAGGGGGCAAAGCGTTAACAATACCCTCCGCTCTCCCGCTCCCCCGACACAAAAGGGTTTCTGGTGTCTGAGGAAGCAACGAGCGTGAAAAAGCGTTCAGCTGACAGGGCAATCCGCAGAGTCAATGGCTGCCAGAAAGTCAGCTGTAAATGGTTGAAGAGAGAAGAGAAAGGATTGGTTGCGGGGAGAGGATTTGAACCTCTGACCTTTGGGTTATGAGCCCAACGAGCTACCAGGCTGCTCCACCCCGCGGTCGGAGACTAACAAAGCGTGGAACGGCAAGTCAAGCCAACGACTTCCACCGTTGCATTCGCAGAGACACAAAGTTACAACCATCTCTATGCGCATTGTCTTCATGGGCACACCGGAATTTGCCGTGCCTTCCCTTGAGACGTTACTCAAGTCGGAGGACCAGGTCGTTGGAATCGTCACTCAGCCGGATCGCCCGAAAGGCCGTGGGCAGGAACTAGCGCCTCCTCCGATCAAGCTCATCGCTCAACGCGAGAATATTCCGCTTCTCCAGCCGCTCAAGATCAGGACGCCAGATTTTCTTGAGGCGCTGGCTGCCTGGAAACCGGATCTGATTGCCGTGACGGCGTTCGGTCGTATCCTGCACACCCCGATCTTGAACCTTCCTCCGAGAGGCTGTGTGAATGTGCATGGGTCGCTACTGCCGAAATATCGAGGCGCAGCCCCTGTTCAATGGGCGGTGATCAACGGGGAAACGGAAACCGGCATCACCACGATGCTCATGGATGAGGGGATGGACACCGGTCCGATGCTGCTGCAAGCGCGGCTTCCGATTCTGCCGGAAGATACGGCGGGATTATTGGCGCCTCGTTTAGCGGAACTTGGCGGCCGGTTGTTGGTCGAGACCATCGCACAACTCAAGGCCGGTACTCTCACTGCGCAGCAACAAGACCATGCGCGGGCCACGATGGCGCCATTGCTTAAGAAAGAGGATGGGCTTCTTGATTGGACAATGAGCGCACAGGCGCTGGCCAATCGTATCCGGGGCCTGTCTCCATGGCCAGGTGCCTATACGTTCCATGGCCAGGCGCGATGGAATATTTGGAACGCAGTTGCCCTAAACGAGCCGACAGGCGATGCCCCTGGGACGATCGTCGGAGTCGCAAAGCAGTCGCTCCGGGTGGCGACCGGTGACGGCCTGTTGGAACTCCTCGAAATTCAAACGGCCAATTCCAAGCGCATGCCCGTCGGGCAATTTCTTTCCGGACATCGAATCATTCCTGGCGACATGTTAGGCGCTGCCGCCAGTTGAGTCTTGCCCGCATGATTCATGAGCATTTCTGCTGCAATCGTCGATCCATCGTTCTAGGGAACGGAGTTGCGAGTTTTGTGTTTGATGTTTCTTGTTGTCAGGAAATCTGAACACTCGAAACCAGAAATTCGAAACTCGAAACCCAAAACATTCCCCATGTTTTGAAGGGCCTGTTGCTATGCCATCCGGCCGGTCTTCTCCTGATACTCCATCGTCCCCGCGGGCGGCGGCTTTGGCCGTGTTACTTGCCTGCCAATCACAGGACACGATGCTTGATGATCAGATGGAGCGGAGTGCTGCGGATTTCCGGTTGGACTCTCGCGATCGTGGTCTGGCGATGGAGCTGGCTTATGGTGTGTTGAGACGACTGGAGTTCATCGATTGGCGGCTGGCGCCGGTTCTCCAGAAGCCTCTCCTGCGGCTCCCGTCTGTGGTGCAGATGCTGCTGCGACTCGGAGCCTATCAGTTGCTGTGCATGGATCGTATTCCTGCCTCGGCGGCAGTGAATGAATCCGTGCAACTCGCCAAATCCTATACGACGAAGCTGAGACGGGACTGGAGCGGATTGGTCAATGCGGTCTTGCGCAATCTCACCCGTGAGTCCGAGCCGGTGTTGCCGGACATCGATACCGATCCCGGGCTGGCCATGTCCATTCGGTATGCGCTTCCACTCTGGCTTTGTCGGCGATGGGTCCAACAGTTGGGAGCGACGCAGGCCGAATCCCTCTGCCGGTCCACCAGTGACATTCCTTCTCTCACGCTACGAGTGAACCGGCTGCGTGTGACGAGAGATGTGTTCCTGGATCGGCTCAGCCGGCTGGGGTTCACGGCGCGCCCAACAGCCATCAGTCCTGCCGGTGTCATTTGTGAAAAGAGCGGTCCCGTGACAGCTCTGCCCGGCTTTCAGGAGGGCGAGTTCTATGTCGAGGATGAAGCGGCCCAGCTGATCCCGCCGCTCCTCGATCCGCAGCCGGGCGAACAGATTCTGGACGCCTGTGCCGCGCCGGGAGGCAAAGCGACGCATCTTGCGGAGTTGATGAAGAATCACGGACATATTGTTGCGTTGGATCGTCAACGGGCTCGCCTCGATCGCCTGCAAGACAATTGTCGCCGCTTGGGAGTCAATATCGTGGCGCCGACCATGGGAGATGCGCGAAGGTCACAGGAGATGTCGGGTATTATCAGCAAGGGCGGCGGCCGTGCGGACCGGCCCACTGCGACGCCGGATGGATCGGTCGATCGGGTTCTGCTCGATGCGCCGTGCAGCGGGCTTGGTGTGCTGCGCCGCCATCCCGAAGCCAAGTGGAACAAGCATCAGGCGATATTCGCCCGGCACCATCAACTTCAGAAGGAGATCCTCGAAGCAGTGGCGGCTGTCTTGCGGCCCGGCGGGGTGCTGGTCTATAGTACGTGCTCGACCGAGCAGGAAGAAACCGAAGACGTGATTCAGCAGTTTTGCCGCGCTCATCCCGGTTGGATGCGCGAATCCGTCGTGCCGTGGCTTCCTTCCGCTGCTCTCCCATTCGTGACGGCTCAGGGTGCGCTTTCGACCATGGGCAATCGACTTGGGATGGATGGGTTCTATGCCGCTCGACTGAGGAAGATTTCCTAATGCCCAAGCCGATCCAGATCGCCCCCTCTATTCTCTCCGCGGACTTCGCGCGGCTGGCCGATGAAGTGGCCGCGGTCGAGCGGGCCGGCGCGGACCTGCTGCATATCGACGTGATGGACGGGCATTTCGTCCCGAATCTCACGATCGGGCCGCCGATCGTCGAATCATTGAGGAAGGTGACGAAACTTCCGCTTGATGTGCATCTGATGATCACGAATGCCGATGCGTTTATTCCGGAATTCGCCAGGGCCGGGGCGAATTATTTGACCGTGCATGTGGAGGCCTGTCCACATCTGCATCGCACGATCCAATCGATCAAGGAACTGGGTGTGAAAGCCGGGGTGACGCTCAATCCGGCCACGCCGGTCCATTCGCTTCAAGAGATTCTTGCCGACGTCGATCTGGTGCTCATCATGTCGGTCAACCCGGGATTCGGCGGGCAGAAGTTCATCGCTTCCTGTCTGGGTAAAGTGAAGGCGGTTCGTCAGATGCTCGACCGGATCGGCAGCCACGCGTTGTTGGAAGTCGATGGCGGGGTGAAGGCCGAGAATGCGGCCCAAGTGCTTGAGGCGGGCGCCGATGTCTTGGTTGCCGGGTCCGCGATCTTTTCCGGTTCGGACTACGCCGCTCGCATCACCGCGCTGCGCACAGCGGGGCAGCAGGCACCTGTGCATCGATAGGATTCGGGTGGATACGACATCCTCGTTCGACAATCTGCACCCGCTCGAAATCAAAGTGCTGACCGCCTTTGGGGTGGGTCCATCAGGGACGGTACTCACCACGGAGCAATTGGCCGCCGCGACGGCGCTGGAACCCTCCCAGCTCAGCATGGCGATCGAATGGCTCCTGGCGAAGCAGTTGCTCGTCGTGCAGTCTGAAACGATTACGCCGGTCGCCTCGCTGACCCCGCTCGGGGAAACCTACTTCGAACAGTCTTCACCGATCGAACGGATCCTCTCTGCGGCGCGGGATGCATCCGGCACGGGGAAGCGGCTGACCATTCCGGATCTCCATGCCAAAGAAGGCCTCGATCCCGCCGATGTAAGCAAAGCGGTCGGCCGGTTGAAGAAAGAAGGCGCGCTCTTGATCGTGCAGGGGGGCTGTCTCGAATCCACCGGGCGCCCCAGCCCTTCAACTGAGGCCATGCGCGAGATTCTCCAGCAGCTGCACGACGCTCCCTGCGAGATGGAACAGTTTCCGGAGCCGTCCCGCCGGATTATTCAGGAGCATGCGGTGAGGCGCGGCAGCGCGAAGGAGCCCTTCCGGGTTGACGACCGCGTGGCCCGGTGGTACGTGCTGTCTCCGGAAGGCAGGGCGGCCGTCGATCACGTCACTTCCCAGGCAACGGTCGACGAGGTCTCGCAGTTGAGCCCGGAGTTGCTCAAGGACGGCAGCTGGCGCCGGAAACGTTTCCGGAAATACACGATCAGCTTACGGGCGCCGCGGGTCGGCATCGGCAAGAAGCATCCCTACCGCGAATTTCTGGATACGGTGAAGACCAAACTGGTCAGCATGGGATTCCAGGAAATGCGGGGCTCGCTCGTTGAAACAGAGTTTTGGAATATGGATGCGCTGTTCATGCCGCAGTTTCATCCGGCGCGCGACATTCACGATGTCTATTTCGTCAAAGATCCGACGCATGCCGCACAGATCGCCGAACCGTTTGTGTCGCGCGTGACCAAGGCGCACGAGAACGGCGGCGCGACCGGCTCCACCGGGTGGCGCTATGCCTTCGACGGTGAGCGGGCAAAACGGTTGGTGTTGCGGAGTCAGGGAACCGCGGTGTCCGCGCGAACCCTTGCGGCAGCGCCGGAGGCGCCGGGGAAATATTTTTCGATCGCGCGATGTTTCCGCTACGATCAGGTCGATGCGACGCACGCCACGGACTTTTTCCAGGTCGAGGGGATCGTGTTGGGCGAGGACATCAATTTCAGGACCTTATTGGGATTATTGAACCTGTTCGCCCGTGAAGTCGCGCAAGCCAAAGAGGTCAAGTTTTTGCCGGCCTATTTTCCGTTCACGGAGCCGTCGGTTGAAATGCACGTGCGCCATCCGCGCCTGGGGTGGATGGAGCTCGGCGGCGCCGGGCTCTTCCGTCGGGAAGTTACACTGCCGCTGGGTGTGACGGTGCCCGTGATCGCCTGGGGACTCGGGCTTGACCGCATGGCGATGGTCGCGCTCGGCATTCACGACATCCGCGAGCTGTTTACCGACAGTCTTGAGTTAATTCGCACGACCCGAGGAATTTTCTAGCTCCAGCTAACACCATGCCTACGATCTCAATCTTCAAAGACGATCTTGAATCCCTGCTCGACAGCCGGAGGGCAGGCGCCGTTTCGATCGATCAGATCGAAGAGTGGCTCATGCTGGTGAAGGGCGAGCTGAAAGGCCATAACGCGGAAACCGGGGAGCTACGCGTCGAACTACAAGATAGCAATCGGCCCGACCTCTGGTGCTGCGAAGGCATTGCACGGCAAATCCGCATCAAGCAGCAGGGCAAGCTGCGCGCCTATCCGTTCTTGAGCAAGCAATCGAAGCCGACACAGCGCGTGATTGTCGGCGCCGGCATGGAACAGGTCCGCCCCTACGTTGCCGCCTGCACCGCCAAGGGCTACCGGGTCACTCAGGAAGGATTGGCCCAGCTCATTCAAACACAGGAGAAGCTGGCTGACATTTTCGGCCACAAGCGCAAAACGGTCTCGATCGGGATCTATCAACTGCAGAAGATTGCGTTTCCTGTCACCTATGAACTGGTGAAACCGGATGAAGCGCGGTTCACGCCGTTGGGTATGGAAACGGTGATGACGCTGTCCGAAATCCTGATGGTCCATCCGAAGGGGTTGGAGCACGGGCGTATCTTGGCCGGGCACAGCCGCCTGCCGATTCTGCGCGACGCGAAGCGCCAACCCTTGTCCTTTCCGCCGATCATCAACAGCCGGGAGATCGGGGAAGTGCGGGTGGGGGATGACGAACTGTTCGTGGAAGTGACGGGGACTGACTTGGCGATGGTGGTGCTGACGCTGAATATCTTTGCCGTCAACCTCGCCGATCGCGGAGCCATGATCGAGCCTGTTGCCGTACAGTATCCGCACAAGACGCCGCTGGGCCGGCGGGTTGTGACGCCGCAGGATCTTGGGAAGCCGCGGTCGATCCGCATCGAGACGATCGAGCGTGCGCTGGGTCAGGCACTCGGCGGAAAGACTGTGACTCAGGCCCTCAAAACCTATGGCTACGACGTGTCAGCCGGCAAGAGCGCGGTGAAGGCGAAATTGCCGCCCTATAGGCAGGATCTCATGCACGAGATGGATGTGGTCGAGGATGTGGCGATGAGCTGCGGCTATGGATCGTTCACGCCTAAAATGCCCGCGCAGTTTACGGTGGGGGGGCTGTCGCGCATCGAACAGACTTCGGATCGGGCGCGTGAGTTGATGGTCGGGCTGGGGTTTCAGGAAATCATCTCCAACATCCTCGGTTCGCCGGAGAGTTATTCCACTGCGATGCGGCTTGATGGAACGGGCTGGGGCAAGATGGTCGAAGTCGACAACGCGATGGCCGTGACGTTCTCTGCTCTGCGGCAATGGATGTTGCCGTCGCTGCTTCGTGTCGAAGCCGCCTCAAATAGAGCCTTCTATCCCCACCGTCTCTTCGAGGCAGGTGACGTGGCAATTCCGGACCCGGCCCATGAGTTGGGTTCGCGCACGGATACGGTACTCGGCGCCGTCCTTGCCCATGCGACCGCGCATTTCTCCGAGATCCACTCCTGCCTCGATGTGCTGTTTTACCATCTCGGGCAAGAATACAGCCTGGAGCCGGTGCAACATCCTTCGTTCCTGGAAGGCCGGGCGGGACACATCATCGTGGCCGGCAAACCCGTCGGCGTGATCGGCGAAGTCCATCCCGAGGTTCTGGAACGCTGGCAAATCGGCGTCCCTGTCGTTTCGTTCGATGTGAACCTGTCTCAGCTGACCGATCGGGCGTAAGCGAGTCTCCGATCGGTTCTTTCCTATCCGATGGTTGCCGTTTGAACCCGAGCAGACCCTCGTAGCTCTCGGTGGTCTCTGGTAATGCCAGAATCCAACAGTCCTGCCTGAACCCAATTCTTAATGGATTGCCCCTTGCCTGAGACGTCAGGAGTGGTAACAGCGGCCGATGAGGCGCCAAATTACCAGCCCTGTGCAATAACCGACCGGTTATTGCACAGCACGAAGAATATGCTAGTGGCGACTAATCTCGTATGTGGGAGAATGTCCGGCTGATTATTTTGGCTTCGCCCAACTTGGCAACAAACTGTTCGGTGGTGTGACGCAGACGTGGCATACGGCCCTCCTTTCGGCCCGACCCTAACATAGGATCTGGACCCGTTTAAGGGGGCGAGGTCAGTGCATAGTGGCCCCCATCCTCAGTTCGGTGGCGATTTGACGCACCGTCACCCTGGGGCGTCGAGCATGGCCACGGCTTCTCGTTCGTACTCGGCTGAACCCTTCCGTCATGCTCCCATGACACCCCCCTGGCCCATTATGGACCTTCAGTCCGGTGTCCGTAACATCGGGGCAGAACCCGTGCTCGATTAACTTTGGTATGGTTATGCCTTCCCCATGGACTGACTGTATTCAGAACTGACCGTGCGGCTTCTCGCCTTAAGTGGCGTAAATAAATTAAGAATCCCCGTTCGCTAGCACATCGCTGGCTTCGGCATGCAGTTTGCTCCCTGGCTATCAGGTGAGTGGCTCAGCCTCTTTCTAATCATAAGGATGTGGTACATGATACACGCTACTACTGATCTCTATGAGAAGCGATGGAATCCACGGCAATACATGATTCTCCCGATTCAGTGTCAGTTGTCCCGGAAAGATAAAACCAGCGTGGGATGGGTGAGAGACCTTTCGAACATCGGCGCCGGTGTGATCAGTAACCTCACACTGACGGCTGGTGATCAACTCACATTTGCATTGCCCAAGGAGGGCGGGCCGGAAATGAAGCTGGCTGCGACGGTCAGGTGGAGGCAGGGTCTGCTTCTTGGCGTTGAATTTAAGCCGACGCCGAGAACTAGCCTCCTGACCAGCCGGAAGTTTTTGTGCCACCTCCAAATGATAGCGTTCAGCTCGCAAGCCGGAGGGTTTCGGGAGCCGGTTACTGACCTCTGCCCTGTGCAATAACCGGTCGCTCATTGCACGTCTACTTTCGACACTTGCAGTCAGGCTCTCGAGAGGAGCAAGAAAGGACAGGAGGGACGAGCGGGAGACGGTAGTCTGTCGTGTCTGGCAGGTCTTTGTGAACGGCAGTTTGATAGGGCAGGGGTGTCTGCTTATATCCTGACCAATAAAGAAAGAGGGAGTGACGGTTGTCACTCCCTCTTCTCATTTATCGAAAGAGCCCTTGCGACTTAGGCCGCAGCCGGAGTCATGTGTTGCTTGGCGAGCCCGCAGAGCTTTTCAAACCCAATGGCGTCCTTGATCGCCATGTCCGACAGGACCTTGCGATCCAGCAGCACATTCGCTTTCTTGAGGGCATTGATGAACCGGCTGTAGGTCAGCCCGTGGTTCCGCACCGCGGCGCTGATACGCGCGGTCCACAGACGGCGGAAATCGCCTTTTCGGTCCTTGCGTCCGACGTAGGCGTAGACCAGTCCCTTATCGACGCTCTCCGTGGCCGAACGGAACAGCCGGCTTTTCCCGCCGTACTGCCCTTTGGCCAGTTTCAGCCGTTTGTTTCTCCGATGTCTTGTTTTCGGTCCGCCTTTTGCGCGAGGCATGATTCCATACTCCTTTTCGTTCTAAAAGAACTCCCTGTGCTGAACGATCAGCGTGGGAGCAGTTGCTTCAATACCGCGGTGGACGTGGCATCGACGATCGCCGTGCCGCTCAGGCGGCGCTTATGGTCGTGTCTCTTGTGCGATAACAGATGGCGCTTGCCCGCTTTGCGCCGGACGATTTTTCCGCTTCCCGTTTTGGAGAATCGTTTACTGGCGCCTTTGTGTGTTTTCATTTTCATACGCTACATTCCTTTGGTTATGCCGATTGCTGCGTCACAGTCGTCAATTTTTCGGCGCCACGATCATAATCAAACTGCGTCCCTCCATGCGGGGGGCATATTCGATCGTGCCGCACTGCGTGAGCTCTGCGATCACGGAATTCATCACCGACCGGCCCATTTCCTGGTTGGCCATTTCGCGCCCCCGATAGGTGAGGGTGACTTTGGTCTTGTTGCCCTCCTCCAGGAACGTCTTCATCTGCCGAATCTTGATCTCCAAATCATGCTTGTCTGTGCGCGGCCGCAGCTTGACTTCCTTCACCTGCGTGGACTTCTGATGGCGCCGATTCTGATGGTCCTTCTTGCTGAGCTCGTATTTGTATTTGCCATAGTCCATGATCCGGCAGACCGGCGGCACCGAGGTGGGGGCTACTTCGACCAAGTCGTAGCCGCCTTCTTGTGCCTGGCGAAGGGCATCCGGTGTGGGGAGAATACCGAGTTGCTCTCCCTCTGGGCCGATGACCCGCACTTCCCGGACCCGGATTTCACGATTCACGCGCAGTTTGGGAACGATAAGCCACCTCCTCGTGTCAGTGTTAACTGTCCTGCTGCAGGCGCGTGGTCTCGGCGCGCAATAGATCTAAGACCTGGACGACCGTCATGCTTCCGAGGTTTGCGCCGCTTCGGCCTCTAACCGAGACGGTGCCGCCTTGGACCTCGCGATCTCCCGCCACCAGCATAAACGGAACTTTCGCCTTCTCCGCTTCCCGTATCTTGAACCCGATCTTCTCGTTGCGGATGTCGGCTTCGGCCCGGAAGCCGGCGCTTTTCAATTGCGCCGTGACGGCGGCTGCATAGTCACGCTGGTTATCGGTGATATTCATGACCGTGGCCTGTACCGGTGCCAGCCACGCGGGGAACGCCCCACCGTAATGCTCGATCAGAATTCCGAAGAACCGTTCGATCGAGCCCATCAAGGCCCGGTGGATCATGATGGGCTGGTGGGCCTTCCCGTCCTCGCCGATGTAACTCAATTCGAAACGTTCGGGGTTGTTGAAATCGACTTGGATGGTGGAGCATTGCCACGAGCGGCCCAGCGCATCCTTGATCTTGATGTCGATCTTCGGGCCGTAGAAGGCGCCGCCGCCGGGGTCCATGCGGTAGGCGATGTTCCGGCTCTTGATCGCCGCCTCCAGCGCGCTGGTGGCCAGTGTCCAATGTTCATCGGCACCCACCGATTCTTTGGGCCTCGTCGAGAGAAAGACTTCAAAATCCGTGAATCCGAATGTCTGCAAAATGAAAAACGTGAAGTCCAGCACGCGGCTGACTTCGGTCTCAATCTGGTCGGGCCGGCAGAACAAATGGGCGTCGTCCTGGGTAAAGCCGCGCACGCGCAATAAGCCGTGCAGGACGCCGGTCCGCTCGTAGCGGTAGACGGTTCCCAATTCGCCGTAGCGGATGGGCAGATCCCGATAGCTGCGGAGATGGGACTTGTAGATCATGATGTGGTAGGGGCAGTTCATCGGCTTGAGCTGATATTCGCTGCCCTCCAGCTTCATCGACGCGAACATGTTTTCGCGGTAGTAATCGAGATGTCCGCTGGTTTTCCACAGGTCAAGGCGAGCGACGTGGGGAGAATAGACCAGCTCGTATCCGCCTTTGATATGCTGCTCGCGCCAGAAATTTTCTATTTGGAGCCTGATCGCCGCGCCTTTGGGGTGCCAGAGCACCAGGCCGGGGCCGATCTCATCCTGGACGGAAATCAAGTCCAGATCCTTGCCTACCTTGCGGTGGTCGCGTCGCTTGATCTCTTCCAGCCTGGCCAGATGCGCGTCGAGTTCCGTTTTCGTCGGAAACGAGGTGCCGTAGATCCTCTGGAGCATAGGATTGCGTTCGTCGCCGCGCCAATAGGCCCCCGCGGTGGTCAGCAGTTTAAAGGCGCCGATATGGCCGGTGGAAGGCAAGTGCGGGCCACGGCACAAATCCACGAAGTCCCCTTGCGTATACGCTGAAATCGGCTCTCCGTCGGGGAACCCCTCGATCAGCTCAACCTTGTACTTTTCGCCGCGCGCCCTGAAGAACTCAATCGCGTCCTGCTTGGAAAACTCCCGTCTGGCGATCGGCAGCCTGCGCTTGGCGATCTCACGGGCGCGCTCTTCGATACTGGCAAGGTCCTCCGGCGTAAACGGCCGATCATAGGCGAAATCGTAATAGAAGCTGTCTTCCAGTGCCGGCCCGATCGTCAATTGAGCCGTCGGGAATAGCTCCTTCACGGCTTGCGCCATGAGGTGAGTGCTGCTGTGGCGGTAGACTTCACGGCCTTCCGGGCTGTCGAACCGGAGCGGCTCAATCGTCGCGTCTTCCGACAAGGGGCGCGAGAGATCCATGACGGTTCCATTGACGCGTGCCGCCAATATATCCGTGCCCAGAGAGATTCCTAACGCGGACAGGGCACCTCCCACCGTCTGGCCGGTCTGGACATCTTTGCTGAGCCCGTCTTTAATCGTAATGTTCATCGTGGATGCGAGCCGATGTACGCACAAAAAATGACAAAGGCACCCCGCCTCCGAGAGGTACGCGGATGCCTCGGCCGAGTGGTAGGCGCGGACGGTCTTGAACCGTCGACCTCTACCGTGTCAAGGTAGCGCTCTCCCCCTGAGCTACGCGCCTATCGTACAGCCGCGCATGCTAATATACGGGTGCCCGAAGTGTCAAGAAAAGCAAAGAGAAGACGGCATCCGTCCCGTGTCGAGAGGGGCCGCCTTCTCTTTGTGAAATCGATCGCCGGCTGAGTCTATCGGACGGCCGACTTCAGCTCCTTACCGGCTGAAAACTTGGGAACCTTGGCGGCAGGGATACGGAGTGCTTCACCGGTTCGAGGATTTCTCCCCATCCGTGCCTTGCGCTTAGAGATGGTAAAGGTGCCGAAGTTGACGAGCGACACGCGCCGACCTTTCTTGAGCGAGGACGTGACTGCGCCGGTGAACGCCTCAAGGGCGGTGCCGGCAGCGACTTTCGTGATCCCGGCCGAGGCGGCCATTTTCGCAATGAGTTCTTCCTTTGTCATCGAGTTCCCTCCTTGGTGGGTGTTGAAACAATAAGTCCGGATTGACGATGCCTCATGGATAAAGAGGCGTTACGCCCTCCGGCGTGTTGTGGCCCTCGTGCGTTTCAAAGGAATATGCAATGCCGCGATCTTTTTTCGCAATGTGTTCCGGTTCAGTCCCAGCAGCTCGGCTGCTTGAATCTGATTCCCCTGCGTCTCTTCAAGCGCGGATGTAATCAAGGGGCGTTCGACGGCTGAAATCAGAATCGGGTGCAGGTTTTTCGCCGATCCGTTCCTCATGCCTTTCACGAAATCGCCCATCTTCATATCGAGGTAGCTCTCCAGGGAGGCGTCCCGGATTTTTCCCTGCTGGGGGATGGACCCGTTGTGCTGATTCAAGAGCTGGAGGGCTTTTACCGTTCTTTTCAGCACCGTGCGTGAGCCGGTGATGACCAGGCTGCGAGACGGATCGACATGACCGGGAAGCGGCATCGCTCCTTCATGGGTGCCGCGGGACTCCATCACCACAGCATCAAACTGATGTTTCGCCGTCTCTTTTTGAAAGGCCGCCGCATCTCGTGCGATGGTGACAGCCGCGTCCTTGAAAGCCTGCCTGAACTGAGCCTGTATCTCGGTATCCGCAGTCAGCAGCAGAATGGAAAAGCTAGATGAAGAACCGGCCATGAAGGCACCACGCGAACAAGAGGGGCGGATTATTGCCCAGGGTGCCAACGATGTCAATTGAATTTTATGGAGACAGGCTTCCGGAGTGCTCCCTGCAAGCCTTTCCGGTTATCGTGGGATCAAAAATGTTGTGACGCTGGTTTCGCTGTCGGTGTGCCCGCTCGCCTTGCGGCAAAGCCGCAGGCGTCGCATCGCCGACGATACGGGTTTCACGCTGTACGGATAACGAAGTGAGGAGCAGCGAATTGTGTCGTGCTGTAGAAACGCCACGGATCTACGGGTAAGCTGCCACTTGACAGCCAGGTCGGCAAAGATGTAGATATCGGAACAATTCATACCGGAATAGTAAAGAATGAAAGTGTCTCGACGCACAACATATGGAATCATGGCGGTTATTGACCTGGCGATGAATGGAAAAGATGTTCCAGTTCAGGCTCGAGCCATAGCAAAACGGCAGGCGATCCCAATCAAATTTCTCGAACAGGTCCTCCATTCCTTGAAGAAGGCAGGGCTTATTGATAGTCTCCGTGGCTCGCAAGGCGGCTATCTCCTGCTCAAAGAGCCATCAGCTCTTTCGGTTGCAGATATTCTGGAAGTGTTGGATGGGCCGGTGCTTCATCATGCCATCCATCGGGACTCGGCCTTCGACCGGCATCTTCCCAAACAGGAATTATTGCTCGGGGATGTCTGGAAGCAGGTGGCCGAAGCCGAACATGATGTGCTCCATCGAATTACGATCAATGAGTTAGCCAGCCGCCAGCGTGCGATCGAACAGCACCGTAACCCGATGTACCACATTTAGAAATTAGGATAACGATCGGCATCCGCTAAAGAGTGTTTTGCGGGAACGTGAGTGAGAGGAGATGCGCCAAATGACTCCCCAACGCATGAAGACAGTGGACATCAAGACGGTTCCTATTCCGCCTTCCATTGCAGAAGAAATCGAAACTTTTGAAGCCGAGGCCATGCGGCTGATCGCCGGCGATGGTTCCCCGGATCTTTTCCGGCCGTTCCGTCTCCAGCACGGAATTTATGGGCAGCGGCAGCCTGGTGTGCAGATGGTGCGGATCAAAATTCCGTTCGGAGGGATTTCCGCCAATCAGCTCCGCCAAGTTGCGGAGTTAGCTGACCGGTACGCCACAGGGGTCGGCCATGTCACGACGCGTCAGGACATCCAGCTCCATTTCGTCGAGCTGAAGGACGTGCCGGCGATCATGCGGGGGTTGGCCGAAGTCGGACTGACGACGAGGGAAGCCTGCGCCAATACGGTGCGCAATGTCACGGCGTGCCACTTAGCCGGTGTCTGCCGGGGCGAAGTCTTCGATGTCACTCCCTATGCGAAGACGATTGCCTACCATCTTCTGCGCAATCCGCTCAATCAGAGTTTGCCGCGGAAGTTTAAGATCGCTTTTTCGGGATGCGCGCACGATTGCGCCCTGACTCCTATCCACGACATTGGGCTTCTGGCCGCCAAGCGGGCAGACGGAGCCATCGGTTTCCGTATGGTGGCCGGCGGCGGGCTCGGGTCTGCGCCGCGCGTCGCGCAACTGTTGCGCGAATTTACGCCGATGGATGAGCTGATTCCGAGTATTGAAGCGGTCATCAAAGTGTTCGATACGTTGGGTAATCGGAAGAACCGGAATAAGGCCCGTCTGAAGTTCGTCATCGATAAATTGGGGTTCGAGGAATTCAAGCGTCGATGGGAAGCGGCCTATGCCTCGATGGGTCACAGTGTTCCCAAGGATCAGGGGATTCGGCTACTCCAACATCAGGATGAACCGACGGCGCTGATCATGCCGGCTAAAAACGGATCGAGCCCTGCTGCCACGAATGGAAATGGACCTGCCGGTCACATCGGGCATGAGACACCGTTTCAGATGTGGAAACGGACAAACGTGGTGCCGCAAAAGCAAGCTGGATACGCCACCGCAGCCATCAAATTGTTCATGGGCGACATTACGTCGGAGCAGCTGCTCGTTGTGGCGGATCTTGCGGAGCGCTATTCCAATGGCAATCTCCGGACCACGATCAATCAGAATCTCGTCATCCGGTGGATTCCCGAGAGTCAGGTCGAGGCTCTCTACGACGATCTGTCCCTGCACGGCTTGGCCGATCCGGGAGCCGAATTGGTCGAGGATATTATTGCCTGTCCCGGGACCGATACTTGCGGATTGGGCATTACATCCTCCAAGGGACTGGCGCGTGCGCTGGCCGAGGTGTTTCCGGCAGGCCGGGTGCCGGAGGACCTGGCGGGCGTCGATGTGAAAATCAGCGGCTGCCACAATTCCTGCGCGCAGCACCACATTTCTACGATCGGCCTGCACGGGGTCGGCAAACGCCTGGGGAACCATGTCGCCCCGCACTATGAATTGCATCTAGGCGGTTCCGTCAACGGCACGCCCCGTATCGGCCAGATGACGGTCAAACTGCCGGCCAAAGCGGTGCCGGCGGCGCTCACTCATTTGATCGATGTCTATCGCCGCGACCGTCTGGCGAACGAAGGCCTTCCGGGCTTCATCGTCCGTGTGGGGAAAAACAAATTGAAAGACGAATTGATCCCCTACACGATCGTTCCGGCCTATGAGGATGACCCGACCTATTATTATGATTGGGAGGGGGAAGACGAGTTTATTCTCGAAGATCTTGGACCGGGCGAATGCGCCGGCGGTGCCCTTGAGATGATCGAAAACGGCATTCTCGAAGCCGATCAGGAGCTCTACCAGGCGAAACTCCTGGTGGACAATCACCAGTATTCCGTCTCCGTGAACAAGTCGTACCGCGCGGTGCTGGCGGCGGCCAAAGCATTGCTGGTGACGGAGGGGCTTGAGCCGTCGACCGATTCCGAAACCTTCATTGAATTCGACAGCCGGATTGCCCAAAAGGGCATGGTGTCTCCGATCTACCGGAATCTGAATCAGACCGTCGGGGATCTCGGTCCGAAGGAGACGACGGAGCAATCGGCGCGCGAAAAGATGGCCTTTGCAAAGGGATTCGTCGATGCCTGTCGGGCGGCGACCGAACAGATGGGCAAGGATCTGAAATTGGCCCCGGTGCAGGAAGTACAAGCTCCGGCCCCGCAGGCCCCACCAGAGCCAGTCAAGATGACCACGGCTGTTCCTGCTCAGGCCGGCGCGCCGGTGTACGACCTGCGTGGCGTGGCCTGTCCGCTCAATTACGTGAAGACGAAGCTGAAATTGGAAATGATGGATGCCGGCGAGCAGCTGGAAGTCTGGCTGGATGCGGGTGAGCCGATCAAGAATGTGCCGATGAGCCTCAAGAACGATGGCCACAAAGTGTTGCTGCAAGAGGCGCTGGAATCGGAAGCGAGTCATTATCGAGTACTGGTCGAGAAGGTCGGTGAGTAAGAGGAAGTCAGGGTGATGATAGTGTCACACGACGGAGCCGGATCGATGGCCGACCGTAAGGCCGATCTCAAGGGATGGAGTGATTCACTCGAATCACAGCAGCCCCAGGATGTGTTGGCGGCTGCCCTCCCGCGCTATGCGGGCAAGATCGTCCTCGCGTGCAGCTTCGGTGCGGAAGATGTCGTCTTGGTCGATATGATTCATCGCCTGGACCCGTCCGTGCCCCTGTTCTACCTGGATACGGACTTTTTGTTTGCGGAGACGTATGCCACAAGAGACCGCATCATCGAGCGCTATCACTTGAAGGCGACACAGGTGATACGAGTCACATCACTACTTACGCCGGAACGTCAGGCGGCGCAATACGGCGATGCCTTGTGGACGAAAGAGCCCGACCGCTGTTGCCAATTACGGAAGGTCGAGCCGTTGACCCGTGTGTTGCAAGGGTACGATGCCTGGATCACCGGCATCCGGCGCGACCAAGCCCCCTCCAGAGCCGGCGCCGGGTTGATTGAGTGGGACGGCAAGTTTGGTCTTGTGAAAGTGAATCCCCTGGCGCGCTGGACGTGGACTGATGTCTGGACCTACATCAAGGTCTATGAAGTTCCCTATAATCCGCTGCACGATCGGAATTATCCCAGTATCGGTTGTACCCATTGCACTGCACCGGTTGCAGACGGCGACGATCCACGAGCTGGCCGCTGGAAAAACTTCACCAAGACGGAGTGCGGGTTGCACAAGGCGTAACAATGCCCATTCAAGACATCATTGCCAAAATTGCAAAGGGCCCCAAAGTATCCAAGGATTTGACGTGGGAAGAGTCCAAGCAGGCCATCAAGGCGTTGATCGAAGGGGCCGCGACCCCGGCGCAGGTGGGGGCGTTCTTGATCGCCATGCGGTTCAAGTCGGAGTCGGTTACGGAATTGGCCGCCATGGCCGCTGCCGCCCGGCAATATGTGCCGCCGCTTGCTGTGTCGCGGGATGCCGCCTTGGTCGATATCCCCAGTTATGCCGGCAAACAGGATACCTTTCATGCGTTGATCGCCGCGTCGATCGTTGCGGCGTCGGCCGGCGCCACGGTGCTGATGCATGGATATGACGGTGTGCCTGGACGGCCCGGCAGCGCCGGGGTACTCAAGGTGCTGGGCATTCCCATCGACTTTGAGCCCAGGATGGCGACCGAGGAACTGAATAGGAAGGGCTTTGCCTATTTGGACATCGGCCTCTACCACCCCCCGGTCTATCGATTTCTGGAAATGCGTCAGGAGCTTGGAGTCAGAAATGTGTTTCATCCGATTGCGAGGCTGCTGAATCCGGCTCGAGCTGCCTCTCAGGTGGTCGGACTGTCGCATCCGCCGCACTTTGAGAAGACGGTCGAAGCTTTGCGCATGCTCGGTTGCCCGCGCGGGCTGGTGATTCGTGGCGTCGAGGGTGATCCCGAATTGTCTCTGTCGGCGGTCACGCGAGTACTCGAATTACGGAATGAGCGTATCGCGCCGCTGGGCGTGGCACCTAAGGATTTTGGCGTGCCGTCAGGTTCGACGCGAGAGATGGCGGGGTTTCCTCCGGCACAGCGGGATAAGGAAGCGGACCTGCTCCGGAGAATTCTTCAGAATAAGACGCAGGGCGGGCCAAGAGATTGGGTGCTCATGAATGCTGCGATGGTGCTCTATGCGGCGGGGAAAAGCGACTCGCTTGCCGCCGGCTATCTTATGGCGCGATTGGCGATCGAAGAGGGTGCGGCGGCGCGTAAGCTGGATGATCTGGTGCAGGAACCGGTAGCTGCGGCCAAGGTATAAGCAATGGGTGATGAGTCGAATCTGTGAACTGAACACTGAAAACCAAAGAGTGCAATCATGAAACATCTCCGGCAACTCGAAGATCAGAGTGTCTATATCTTGAGGGAGGCCTACAAGCATTTCGACAATCTCGGCATGCTCTGGTCGATGGGCAAAGATTCCACCGTGCTGTTATGGCTGGCCCGGAAGGCGTTCTTCGGTCATGTGCCGTTCCCCTTGCTCCACGTCGATACGAGCTACAAGATTCCGGCCATGATCGAGTACCGGGACAGGCTGGCTCGTGAGTGGGGGCTGGATTTGGTCGTCGGCCAAAACAAAGAGGCGCTGGCCGCCGGCATGAATCACACCCTGGGCCGCGTCGTGTGCTGTACCGCGCTGAAGACAAATGGGCTGAAACAATTGTTGGAACATAAAGGGTACACGGGCGTCATTCTGGGGGTGCGGGCGGACGAAGAAGGGACGAGGGCGAAAGAACGCTATTTCTCTCCCCGTGACAAGCATGGTGACTGGGATTTTCGTGATCAGCCGCCGGAACTCTGGGATCAGTATAAGACGACGTTCCCTCCGGGCACGCACATCCGTATCCATCCGTTGCTGGATTGGACTGAAATCAATATTTGGGAATACATCAAGCTCGAGAACATTCCCTTCATCGATCTCTATCTCGACAAGGGCGACGGCACCCGCTATCGCAGTCTGGGCTGTGCCCCTTGTACGACGCCGATCAAGTCGACGGCGAAATCTGTGGACGACATTATCGAAGAACTTCGCCACACGACGGTGGCGGAGCGGTCGGGCCGCGCCCAAGATGAAGGCCGCGGCATGGAGATGTTGCGGAAAGACGGGTACATGTGAAACTGCGAGACCGGCGGGATAAGCGCGAGGGGCGAGTCGCGCAAGTCACACCTGCGGTTTTGCTGGTCAGCCCGTTCGAGCATTCTGAGGAGTGAAGCAATGAATATGGTGGTCAGCAAACCTTCTGAGAGTCTGAACATCGTGATCGTGGGCCATGTGGATCACGGCAAGTCTACATTGCTGGGGCGGCTTTATGCCGATACCGGCTCGTTGCCGGACGGCAAGCTCGAAAAGGTGCAGGCGATTTGCCGGCAGCAGGGAAAAGAATTTGAGTATGCGTTTCTGTTCGATGCGTTTCTGGAAGAGCAGGAGCAGGGGATCACGATCGATACGGCTCGCACGTTCTTCATCTGGAAAGGACGCCAATACATCATCATCGATGCGCCGGGCCACAAAGAATTTCTCAAGAATATGATCTCCGGCGCCGCGCGCGCCGAGGCGGCGATTTTGCTGATCGATGCGTTGGAAGGTGTCAAGGAACAATCCAAGAAACACGGCTACCTGCTGTCCTTGCTGGGCGTTCGGCAGTTCGCGGTTGTCGTCAATAAGATGGATTTAATCGGCTATCGGCAGGATGTGTTCGACGGGATTGAGAAAGAGTATCGGGAATTCCTGGGGCAGTTCAAGGCCGCCCCGACGCACTTTATTCCTGTCAGTGCCAAGCTCGGGGACAATATCGCCAATCGCAGCGAGGCCATGTCCTGGTACAGCGGCCCGACGGTGCTAGAGACGTTAAGCCTCTTCAAGAAAGAAGCGGCCCGGTCTGAGCAGCCGCTCAGACTGCCGGTGCAGGACGTGTACAAGTTCGACGCGCGCCGCATCATCACCGGCCGCATCACGGCGGGCCGCGTGAAGGTCGGGGACCATCTCGTTTTCTCGCCGTCGAACAAGCGGGCCAACGTCAAATCCGTCGAAGCCTTCAATGTCGAGCCGCAGCCCATGATGGGTGAGGCGGGGCAGTCGATCGGCGTCACGTTGGACGAGCAGATTTTTGTGGAGCGCGGCGAAATCGCGTCGCACCAGGAGCAACTGCCGTCGGTGTCGACGGCGTTTCGCGCGAATGTGTTTTGGCTGGGGAAGAGGGCTCTTGAAAAGGGGCGCAAGTACCTGCTTCGCGTGGCGACCAAAGAGGTGGACTGCGAAGTCGCGGCCATCCATCGCATCATCGACACGATGGATTTGGCCCAACAGCAGGGCAGTAATACGGTCGGCAAGAATCAAGTGGCAGAGTTGACCGTGCGCACGAAGATGCCGCTGGCGTTCGACCTCTCCTCGTCGTTTGAGGCCACCGGCCGGTTTGTCCTCGTCGATGAGTACGATATCGCCGGGGGCGGCATCATTACGGAACTGGTGCATGACGAGCAGGAGTTTTTGCGGGAAGAAGCGCGGCGCCGGGACTTTGCCTGGGTGAAAGGGGAGGTCGGCATCGAAGATCGCGCCAAACAGTATGGCCATCGGGCGGCAGTGGTACTGTTTACCGGAGGGCGGCATACCGGAAAATCATTCTTGGCGAGAAAGCTGGAAGCACGTCTCGTGGCGGATGGGCGCCATGCCTACCTCTTGGACGGCGAAAACCTGCGCCGCGGCCTCGATGCCGATTTGAGCGAGGAAGAACGGGGCCAGACCGCGGAGATGGCCCGCCGGTATGGCGAAGTCGCGCGGGTGCTGATCGATACGGGGCTGATCGTCGTCTCCACCACGAATCCGTTCGGACTGGCCTATCGGGATGCCGTGCAGCCGATTCGGACGCTGGTCCATCCCGCGCCGGTCATCGCCGTCCATATGTGCAAGACAGACGAGGAGCTTCCTCCCAACACTGATGTGGTGTTGAGCGGCCCGATGGATGTCGATCTGGCGGTCAAGCGGGTCATGGATGAACTGAAACGTCGCGGCGTACTGGCCGAGGCCATCGGGTCCAAGCCGACATTCCAGTATTCGATTTAGCTGGGTGAGAAAAGTCCCCCAGCTGCGTTCTCGCGTCGCATAGAGACTCAACGTACGGCCCAAAGTACACCTTGCTTGGCGTTCTTTTTGGATGAACTGCTACTACTTCTGGACAAGTCTGTGAGTGCCCTAGCCCCATCGGGTTAGCGTACTCACATTGTTCGCAACTACTTGTTAGCGAAATCTTTCCTACATCAGTCCCGTCACAATCACGGTGACGCGGTGGCGCGCAGATCGAGGTCGACCAAGTAGTCCTACAGCTTGTGGAGAATGATGGCACCTCTGTTCCACGATTCAGCACATGGCAGGCGTGCTCTGCGATGTGTCCGCGAGGAATCGAGTCATGATTGCAGCGGGGTACGGCATACGGAAGGTGTGCCGCAAGAAAAAGTAGCCTTTTCTCTTTGAGTGCGAAGCGCAGGCAGGCGACTACATGAGCACTGCAGGAATACGCTCCAACCGTGGCGATATCTACCAGACGCAGATCGCCTTCGACTGGGCATTGACTGTCCTGTCTGATCCCGAATTTCAGTGGCTTGAAATAGATTCGACAACTTATCTGGTAGATGATGTCGTAATTGGCAAATCCGATGGCTCCTTGATTTGCTGTCAGTGCAAAAAGAACCAGATCAATTTCAATGCATGGTCGATAGCCGATCTCGCGGATGAGCTGGACAAGGCTTCTCTGGTACTGGCTAGGAATCAACAAGCCCAAGTCCACTTCTATTCGCGCAGCGAGTTTGGCTCGCTCGCTAAGCTACGTGAGTACAGCACCCTCTATGGCAGTGAAGCCGACTATCATGCGCATTTGACCAAAGAGCATATAGAAACTGATAGCGATTTGGCCGCTCGCATTGCCGTCCAGGCTTCCGGTCTTTCGACCTATGAATTCCTGCGTCGCACGTCTTTCGAGGTCAGCCCCGACTTTCCTCGCAAGGAAACTTTACTGCACGAACGTTTGCGCCGAATGGCGAGCAACTCAAATGCCGCATACAACGCCCTCTGGACACACATCGATAAACTTGGTGGACGCATGGAAAACGATAACCTGTCCGCATCCACCCAGCATCGCCTAACCAAAGACGACCTCAAAGACATCCTCCATCACGCGGGAGCGATGCTGGTTCCAGCGATGTCCCTTGCAGGGGTGCGTAAATCATTTACCAGCACCTCAGCTATCGGCCGGTCGTGGCACCGGGACATTGCCGGACAGCGCATTTCAAGCCCAGTTGTGAATGAACTCCTGGCAGCCATCGATGCTAGGAAACGTGCCGTGTTGCTTACGGGGCTTCCGGGTTCCGGCAAGACCTGTGTAATGCTGAGCCTGCAAGAAGCGCTGGAGCAGCGCATGCAAACCCGAACGGACCTTGTGCCGCTCTTCATCCAGTCACGCGAATTCGCCGACCTGGCGACGGCGCAGGAGCGTCAAGCACAAGGCCTGCCAGAGCAATGGGTAGAACAGGCCGCCCGCTTGGCAGAAGACGCGCATGTGGTTGTGGTCATCGACTCATTGGATGTCTTATCCATCGCCCGCGAACACGACGTATTGACGTACTTCCTGGCACAAATTGACCGGCTGCTGCTAATTCCCAATGTCACTGTCATCACAGCTTGCCGAGACTTCGACCGCAAATACGACCGGCGCATTGCCGTACGGCAATGGGATTGCGAATTGCAGTGCCAGCCGCTTGACTGGGAAGCTGAAATTGCGCCGTTACTCGACAAGTTCGGAATCGATTCAACCACTATTGATACCATCACCCGTGAACTGATCCGAAATCCACGCGAACTGGCCCTGTTTGTTGAACTAGCCCTGCGTGAAGGCAGCTTCAACGTAGTAACCAGCCAAGCGCTGGCGCAGCGGTATCTCGATACCATCGTGCGGTCCAACCCTGCGCTGGGTGACGCAGCGATGCAAGCCATTGAGGCTATAGCTGACGCAATGCTGAAATCACGCAGTCTGGCGATTCCTCATCAGCGCTTCAATGCCACGCAGGATATTCAGAGGCAGCTGTACAGTCTCAATGTGCTACAAGATACCCATGATGGGAAATTGACATTTGGTCATCAAACTCTACTGGATGTTCTGGTGATAAGCGGCGCTGTGCGCCAGGGCATCACGCTCAATGAGTTCATAAACGACTTGCCGCCAGTACCATTCGTGCGCCCAAGCATCCGCAGTTTCGTTGTTCAGTTGGCAACTGGGGATCGGCGCGAGTTCAGGAAACAAATACGCGCGGTATTAACTGGTAGCGCCGCTTTCCATATCCGGCGTTTGGTTGCTGAATCGTTTGTCCAGCAAATACCACAGGATGACGACTGGCCCTTAATCCGCGACTTGCGAAATACACACCGCGATGTGTTTCAGGTGATCTACACCCAAGCCGCAGCGATTGAGTGGCATTACTTTTGGCTTTCTCATCTGGTGCCAGTATTGAAAGAGATACGCGATGCAGAGGGCCTAACAGCGCATGTGCATCGGGTAGCGCAGTGGAAAAATGGCGATGCCGCACGAGTACTGAGCTTCTGGATGGATGCCCTGGCTTTGGAATGGCTGGATGCCGATGGAATCGCCACGCAATTATCGCTTTCTCTATCTGGATTCCAAGCAGAGAATTTGCCATTGGTTGCGCCCTTGCTAGAGCATCTACTCAGCATGTCGAAGTCACAACATAGTCTCTTGGGTCATGCTGTCGCGCGCTGTGTAGCCGCTGATGCTGTTGATGACAGACTGCTATGGCGCTATATCGCTGGCGACATCAGCAAAGACGACGTAGTAAAGTTTCACTTCGACAACAAGCTACATTGCCAGCCCCATGAATTTGGAGATAGGAACGACGACTTCCTGAAACAACGGATGGTGCAATCCACCGTCCTCCTTGATTTAGCGTTGGAAGCAATCGAGCAGTGGAGTCAAATCCAGTCATCGCGCTATGGCGAGACCCGAATAGGCTACCGCAGTGGATTCCTGCGCAATACCTCATATGGTGACACCCACACACAGACCGATGATTTATACATAGACAGTGAACGGATTCTGCTGAATGCAATTGAGGCGGCCATTCTCGACCACGCCACAAAACACTCCGACTGGTGGCAAAAGAACCGAGAGCGTCTGTGCTTCAACCACGAAGGGGCATTGTGTTACTTCGCCGTCCTTGCTGTCACAAATTCACCAGAACCCAATCTAGATTTGATAGGACGCCTGCTGTGTGACAAAAACTTGCTGGAATTTGAGCTTTCTTTCGAATTGTGCAGACTGATCCAGTCAGCATTCATATACCTTGATGCCGCCACACAAGATACAGTGATGGCGGCAATACAAACCTTATGGGAAGGATCCGCAACAGATGACGGGACACGTTTTTGGATATTGAAGAATCGAGCAGAATACATATCCGCCATCCCATGCCACCTGCGCTCGGCGGAAGTGCAAGCAATACTAGGCGCATACGAAATAACAAATGGGACATTGATCCGGCAACCGTCCATCGGCATGCGCGGTGGCATGGTCTCCGCCCCATTTTCCTTTGAGGTATTTCTGAATGCCAGTGATGACGGTGTGATTCGTTTGCTTGCGCACTACTCTGGATACAACCGAGATTCCGATGATTTTTTGGTCGGAGGAGAGCGTGAGGTTGGCTGGCAACTACGCGAGGCAGCATCTCGCCATCCCACCCGATTCTTGCGATTGCTAACTGCGCATTGGGCCGATATTTCAGCAGGTCTACGTGATGACATCATGGACGGCACCGCCACCTACTTGGCGCATCGCTATGGTAACTTGCAAGCCGATGGCGTGCGTATTCCGCTGAATCCGGCCGCCGATTCCGAGCGAATCCGGCCACCCCTCGGAGCCCCGCGACGCAGAGCCTCAGTTGTCTGTCCGCAGTGGCCGACTTCCGTCTGATTTCGCCAGTCGTTTA
>Ga0315912_10000705_pt1 | contig 52046 bp, 30 predicted proteins | sample VfabasoilMG_FD_204469 | JGI IMG/M metagenome (GOLD analysis project Ga0315912, IMG submission 204469) | Garden soil microbial communities collected in Santa Monica, California, United States - V. faba soil | ecosystem: Environmental > Terrestrial > Soil > Garden | place: USA: California...
AAAGGATGAGGAAAATTTCTCTGCGAGTGCATACTTCTGGAGTTGCTTAGACGCCAATCTTCTCTCATCCCTTCCCCTTTTTGCCACTAAATTAATAGTTCCTATTTTGAGGCATCAAACATATGAGATGATAAAAGGCACGCCCAGTTCCGTGCATTTATCCTGGATGCGTGAAGTGGTATTCAAAACATCGCCCGAATAGGTGATGTCGCGTTTTATAATGCCGATTTCGCCGGTGATGACACAGCCCGCATGCATGCCTGCTTTGAACTCAGGGAGCAGTCCATAATTTTCCAGGTAGACGTCCTTTTTCAATTCTATACTTTTTCTCATATCAAAGAAACATTGAATACAATGATTCCCCGGGCTGCTCCAGGCAATAATCACCTGGTCGCCTACATACGTGTAAATGCTGCCCTTGTTGTTGAGGATGGCATTGGTGACATCGGAAAAGAAATCCCGCAATAACAAATGAAATTTCCGGTCGCCGATGGATTCAGCAATCGTGGTAGAACCTTTCAGATCGGCAAACATAAAAACCCGGTATTCCTCTTTTGGTAAGTGGTATTTCCCGGTAATGACTTTCCATAAGTTGCCATGACCGAATTTTTTGTCCATCTGCAGGCCAAATTGCGTGCCGGCCACAATGAAGGACCACGACAGGAGTTTTTTTAACTGGAACAAATTAAAAATATAGTCATGGTAATGTTCCCAGAATCCAGCCTGGCCGAATGGAATGCCGGTGGTGTATACGATATACGGGAAGCCCATCGAAAAGACCAGCAGCGTGGTAATCGTAAGAAAGACAGCCACGACAATCAGGATGGATTGTCCGTATGACTGGTTGATATACTTCTCATTTACCCAGAAAATAATAAGCGGCCCTGCAACCAGGCTGCCCACGAGGGCGGCCGTCATGTTGAAAAGAAGATAAAGCCAGAACGAATAAAATTCTTCCCTGATCTCCACGAAAACGGTATGGATCATGAGGTGATCATATAAGGCAAGGAGTGCGGCAGCAACCTGCCAGGCCAGTATGATGACGAGCAGTTGCTTGAATTGAATTTTACGTATGCCGGGTATCATCTGCGAATTCTTCAGTGAAGAACCTTGGTGCGAATTTTTACGAATATACGAATCTGTACTTTTTAGGTGGATTTTGCGCAGGCGTATCCCTTCTGGAGCAATTCCTTCCTGTGCAACGGTAACTGATAATAATCATAGCGATACGCCATTTTAGTTTCGAACTTTACTATTCATTATCTATTTGGCATGAAGAAAATTATACGACTTCTCCTGATCTGCACGATTTGCCAGGTTCACGGACAAGGCAATGAATGGCATTTTCTCCGTCCCGACAATACCGGTATCGGCGGTGATTATCACCAGGTTGTCACTACCGATTGCCATGGCGACGTATGGACAGCCGGTTACCTTCCGTTTTACAGCCAGGGTTCCGTGACGCGGCTGAACGATGACAGCAGTTATTCCTGCTGGGGAAATTACGACGGATTCCTTCCCGCCGACAGGGTTTATGATATGGCCTTTGATCACAACAACGGCCTGTGGGTAGCCACTAATGATGTAAGCGGGGCCATGCCGCATGGGGGCATCGCACACTTTGACGGCAACACCTGGACTACCTATACTTCGGCCAATACGCCGTTGCCGGAAGATGATATGCGCGGCATCACCGTAGACGGAAACAACCATGTGTGGGCAACATTTCATAATACGACGACGAACGTCGGGGGCTTTGCTCGTTTTGACGGGAGTAGCTGGACGATTTATACCCCTGCCAATTCACTCCTTCCCACGCCGGAAGTTGACAAGATCAAAGCCGATGCACAAAACAATATATGGATCGGAACCAGCCAGGGGATTGTGGAATTCGACGGAACCAACTGGAATCTCTATCTCCCGGGAAGCAATATCACGGATGTGGAATACGATGCATCCACGCAGAAACTGTATGCGGCCAGCGGCAATGCAATTAACGTTTTTAACGGTGTGGTATGGAACCAGATCAACAGTACAAACAGCCCCGTGTCGGCAAATAACCTATGGTGCATGGATGCGCATGGCGATACGCTCATCATTGGCGCCCTGGCCTCGGTGTCGGGCTGCTGGATTTATAATGGAACCACATGGAGCACGCATCCGGCTACCAACCATGTGTACGATGTCCGCATGGATCGCCAGGGAAACTTTTGGAGATGCGGCATAGGCTATGTGGAAAAATACAACGGCACAAGCTGGATACGGTATACACGGTTTAATACCGGGCTGGCCGATTACTTTACCAACGACCTCTTTGTCGATTCACAAAACAGGAAGTGGGTGGCCAGCGGCGACGGCGGCATCCAGGTTTTTGATTGTCCGCGCTGGGAAGACTATGGCCTGTATAACGAAGGACATTTTCCCAGCCCGCAGAATATGACATCGATTGGAACGTCCGTTACCCAGGACAGCTACGGTGACATCTGGATGACGTACGATGGGACCCTGGGGTATGCCGTACAAATTCCCGGCGGCAACTATTCGAATTACGGTTCCTGGATAGTATGGGACAATACGAATGCAGGCGGCACATTCCAGAGCGTGCAGGAGACAGCCGCCGACGACAGCGGAAATGTCTTTTTCAGGTTATACAATAATTCCGTGCAGATGTATTCACACCGTTCAGGACTCTGGACTAACTGGAATGCCGGGAATTCCACATTACCCACTTTCGGCCTGCAATGCATGACGGCGCGGGCTGGAGGAAAGATGTACTTCGGCGGATTATCCACACTCTCTATTTACGATAACGGAAGCTGGGCAACCCTGGATCTCACGACCCTGGGTCTGCCTGTTACCTATGTCAACGATATCGCATTCGACGGCTCCAATAACATGTGGCTGGCGACGGAAGAAGGCCTGCATAAGTACAATGGAATATCCTGGACAACCTGGAATGAATCCAATTCCAACCTAGCCGCCAACCATGTCACTTCCATAGAATTCGGCGCGGGCGATACCGTTTATATCGGCGCTCACAATACACAGACAGCTCCTTATTATGGCGGCCTTTCCGTTTTTGACGGAGTTGCATGGACGTCCTACCTGGAGGGTTCGTCACCCATTGCGCATAAACAGGTTGAAGATTTGGAACGTGATACGCTTGGCAATCTCTGGGTCCTTACACAATCGGAAGGAATAACCATTTACAGGAAGGGCGGAGTTCGTGGATTTGAATGTATTGATAAATCCCTGGCGGGATGCCAGCCGCAGGGCATCCCGGAGTCGAACCTTTCCAAGAAATCGCTAATGCTATTCCCCAATCCTTGCACGACCACTTTGAATCTAATCGCTCCTTCAGAAAAACCCGGACGGGGCGAAGTGCGCATCCTGGATATTTACGGGAAGACCGTTATTCAGCAAGTGGTTTACTATTCACAAGGAAAAAACCTGGATCTAAACATCAGTGGCTTAAGCAGCGGAATTTATTTTTGTGAGCTGAGCTCCGCATCTTTTGTCGTAACAGCGAAATTTATTAAGCTGGGGACTTCTGCGGATTAATGCAGACCTGTAAAAATCTCAAGGGCACTAAGCTTCGTTGTAACGGATGAAGCTTAATGCCCCCGAAATCTATGCGGCGATATCCTCGCCCCGAAGATCTGCCACATAGAATAATCTATGGAACAGTCGTCGGTTAGTAATGGAAACTAAACAAAGCGCAAATACAAATAATTCAATGTTGGCCTCTCTGCTACTTCCTGTAAGAATCGTGCCATGGAAAGGATTTTAAGGGGAATAGAGGATTTTTTGGAAAAACCGAAAGCTGCTTTCGGGCCACGGCATTTCAATCACGGTGTTGTGTCGAAAATTGTGGACAGTATTTCCCCTTGGGAATAGGGAGTGGTGAGAAGGTTCTCTGTTTTCTCCTCCGTGATACTGCGTATTACGAATGAACAATTTATTCGGAGACAGTTCCTGCTTTTAAATCTCACCACTAAGGCCACTTAGATTCACTAAGGGTTTTAAAAAGAATTCAGTTTAAAATCCGGAAGCCCCGGTATCTGATTTGGAGAATGCAGCTGAGCGTATGGAATAGCAGAAAAAGAAGTATATTACATCATGACCAAAATTGCTTTTAACGCCTCCAAAATTGATTTCATCGGCGATATTCATGGCCATGCCGATAAGCTGGAAAAGCTTCTGAAAAAAATGGGCTATGTGCTTCGCAACGGCTGCTACAGGCATCCGGAGCGCAAAGTTCTTTTCGTCGGCGACTACATAGACCGCGGGCCGAAGATCCGGGAAACACTACACATCGTGCGCTGCATGACGGAGAATGACCAGGCCGTGGCGCTGATGGGCAACCATGAATACAATGCGATCTGCTTTCATTATCCCGAATACCAGGGCGGGCATTTGAGAAAGCATTCCATCAAGAACATCCTGCAGCATCATGAAACCATCCTGCAATTTAAAAACGACCAACAAGCCTATAACGACATGCTGGACTGGTTTAAGACGTTGCCCTTATATTTTGAAACGGAATTTTTCCGTGCCGTTCATGCCTGCTGGGATCGCAATCAGATCAGCTACCTGCGCTCGCGCTTAAGCAACGACCGTTTCACGGACAAGCTTATTGTTGAATCAGCGAAGAAAGGAACCAAGCTATACGATGTCATCGATGAAACCCTGAAAGGAAAGGAAGCGGCATTGCCCAAGGGCCAGGCGTTTTCCGATAAAGACGGCTTCACACGCAGCAAGGTGCGCATACGCTGGTGGGAAGAACCTCGGAAGACGAAGGCCAAGGACCTGCTGATGCCGATCAGCGGATTTAGTCCTGCTTCGGGTCTGAAGCTCCACGTGAAAAAATCCTGGGTCTATTCTCCGGAAGAAAAGCCTGTCTTTTTCGGGCATTACTGGCTTAGAGGGAAACCCAAATTATTCCGCGGCAATATCTGTTGCCTGGATTACAGCGTGGCAAAGAAAGGATACCTCGGCGCCTACCGGTTTAATGGCGAGCAGGAGCTTTCGGACAGGAACTGGTACCATGTATAATCGGGTATAAGATTTCGAACAGCGGTTATCACCCGTCTTTTCATCTCTTTATTCCGGGTTTTGCCGGCTCCTTCAAAAGGATCTTCCTAATTGGAACCGGTTCTTCCGGAATTTAACCAACGTCAAAAAAAACCAATCATAACACAATTTAACGTTAGGGTGCCATACCTTTAGCGGTTTATTTTTAATGGTATTGAAATACACCTATGAAATTTAAACGTTACTTCAGCCTGGGATCGATCTTTTTCATGTTGTCTGCCGCTGTATCGGCGCAATCTGTTGTGAAAGGAAAATTAACCGATGCCAATAATGAATCGTTGACCGGCGCCGTGGTCGAGCTGCGTTTCGTAAAAGATTCCACGCTGGCCCGCGTGAATGTATCCGATGGCCAGGGGCGTTTTGTCCTGGATAATATCAAGGCCGGGGACTACTACCTCAAAGCATCCCTGCTGGGATTCACGCCGCACAAAAGCGAAGCTTTTTCCGTTGACGGCGCTTCCGAAATAGAATTTCCCGTGATCCGGATGGAAGCTTCTGCCGTGACGCTGAAGGAAGCCAGCATTACCGGGATCAAACCCCTGATTGAAGTGCGAGCCGACAAGACGGTTTTCAACGTGGAGTCCAGCATCAACGCCGTCGGCAGCACGGCCTATGAGCTGCTCCAGAAATCTCCGGGGGTGGTAGTAGACAACAACGACAATATCCTGCTCAAAGGCCGCGGCGGCGTATTGGTTCAGTTCGACGGCCGGAACTCCAACCTTTCACAGCAGGAGCTGGGCGACTACCTCAAGTCCATTCAAAGCACAGATGTGGAATCCATCGAGCTTATCTCAAACCCTTCGTCAAAATACGATGCCGAAGGCTCGGCCGGTATCATTAACATCAAACTGAAAAAAAACAAGAACTATGGCAGCAACGGCAACATCACGCTGGGATACGCCCTGGGCGAATATTCCAAATACAATACGGGCATCTCCTTAAACAGCCGCTCAAAGAAATTCAGCTTCTACAGCAACTACAGCAACAACTGGGGCAAGCGAAGAAATGAGTTTTTCCTCTACCGCGAACAGAAGCCATACACCTTTGACGCCACTTCCGTATTTGAGCGCTGGGGACTGAATCAAAATTACAAAGCAGGCGCCGACTATTCCATGAATTCCCGGAATACGATCGGCATCATGGTGACAGGAAACTATAGCGACATCAACGGCACTACCCACAGCAGCAATAATATCGGGCATTTTGGTTCCGATGCCCCGGACAGCATACTCACCTCAAACCAGACGATCGATGGTCATGTGAATGCCATCAACGGGAACCTGAATCACCATTATTCCGACACCCTGGGTAATGACCTGGCCACGGACCTTGACATCGGCTATTACGACAGCGTCCGCGACAACTACCAGCCTAACATCTATACGCTGCCCGACAATGAAACGGTCCTGTCGGAAAGATACTACCGCTCCGTGGCGCCGACCACCATCCATATCTTTACTTTAAAGTCAGATTACCAGCGAAATTTATGGGGAGGCAAGCTGGGCGCAGGCTATAAAGTGTCGCTCGTCCATACCGACAATGCTTTTAATTATTATAACATCAACGGCAGTGTGGAAACTGTTGACAGCAGCCGTACCAATCGTTTCAAGTACGATGAAAATGTATACGCCTTTTACCTGAACTACCAGCGCACCGTAGGTGCATTTGAGCTTCAGGGCGGCGTTCGAATGGAAAATACGGCCAGCGAGGGTGACCTGGTCAGCGCTGCGGATACCATGAAGAATAAAAACGTGAAACGCAACTATACCGACTACTTTCCCAGCGGTGGCGTCACCTGGAATATGAACAAGAACAACGCTTTCGGACTGATCTACAGCAAACGCATCGACAGGCCTGACTATCACGACCTGAATCCTTTTGAAATGAAGCTCGATGAGCTGAGCTACAGGAAAGGGAACCCTTTTCTCAATCCCCAGTATTCCGACAAGATCGAGCTGTCACATACATTCAAATACTCCACCACAACGAGTGTCGGCTACAGTCATACGGAGGATTTCTTTGCCCAGATCGCCGATACCATACCGGGCGGCATCAGCTACCTGACGCCGCAGAACCTGGCTACGGCGAATGTTTTCAGCATCGACCTGAGCTCTTCGCTGCAACCCCTGAAATGGTATAACCTGTATATCCATCTCGGCTTTTACAACCAGGCCTACGAAGGCGTCTTCCCCAGCGGCCTGGGAATCGACGAGTCGGTGAACAGCTTCAACCTCTATGCGCAGAACACCATCAAGCTGCCCTGGAACCTCTCCTTTGAGATTTCGGGATGGTATAATTCATCGGGCGTATGGAGCGGATCGTATGTTACCGATCCCCAGGGATCCCTGGATCTCGGCCTGCAGAAAAAAATGCTCGCCGACCAGGCCACGCTCAAAGTCACCGTCACCGACATTTTGCATACGGCACCCTGGAGCAGCTACAACATCTACGGTGGCATCGTCAGCAATGCCAGCGGAAACTGGGAAAGCCAGCAGTTGCGGGTTTCTTTCAACTGGCGCTTTGGCAACAGCCACATGAAGAGCGTGAAACAACACCGCGCGGGCAGCGACGATGAACGGAACCGGATTGGGGGAGGAGATTAGCGGGATAAACCTCAGCGAATCTTTGCGCCTTTGCGCCTCTGCGGTGAAAAATAACTAACCGCAAAGACGCAAAAGCGCAGAGTTTGGCTTACTTCAAATACTATTTTCTTTTCGCCGTATTCCATTTTTGGACAAGCCGTAATGTATGCTTTAGCGATTTTTTATCGGTACCACCAAAATGCCCCGGGATAACATATTTCACATCGGGATATTTTTTTATCAGGCCCTGCATGGAAACTTCCCAGGCTTTCACGTCGGCGTCAGCCAGGTTGCCCAGGTCTTTGGATTCGACGCTCTTGACAAAACATCCTCCATACAATACTTTAGACTCCGGAAACCATACCACGATATTATCAGGCGCATGTCCTTTGCCCGGGTAGAAAACAGAAAATTCTATTTCGCCGACCTTAAAAGTGGTGTCATTTATGAAATGATTTTGCGCGCGTTTTTCATTCCTTTTTACACATAAGGAATCCGTCATCGTCGATGTGTAGGTGGGAATGCCGAGCGTGGAATAATACTCCAGTCCGGGTGTGCGGTCATTATGCGAATGGGTAGCCAGGCAGCAGACCACTTTTTTGCTGTGCATGGATTCAATGTTGTCAAGCAGTTCCTGGAATTGCATGGTATCAAAGGGGGTGTCGATCAGCACAGCGCCGCTGTCGGTAAGAACAAACATTCCATTCGCCGGAATTTTAGCCGGCGGGTTGTCATCAAAAGTTTTCCAGGTAGTGTAAGAATAAAAACTGCCGGTGATATGAGCGATGGAAATGCCGGATTGCGCCCGGACGAAGGAGCTGAAAAGAAGAAATAGAAAAAGTAACAGAAATAATTGGGATTTTAATGCAGGAGTTCTCATCGCAGAAGATTGCACAGGTTGCAAGTTAAATAAAGTCAAAATTTAAAATATACAAACAGCCTTCCATGGTTCTTGCTGTCATTATTTATCCGATGATACAAAGGCTTAATATGCGGCAGCTGCAAAAACCGGTGTACTTTCTTTTTTAATTGTCCGCTGCCTTTGCCGGGGATGATTTCCACTTCCCGGATTTTCTTTTCAATGGCTTCTTCGAAAATACCGATTAATGCGGCATCAATGGCTTTGCTGTCATTGTAAATGTCGTGGAGGTCGAGTTTGAGGCGGGACATAGATTAATTTGAAGATTTGGGGATTTGAAGATTTGGAGATGATCTGAAGAGGATTTAGAATTTTAGAATTTGAAAATGCGAGGATCAACCTTCGCTAAAGCTACGGTTGACAAAGTTTTCGTCCCGATAGCTATTGGGGTTGAGAATTTGAAGAACGGCTGCAATTTAGTAGAAACGTTCTTCCCTTCTTTAGGGGGTGACTGCCGACTGCTGACTGCCGACTTTTTCGAACTGGGGATTTTAATCGCAAGGCATATATACGGGGCAAATACTCCTCACTTATAGCCTTTTTTTGCTGCAATTGCCGGGGAACAATATTTGTGTTTACCAATTCAAACTTAAATAAAATGAAACGAGTATTTGTAATCATAGCCCTTGCCGCATCCGTATTTATGTCATGCAGGGCAACAGTCACTACGCCGAAGTCCAATACGGATGTTAAGGTAGGGTCGACCAAATAACCAGGGGAATCCCGTTCAGATTTTTACGAACCGGAACATTGGATTCGTATTATTTGCCGAGGAGGAAATCTCTGTAGACCATCACGTTTTTGACAAAGTTGTTGCGCCGGCTTTTTAATTTGACGAGCAGAGCATCCCCGTCTTTTGCCAGGATTTCATCCGGAAGCCGATGGACGGCAGAGGCAAGAGCTTCGTCTGTCATTTTACTCACAACGGACTCCGCAGTTTCCTGCCAGGCGGATTCAGGAATGTCTTTTATAAATGCTTTGTCGAATTCCCAGGCTTTATGGTTTAGTTTTTTCAGTTTCCCGGAATTGCCTGTAAAGTGAATTTTCGGACGGCCGGTAAGCACTTCCAGGACGAGTGGAATTAAACCACGGGATGAAAAGAAAGCGAAGTCCCTGTCCCTTGGAATCGCATGGAATCGCTTGTTCGCCGAATCCGGCGCCCAGCGGAACTGGCCTTCATGCCTGTCGCCGTCGCCGATAAACATGTCCGTAATGCGTACCTGCAGCAATTGCTTTTTGTCCAGGGTATAGCTTGTGTCCTTCAGCAGAATTTTCAGGGAGTCCGTGTCAATGGATGTTTTTCCGGGTTCTCTTTTTTCAAGCAGGCAAACGGTATTGGCAAATAGTTGTCTTGCATCACCCAATGCGGGTTCGTCGGCCACGAAATAATAAACCGGCTGCGATGCTTCTATGCCTGCCGCTTTCACCAGGCCGGCAGCAACCAATGCGCCATACGGATAGTTGGCGGAAATCAAATCCTGTTTAAAGGAAACAACCGGGAAATCAGGCACGAAAAAAGGATAGGCTTTGCGCACATCCTTATCCACGGAACGCAACACCCAGATTTCATCGTGGCCGTCGCGGAGGTAGAGGCTGTTGGTTTGTTTGCTTCCTCCCAGCTCTTCCATCTGAAGATGCGACATGGAAAGAAAAAAAACAGGAAACCGTACCGGCATGGCCCAGGTACTGCGGTAATTTTTACCCAATAAAATGCATTTGATTAGTGAAGGGTCTGCATAAGCGTCACTGACAGGGACTACCGTATCCTTATGTAATGAATGAACAAGGAGCAATTCCTGAGCCTGGGCAAAGGAAATGAGCAGGCAGAAATTCAGCAATAGAACTCCGGGCTTCATCCTGGCATTACAAGTCAAAAGTCTTGCCGATCCTGAAGCAGGGGATGGTGCAAGGAAAACATTTTTAAAACCTGTAACCAACACCCAGCATAATCCTCACCTTCAGCGCATGATCTTCTGCCTTCGGGAATGCGGTTCCTTCCGTAGTATAATCATTCACAGGAAAATTCATCCCAATCTGCAAAGCAGGATCCACAATAAAATGCCGGTTAACCAGGGCCTGGAAACCGCCGGTCAGGCCGCCTTCAAGAATTGAGAAGTTGTGGTTCCCGTCATTTGAATGAGACAGTAAGGAATCGTTAGCCTGGTAATCATGGGTCAGTGTGAGAAAAAGCCCGGTAAAGAAAGAGGAGCAATTACAGTCGTCCTGGTTGAAATACCAGCGGAACTGGCCGCCAATTTTTTTCAGGGTTTGCCTGAAGCCCGGAGAGTTGGTGGATTCGATGGCCAGGTCGGTTTGAATGCTGAATTCTTCGTTGAAGTACATTTCACCGGAGAGGTTCGTGCTTTTGGAATTTTTTTCAAGGACGCCTTCGAACAGGGAGAGGATGTCCGTTTTAAGGGAAAAACCTGCGACACGGAAATGACGCCGATGATGAACCTGGGAAAAAGAGACATCAGAAATAATTAATGTGATGCCCAGCAGCAAGTATTTTACCATGGATGCGAAACGATTTTTACAGGCAGAAATTGCCACTCCTGATTTTGCATCCCTTCACAGGACAGAATCAATGTGGATAAAAAAGCAAGGATCCAGGTTGGGATGAGGGAATCCTGATACTTAAATGTGTTTACATTAGGTATGAAATATCATGCATTAATTGTTAAACATGGCTATAATGTATGATAAAACACGCAAAAAGATATTTGCAATTTGCTTTATGATTTTGTATATTTGTATGAAATATCATGCACTAAAGTGTAAATAAAATTTATATGAGTGATAATTCATACAAAAATTGGTACTCAAGAAGCGACAGGGCCTTACTTGAGCAGCTGGGGGCCTTTATAAAACACCATCGTTTGGAGCAGAATAAGACGCAGGATACTGTGGCTGCCGATGCTGGTATCAGCCGGTCTACGCTCAGCTTATTGGAAAGGGGTGAGGTAACAACTTTATCCAGTTTCATCCAGGTACTGAGAGTATTGAACCTGCTCGGTGTGATGGATGCCTTTGTCGTGAAGGAAACGGTGAGTCCGCTGGCGCTGGCTCAGATGGAAGAAGACAAAAGAAAACGGGCACGGGGCAAAAAGAAAAATGACGACGAATCAAGCGATTGGTAAATGAATACTGCCTGGGTAAAAATATGGGGAGAGCTGGCAGGCGCCGTGGCATGGAATGATGCAACGGGTGTGGCGGCTTTTGAATTCGATCCGAAATTCAAAACACGGAACTGGGACCTGGCGCCACTTATGATGCCTGTCGGTGCGGAGAAAAACATGTATGAATTCCCCGACCTTCGGAAAAAGCCCGAAGAAGAACTGGATACTTTTAAAGGGCTGCCCGGACTTTTGGCCGACGTGCTTCCCGACCGTTATGGAAATGAGCTGATCAATATGTGGCTTGCAAAACTGGGCCGTCCGCAGAACAGCATGAACCCGGTAGAGATGCTTTGTTTTATCGGAAAGCGAGGCATGGGCGCGCTGGAGTTTGAACCGGTCATCCTGAAAGAAGGACAGCGGACTTTTTCTGTGGAGATAGATGACCTGGTCGACATGGCGAAAAAAATGCTTTTCAAAAAAGAAGCGTTCGAAGCGAATCTCCGGGACGATGAGAAAAAGGCCATGACGGAAATTCTCCGCATCGGAACATCGGCGGGAGGTGCCAGGCCCAAAGCGGTGATCGCTTACAATGAAAAATCGGGGGAAGTGCGATCGGGGCAAACTACGGCGCCGAAAGGATTTGAACACTGGCTGCTAAAGCTGGATGGAGTCAGCGATGTGCAATTGGGAGCCAGCCACGGTTATGGACGTGTGGAAATGGCGTATTACAACATGGCCAAAGCCTGCGGAATCGAGATGATGCCGTCGCGCTTGCTGGAAGAAAACGGCCGCGCCCATTTTATGACCAGGCGATTTGACCGCGGGGACGGCCCTATCAAACACCATGTGCAGACTTTCTGCGCCATCCGGCACTTCGACTTTAATGCCGTCACCAGCTTCAGCTATGAGCAATTGTTTCAAACCATGCGGGAGCTGAAACTGCCGTATCCGGCCGCCGAACAAATGTTCCGGCGAATGGTATTTAATGTGCTGGCTCGCAATTGCGACGACCATACGAAGAATTTTTCTTTCCTCCTGAAAAAGAACGGACCATGGGAACTGGCTCCGGCCTACGATATCTGCCATGCGTACAAGCCCAACCACCGCTGGGTGAGCCAGCATGCGCTGAGCATGAATGGCAAAAGAAAGGACATCGGCCGGAATGATTTATTGACGATCGGGAAATCCATCCGGAATAAAAAAGCGGAAGAGGCAATCGGGGAAATAAATGAGGTGGTATTGAAATGGAGAATGTATGCCGATGAAGTGAAGGTTGCGCCTTCGCTGCGGGATGCAATTGATAAGACTTTGATTCGGTTGTAAACACCTCAACTACGTTCAGGGGGAAGACGCCAAAAACCACCCTTCGGGCAACGTTCACATCATGAAACCGGAAACCGCCCTTTCCCGCATTCGTTAAAGCTCCGTCGGGCAAGGACTACGCTCAGGGGCCGGGAAAACCGGAAAACGATTTCTTGTTTTATCCCACGACAAATACTACGTTTGAACTGCATGAAAAACCTCACAGCTGTTATCGTCGACGACGAGCCGGAAGCTGTGGAAGACCTTTCCTACCTGTTGGAAAGGGAAAAGCTGCCGGTTGATATCCTGGCCACTGCCCATACGGGAGCGGAGGGACTGGCTGCAATCCTGAAGCATAAGCCTAACCTGCTTTTTTTGGATATCGTCATGCCGGGAATGTCGGGATTTGAAATGCTCAAGCTCCTGCCTTCGCTGGAATTTCATCTGATCGTTACGACTTCCGACGACAGTTATGCCATCCAGGCCATACGAACCAGCGCCCTGGATTTTTTATTAAAGCCTGTGAAGGCCGCCGAGCTGCAGGCTGCCGTAACCAGGGCCCTGAGCAAACGGGAAGCCCCGGATAAAATACAACTGTCCATGTTGCAGGAAAACCTGCAGTCCAGGCCGAAGAAAATGACGAAGATAGCCCTGCCCGTAGCGGCCGGCGTGGAACTGGTGAATATTGACGATATCCTGTACTTTGAATCGGATGGAAATTATACAACAGTACACAGGAAAAACGGCACCACAAGCATCATCAGCAAACCCATTGGCAAATTCGAAGAAATGGTGGCTTCGTCGGATTTTTTCCGTGTTCATCATTCCTTCCTGATTAACCTGCAATGTGTCAGTAAATTCATACGGGGAGACGGGGGGTACCTCGTCCTGGAAAACGGGGCCACCATCAGCGTGGCACGGAATAGACGGGAAGAGTTCCTGGAGGCCCTGTCGCGCATCTGAGAGGGTTGCAAACTGTACATTAAAACCTGCCCGATATACATTGGATGGGTATTTTGTCTTATCGGCTTGCTAGGTTTGAGCTGGAATTCAGGATTCAGTACATAATATGCGCCGTTATTAACCACGGAGGCACAAAAGCACAGAGAAAAACAACATCACAAATTTTAAACAACATGAGAACTAAAGTGTACTTGCTGGCGCTATTGCTCTTCTTAGGTTTCCAACGAGCAAAGGCCCAGACTGACAGTTGCATCGTCAACCTGAAAAACGCTTCCACGAGTTATGACGGGGGCGAGTATGATGCGGCTATCCGGCTTTTGAAGTCCTCCCTGGATAAGTGCAACCTGGACAAGCAGGAAAAAATCGAAGCGTACAAGCTGCTTATCCTGAGCTACCTCAAGGTGGATAACCTGGAAGAAGCCGATAAGGCTGCGGGCCAGATTATGAAGATCGATCCGTATTACAAGCCGGATAAGTTTAAGGATGATCCCAGGCTGTCCGGCTTATTTGAAAAGTATAAACCGGCACCTGTATTCCGGATGGGAATTTCCGGCGGCATCAATACTTCGTATGCTACAGCGGTGAATACCTATTACATCACACACCCGGATGAAACCCAGGGAGTGGGTGAGTACAACAGCAAATCCGGGTTTCAACTTGGATTGTCGGCGGAGTATTGCCTCTACCGTGATCTGTGGATGGAACTGGGATTTGGATTCCGGCAGTCGAACTACCAGCATATTCTCAATGATGTAAACGGCGCCACCATTGACTACAGCGAACAGCTTTCCTATTTCGACCTGCCTGTTTCACTGAAATATTATTTCCTGAAAGGAGCGCTCAAGCCCTACCTGGAAGGTGGCGCAAACCTTTCCTTCCTCTCCGAGGCCATCTCTACCACCAAGCGCGATGAAGAGCAAGACCTCATCGACCGCACGGCTATGCGCAATGACTTTATGGGCGGCTGGTTTGGCGGTGCAGGTGCTGTCTATTCTATTAAAGGGCTGAACATTTTTGCCGGGGCACGGTACATCTATTATTCCGAGTACGTGAATAAGGAAGGCACGCGGAACGACGATCCCGTCAATACATTTAAATATAATTATATCGACGACGACTTCCGGTTGGATTACCTGGAGATCAATGCCGGCGTGAGTTACAACCTGTCCTATAAGAACCAGAAAATCAAATAGGAATATGAAAACTTTTCTATCCTGTTTATGCCTGGGACTGCTGGCCATGCTTGTCCTGCCCGGTTGCAGCGATTCCGACCTGCCTGAACCTGCACACGATTACTACAAGGTAAAGTTGTACGACGATACCTTGCCCGATCCGAGGAATCACTCCACCCGGATTGCCGCTTCCGCTAATGGCCGGCTCCTGATGACATACGGAAATACCTATGAGCGCTGGATCGTCGTGAACGGGGCATTCCTCCTGGCTCCTCCTCCCGCCAATGTCTGGATGCTGACGGATAACGAAGGGAACCTGATCAAGCGGGATACTTTACCTACAGGCCTGGCCATCGGCGACATTATGGCTATGCCCGACAACAGCTTTTTGATCGTTACGTTTATCGGCGACTTCGCCTTCCAGGGATCCTATGGCGGCGTTCAGATGATGCGCATTGATCCGAATGGTGTGATGGGCCCCGTGGACACCCTGGATTTGCCAACCCAGGATCCCGTCATGATCCTCGGCTCTATTCATTTAAGTCTTTCGCAGAACGGGAACCCCCTGTTATATTTTCTCTATTCCGGCGCAAGCGGTTTTGGCGGCGCCTTTATCGGTGAAATGAATTTGCAGGGAAGTTTCCTCTGGCAAAGGGAATTTACGGATTATACCATCACGCATTGTATCGCAGACGGCTACGGAGGCTACCTGTTATCAGGCAAAATATTTGACCTGATGACATACAGCTCCGATGGGTTGATGATGAGAATAGATGGCACAGGCAATACCATATGGACCCGGGTACTGGATTTAAATGACCTTGGAAACGGGCTGGACAATGGATTTAATCAAATCTGTCGCGCCGAAAGCGGGAAGTACTATTTTAATTATGGGGACTTCAGTTTTTTTTCAGCTCCGCAATATACTACCCATGTATATAAAATTAACCTGGAAGGAGATTTGCTGGACTCGGCTGTCTTTGGCATGGGCCAGGGCTGGATAGTACCAAAAGACAACGGCGTGTTTTTGTTAAGCAGCATCGATGCCGTATATGGAAATTTAGTTGACCAGTTCAATTCTACCTATGCCATCCTGGATGCGAACCTCGACCTCACCACGAATCCAACCCCGTTCCAGGATCAAACCACTGACATGATGAATGACGTTTGTGTTACTTCCGATGGAAAGGTTGCCTGCTTTGGCATTACGCAATGTTATAACAAGCGGTATTACAAACCACAGTTGATTTTACTCAACTAAAAAACATGTTTATGAACCTGATCCGCCTGTCTGTTTTCCTGTTCGCCGTGAGCGTAATGGGATCCTGTTCAAAAGAAGACGACGCCCCCACGTCGGATGGCATGGTAAAAACGGTGGATTCTGTTGCCGCTTCTGCCGATATCGGAATGGTTCCGCTGGACGATGGAAATTTCATTGTCGTGAACAATAACAAGATGATAAAATTGAACAGCCAGGGAATCGTTATCTGGAAAAAACCACTGTCTCAGTTTCAATATACACGCACGGCTTTTGCCATTCCGGGAACCGGCTTCGGCGTATTCGGAATGTCCGTACAGCCGGCCACGAATGCTTCCAATTCCGTCTGCCGTTATGACAACGACGGAAATTTTTTGGATGAGAAAACGATCAATATCAATGCCGGGTACATGTATTCATCGAACCCGGCCATTTTTATCCGAATGGCCAATGGGAACTATGCCTTCGCCCTGAACGGCATCTCCTGGAGCCAGAGCGGTTACCTGAAAATCCTGGACAGCGATTTTAACCTGATTTATTCCAGGTTCATTCCGGCTCCTCCCGGTTACTATAATTTCACCGTGATGAGCATTGCCGAAAATACCGATGGCGGCATCGTCGTAACAGGTTCCATGGGAGGCGGTAATCTCAGTCATTCGTATGTCGGCAGTGCCCTCGTTGTAACGGAAACGAATGGCATCAACCGCTCCTTCGACATCGCAGGGGATACCACGTATAACTCCATCGCATTCGCATCGTCACCGTATAGTGGCGGATACTTTAGTGTGGCATCCACCATGACGGAATGGAATTCCGATGACGGCTCCTTTGTGGAATACTATGGCATTACCGGCATTGCAGGTACGATGCGCATTGACCTGTTTGACCACGAAGGGGAGTATACCGGCAGCCGTCCGCTGACCAGTTATCCCGGCTTTGGCCTGGTGAAAACCATCCGGAAAACGCCGGACGGTGGCTACGTGCTTTGCGGCACCGTAGGAAATAACGGTTCTTCCGTTTCCGTTTCCAAAACAAAAATCTACGTGTGCAAGCTGGATGCCAACCTGAATGAAGTATGGACCCGGGTCATAGCCACGCCTTACCAGGCCATCGGCGTTGGCGCCCTGCCTGTTTCCGACGGCGGTATGCTCGTGACAGGAAATGTGAATTCCTATGGTGTCGGGTATCAATTGATGATGATTAAAACAGATGCACATGGCAACTATTAGGGGTCATGAATCATACGGTCCCAAGGTTAAAACCCCGGGCTAAACAAACCTGAAAATGAAAAAACAAATACTACTCGTTTACCTTTTTGCTTCGGTTGTCGTCCCAGTCTTTTCGCAATGGTCCACGGATACGCTTGCCGGCGATCGGTTAAATTTCCAGGCAGTACCCTATCACGATAAAGTGTATTTTATCGGCGGCGAGACCTCCAGCCTTTACGAAACGAAAGAAGTGTCTGTTTACAATTGCATCACTTCCGCCTGGGACCCGGCAGATAGCCTTTCTTTAGCCCGAAGCCATGCGGCCTGCATTGCCGGCGACAGCGGAATCTATGTGGTCGGAGGACGGCAATTCGATATGGACTTCAGCCACGGTTATGTCAGGCATTTCAATCCCACCAACCGCGTTGACATGTTCAGGAATGGCGTGTGGACCATCGACAGCATCCCGGATCGTGTATGGGGAGGACAGGCTTTGCATGTAGGGTCCAAAATCCTGTTTGCCGGATTCGCTGATTCCATCAGTTACATGACGTCGGAAGTATATGCGAGCAAGAAGGTGTATATCTATGATGAAAGCACAGGGACGTGGAGCGTGGATTCCCTTTCCACGGCAAGGACAGAAGTCGCTGCCGCAACGAACGGCACGCTGGCGATTTTTGCCGGTGGCCTGAACGGGCTGGGTGTAGTAAGTGATGTTGTAGATATATACGATGCCATAAGTGGTACCTGGTCGACGGCAAGTCTTTCTTCAGCCCGGGCTTATGCAGGCGGAGGCTATGCGAATGGAAAATTCTATTTTGCCGGTGGCGTTCTCGGCGGCATCGTCAACATGACCACCGATGTCATCGATGTATTCGACGGCACAGCCTGGACCATCGAACATCTTTCCGTTCCGCGTGCGGGCGTCATGGTAGAGCCCGTCAATAACTATGTGTATTTTATGGGTGGAGGTCAGTTCGACCTGTCACTTCTCCTGTTGCCCAACAGCGGAGGCGTTTCACTGGCCGTGGATATCTTAAACATCACCTCCGGAGACTGGAGCCGGACGGATTACTTTTACAACCACCTGTATGGGGCCCACGCCACCTGGGGCAATAAAATCTTCGTCGCAGGAGGCGGCAAAAAGTGGTGGACGCAAAGCAACCAGCTATACGTATTTACAGACCTGGTAGAAATCAGGGATGTCACCCTGGGACTTTTTGAACTGAACAGCGACCTCAACTTTGAAATTTTTCCCAATCCTTCCACCGGCCCTGTAACGCTTTTACTTCCTGTCGACAGGGCGGAAGTTGTGGTCACGGATCTTTTGGGAAAAGAAGTACAAAAGACCCGGTCAACCGGGCGGGAAATGCAACTACACCTGAATCAGGGCGGAGTTTATTTTGTACGGATTAATTCCAGCCGGGGATCTGCGGTCCGGAAGGTAGTTGTCAGCAAGTAACCTGAATTAACTCTGCGTTTTAGCGCCTCCGCGGTTAAAATTTTTCACCGCGGAGGCGCTAAAACGCAGAGAGGAATTTATGTTATAACACATATTCCGCATTCCGGCCTCAAAGATGTCGTTGACAATTATACACTGAAACCGTACAATTGTACAATCGCTGTATCCCAGCCCTTCTTCTTAGCGTATGTTTACTATGAGATTTTAACTTCAAAGTTATTATGAACTACATAATATATGTCATTGCCTTCGCAGTCGGCGCCGGACTTTCCCTGCTCTATTTCAATAAAAAGCTGAATGAAAAAATGAGCCGGTTCAGGGAGAAGATCTCCAGGCTGCAGATTTCCGGTGCAGGTACTGAAGCCGTACCGGCCGGTTCCTGGAAGGAGCTGGATGCTATTGGCGACAGGCTCGCCAAATTTATTCCGGAAGCAGCGCCCAAAGCGTCTCCTGTTGTGGAAGAAAAAAAGGATGAAGACCTGAAGAAACGTTTTGAGAACCTGCAGGTGGTAAATGAACTGGGGCAGCGGGTTACCGCATCACTTAGTTTGGATGAAACTTTCAGTCATTTGTATGAGACGATCAATTCCATGATGGATGCTTCCGTCGTTGAACTGGGCGTTTATTTCTGGAAGGAAAATAAGTGGAAAGTTATTTCCAACCTGGAGAAGACAGGAGCCGGCGAATACAGAAATCCCATGGCTGAATGGTGCCTGCATAACCAACGCGAAATTTTTCTCGATGATGCTGAAAAGGAATATGCGCGTTATGTTTTCGAGCCGTTGAAGGTACCGGGCGGACAAGTTGCCAAATCGGTCATGTGTTTTCCAATTTTTCGTGACAACAGGGAACGTGGTACGCTTACCGTGATCAGCTTCCGCAACGCGGCCTTTAACCAGTACCATGTGGACATGATCCGCTCGCTGATTCCGTATACGGCTGTCGCGCTTGAGAACGCGCTGGTCCACCAGGAGTTGATCATCACGCAGAACCAACTGATCCATAATGAGAAGATGGCTTCCATCGGCCAGCTTTCTTCAGGCATTGCCCATGAAATTCTGAACCCGCTCAATTTTGTAAAGAATTTTTCAGAGCTGAGCATTGAACTGATGAATGAAATCCAGCAGAAGCAGGCCATCGAAGAAGAGCAGGAGCTGAAGTCACAACTGGTCAGCAACCTGGACAAGATTCACTTTCACGGCGAGCGCGCCTACAGCATTGTCAAGAGTATGATGCTCCTCAGCCGGGCGGGCGGCGGCGAGCCGGGCATGGTAAATATCAACAAATGCATTGACGCATTCCTCGACGTTTCTTACCAGGGTTTTGCCATGAAGGACAAGGAGTTCAAATGCCGCGTGGAAAAAGCCCTGGATCCTGCCCTGAAAGAAAAAAGCATGGTGGAAGAAGATTTCGGAAGGGTTCTTCTGAACCTCTTTAACAACGCCATCTATGCCATGAATGAGAAGAAGAAAAAAATTCATTCTTCCCAAAACGAAGCAGCCATTGCAGCGTATGAACCGGTGATGACGGTAAAGTCCGAACAGAAAAATTCCAGCATCGTCATCAGTATCCGCGATAACGGCACGGGCATACCCGATGAAATCCGCAACAAGATATTTTTACCTTTCTTCACAACGAAACCCACCGGAGAAGGAACAGGCCTGGGATTGTCGATCAGCCATGACATCATTACAAAAGGAAATAGCGGGGAGCTGAAGATGACGACAGAGACAGGAAAATGGACGGAGTTCAAAATAGAACTACCGGCATGAGTTCATACCGGTTAAAGCAGAAGGCTAAAGTAAAGATGAAACCATGGAATTAAGAAGCGAATTTGCAGGCATAGCTGAAAGCGATGTGCTGTCGAGAAACGGAAATCCTTTTCCGGGCCTTCGTTCGTTTAGCTATAGAGAGCACCCGCTTTTTTTCGGGCGGGAGAAAAATATCAGGGAGCTCCTGACGAAACTGGACCAGAATCATTTTGTCGCCATCGTCGGCACTTCCGGTACCGGTAAGTCCTCCCTGATTCGCGCAGGGTTGCTTCCTGCTCTTCATGCCGGCAAGTCGAACGGCACGGACTGGCTTATTGCTTCCATGAAGCCCGGCAACACTCCATTGGAAAACCTGGCCGATGCATTAGCAAGCAAACATGTATTTGGAACGGGGGCGCCTGAACATGACGGTACAGTCCGTGCTAATATACTGGGACTGATCAGCCAGAGTTCGTTGGGTCTTGTGCAGGCCGTCCGTAGTTTGCTTAATGGCCGCCGCCTGCTCATCCTGGTGGATCAGTTTGAAGAGCTCTTCCGTTTTAGCGATGACCACAATGAACGGAACAATGTGGAATCCTCGTTGTTCGCCAACCTGATTATCGACAGCGTCCGTCAGCGTGACATACCTATCTATATCATGCTGACGCTGCGTTCCGATTTTCTTGGGGATTGCGTGCGCTTTGAAGGGTTGCCGGAAGCCATTAACGACGGACACTATCTTGTGCCGCGGCTTACAAAGGACCAGAACAGGGGAGCCATCACCGGTCCCGTTGAGTTTGCCAAAGGAAAAATTTCACCACGTCTTGTGCAGCGTGTGATCCAGGATTTGGGCGATAACCCCGACCAGCTTCCTGTTTTGCAGCATGCACTGATGCGAACCTGGGATAGCTGGAGAGAACATTCGGAGCAAGGCGAACCCATGGACCTTCGCCACTATGAAATGATTGGCGGCATGCAGCATGCTTTGTCCAACCATGCCGATGAAGCGTTTAAGGAATTGCACAGTGAGAAGAGCCGGAAACTGATCGGGCAGGTATTGAAATGCCTGACCGTAAAGCAGGGTGACAACCGCGGCGTACGCAGGCCGACTTCCGTTGAACGCCTGTTGGAAATCACCCAGGCATCCTTTGAAGAATTTACCGAAGCCTTGCAACCCTTCCGCAAGAAAGGCCGTTCTTTTATACTTCCCGATGAATCGGGTACCCTGGCAAAATCAACGATCCTTGATATTTCCCATGAAAGTTTAATGCGCGGATGGGAGCGATTGCATACCTGGGTAGATGAAGAGAAGGAGTCGGCCGGCATTTATGAAAGACTTTGCACCGGGATGCTTTTGCACAAGCAAGGCCATGCCGGATTGTGGCGCGACCCCGAGCTTCAACTTGCCCTGGACTGGAAAGCGAAGAACAATCCGAACCCGGCCTGGGCATCCCAATACAATTCACACTTCGATGGCGCGATGAATTTTCTCAGCCTGAGTGCCGCCGACAGCCTGAGTGAAAAGCGCCGCAAGCTGAACCGCAGGCGAATCGTCCGTACGGCCGTGGCCAGTTTCCTCATCGTTGTTTCCATCCTCAGCGCCTGGGCCCTGTTCCAGCAAAAGAAGGCGACAGAAAAAAGTGTGCTGGCCGAACAAAAGACAACAGAAGCGCTGAATCAGAAGCAACTGGCGGAGAAAGCAAAGGAAATGGCCTTAGCCGCTTCCCGCCAGGCGATGGATGCCAAGTCCTATGCGGAGTTGCAGGCTTCCATTGCCGGCGAGCAGAAAAAGATGGCCGATGAACAAAAGATCAGGGCCGTGGAAGAAGCGGAGCGTGCCACCACGCAGGAACGTGAGGCCAGCAGGCAGAAACAACTGGCCGAACAAAAGAGCCGCGAAGCCTTAAGTGAAAAACAAAAAGCGGATTCAGCAAATTCGGAAGCCACCCGGCTCAGGCTTCTTTCCATCGGGCAGAATCTCGCATTCAAATCCCTTCAGCAAAAGGACGATGCGCAACTGGCCGGTTTGCTGGCATGGCAGTCCTATAAGATGGTCAGTACGAATAACGGAAATGTAAACGATCCCCAATTGTATAATGCGTCGCTGGCTGCCGCACAGAAAGTGGATGCATCATTCAGTCCCATTGTGATCCGCAATGTATCTGCTGCAGGGCTGCGCGCTACGGGCAACAGTATTTCAGCGATTGCCGACAACGGAACCGTCCGTTCGTTCAGCGGTTCTGATTTTGGCGAATCGGGTTCTACCAAAATTATTGCCGGCGCCAACTCCGCCTACTTTGACGACCATGGACGAATGGCTGCTGTCGGACTTGATAATAATACGGCACTGGTATTTGATCCTTCCGGATCTTCCCAGCAAACACTGAACGGTCATGACGGACTGGTGCGGGCCGTTGCTTTCTCAAAGGACGGATCCCTGCTGGCAACGGGAGCACGCGACAGCACGTTAATTCTCTGGAAAGGAACCACGCTGATCAAAAAAAACAGGCTGGGTTCGCGTATCCGCGCCCTTGCATTTCATCCTACACAGAATACCGTGGTGGCAGGCACAGAAGACGGCAATGTATTTCTGTGCGGCACGGATGGGGACGAGAAGAAAATCGCCACCCATCCAGGAGCACGAGTACAGGCAATTCAATTCACACAGTCCGGCCGGATCTTCGTTGCCTGCTCCAACGGCCAGGTAGATATTCTTAGTTCAGCCGGCCAGCTGGTCAAGACCTGGAATGAGCCCGGCAGTGCGGACTTCCTCAGCATCGATGAAAAAAACGACCTGCTTGTTGTGGCCACATCCGGACGGCTGCTTCACCTGTATCGCCTCAGTGACCTTTCTGCAAAACCCATCGAGATCAACTGCGGAGGCAATGTCAATGCAGTAGCCACTACGGGCGGTGAGTTTGTCTACGTGGCCTGCGCCGACCGGACCATTCGCCGCTACCCTGTGCAGGCTGCATGGTTTGAAAGGATATTCAAAGCAAAAATTGCACGGAACCTGACGCCGGAGGAATGGAAGGCATTTGTCGGCAGTGATGTACCCTATGCGCAATAATTCGGTCGCACGTGAAAAGTCACAAATAAATGCTTAAAAGTTACAAATCAGAAGACATAAGAAAGGGGGAATTCCGATTATCTTAGTCGCACCTCTGCGATGTATTTTTTATGAATAGGATTTATTTATTTACTTCTTGCATTTTCCTGGCCGGAATATTTTTGATTCTGCCGGCATGCAAAAGAGAGGATTCCGTACCTGCGATCAACAAACCGGAATGGCTGCGGGTCCTGTCTGACACCATCTTCAGTTCTACGGATGATGAAATATACCAGGGAAGAAACGGCAAGATACTGTCAGACAGCAGCGATAACCTGTACCTCTATTATTATCAAAGCCTGTCCAACCAGTCTGTTGTGATGAAGTGCGATTCAAAGGGAAATCCTGTATGGAGGATGTCTTTTCCCAATTGCGAACCCATGGATATGATCTTTGCCGGCGAGGACCTGGTGCTGGCAGTGCGACTTTCTCCGCTTCGTCCGAAAGGCATTGTCTTGTATGTGATTCATCCCGATGGAAGTTCAGATACGAAAACACTGATGGTGGCGAGCGACAATTCCTTCGGGGTGAACAATGCATGCCTGGCAACATTGCTGGATAATTCGCTGTTGATATCCGGGTCCTATAGCAATTCCGATATTCCGAACGGCACCGTTTATCCACGCGGATATATTATGCGCCTCAATCCGGACTATACAGCATCATGGTCTTATTACCTGAAGGATATTCCGGGCTTTAATCCGCTCATGGTGCCCAACTGGGGACAAAACTCCATTATTCCATTAAAGACAAACCAGTTCCTTTTTGAGTATTCCATCTCAGGGTACCTTGCCCAGAATGACAGCACAGTGTATGGCTTCCTGACAGGACTCATGAATCCCAATGGCACCCTTGCCTCGCTCCAGGTAACGCCCACAGGGTTTTTAGTGCGGGGAACAGGAAATGGCGGAGGGATTTCAAACAGGTACTGCAACGGTTTACTTCGCCATAGCAGCGGCGCCATTTATCATTACAGCAGTCCGGATATTTTTCGCCCTCCAGGTCCATTAATTCCGAATGGCTTCCTGGTGCTTGACAATAACGGACTGTCAACAGACACCATGGAATTGGATCTTCCTTCCGGTTACAGGATCCTGTCAATCACTCCAGGTAACGGCAAATTCCTGCTGGCGGCGTATAAAACAGGATTGGCTTCGGGAACGAATGACTACAGCGCCAACCAAACGCTTTTTCTTTACGGGGAGAATTGGGTGACGACGACTTCCTTTACGTTGCAGGGATTCTATGCAGATTTCTTCCCGTCGTCCGCGGCGACTTCAGATGGTGGGTTTGTGTTGATGGGGAAGATACAGAGTTTTAATGGGCCGGCGAATAAACTCATTCTGGTTAAATGGAAATATCAGTGAGTAGTGAGTGATAAGTGATAAGTAGTAAGAAGAAGATACAGGAAGAATTCGGAATTAAGAATGTAGTATGCATTGGCCCCTTTTAAGTCGGGGGCGAGAAAAGTAGTGAGCCGGGAGTTCGGAGTCACGAGAAAGAAGTAAAAAGCCGTTAAAATCAAATCAGGACAAATCATGACCATCATGAAAATCTGTGGTCCCTTACGTAAGCACCGGGTGCGATTATTCTGCCTTGGCTATATGTTTAGTTTTGGGTTACTGATCGCTTCTTGCACCAAGGATTCAACGGAGGTCGGTAAGTCTTCGGTAAAGGTTATTTCTACGGTGAATGAACCGAAACAGGTGAGGTCGGTGGTTTCCACGGGAGGAAATTTGCTTGTCTATACGAATTCGGAAGAGCTTGTGGTGCCGGTAACACGCCAGGAAGTATTTATACTTAATGCTGACGGGGAAGTGCTGAAAACAGTTTTTCTGTCCGATACAATTTTCCAGTATATAAATGCCGTGGCTGCTCCCGATGGCGGATTCTTATTGTGTGCCAGCTCAAACACTTTTTCTACCAATACGATTTATCACATTGGTGAAAACGGAGACATCATTTGGTGGAAGCGAATTCCTGTGATTGGCGGATCCAGCATGTATGGAGCCTATCCCGCCATAGGACGTGATAACTCGATTCTGATAATGTACCAGTCTGCAGGCTCCGGTTTTTATATCTGGAAAGGCGATGTCTCCGGAAATGAAATTTTTACCCGGAAAATTCCCAGTCCGGATGCAGTTCATTCGGGCGGCGGGGTGGACAGGGGACATACATATTCCCGCCTGATCCAGGCCAACGATACCCTTGTTGTTATCCAGGGTATATTGATGGACGAGTACCACGGCGAGGTTATTGACAACTGTTTTCTCCGCGGTGTCGATCAGAACATTGCAACAAAATGGTATTCCTATGCCATGTGTTATGATTCCACGCATATTGACAAAGGCGCGGGATTGTTATATATGGATAATCAAGTCTTATTCTTCGGCACTAAATCAGAAAAAAATATCCAGGAAGGATTTGGCAGTTGTTTCCTTAGAAGATACTCTGCGTCCGGAATATTCCTTGGTGAAACCGGTTTTGGACGTGTCAGCGGAACGCCGACTTTAATCAGGCAGGCCATTACGGTGCCGGGCGGAGGCTACCTGCTTGCAGGCAGCAACAACCAGCTTCCTGCCAATGACCTTGTTTCCAGCAATCACCTGGCCCTGATGAAGATTACCAGTGACTTTACCCTGTCCTGGACGAAGGAGATACGCACAGAATTTCCCGCCAAAGGGTACGATATAGCCGCATTGCCGGATGGGACCTTTGCGCTGCTAGGTTTGCTGAAGAAAGATTATGCAAAGAATGTCATCCTTTACCTGCATCTCAACAGCAGTGGCGATATTATCGACAATTAGTATGGCCGACGCTGCGCTTTTCCCCCTTTGCCAAAGCTCCGGTGGGCAAGCGCGTACTCTGCGGTGAAATTTGTAATTTCCTGCTGTCGTTTGTAATCCTCGTATGCAGTTATTCTTCGTCCTTGCAATTTTCGCCATCGTTACCTGCTGGTTTTATTTCGATAAACGGAATAAAGCCTTGATGCATGTATTACAGGAAAAATTGAATGAAGCGCTCTTGAAAACGGAAATGCTTGCCTCCGAACTGGCATTGAAGGAAAAGATACAAACCGCCCCCGGAAACATCCGGGAGGATTTGAAAAAGCAAATCGACACACTTTATATTGTAAACGAGCTGGGCCGGAAACTGACTTCTTCACTGAACCTGGAACTTACTTTTCATCATCTCCACACCACGCTGAATTCCATGATGGACGCCGGTGTCACAGAGCTTTGCGTATATGATGAAAATGGAAATCGAAAAATGCTGACCAGCTTTGATGGCGGGAAGTCCTACGAAAACCCTTTTTCGGACTGGTGCTATCAAAACAACAGGGAAGTTATTCTCTCGCATGCCGCACGCGATTATGCACGGTATGTATTCAGTCCGCTGCAACTGGCGGGACAAGAAGTGAATTCCCTGATCTGTTTTCCTGTGCATGATAACGGAAGGATTGCAGGAACGCTTTGTATCATGAGCTATCGCGAAGAAAGTTTCGACGACTTCCATGGTGCCATGGTGAAGTTGCTGCTTGGCTATGTTGCCGTGGCGCTGGACAATGCCATGCGTCATGATGAATTGAACCGCACGCGTATCCGCGCCGAGCAGGGCGAGAAATTCAAGGAACAATTCCTGGCCAACATGAGCCATGAGATCCGGACTCCAATCAATGCCGTAACCGGCATGACACGCCTGCTCCTCGACAAACAGCCCCGAACGGACCAGATGAAGTACCTGGAAAGCATCCGCAATGCTTCCGACTCCCTGCTTGTTATTGTAAATGACATCCTGGACCTGGCTAAAATTGAAGCCGGGAAAATAGAACTGGAGCGAATTGATTTTTCCGTCCGCCAGGTCGCCGCACATGTGCAGGAGCTCATGAATTATAAAGCGGAGGAAAAAGGACTCATGCTGGAAACCGTCACGGATGAAAAGCTTCCGCCCGTTCTTGTCGGCGACCCCAACCGGCTCACGCAGGTGCTTATAAACCTGGCCGCCAATGCCGTGAAGTTTACGCCGAAAGGAAAAGTGACTTTACGGATTTATCCTGCAAATGATTCTGTTGCTACGGCCGGCGATCAGCCGACGATTCCCATCGTTTTCGAAGTGTCCGATACAGGCATCGGCATGACGCCGGAACAACAAAGCCGTCTGTTCAGCGACTATGCCCAGGCCGGGGCAGATACGGCAAGGAAATACGGAGGCACCGGTCTTGGCTTAAGCATTTCCCACCGGCTGGTGAAATTGCAGGGTGGCAACCTGGAAGTGAAAAGCCGGGAAGGGAAAGGATCGGCGTTTTACTTTACGCTTAATTTTGCAATCAGTCCGCATGCGGAGGTCAGGCAGACTGCCTTTGTAGCCGGACCGGAATTACTTGCCGCCCTTCGCGGTAAAAGTGTTTTGCTTGCCGACGACAATGAATACAACAGGATCGTTGTCGGGGAAACGCTGCACATGAAGGCGGAGATGCTGGTAGATGAAGCCGCCGATGGAGCAGCTGCCGTTGAAATGGCATCACGCAAAAGATACGATCTCATTCTCATGGATCTCGTCATGCCGGGACTGGATGGTTATGAGGCGTTCAAACAAATCCGCCAGCTTCCTTCTCCGAACAACCTCGCGCCTGTCGTCGCCCTGACAGCAAACGTCGTACAAAGTGAGATTGCACGTTGCCAGGAGGCGGGCATGAAAGGGTTTATTCCAAAGCCATTTCGCGAATCCGAATTATTCGCCGGTATTGCTGCGGGACTGGGATTGAAGGCGGTCTCCGTTAAAACGATTTCTCTGCCTCCGGCAGCTGCAAGAGGAAAATATGTTGACCTGGGGTATCTCGAAGAATTTACCGGTGGAGATACCGTGCGGATGCAGCGTCATGTAAATCTTTTCTTTTCAACTATTCCAACGTTAACCGGAAAAATATCAGCGTCCCTGGCAGCCGGTGATCGCGAGAGCCTGCGCATAGCGGCACATAGCATCAAGTCGCCTTTGCGGGCGGCGGGTGTGCAGAAGGCCGTGGAACTGGCTGAATACCTTGAATCACAGGCTAAGGGAAATGTGTCCATGGATGAGTTGCAACCTGTGGCTTCAGAGTTAGAGAAAGTTTGTAAGGCTGCCATGGAAGAGTTGAAGCAAGTTTAACTCTGCGTTTTAGCGCCTCTGCGGTTAATAATTTTCACCGCAGAGACGCAAAAGCGCAGAGGACGTACACGACTTACATTAAAAGATCATTGCCGTATCATGATTTTTTCAGCGACGGGATTCCCATCATGCAGAAACTGCACCAGGTACTGTCTTACAATAAAATGGTGCCTTCCGGTTCAGGCAGTCTTTCCTTTTTTGGCAGTGTTCAGGGAAATGGCCATGCTGGTGCCCAGGATCAGGAGGATCGCCAGCAATGCCATACCCGTAGGAATGTGGTATACATCCTGAAGTATCATCTTCAACCCGACAAAAATTAAAATAACGGCAAGTCCCCTGGTAAGATATTTAAACTTGTGCATCACACCCGCCAAAGCAAAATAGAGCGAACGCAATCCGAGTACGGCAAATACATTGGAGGTGTATACGATGAACCGGTCATGTGTAATAGCGAGAATAGCCGGGATGCTGTCGAGGGCAAAAAGGATGTCTGTTGTTTCCACGACGATTAAAACCAGGAGCAGGAGTGTTCCTTGTTTTTTGCCGTTGATTAGTACGAAGAAGTCGCCATTGTGCATTTTTTCCGTGACAGGCAATATCCGTTTGAAAAGCCTGATGACCGGGTTTTTTCCCGGCGTAATTTTTCTTCTTTCATGGACAAGCATCCGGTAACCTGCATACAATAGCATGGCGCCGAAAACATATATCATCACGTGAAATTTTTCCAGGAGGGCAATACCGACGAAAATAAATGCGGCCCGCATGAGCAAGGTTCCGAAAATTCCCCAGAACAATACTTTATGCTGGTACTTCGCCGGCAGTTCGAAATAGGAAAAGATGAGAACGAAGACAAATATGTTGTCCACGCTCAATGCTTTTTCTATGGCGTATCCGGCCAGGAATTCCATGGCTTTTTCCTTACCATGCCAGAAATAAATGCCGGTGTTAAAGCAAAGAGCCAGCGTTACCCAGGCCAGCGTCCAGTACATGGCACTCTTTATGCTGATGACATGGTCTTTCTTGTGAAAGACGCCCAAGTCCAAAGCGAGCAGAATCAGGATGAGCATATTGAAGAATACCCAAAATATGAATGGTGTTTCCACGAAAAAGGAAGCGGGCTATTGAGCCTGCTTCTCTTATAACATCAAGAACCACACCGTAAAAGGAATTTATTTTTTATATTGCATTAGCCATGTAATGCACACCATGGATAAACAAGCGCGCCCTGAAAACGGGGATTTTTCCCTGGTACTGGGAGGTCCCTTTTATTAACTGTTGCGCCGCTCCAGGCTTGCGGGAGATCACCTGGAACTTGCCAAACGACGCACTCTCCTCATCACAGCTTTTTTATGGCTCCCGCTCCTTTTTCTTTCTGCGCTGAGCGGAACGGCCATTGGCGATGGCCTTGGCATTCCTTTTTTATATGATATCGAAGTCCAGGTTAGATTTCTCGTTGTCGTTCCACTCATGGTTGCTTCGGAAATCCTGGTACATGAACGGTTGAGCATCGTTAAGACACAGTTTCTCGCGCGTAACCTTATCCCCGAAAACCTGGTTCCGCAATTTGAAAAAACAGTTGCATCTGCGTTTAAGCTTCGTAATTCTATCGTAGCCGAAGTGTTGATCGTTGTTTTTGTGTATGCAGTGGGAGTAGGTGTGATTTGGAAAAATGTAGGTACGGTGAGCACTTCAACCTGGTATTCGCTGGTCTCGGATGGGCAAAACCAATTGAAATGGGCGGGCTTCTGGTATGAATATGTCAGTGTGCCGATATCGCAATTCCTCCTGATCCGCTGGTATTACCGGATATTCATCTGGATCCGTTTTCTATTCCAGGTCTCACGCATCCAGCTTAACCTTTTGCCGACACATCCGGATAATGTCGGGGGATTGGGTTTCATGTCACCCACAATCCATGCATTTCTTCCCCTTGCCATGGTTCACGGGGCTTTCGTTGCAGGATGGATTGCCACGCGCATATTTTATATGAATGCCGCCCTGCTTGATTTTAAGGTAGAGATCATCGTCATGGTTGTCTTCGTCCTGCTAATCATGCTTGTTCCTTTCTTGGTTTTTGCCGGGCAGCTTGCCAGGGCAAAAAGAAAGGGTGTAGTAGATTATGGCCAACTGGCGTCCCGGTATGTAAACGAGTATAACAACAAGTGGAGGCAGGGAAATGCCCCGAAGGATGAAAAATTTATCGGTAGTGGCGACATCCAATCCCTGGCCGACCTGGCGAATAGCTATGAAGTGGTGCGTAAAATGCAAATCGCGCCCATTACAAGAGACATGCTGATCAGCCTCGCTGTGGCCGTCCTCTTACCCATACTGCCCCTTGTCCTGACCATGATGCCGCTGAAGGATTTGCTGAAACTTTTGAGCGGAATTATCCTGTAAGCGCGGCCCGGGGATTATTCTTTTTCAAAACTTATTTTGCAGTTGAGGCGATAATGGGTAATCTTCCCATTGGCCACATCTGCATTCATGTGTTTGATGTAAATAGACCGGATATTCCGAACGGATTTCGAAGCTTCCCGGATAGCGTTGTTGGCTGCATCTTCCCAGCCTTTCTCGGATTCTGCAAGTAATTCAATAACTTTTATGAGTGCCATTTTATAGGGGGTTGAAAAATGTTAGCGGCGGTTAAAAATCCAGCCGTAAATATTCTACCCGGAAATTCCGTGTTGCCGATCAGGTCGGCTCCGGACTCCGGGTAGAATACTATCGATTGCAATGGCAGGAACTATTTCAGGATCTACACATGTGAACCGGGAAGGGGATAAAATCTTATTTCCGGATTCTATGCTGTCGATTTCTCAGCGCTGTTGCTTTTGGTCTTATTGGCCATCGCCGATGGAATGAGTTTCATCACAGCCTGGCAGGATGAGCAATTGTGCCATTCACTTTACGGAGCGGGGCTTTTGCTACAACCGGTATACCGTAAAAAGTGTGCCAGAATTTTCGATAGGTAAATTGACGATTAAAAACGGAATGGGTTCATTCCTCATCGCCAGATTACTCATCCGGATTGGGAATAGTGGAATTATATCAACAATTCAAAGACGAAAGGCAGAAGAATTTAAAGTTCCTCCGCGCCGCCCTGCCGGAACAAATCTCACCTGTTTTTTACCGAGGGCGTCTGCGACTCTTACGTGAGTGCATGGAAAAAAATGCCTACACTATCTTATGTGAAATTGCTTTGGCTACAGCTTCTGTTGCTGAATGCACATGCAGCTTTTCGTAAATGTTTTTGCAATGCCAGTTGACCGTATGAAAAGTAATGCCACAGGCGCTGGCTACCATTTTATAGCTCATGCCTTTAACCAGCAGCCGTAAAATATCAAGTTCCCGGTCGGTTAAATTGAATGCTTTTGCTTCTGCGACACCCGACTGCTTTTTGAAAAGCTCCAAAACCTGTCGCGCGACGGTATCCGTCATGGGTGCGCCGCCTTCCAGGACATTCCGAATACCTTCGATCAACTTATCCGGACTCGTGCGTTTTAAAAAATAACCGTGGGCACCCGAGCGGATCGCTTCGAATACTTTCGCTTCGTCTTCGAGCACGGTTTGCATGACTACCATCACGTCGGGGAAATGACTCCGGATCAGGCGCAACCCTTCAATGCCGTCAACCTGGGGCATGTCAATATCCATCAATACCACATCCGGCTTCAGCTCACCAACCTGTTCTATTACCTTCGAGCAATTTTCGAATGTGCCGACGCATTGCATATCTTTATTTTCATTGATGAAAATCTGCAGCCCTTCCAGTTGCATAGGGTTATCGTCGTATACGAGCACTTTGATCATAGAAGTAAAAGTAGTTTATTAGGCCAATCCGATCGACAACTAATTTAAGGGGGCTTGCTAAATCAGGTAAAAATCACTGTTCGACTTCATACAACACAATGGTTACTTTGAAAACTCCAATTCTATGCTTGTGCCCCGCCCGGGAATGGAGTCAATTCGCAATTTTCCTCCCAGGACTTCCGCACGGAGCCTCATGTTTTTAAGGCCATTTCCTGAATCGGTGTTTGCCGTATCAAACCCCCGTCCGTCGTCGGCCACCCGCAAATAAACGGCATGATTCCTTCCAAGTAAGTCTATCGTTAGATTCTTGCCACCCGAATACTTCACCGCATTGTTCAAGGCTTCCTTGAAAAGAAGATAGAATTGTTTACGGTTTTCCATATTCATCGTCGACTCATTAAGTTTTTCATCGTAGTTGAAGTGCAGTTCCATTCCTGCAGATTCAAGTATTTCTCCGGATACTTTTCGCATACGGACAGCAATTTTTTCAAAGGTGTCGTTTCCCGAATTGATCATCCAGATGATATCGTTTATTGCGTCTTCAGAAGCCTGGGTAAATGACGATATCTTATTCAGTAAGCCGGGTACCTGTACCGGTGCGGATTGTAATTTGACGGCAGCAATCCGGCTAAACAAAGCAATGCCGCTCAGGTTGGAGCCGATTTCGTCGTGCAGATCCCGGGCAATCGTACTGCGCAGGCGTTCAATTTTTAATCTTTGCAACAAGCGATATCGCACAATAAAGTAAATAACAGAAAACAAGGCTAAAACCAACAGGGCTCTGAACCATGCTGTTTCCCAGAATGGTTTTGCAATATGAAGCGTGATGGCAAACCCTTTTTCATTCCATAAGCCGCTATAATCGCATCCTTTCACATGCATCGTATAGTGACCGGGGGGAAGGTTAATGAAGTTGACGTAACGCCTGTTCCGCAGGTAAACCCAGTCCGGCTGGAATCCTTCGAGCCAATAGGCATACTGGTTTTCCCGGCTTCGGTAATAACTGAGCGCTGCAAATTCAAATGAAAGATCGTTTTCGTTGTAAGCCAGTTTAATTTTCCCGGCGATCGGGTGTGTTACATCATTCACTTTAAACTCCGACAGCAATACTTTCGGTGTATCTGTATTTTCACCGATGGAGTCAGGATGGAAGAGATTGAACCCGTCGATGCCTCCCATTGCCAGCTCACCGGTCGACATCCGAATCGCCGCATTCGTAGTAAACTCATTGTTCTGGATGCCATCTCTCAGCGAGAAATTCCTGTAATATCCTTTGACCGGGTCAAACCGGCAAATTCCACGATTGGTAGTGAGCCAAAGGTACCCGCGATCGTCAGTAAGTATGGTAAACACGAAATTATCCGAAAGTCTTCCCTTTTCCGTGGAAAATGTTTCCACATAGCCCAATCCCGTATCGCTTCGGTTCAGGCCTCCTCCGGCTGTTCCGATCCATAGATTTCTGTTTGCATCCTCGAAAATGGAACGCACATTTCTGGAACGGAGACTTTTCTCATCCGGAATGGTATTAAAAAATCCTTTGAACGAATTCCCGGCGTATTGATATGAATAGAGTCCGTCTTGTGTGCCAATAAACAGACGGTGATCCGGAGTCTCGTAAAATGTAAATACAGAATTAAAAATCAGGGTGTCTTTGCTGTTAATACGTCCGGCAAACCGCTCCGAACCATTCGCCGGGTTATTTCGGCCTGACAACGGGGAGAGCGGTGTTCGAAACAAGACATTGTCTTCTGTACCAGTCCACAGATTGTTTTTCGAGTCAATAAATAAACAACGGATGGTGGTGGAAGAGGGTTGGTCGGCAGGACCTGGAAAAAAACGCAGGACTTCTCCTTTTTCAAAATTTACACGTACGATTTGCGGTAGCCTAAGACAAGCGAAATAAAAATTTCCGGATTTATCTTTTACTATGGAAGTGACGGCGCTGTCTTTCAGCAAGGGCTTACCGCTGGATGGATCGTTTGCCAGGCTGAATTTTTTGCTTGTTTTGTCAAACACAAACAGGCCTTTCATAGTTCCTACCAGGAGCATGCGGGTGTTTAATTCAGCCAGTGCCCGCACTTGATTCACAGCAGGATCGCCGGTCGTTCGGGGAGCCGGTTGGAATTTTTCCATCAGGGTACGGTTCGATTCTGCTTTAATTACTCCCAGCCCCGGTGAGGTCATCCAAAGAATGTGCTGCGATTCGAAAAGATATTCAATGTTGTCGGATACCAGGCTGTTTCGGTTGTTTATATCATGAAAGATATGCTCGCGTTTTCCCGTCCGCGGATAAATGCGAAAAACGCCCCGGTTGGTCGTGCTGATCCAGACCGAACTGTCGGCGGAAGAAATCACATCAAATATTAACACAGGGCTCCCGGAGGCCGGATCCACTTTAAAGGGCTTAATCATTCCCGTATTTGCATCGACAACAATCAGGGAATCCTGGCTAAGCGCCACCAGGATATGGTTTTGCTTATGAATAAAAATCTTGCGCACGGGATTTTTAGCAGACCATCGTAAACGCAAGTCGGCATAACGAATAAACCCGGAGCGAGCAGGGTCAAAGCGGTAGAGTCCGCTCAGTGAAAAAAAACAGGGAGTTCCCTGCTTATCTGTAAAAAACAAGAGGGGTGCCGCCCTGGAAGTTTCATTGCTGTCGTAGGAAATAATCCGGGCCCGGATATAGTTTTTGCTCCCGGCAGTCAGGGCATAAATTAAAGTATCGCTGGCCATCCAGAAACGACCGCCTGTTTCTCCGGAAACCGATCGGTTGCCGGCCTGAAAACCGGAAGGTAACCTGGTTTCCCGAATGACTTCGTTTCTTGAATCTATGAAAATGACTTTTTCTTTTTCAAATACCCAAGCTCCACGTGCGGCAGAGCAAAAATTCAATACTTCATCGTCATCGTAATAGCGGACGAGCTTGCGAAATATTCCGGAGTCTGAAATGAATTTGCTAATGGAGTTGTCGGTGCGAAAAAGTTTGTTGTCATTCCCGTCAACGAGCATGGAGCGCGTAGTGTAGGATGAAATACTGCCGGGATTCTTCGGATCCGGACTGAATATTTTAAAGTTGTGCCCGTCAAATCGCGACAGGCCGTTACGCGAAAAGAACCACAGAAAACCCGTATTGCCTGCAGCTATGCCACGCAGTGATCCGGATGCCAATCCCTCTTCCTGCGTATACACACGGAATCGATAATCATTGTTATTATTCTGCGCTTCTGCACCCGGTACGATCAGGATAACAACAAGCTGTAATACAAACAAGAGAGATAGAAATCTTTTCATTCTAGAAACATGTTGTATCAAACCGCCGCTTTATTACAATATATACATTTTTTCATTCTCCGGAAACCTGTTGAAATAAACGACTATGCCTGCAAGGATAAGCGAAAAGAATACATGTTCACAAGACTTTTAAGTAGGCCATCCCCCCTAAAAAAAATTGAAAAGTTTTTTAGTGGTCAGCAGGGATTTTTGATTGGCCAATGCACGGAAATCTGTTGTAAACATTTTACGCCGGTCTACCCCCCTAAAATTAGGAGTTTTCAAGCCTTCAGTTTGTCATGATCTTTACCGGGCTTAACATACTTAACAAGGGTTGGTGCGACTGGATAAAAGGGGAATTAACATTCCGGTCTCCATACTGCCGGCAAATCATTAACAGCTAAAAAAAACAACATGAAACATTTCTTCTACTTAAGAAAACTTTTATTCATTTTATTTCCAGCGGCGGCCTGTCTTACGCTTCCGGCGAATGGCCAGGTTACGGTAACCGGTGGTACCGCCGCGGCAGGCAGCTATACTACGCTTGCGACAGCGGTCACTGCCGTTAATGGTTTTGCCGCCAGTGGCAACATCGTGATTGATGTGTTGGCCGGGCATACGGAAACTTCTCCCGCAGGCGGAATCAGCCTCGGCAGTACGCTGCTCAATAATGCACTGGCTGCGGGACCGTATTCGCTCACGATTCAAAAAAATGGAACGGGAGCCAATCCTGTCATCAATGCTTATGCAGGCGGAACGGGAACGCCGACGACGGCTGTGCAAGACGGCATCTTTCAGCTTGTGGGCACCGACAATGTCACGGTAGATGGAATTGACCTTTCAGATGGCAACACAGCCGGAACAGCGTTCATGGAATACGGGTATGGACTCTTCAAACTTAGCGCGGGAGACGGATGCCAGAACAACACCATTAAAAATTGTACGATAACCCTGAGCTACGGCAACAATGCCTCAGGTGGCACCCTGGCTGTTGATGGTTCGCGCGGAATAAACATGGTGAATGCCCTGCCGTCAGCGCAGACCACGGTCGTGACACCGTCGAGCATCCTGGGGACCAACTCCGGAAACAAATTTTATGGAAATACCATACAAAATTGCAATGTGGGCATGGCCCTGATCGGTTATGCAGCACCGTCTCCTTTTATTCTTGCCGACAAGAATAACGATATTGGAGGCACTGCCGCAATGACCGGCAACCTGATACAGAATTTCGGCGGCGCGCCTGCGGCAGCAAACCCGGCGGCCGGTATCCGTACGCTTGCCCAATACGATCTCAATGTGTCGTACAATACCCTCGTCAGCAACAACGGTTCGGGTACAAACCATCCTACTACCCTGCGCGGAATTTACCTGAATACGGCCACCAGTGCCAGCTCAACGGTTACGTTCAATACGATTACCGTTACCGGCGGCGGCACCACGGCACAGCTTGCCGCCATTGAGAATGCATCCGGCGCAACGGCGTTCAGCAATACAGTCAACATCAGCAACAATACGATTGCAAACTGCTCTTACCCGACGGCTACATCGGGTACGTTTTTCGCCATTTACAACAATGGAGCCACGGTACAAAACCTTACGATTAATAACAACCTGTTAACCGGGAATTCTACCCATGCCACTTCCGGAACCTTTTACAATATTTATAACTCGGCTGCGGTTCCAGGCAACATCAGCTACCAAAACAATGTCATCGACATTGCTACCTTCCATGCTGCCGTTTCTTCGTCTATAACCTTGTACAACCTATATACTTCTGCAGCCGGTACCGCCGTAATCAGCATCAGCAACAATACCCTTCGAAACCTGGTTCACAACGGATCGACCGGTTATACAGGAACCTGTTACAATATTTACGTGACCGGAACGGCCGCCGCTTCCCTGAGCATCCAGAACAATAATTACGACAATATCACCCTGAAAGGAACGGGATCTTTCTATTTCATCTATGTTCCCGGCAATGCCTCCCTGAATTCCGAAATTTCCGGTAACCATATAACGGGAGGGTGGACACGTACACCTGCTACAACGACATCCGGGACCGTTTACCTGACCTATTGCTATAGTTCCAATTCGTCGCCCACGTCAGGCACCTCCATCAATTACCACGACAACGACTGGCAGAATGTGAACAATGCGCTAAGCAGCAGTACGATGTATGGCATATTTTGCGGAGGCGGTGAAACCTGTAACATTTATAATAACACGCTGAATAACATCAGCGGCGGCGCGGGAACCTTATACCTCATGTACGGCCCCTATTACTATCAGAAATTCGCCAATTGCTATAACAACACGTTTTCAAATATCAATTATGGCGGCAACATCTATTGCATGTATTTCTACCAGTATTACACGCAAGCATCCAATACATACAATAACACATGGTCCAATATTACCACATCGGGAGCCAATCTCTACGGTTTGTATATTTATTATACCGGGGGTGGCAATGCCATCCGCGGTCCCTATAACTTTTATAACAACCGCCTGACCGATCTCACCAATACGAATACTACGGGGATTGTCCGGGGGATCAACGAATACTACCGTTATTACGGCGGGACGGTGAATGTTTACAATAACCTGATCGGAAACCTTTTTGCGCCCAATTCCTCGAATGATCAGGCCGTTGTTGGCATCCGGCTGCAGCCATACAGCCCCGGTGACGGCTCGACGATGATTTCAAATTATTCTTACAACACCGTATACCTTACCGGCTCAAGTGCCTCCTCCGGTTTCGGCACATCGGCATTTAATGCCGACAATTATACCTCGGGAAGCACTACGTTCCGGACCGATTATACACTGAAAAATAATATTTTCATCAACAAGACTGTTCCGACAGGCAGCGGGTTGGCGGTAGGTCATCGTTTGTTGAACGCTGCATACAACGCTAATTTCAACGGCGCTTCGAACAACAACCTTTGGTATGTTGCCGCCGGCCCGGGAAGTCTCTACTATTACGATGGTACGAGCTCGGATGCCACTTTTGCCGCCTACCAGTCGCGCGTGACTACCCGTGAAAACGCGTCGCAATCCGAAGACGTCGATTTCGTTTCCGTTTCGGGAACATCTGCTTCTTTCCTGAAGCCTGTAGGATACCACAGCTTTGTGGAAAGTTACGCCGTCAATATTCCCGGTATTGAAGACGATTATGCCGGTACCATACGGCAAGGTAACGCAGGTTACCTTGGATCCGGCACGGCACCTGACATCGGTGCCTGGGAAATAAACGGAACCCAACCTCCGATCTGCAGCGGTACACCGTCGCCCGGAACGATAACGGGTTCTTCCTCGGTTTGTGCCAACAGCAACACCACGCTTTCTCTCGATGGCGGGAACTCTGCGGATCTTTTCATTTCCTATCAATGGAAATATTCCACTACGGCCGGCGGACCTTATACCAATCTCGGAACCTTTGCGACGCAGCCTACCGGCCCGCTCACCGTGCCCACGTATTATATATGCACGCTCACGTGTAATCAGCCGGGCGGCGGATCGTCCACGACTCCTGAAAAGTCTGTGGGTATCATTGCCCAGCCCATTGTCAGCACAAGCATCAGCACCGCCTTATTTTGTGGAAATGTGCCGGCCAATTATACGGTCACAGCTTCCGGGGCAGATACGTATCTGTGGTCGCCATCCACGGGGTTAACCGGGGGTGTCACAAACCCGACCGTCACGCTGGCTCCAGCAGCTTCCACGATCTATACCGTAACCGGCACAGAGACTTCAACAGGATGCACCAATACAGCGACGGTTTTTGCAAACCGTGCAACAGCCGTTACGCTCCAGGCAACAGCTACACCCAATAATGTTTGTCCCGGTGGCAGCGCTTCCCTGGGCGCCATCGCAGCCTTTGCCGGCAACTATTGTACTACCAGTATTTCCAGCAGTACGGCCGATGAGGAGATCCTGAATGTCACAGTCGGATCGTTGGACCAGAGCTCGCTCTGTGGTACCGTAGCGCCCGGTCCGGGCTCCATTGCCTACCGTTATTCCAATTATATGAGTGGAGCCGGCGCGCCTGCCAGCCCTAACCTGGCCGCCGGAAGCACGGTTTCATACAGTCTTACTTTCACGTATTGCGGAACCGGCACATTCAGCAACCAGGCAGCCATCTATATTGACTTCGACCAGAACGGATCGTTTGCCGATGCGGGTGAGGAAGTCTATTATAAAGCATACGCATCCTTTAGCTATCCCACCCAGGTGTTTACCGGTTCCTTTACTGTACCCTCGGGTGCATTCAACGGACCCACGCGTATGCGTGTGGTGCTGGCCGAAACATCCACACGGCTTACGGGATGCCTGGCATACAGCTGGGGAGAAACGGAAGATTACCTGGTAAACATAACCGGAGGAGTTGACAATTCCCTCGTGGTGAACTGGAGTCCCAGTACCTACCTGAATTCCGGTACAGGCAATTCGGTAACTGCCAGCGGCATCAGTAACAGCATTGTCTATACGGCTACTACGACCTCGGCCTCGGGCTGCACAGCAACAGATACGGCGGCGGTTATATCAGGCAACATGGCGGTTTCCGTTACCTCCACCGATGTTACGCTGTGCCAGCTGGAATCTGCCGTGCTGACGGCCAGTGTGATCTCAGGAGCCGGCCCGTATTCTTACAGCTGGTTTCCGGGCGGTGAAACAACTTCTTCCATTACAGTAAGTCCGATGAACACCACTACTTATTCCTGTACTGTAACGAGCCAGCTTTGCGGGGATAATGATGTCCAGTCGTTCACCATTAACGTGGAGCCTGTTCCCGTGCTTACCTTGAATTCGGAGTATTCGGTGTATTGTTACGGCTCCGCAACGCCGGTTTCGCTGACAGCTTCAGGCGACGGTACTTCGTATGCCTGGAGTCCGGCTACCGGTCTCAGCGCAACGAACACCGCTGCAGTAGCGGTTTCCGGATTAAATAACACGCAGACCTACCAGGTGGTGTCGACCTTGGGCAACTGCAGCACGACGAAGAGCACGACGGTGCGCGTCCCCGGCCCGATCTATACGGACGCCACCGCAACACCCGCATCGATTTGCCTGTACAGCATCGCCCAGCTCAATGCAACCTCCCGAACGTCTGCAACCTATAGTGCATTCGCCGAGACGCCGGCTCCGGTCCTGTCGCCGGGCAGCGGAGTGGTTACGCTGGATAATTCCACGGCAGTAACCACCGGAGATTTCGATGAAGGTTACTGGCAGGTTTCCCTGCCCTTCCGTTTCGGGTTATTCGACGAAGGATACAACACCGTTTATATTAACACCGACGGCTACGTCAATTTCAACGGAGCACCCATTACCTATACCCGGACCGCCATCCCATCGGCATCCTCGCCTAATGCTTCCGTATTTCTTGCCTGGAAAGACTGGAATATGACTGCTTCCGGCTCGATAGAATATTTTACTTCCGGCATTGCGCCGCACCGGGTTTTTGTGATCAAATACATCGATGTCCCGCCTTACAGCGGTACAGGCGTCCTCAACGGACAAATTGAATTATATGAAGACGGCAACGTGGCCCTGTTCCTGGCTACCACCGATGGTTCGTCTACGAAGACCCTTGGTCTCGAATCCGCCGACGGCCTTACTGTGCAAACTTTCTCTACTAGAAACGGTGTGCCATGGACCGTCAGCGCACCTGAAATGTGGAGGTTCACTACCACTGGCGGAAGTCTTACCTATGCATGGACGCCATCTTCCCTGTTGGTTTCTCCTTCATCCGCTGTTTCTGAAACCGTCCCTCTCACCGTTCTGCCGGCCACTTTCAATGTAACCATATCCGATACATCGGGTTGTATGAATACAGATTCCGTCACGATCATTGAAGGTCTGAGCATGGTAGCAAATATTCTTACGCCCAATACTACGATTTGCGATGGCACAACCATTACTCTTACCGCACAGGTATTGGGTGGCGGACAGCCTTATAGCTTTACCTGGGACGACGGGTCTGCCATCTTCAACGGGCCGGGACCTTTTCAAAGTGTCCAGGTCACACCCCCGGTTGGAAACACAACCTACAATGTAACTGTGACTGACCAGTGTACCGGCATCCCGGCTACGGGCAGCCTCACCATTCATGTAAATGCGCTACCCGCCGTTTCCATCACCCCTTCCGGCGGAGGTTCAGCCTGCGGCAGCGATTCCCTTACGCTCGTGGCTTCGGGCACATCGAGTTCCTATTCCTGGTCTCCTGCTTCCGGTCTCAACACTACTACCGGGAACACGGTGAAGGCACAGCCTGCAGCCATGGGAAGCACCATCATATATACGGTAACCGGTACGAATGCGAATGGCTGTCAGAACATCGCTTCGGCTCCCGTGAAACATGCGCTTCCGGTAACAGTTACTGCTTCGGCATTGCCTACCGATGTCTGCAGCGGCGGGAACAGCCAGCTCAATGCGCTGGCTACCGTACCGAATGAAATTGTCCTGGGAGCGTATTACACGAGCAGCTATTATTACGGTCCCGGCTATTTTGCTTCCTCCACGTCCAACTACTGGTCCAAGAGTGCCGCCATCTATACCGCCGCAGAGATTGCCGCCGCCGGTGGCGGAGCCGGTAATATCACCCGGATCGCTTACAATAAGGTCAACAATTCCACTTATTCAGGGGCAGCTACGTTCCAAATCTGGATGAAGCATGTGAATTACAGTACGTATTCTTCGAGTACTAATTCGTTTGCAACGCTGACCAGCGGCGCCACGCTGGTTTATTCCAGCAGCGCGCAATCGCTGGACGGAACCATTGGTTGGATTGACTTTGATCTGCAGACGCCATTTACCTGGAACGGTTCTGATAATATCCAGGTGATTACGGCATATTATAAGCCCAGCGGGACAATTGCCACACCGGCATCCGTCTTGTGGCAATACGCCTATACGGGTACTTCAAACTACTGGAATGCTTATGCTTATTCCACAGTACAGTCCTCCACTGCGAACCTTAGCCGGATCTATTACCGTCCTGTAATCCAGCTGACATTCCCGGTTGGGTTTTCATATAGCTGGAGCCCGTCTTCCTTTTTAAACAGCACGACGGTATCCAATCCTGTGGTACAGAATATTACCTCCTCAACCAATTACTCGGTGACCGTTACCTCGGATGACGGCTGCTCAGCGGTGGCATCAGCGGCTGTGGAAGTGAAGCCTCTTTCGGCAACAGCCAGTGCCTCATCCGGCACCGTTTGCCAGGACAGCTCCGTGACGCTGACGGCGACCGGGGATGGCGGCGGCCCGCCTTATGTCTACACGTGGAAAGAAGGAAGCACGGTCATCGGATCCGGAGCCACCATCACAGTGACGCCGGATGTCATTGGATCGCATGCTTACACGGTTTATATTGATGACATTTGCGGATCACCTACTGCCCAGTCGACGGTAACGGTGAATGAAGTGGCCAAACCCAATGTTACCGTAACCAAATCAGGCGATATCTGCGGAAGCGGGTCTGTTACACTGACTGCCAGCGGTACCAATATTTATGTCTGGTCGCCTGCACAGTCGCTTTCTTCAGCCACTTCTGCAATTACAACGGCCAGCCCGACGGTGACTACCGCATACGTAGTGTATGGAACGTCGCTGACAACAGGATGCACCAGCATTTCCGACCCGGTAACCGTGTATGTCCATTTGCTGCCTGACGTTACGGCAACGGCGACACCCAACCCGATTCTTCTCAATGCGAATACACAACTCCAGGCAAACGTCACTCAAAATTCAAATTACGGGTATACCGTTCAATCAATACCTTATAGCGGCCGGGATCTTACTGCCGTAGCAGGAATCAGCGGTGGCGCGGGCGACGAGCCGAACACCAATATGCCGCTGGGCTTTGACTTTAATTTTTTCGGGAACACCTATACAGGGGTGACCTTCCACGGGAATGGCCAAATTCTCATGGGACTGAATAATGCGTCAGCAAACTCGATTTATTCACCTCCTTCGTCGGGAATTCCAACTGCTGCCGCTCCAAATAACTGGCTGGGTTACTGGGTGGATCAGTATACTGATGCAACCAACCAGGTTCAATGGGGAGTAGTGGGAGCAGCACCTAATCGAAAGCTGATCGTCAGGGCCATCTCGATCAATTATTATTTCTCTACACCGGCCAATACATACCAATACGAATTGTGGGAAGGTTCCAACTACATCGATGTGTACATGACGAACAATTCAACCACGTCAACATTGTACCGGCAGATCGGTATTGAAAATGAGACCGGAACCCTGGGCACTTTTGCTCCGGGCCGCAATTACGGCCAATGGACTGCTGCAAATGAAGCCTGGCGCTTTGCCCCGGTAACTTTCGGTGCCCCCAGCTTTACCTACAACTGGTCTCCATCGATCTACCTAGACGATACGACCATTGCCTCTCCGTATGCAACCAGCGTGGGAGCCGTTACCACTTATACAGTGAATGTGACCAATACAACCACCGGTTGCGCTGCAGTGCCAGCAACAATACAGGTACTGGCCGGGGTCGACCTTACGGTTGATGCCACCAGCCCGGATACCGTTGTATGCCTGGGCGGTTCTTCCACGCTGAATAGCGTAGTGACCGGCGGTGGCGTACCTTACCAGTACAGCTGGTCAGATGGATCGACCGTTATATCCACTGAATCCAGCGTAACGGTTACCCCTTCTGTCACGACTACCTATTTCCTGACCGTCACGGATGTTGGCAATGCCGCTTTAACTGCACCCATCACAGTCGTAGTTAACCCGCTGCCAGAGATAACAGTTACGCCTCCCGGCGGTTCTATCTGCAATAGCACAACGGGAATTTCACTTACGGCTTCCGGCAATTCGAATTCGTACGGATGGACTCCGTCAGCAGGATTGTCTTCTATAACGGCGCCCACTGTAACGGCCAATCCCGCCGTGACCACTACGTATGTGGTAACCGGTACGATTTTCGCCACCGGTTGCAAGAATACGGCGTCTGTCACCATTTACAAGGTTAACCTTGCCGTCAATGCTTTCGGGTCTCCCTATAGCGTTTGCTTCAACCAAAACGGACAGCTGAACAGCACCGCAGTGAATACCCTCAGCAGCTATTCGGTAGAATCGATACCCTTCAGTGACATGGATCTGTCCACGCTGACCCAAACGAATGGCCCGACAGGCGATGAAGGCAATACGACAGTCAACCTGGGATTTACCTTCAATTATTTCGGCAACAATTATACGGCCGTAACGATTCATTCGAATGGCCAGATCCTGATGGGTGCCAATAACACATCGGCCAATAACATTTATACTCCTCCTACAGCCTTCCCAAGTACAGCCGCTCCGAATAACTGGTGCGGTTTCTGGGCGGACCTGAACCCTTCTACGGCTCAGATCACCTACGATGTACTCGGCACAGCGCCCTACAGAAAGCTCGTTGTTCGATTTACCAATGTGAATTACTGGTCGGCTACGCCTGCCGTCACCTACCAGATCGAACTGAATGAAACGACCAATTACATCGATATGTTCGTGACGTCGACCACTTCGGGTGGGACCAACAGGGTGCTGGGTATTGAGAATTCTACAGGAACCGTCGGTACCATCGCTCCCGGACGAACCTACGGCCTTTGGAACGCAGCCAACGAAGCGTGGCGCTTTGCTCCCGCAGCAGGATTCACCTACTCATGGAGCCCGACGATCTTCCTCAACGACCCCACTTTGCCCAATCCTACCATTACGGCTTTGACCGATACGACAATCTATACGCTCAGCGTGACGGATCCCACTTCGGGATGCCAACTCAGCGACACCGCCAGGATCAATGCGGTTCCGTTGCCACAGGTTTCCGTTTCGGGAACACAAGGTGTGTGTGTTGGTTCAAGCGCTAACCTGACATTTACTTTCACCGGGCTGGCGCCATTCACCTATACGTATACCGATGGAATCAATACGTATGGTCCGTTGACCTCTGCAGGATATACGGCCACCGTGCCGGTGACTCCTGCCGGGATTGCTGGCGAGACCTTTACCTACGTGCCTGCCAGCGTGTCGGATGCACGGTGCAGCGGAACTCCGCTTGAGCTGGGAGGTTCGGCGACGTTAACCATGCTGGCACTTTCATCAGGTGACGGCTTGTCCGTAACATCGAACAAAGCGTTTAATAATATTTGCTCGGGCGATCCGATAACCATCACCCTGAATGGAATCTCCAGCACCAGCCTTGGATACCAGGCAACCTGGAAATGGTATAGCGGATCCTGTGGCGGAACACTGGTACCCGGTTCGACAGGAAAGACTGCTATCACAGTCAGCCCGACAACCAACACAACCTACTTTGTTCGGGCAGAGGGATATTGCAACAACACAGCCTGTTTATCGATACCGGTAGTGGTAAGTACGAACCCGCCTTCCGGGAATCCGGCGCTGGTGTATTCACCCGCTATCGCTTTTGCAGGTGCTACGGACTCACTCATTGTGAATCCCATTCCCGGGGCGATCTGGTATCGCTGGTCCAATGGAGGCAATACAAACATTTTGTTCGACGGCCACCAGGGTCCCTGGCAGACCACTTCCAATAAAGTCAATCTTACCTTCATCAGTCCGTCCACGCAGGGCAACGGTATTGGCAACTATCACATCTCTATGTTTGCCGGCAATGCCTGTGGCAGAACCAATACCAACAACCTCCAGATTCGTTCGACGGTAAGTGCACCGGCTGCCATCACAGGACCTGATGTAGCCTGTGTCGGACAAACGAGGACGTATTCGATTCCATCCATCACCGGGGCGAAGAGTTACGATTGGAGTTTCACCTCCGGCGGCGGCACCATTACAGGTAACGGCACGACCGTTGTCAATGTTACTTTCTCATCGCTTCCGGCAACACTTTGCGTGCACGGCGTCTCCGCGTTCAATACCGACGGCCCAAACCTTTGCCTGACCATCACCACGAATATTTCCACACCCGGTGCGATTACCGGGAATCCGACCCCCTGCCAGGGCACGACAACGGCCTATAGCATCGCGCCGGTGACAGGAGCTGTTTCGTATGCCTGGTCTACAACAATACCGGGAGCAACGGTAAGCGGCACAACATCTTCAGCGAATATTACGTTCCCGGCAGGGACGTTTAGCGGAGATATTTGTGTCAGCGCCAATTCCGGCTGCGGCTTCAGTGCGCCTTCGTGTCTTGCCGTGATAAATGGCGCACCTGCGCCTATCGGAACAATCAGCGGACCTACGGAAGGTCTTTGCGGAGTTACGGGAGTCAACTACCAGATCCCTGCCACCGGAGATACTATTTACACCTGGGTTGTTCCTTCCGGGGCCGTGGTCACATCCGGCCAGGGTACGAATTCCATATTGGTTAATTTCGGAAGTTCGTTTGCAGGAGGGAATATCACGATTAACGCAAGCAATGCCTGCGGTACTGTGAGCGGTATGCTAGCCGTATCCGGTGCTCCGGCTTCACCGACAATCACCGGGGCTACGCTGGTTTGTGCTGAAGATGTGGAGAACTACATTGCTTCTTCATCCGGCGCAACGTCGTATACCTGGAGCATGAACCCCCTGGAAGGAACCATCATCCCGACCGGAAACCAAAACGAGATCCTTGTGGAATGGATCACCAACGGGGGAACGATATCGGTTGCGGCTTCCAATGCATGCGGCACATCCTCCCAGTCATCCGTTTTAGTGGGCTCATCATGCCGGTTGGCTGGCGGCGATCCTTACCATGAACTTCGTGCATCCGTTTTCCCCAATCCTTCCAATGGGCGGATAAGCCTTCAGATTACGACCGAAGAAAGCACAAAATATGTGGTCAAGGTAATGGACCTGACAGGAAGACTGGCCCATTCGGAGCACGTAAGCACGGATCGCGGCTTGAATAATTTTGAAATAGATATTACTTCATTGGCTAAAGGAATGTATAATCTTTCCCTGGAATCGGAGAAAGGGAATTCCATCGTGTTTAAAATAATAACGGAATAGCCACTCGATTTTTCTTGTTTTGTATGATTGCTCTTTTCGTAGGAGTTGCCTGGTTCAATCAGGCAACTCCTTTCATTTTTAAACAGATGATGGGCGCTTTCAGCAAAGCATGCATGTTTTAACGCTGCCTTCTTAACAGCCCATTAAAGGGCATGTGATATTCAATACCATCCGGGGCCTTCCGTATACCGGCAGTCATACTTCCTGTTGTCACGCATTTATCGTTAAGTGGAAAAAGCATAGGCGGACTTTTTTTCTCTATAAGGATATTTTCTTTCATACCCGGCAGATTCAAACAGCACCACGGAAGTTTTGGAACCGGGTTGAACGATCTTTTTCAGGTTTTCCAGCGAAAGGATGCCGATGATGAAGCCGGATGTATGGTTCAGGTAGGCTTCCTGTATCTCCTCGAAATATTCCCGGTACTCATCCCCTGAAAACGGATGACGCAAAAATACCTTCAGGAATACATCGGAATCGTAAGCCAGTGTTTCTATTGGATTAAGTTTTTTGTATTCATACCGGTAATCGTAGCTCAGGGCCGATATGTCGGAGAGTACGGCAGAGGCCGTGGGGTAGGCGCCGGCGCCCTTGCCGGAGAAGAACTGCACATCGCTGAAATGGGTTTTCGTCTTGATGCCGTTGAATACATCATCCACGGAAAAGAGCTTATCCGAAGGAGGAATGAACTTGGGAAGTACAAAGGCACGGATTTTTCCGTCGCCTGTTTTTTCCGCGCTGGCAATCAGCTTGATCTTATACCCTTTCTCGTGCGCATAATTCAATTCGAGTTCCCCAAGCCTGTCAATGCCTACATGGCAGAGCTCGTCTGGCGTGGTCAGGATTCCGAAGGCATGAGCAAGGAGAATCTGTAACTTGTATTTGGCGTCAAAACCACCGGTATCCAACAAGGGGTTGGATTCGGCATATCCTTTCTGTTGTGCTTCTTTCAGGGCCTCTTCATAAGAAATACCTGCTTTTGAAGTCTGGGTAAGAATGTAATTCGTAGATCCATTTACGATCCCTTCGATGGACTCTAAAAGATCGTTGTCGTAATATTCTTCCAGGTTGCGGATAATGGGAATGCTGGCGCAGCATGCCGCTTCGTAGAGCAGGGGGGCGCCGTGTTTTTCCTGGAGGAGCAACAGTTCTTCCAGGTGTTCGGCCAGTAGTTTTTTGTTGGCGGTTACAACCGCTTTGCCTTTCTGCAATGCAGCCTTTACAATTTCATAAGCGGCATCGGCATCATCGATCAGTTCCACAATCGTATTGATGGATTCGTCATTTAACAGGTCATTTTTGTCGTATGTAAAATGATCAGCGGAAATAGGGCGCTGTCTTGTTTTGTCCTTGACGCAGATGCCTTTGATTGTGGCTTTCAGGCCGGGGGTGCGTTGCAGCACTTCGTAGAGCCCGTATCCCACGCAGCCGAATCCGAAGAGTCCTATGGAGATGTCTTTTCTTTTCATGTGATTAGTTGTTTTTTGAAGTAAATGAATAAATGGATTTGCCGGAGATCGATGCAATGGCTTGCGAGAGATCTTCGATGAGGTCGCTTGCATCCTCCAGTCCGACGGACAGGCGAACCAGGCTGTCGGTGACGCCGGAGAGGCGCCGGATTTCTGGCGGAATGGATTTATGCGTCATCTCGCAGGGCAGGCATACCAGGCTTTTCACGCCGCCCAGGCTTTCGGCCAGCTTGAAATAGCGGGTGGAAGAAACGAGCGTTGACGCCAGGCCTTTGTCATCATCCTTCAGGTCAAATGCTACGACTCCGCCGAAGTATTTTTGCTGCTGCCGGGCAACCGCATGATTTTTATGCCCGGGCAACCCCGGGAAGTAAACATTCTTCACGGCATCCTGAGACAGGAGGAATTCGGCAATTTGCTGCGCGTTTTCCGAATGCTGCTTCACACGGAGAGGCAAGGTCTCGATACCACGGATGACCAGCCAGCTGTCGAAAGGAGCGAGGATGGCGCCGGAAGCATTCTGGATAAATTTTATTTTTTCACCCAGTTCGTCGCTGTTCGTTACGACCAGTCCGGCAATCAGGTCGCTGTGACCCGCCAGGTATTTTGTGGCTGAATGTAGGACCAGGTCGGCTCCCAGTGCAATGGGTTTTTGCGCGACCGGCGAGGCGAACGTGTTATCCACGCAAAGCAGGACATTGTTGGCTTTGGCGATTTTAGAAATCTCCTTGATGTCGGAGATTTTCAGCGTGGGATTCGTGGGCGATTCAATCCAGATCAGTTTTGTCTTTTCCGAGATGGCATCGGCAACGTTGACGGCATCTGTGGAATCCACATACCGGACAGTAATTCCGAATTTTTGGTAGATGTGCGTGAAGAGGCGAAAAGCGCCGCCGTAAATGTCGTCGACGGCAACGATTTCATCGCCGGCTTTCAGCAGCTTGACGACGGCATCGATGGCCGACAATCCGCTGGCAAAGGCGTATCCGTTTTTGCCTCCTTCCAACGTGGCAATCAGGTCTTCGAGCACCTTGCGTGTCGGGTTGTTCGAGCGGGCATAGTCATAGCCTTTGTGTACGCCCGGCGCTTCCTGCACATAGGTGGAAGTCTGGTAAATAGGCGTTGAGATGGCGCCCGTCAGTTCATCGACGGGGATGCTTTGGAGAAGGGTTGTTGTTTCTTTCATTTTTGTTTTGGATAAGATTGTTTAACATTTTTTTGTCCGGTTAAATCAACTATCCAAAACGTCAGAAAGAACTTACCTGGAGAGCATAAAAAAAGCTCTTCCGGTAAGTCAGAAGAGCTTAAGTATATTGTTTCCCTCTATAGCGGGCGTATATTCAGCTGTATTCTAACTTATCTGTCTCCTCCGCTGGAGGAGTTGAAATTGGCACCTTTCTCCGCTTGCGCGGAGTGGTTGTCAAGACTTCATCGGGTCAATTCCCTCTGTCTTTCTGGATAAGATGATTTTTTAAGAACGAGCGGCAAAGATAAATACAGAAATTTGAAAGATGCAAGTTTTTGAAAAAATATTTTTTTATGCGTTATAAAGGAGCGGTAGGGAGGTAGCGTACACCGTCCACGGAGTGCAAGGAACAAATCAGGATTTGATCCTGAACAATCCTGAAAATCTGTGTTCCCTTTTTAGCGCTCAATAGGTTAGCAAATTCTATTTTGTAGTCTTCGCCCCGATTTGAATGCCCAGCTTTTCAAATTCCACATCGTTGGGTTCCCACAGCTCAATTTTATTTCCTTCCGGATCGAGGATGTGAAGAAACTTTCCATATTCGACAGACTCGATTGTGTCAACAATCGTTACGCCATTCTTCTTAAATTCTTCAACCAGGGCATCCATATTTTCGACACGGTAATTGATCATCCAGTCTTTTTGGGATGGCTCGAAGTATTTTGTTTTTTCATTAAACGGACTCCATTGCGTAAATCCTTTCCTGGTATTGTCCGCTCCCTGGTGCCATTCAAAGACGCAGCCGTATTCGTTTGTTTCCAGGCCCAGGTGGGTTTGGTACCATTCTTTCATTTTCTTCGGGTCCTTGCATTTAAAAAAGATGCCGCCGATACCAGTTGCTTTTTTCATGGGTTTGTTGTTTTGGGTTAGGAGGGAGTTGAATGCGAAGCCAAGCGTGAAAGTCATGGCAAAAGCCAGCGTAATAAGCAGGATCTTTTTCATCGAGATGCATTTTTAATTTTGTGTTCCCTATTATATGGTTTTACAGCTGACTCCCTATAGCTATCGGGATCACAGTTCACAACCGCTAATAATACCGGATAATTCTTAGTCCACAGTCTATGGTCAACAGTTCATAGTTTATAATAACAATACACTTTTTAATATCTTCTGCTATTTTTCTTCTATCTTCTATCTTCTATCTTCTATCTTCTATCTTCTATCTTCTATCTTCTGCCTTCCGTC
>Ga0315912_10000707_pt1 | contig 51990 bp, 52 predicted proteins | sample VfabasoilMG_FD_204469 | JGI IMG/M metagenome (GOLD analysis project Ga0315912, IMG submission 204469) | Garden soil microbial communities collected in Santa Monica, California, United States - V. faba soil | ecosystem: Environmental > Terrestrial > Soil > Garden | place: USA: California...
CGCCGATTCCGAGAGGACTCGGAACAGTGGCCGATTTCCGGTCGGAATCAGTGGCCGCGTTCCGTCGGAATGGGTGGCCGACTTGCGTCGGAATCAGTGGCCGGCTTGGGTCGGAATACGCAGGAGATTCTGCAAGCACGAGACTCCGTCCTCCAAGCCGAGGAGAAGAAGGAGAAGGACCGTCGGGATATTTCGGAGCTTTTGCTGCGGATTCAGGCGTTGAAGGCTAAAGAGAATGGGGACTCCGCCAGTGGGCAAGAGGCGAAGGCCAAAGAGGTCGAAGATCTGAAAGCACAGCTTGCCGTTCAAGAAGAGGAGTTCAAATCTACCGTTCAGGCGTATCAGGCGGAGTTAAGGAAGCTGGATCTCGAAACGGCGCAGATCAAGACGCAGGTTGGAGCGTTTGATCCAGAGCAGCGAGCGTTGGCGGTCAACATACAGACAGCGGTGGATGCCGTTCAGGGGACCTTGTGTCAATCGGAAATCCTCTTGGCGATTGCGGGGTACCATATGAAGCAGGCGGGCCCCAACTGGCAGAAAGAGATTGAGCAGATCGCTGCCCAGAGCAGCAGACAGCAAAACTCGATAGCCAATGAGCGGGTGAAGCGACTCATGAACAATATCGTGTCGCTGCCCACAAATTTGTCCGTTCTGATGCCGGACCTTGCGGTCTTGGATGCAGAGGCGAAGGTCTATGACAATCTGTTCTCCAGCCGGATTCAGTAGGGGTACCAAAGAAGGTGAAATGTGTCAGCTATCTTGAATGGCCCGGTGTGAGTCGAAGGCATTTGTTTTCAACAGCATGATATGCCGAATGGATCCGGAATGAGGTTTGATGAAGCGGATGGTTAGGCGGGAGTCAGATTACAGGCTTCTCGTACAAAAAGTTAAACAGTTATTCATTATTTATTGGATAGGAGGGGCAAGATGAAGCACAACAACAGATTGACACTAGACATGTCTGCAACCCTGGGAGCTATGGCCATGATGGTGTTGGTGGTCGGTTGTGCAAGCCAGCAGCCCATGGGACAGGAGGCTGGCGGGATGTCCCGCGTTGATACGCCGATTCAGGATGTGAAAGGATTACCTCCATGGGTGCTGAAGGGAGGAGGAGGGGAGACCGTAGAGGGCCGACGCGTGTTACAGGGGGTAGGCAGTGTGTCCGGTATCATAAACCCGACCTTGCGACGGAAATCAGCGGGAGCGCAAGCCCGGAACGATTTGGCGTCGATGCTCCAAGTTTATGTGGCTGGCCTCAACAAACAGTATATGGCTGAAACGACGGCGGGTGATTTTTCACAGCATGATGTTGAACAACGGATTCAAGATACGATGAAACAGGTGACGGATGCGACGCTTGTCGGCGTACAGATTGTCGAATACTGGGAGCACCCCCTTAAGAACGAAGCTTACGCGTTGGCCCGATTGGATATGGAGCAGTTTAAGGACATCATGAAAAATTATTCGGCTGCAAGCGGGCAGTTCAAGCAGTTGGATGCGAACCTTCGCGAATGGGTTCAGAAAAATGCCGACAAATCCCATGATGAGTTGAATGGAGAATTGCAGAAAAGAAAGCAGAACTAGAGAAAGAAGTGAAGAAAAGGTGCCTTCGACTGTTGGGAGTCTCGCTCTGAGGAGAAGAGCATGAGGTATGGAAGGTGGAGTATCGGCACCGGAGTGGTTGTTGTCGCATTCGGACTCGATTGCTTATTCGCACCTGGGCCTGCACAGGCTGCCAATGACAAGGGGATATGGCTGATCACGCCGGAGGAGGCGGCTATGGCGCCGGCGAAGGAGATACCGGGTCGCGATTTGACTCAGATGGGAGCGGAGTCTAGCTTAGGGCCCGATATTGAAGTCCGGAAACCACCGAACGGAAGCAGCACGCCATCTCCCGTAGAAGTCGATGTAAAATTTACACCCAAGATGAGTCCAGTTGATCCAACTAGTTTGAAGGTGAGCGTGATCAAATGGATTGACATCGATATTACCGACAGGGTTCGGACCTATTCATCTGCCCACGGCATCCATGTTCCGGCTGCGCAGTTGCCATCTGGCAAACATACGGTCCGTGTGAGTATTGCCGATCACGATGGGTTGCGTAGTGCCAAGGATGTGACCTTTGAAATCGTAGGTGGCAAGCCATAGCCAAAATTCTGAGAAAGTCCTATAGGAGGAGGGGAGTGCCATGTGGGGAGTTGTCGGGTTGCGTGAGGGAAACACGAAGATCAGTTTTGGGTTTGCGCTGACAGCGGCTGTGATGTCGGCAAGTCCGGTGTCCGCGACAGAGTTATCTCCCGCACAGATCTATGCTGAAACGTCGCCGGCGGTGGTATTCATTTATAAGCAAACAGCAACAAAAGCGGGAACGGGTACTGGATCCATTGTCGATTCCCGCGGAGCGGTCCTAACCAATGCCCATGTGATTCTTGACCATGATACGAATGCGCCAGCGAAGACAATTAGGGTCTTTCTGAAGCCGGATCGAGTGACCGGGAACGATGATAATTCGGAGAATCTGACTAGAGGTTATCCGGCTACCGTGTTGGCCTATGATCCCGCGTTGGATCTAGCGCTTTTGATGATCGAGAAACTAGCGGAGCCCTTGCCCGTCCTACAGTTGGCGGATCCAGCGGGGATCACGGTTGGGTCACGGGTGGTCGCGATCGGCCATCCAGAGCAAGGCGGGCTCTGGACTTTGACCACCGGCGTCATCAGTGCTGACTGGAAGGACTTCACTAATATTCAAAAGAAAGACGTTTTTCAGACGGAAACGAGTATCAATTGGGGAAATTCCGGAGGGCCATTAATTGATATGCAAGGGCATCAGGTGGGCATCAATAGTGAGGGACGACGTAAAGCCTCCAATGGATTGGCTCTCACCGGTATCAACTTTGCCATTAAATCCAGTGTTGCGAAGGACTGGTTGGCGAGGCAGGGCTTGTATGTAGCCTACGCCAAGGTTGATCAGAAGACAGGAGGCGCTGAGACTCCACCAGAAAGTGCATTGCCAAAGCCAATACAGCCTGAAAAAGTACTAGAAAATCAGCCGGAAGCCAAACCTGAAACCGGACCGGGGCTTCCACCGCTGCGTCCCTATAGCATCGACAATTTGCTGAAACGCCTGGATCTTGTGCAGAAGGATCTGGAAAAGCAGATGGACGATATGGACGCCGAGATTCGGAGACGTCGGCGATAAGGAGAGATCCTGGAGGCACGGAAAAGAGATAGAGAAATCTGGTGGGGGCTATTCGGCTCAAAAGCGGGCGCGATTGTACTCGATTTCGGTATCGTGCATATGGTGGCCAGGCCCCGATCTTCCTCAATGTTCAGCTTGTTTTTGCCGGATTGTGGATTTTCATTCTGAACGAGCTACTATCTCGGGCGAGGTCTGATCACCTGGAGTTACGACAAGCTTTCCAGCAACTCCAGGTCCCTTTTGAGTAATTGATTCACCAGGTCTGTGAACCGGTTGGCCCTTTCTTTTGGCCAGGCGTTCCAGTCGCTTGTGCATAGAGGCACCCACGTAGATGGGCAGATTCAGTTCCGCGCCCTTGCGGAAGAATTTTCCTCGCACAGCTTTTAAAAAGTCGTATTCTCGCTTCATTTATTAGTGGGGATTATTTCATAACGGCTAAAAGGTTCCAAGGTGTGTGTGAAAACACGAAGGCCCCGGCGGTTTCCCGCCAGGGCCTTCGTTCTTCACTCCGAGCCTTTAGCTATCGGCTATCAGCCATTCGCCATCAGCTCTTCACTATTTAGTACATCCCCTCCATGCCGCCGCCGTGGCTGTGACCGCCTGGGCCGCCGCCTGCATCCTTCTTCTCTTCGGGGATCTCAGTGATCATGACTTCGGTGGTGAGCATCAAGCCCGCGACGCTGGCCGCGTTCTGCAATGCGCAGCGCGACACCTTGGTCGGGTCGATGATACCGGCCTTGATCATGTCCACATACTCTTCCGTCGCCGCGTTGTAGCCGGCGCTGGGGTTCTTGTCGTTGCGCACTTTCTCGACGATGACCGAGCCTTCCATTCCAGCATTGATCACGATCTGGCGGATCGGTTCTTCGAGGGCGCGGCGGATGATGTTCACACCCACCTGCTGTTCGGGGATCAGCTTGACCCCTTCGAGCGCGCTGATGCAACGGAGGTAGGCTGTTCCACCGCCGGGCACGATGCCTTCTTCGACGGCTGCCTTGGTCGCGTGGAGGGCGTCCTCGACGCGGGCTTTCTTTTCCTTCATTTCGGTCTCGGTTGCGGCGCCGACGTTGATGACGGCGACTCCACCGACGATCTTCGCGAGCCTCTCTTGCAGCTTCTCGCGGTCATAGTCCGAAGTCGTCTCTTCGACCTGGGTCTTGATCTGCTTGACGCGGCCTTCGATCTTCTTCGGATCGCCGTAGCCCTCCACGATCGTCGTGTTGTCTTTGTCGATCGTGATGCGCTTGGCTCGGCCGAGGTCGGTCAATTTAACGTTCTCCAGCTTGATGCCGATATCTTCTGAGATCACCTGGCCGCCGGTGAGGATCGCGATATCCTCCAGCATGGCCTTCCGGCGATCGCCGAAGCCCGGAGCCTTCACGGCTGCTACATTCAGCGTGCCGCGCAGCTTATTGACGACCAGGGTTGCGAGGGCTTCGCCTTCGACTTCTTCCGCGAGGATCACGAGCGGCTTGCCCATCTTGGCCACCTGCTCGAGGAGCGGGAGCAGATCCTTCATGCTGCTGATTTTCTTTTCGTTGATCAGGATGAGCGGTTCTTCGAGGGAGGCTTCCATTCGCTCGGCATTGGTGACGAAGTACGGGGAGATGTATCCGCGATCGAACTGCATGCCCTCGACGACATCCAGCGAGGTGGTCATCGACTTGGCTTCTTCGACCGTGATGACGCCGTCTTTGCCGACCTTCTCCATGGCTTCCGCGATGAGATCGCCGATGGTCTTGTCGTTGTTGGCCGAAATCGTCCCAACCTGGGAAATCTCTGTCTTGTTCTGACAGGGCTTACTGAGCTTCTTCAGCTCACCGACCACCACTTCAACGGCCTTGTTGATGCCGCGCTGAATTTCCATCGGGTTTGCGCCGGCGGTGATGTTCTTGACGCCTTCGCGGTAGATGGCCTGGGCCAGCACGGTTGCGGTTGTGGTGCCGTCGCCCGCGGTGTCGCTGGTCTTGCTGGCGACTTCACGGACCAATTGGGCGCCCATGTTTTCATAGGGGTTCTTGAGCTCAATTTCCTTCGCGACGGTGACGCCGTCCTTGGTAATCGTCGGTGCGCCGAACTTCTTGTCCAAAATCGCATTCCGGCCCTTGGGACCGAGCGTTGCTTTCACGGCGTCTGCGAGCTGGTTCACCCCTTTCAGGATGGACGCGCGCGCTGAGTCCCCGTACATGAGTTGCTTTGCCATATGATTCCTCCGTTTTTAGTCTGAACGTTGATAAAGTCTCAAAGTCCTAACGTCAATTGAGACTTGACGACCTTAGGACTTGCCGACTTTTGACAGTCGGCGCGTCTTATGCCGTGAAAATGCCCAAAATGTCTTCTTCCTTCAGGATCAAGCACTCTTCGTCTTCGATGCGGAGCTTGCTTCCTGAGTATTTGTCGAACAAAACATGGTCGCCAACCTTGACGTTTTCGACCTTCTTGCCGACCGCTTGCACGACACCACGCTGAGGCTTCTCTTTTGCCGAATCCGGCACATAAATTCCGCCGGCGGTCCGCTCCAGTTCCTCGGTATAGGTGACGAATACCCGCTCGCCCAGTGGTTGGAACCCCTTGGCAACGTTCTTCTTTTCCTTCTCAGCTGTGCTCATAACAGAACCTCCTCCTGATGAAAGTTAACTCGTCATTGTGAACGATGTGGGATGGGCTTGTACTCGATCGCGCTGATAGTGTACGCACTCGAATAGGCAGAAGCCCTGCACGACTCGGAACCAGAGATAGCCCTGGCTCGACGCAAGTCAAGGGGTGCCGCAGAGGATTTTCTATTGCCTCCCACTCTGTCGAACAAACTATCTTAACTCATTGAGAATTCGGTATTCCAGAGCTATTTTTCGGTGTGTCTACAGGCACGATGCATATGGTGAAGGGGCTAAGTCCGCAACTGGTCGAAATCTTTGACGTCCTTCTTAATGTAGTCGCGTAGCCGCTTGATGATGCGGGCCTCTAATTGGCGGGTGCGCTCCTTGGTAATGCCATACTTGCCGCCTAGGTCGTCTAATGTCAGCGGATCTTCAGAGAGGATACGATTTCTGAGAATGTCTTCGTCTCGTTCGTCCAAGGTTTTGATGAACTCCGCGAGTTTTGCACGAAAGAGCGTGCGTAACTGCTGATCGGCAAGCTGTTCGTCCGCCGGTTTCTGTTGTGACGGGATAATATCGAGTAGGCTGCCGTCCTGGTTCTCGCCGATCGGTTGGTCCAGCGACAGTTCCCAGTTGCCCAGGCGCGCATCCATCTCGATCACGTCGCGTTCACGGACGTTCAAGCGGTCCGCGAGCAGCTTCGTATCGGGGGCGAACCCTTCCCGTTCGAGCTTGGCTTTTTCTTTTTTCAAGTTATAGAACAGCTTCCGCTGATCCTGGGTTGTCCCGATCTTGACCAGCCGGAAGGTATTGAGCAGGTAACGAAGAATATAGGCCCGCGACCACCAGGCCGCATAGGCGTAGAAGCGGACATTCTTGGCGGGATCAAATTTCTTGATCGCCTGCATCAGGCCGACGTTACCCTCTTGAATCAAATCCATATGGTCGGCGCCGGTATGGAGATACTCCGATGCGATCGCGACCGACACGCGCAAGTTGGCCATGATGAGTTTGACTGCCGCTTCACGGCTGCCGTGCGCATGATATTCCTGGAAGAGCCGAAGCTCTTCTTCTTTGGAAAGGTAGGGATAGCGGCGGATTTCGGCAAGATACTGCTGCAGCGCCGTGACCGGCACCACGGCGGTGGTGCCGGCTGGCGCGCTGTGGTCGGGGTCTGGCGCGGGGCTGAGCTCCAAACCGGGCGGAGGGTTGTTCAGCTCCTCGTCCGAGGGCCCCAAGACCTCTGGCTCCAGGATCTCGTCTTCCGGATCATCTTTACGAGTCGCCATATGAATCGCAAACTATAACAGAACCTCGGCCCGTGACAATGGCCAATGGTCAATGGTAGATTGCCATCACACCGACCGGTTATCCATTTACCATTCCATTCATCCAGCGATGGCTACGCCGTTTGACAGTATCGAAAGCGCGATTCGGGACATCAAGAAGGGCAAATTCATTATCCTGGTCGACGACGAAGACCGGGAAAATGAAGGTGATCTCGTCATCGCAGCAGAGAAAGTGACTCCGCAGGCCGTCAACTTTATGGCCAAGCATGCGCGTGGACTGATTTGTCTGGCCCTCACGCCGGAGCGAGTTGAGGAGCTGCAACTGCCTCAGCAGGCCGTTGAGAATACCGCGACATTCGGGACCGCCTTTACGGTGTCGATCGATGCCCGCAAGGATGTGACGACCGGTATCTCTGCCGCCGACCGCGCCACCACCATTCATGCCGCGATCGATCCAAAATCGAAACCCAGCGATCTGGCGCGCCCCGGCCATATTTTCCCGTTGAAGGCTCAGCACGGCGGTGTGCTGAAACGTGCCGGCCAGACGGAAGGCTCTGTCGATCTGGCCCGGTTAGCCGGATTGTATCCAGCCGGAGTGATTTGCGAGATTATGAACGAGGACGGCACCATGGCGCGTGTGCCGGAGCTAGCGAAATTTGCCAGGGCACACAAGCTGACGATGGTAACGGTGAAGGCGCTGATTGAACACCGCATGCGCCGCGAGACCTTTGTCCGGCGGATGGCAAGCGCGAAGCTGCCGACGACGTTCGGTGAGTTCGAAGCGGTCGCGTTCGAGAACCAAATCGACGGGATCACCCACATCGCGCTGGTACGGGGGCGGGTGGATACCGGCGAGCCGACGCTTGTGCGTGTGCATTCCGGCTGTCTGACCGCCGATGCGTTGGGCTCTCTCCGCTGCGATTGTCGTGATCAGCTCCATGCGGCGATGGAAGTCATCCAAAAAGCCGATCGGGGGGTGTTGCTCTATCTCAATCAGGAAGGGCGCGGGATCGGGTTGCTCAACAAGATCAGGGCCTATGGGCTTCAGGACACGGGCAGCGATACGGTCGAGGCGAATTTGAAACTCGGGTTCAAGGCCGATCTGAGGGACTATGGCGTCGGCGCACAGATTTTGGCGAGTCTCGGGCTGCACCAGATTCAGCTGATCACGAATAACCCGCGCAAGATTGTCGGGATAGAAGGCTATGGATTGAAAGTCGTCGAGCGGGTGCCGATCGAGATCGCGCCGCGCGCGGCGAACGTGCGATATCTACGAACCAAGAAAAATAAGATGGGCCATATTTTGAAAAAGGTATGAAGGTAGGGATGAAGCCTCGGAAGGAACTGCGCAACGCAGCTGGGTTCAGGTTTGGCATCGTCGTTGCGACGTTCAACAAGCTGGTGACGGACAGCCTGCTTTCTTCCTGTCTCGACGGTCTGACCAAACAAGGCGTGAAGGATGCGGACATCGAAGTGGTCCGGGTGCCGGGTGCGTTCGAAATCCCGCTGGTTGCGCGAACGCTGGCGAAGACCGGCCGGCTTGATGCGGTGATTTGTTTGGGGGCTGTGATTCGGGGGGACACGCCGCATTTCGACTTTATCAGCGCCGAGGCAAGCCGAGGGATCGGCCAGTCCGCGCTGGACTCCGGTGTGCCGGTTATTTTTGGAGTGCTGACGACGGATACCGAGACGCAAGCTATCGAGCGGGCCGACCCCGGCACGTTCAATCGAGGCGGCGAGGCGGCAAAGTCGGCGATCGACATGGCAACGGTGATGCGGATGTTGAAAGGAGAGGCTGACAGGTCGGCAAGTTCCAGGCTGACAAGCAGGACGGCCAAGCGTCAAATCAGGAGAACAACAAGATGAGGCGATCTCATCAGTTTTTTCCTTTGGCTGTGTATCGGTCTGTTGCCTTGTCGGCGCGTCGTCGTGCCAGCCTGTCGGCTCAATAGCTATGGGGACTCGCCATGAGGCTCGCGAGCGGGCATTGCAGATCCTCTTTCAGTATGACATCCATGGCAAACCGGGACTTTGGTTGGAAGAGTTTTGGAAGCCACTGAAGGCTGATGAGGAGACCAAAGCTTTTGCGGAGCGGCTGGTCGCCGGGGTACTGGAGAAGAAAAAAGAGCTGGATCAGCTGATCGGTAGGTACGCCGTGAATTGGACAATCGCCCGCATGCAGATCGTTGACCGGAATATTTTACGGATCGGCGCCTATGAACTGCTGTGGCTGAACGACGTGCCGGCCAAGGTGACGGTGAATGAGGCGATCGAGCTCGCCAAAGATTTCGGCGACGACGAAGCCGCGAAGTTCGTGAACGGTATTCTGGACAAGGTGTTGTCGTCCGAGCAGCGGCTTGAAGTTAAAAGACGTGAGGCGGCAGGCGTGAAACGTGAGGCGAAATAATGCGGATGAATAGGCTGCTGTTTTCTCCACCCCTTACGCCTAACCCCTTACGCCTAACGGAGCAGAGATGATTGACCGCTATACCCGTCCCAAGATGAAGGCTATCTGGGATCTGAAACGCAAGTATGAGATTTGGCTCGAAGTCGAGCTGCAAGCCTGTGCGGCGTTTGAACGGGCGGGACAGGCGCCGCGCGGTACGGCGGCTAAAATTCGCAAGAAGGCAAAGATCAATGTCGAGCGAATCGCCGAAATCGAAAAAGTGACGAAGCACGATATCATCGCGTTTCTCGAATCGCTCATGGATACGGTCGGGCCGGAACACCGGTTTCTTCACATGGGGCTGACCTCGTCCGACATCGTGGACACCTCGCTCGCCCTTCAAATGACCGAGGCCATGGATCTGATCCTGAACGGGGTCGAGGCGTTTCTCGCTGTGTTGAAGCGGCAGGCATTCCGGTACAAGAAACAGGCCATGGTCGGACGGTCGCACGGTATCCACGGCGAACCGATTTCGTTTGGATTCAAGCTGGCCATTTGGCATGAGGAAGCGGGCCGCCATTGGAAACGGTTGAAGGCGGTTCGTGAGGACATCGCGGTCGGCAAACTTTCCGGCGCGATGGGGACCTTTGCTCATCAAAGTCCGGACATTGAGGAGTATGTCTGCGCACAGTTGGGCTTGAAGCCGGACCCTGTGTCCAATCAAGTGGTTCAGCGCGATCGCCATGCCGCCTACGCCACCGCGCTGGCGCTGCTGGCTGCCACGATCGAAAAGATTGCCACGGAGATCCGTCATCTTCAGCGCACCGAAGTGCTGGAGGCGGAAGAATACTTTTCCGAAGGCCAAAAGGGCTCGTCGGCCATGCCGCATAAGCGCAATCCGATTGTCTCGGAAAATCTCTGCGGCCTGGCGCGGCTGGTGCGGGCCAACAGTCTGGCCGCCATGGAAAATGTCGCTCTGTGGCACGAACGGGACATCAGCCATTCTTCGGTCGAGCGCGTCATCATGCCGGACAGCACCATCCTGATCGATTACATGCTGGCGAAGGTGACAGAGCTCATTAAAAATCTGGTGGTCTATCCGGATCGCATGGCGCGGAACTTAGAACTGACGGGCGGGCTCGTCTATTCGCAGCGGCTGCTGTTGTCGCTGATCGACAAAGGCGCGCAGCGGAAGGAGTCATACGAGGCGGTCCAGCGAAACGCTATGGCGTCATGGATGGGATCAGGCGGGTTGCAGGAACTGGTGTGCAAAGACCCCTTTATCTCGCAGCATCTCACACAACGCGAGATTGCCGGGTGTTTCAATCCGAAGTATTATCTGCGGCACCTCGACCGAGTGTTTCAGCGGGTGTTTCGGGGTGGACGACAACGAACCGCCAACCAACAGAAGGAGAGACGCACATGATTGGGATACGGCGAGCCGGTATGATCGCCTCGGCTCTTGTGATCAGCATCTGCCTTTGGGCGCCGCTCTCTTTTGGAGGGGCGGATCGGGACAAGCTGCTCAGCGAGCCCGGCGTGTTCGGCACCTTCGCAACGTTCAGTCTCGGCGAAACATGGGTGAAACAGGATCAGGCGACCCGGATCGGTCAGTTGGCTCTGTTGAAGGGTGTGGTCGAACAACATCGGGAAAAGATCGCTGTCGATCTCTATCTTCTGCGCGGCTTGTCCGACTATGGGGATCTGATGTTCCGGGTGCATGCGTCCGAGCTGCGGGATACCCAACAATTTCTCCTGGATCTTCAGAGCAGCGCCTTCGGCAAGCATCTCAAAGGGGCCGGACTGATGCATGGCCTCACCAAGAAGGCCAATTACGTACCGGGGTTCCCGGATCAGCTGAAGACGGACTTGAAAGTAGCCAGTGAGCCGGGCTCCAAGCCGTATGCCATTGTGATTCCGGTCAGAAAGAGTGCGGAGTGGTGGGCGTTGGATCAGGACAAGCGCGCCGCAATGATGCAGGAACATACGGAGGCGACAATGCCCTATCTCAAGACCGTGAAGCGGAAACTCTACCACTCCAGCGGATTAGACGATCTGGATTTTATCACCTATTTTGAGACCTCCAAGTTGGAAGATTTCCACAGTCTGATTCTGTCGCTGGAGAAGGTCAAAGAGTTTCAATACACACGCCGGCTCGGGCATCCCACGCTGATCGGCGTCGTGAAGTCGTTGGACGAAATGATCGAAGTGCTCGCGCAGTAGCCTATTCAGCCCGAGGCGATTTATGGATACGACCGGATCGATGTTGTACGAGGGAAAAGCCAAGAAGATTTTTGCGGCTGCGCGGCCGGATCAGGTCGTTCACTATTTCAAGGATGATGCAACGGCATTCAATGCCGAGAAGCGCGGCACCATCGTCGACAAGGGGGTCGTCAACAATAAGGTGTCGGAGCGGCTGTTCACGCTGATTGAGGAGAAAGGCATCCCGACGCATTTCCTTAAGCGGCTGAGCGACCGGGAGATGCTGACCAAGAAAGTTGCGATCGTGCCCGTCGAAGTCGTGGTGCGAAATCTCGTCGCCGGCAGCCTGGCGAAGCGATTGGGCTTGCGCGTCGGGGACGCGATCGAGCCGGCGATCGTTGAGTTCTATTATAAAAACGATGCGCTTGGGGATCCGCTGGTCAATGACGACCATCTGCGCTTGATGAACGTGGCGACACCGGGGGTGTTGCGCGAACTGCGCGAACTGGCTCACAAGGTCAATGCCGTACTGAAGCCGTTCTTTGCCGAGCGGAAGATGCAGTTGGTGGATTTCAAGCTTGAGTTCGGCCTGTTTCATAACAAACTGATTCTGGCCGATGAGATTTCTCCCGATACCTGCCGTTTTTGGGACATGGAGACCGGCGAGTCGATGGACAAGGACCGGTTCAGGAAGGACATGGGCAAGATCGAAGAGGCGTATCAGGAGGTATTAAAGCGGGTGTGCGGGTGAGGGAGCGCGGAGTCAGGCCGCCGCTCGCTTCGCGGCTCTACGGAGCGACCCTTTCGGACTCGGTCTGGCGGCAACCTTCGGAAATTCCCTCGAAGGCTCGGTCAGTTTCCGTTTTCCTTCCAGGCCGAGTCTCGATGGGGCCCCGCTCCTCCGGGCCGATTTCGCTCGCAGCAGCCTGGCTCCGCGTGAGCAATGTGATGCTAAAGGGAGAAGAAAAGGAACAATGCTGCGGGCATATTTGAATTATGGCTTGATCGCATCGGTGGTGGTCTGGGCGGCGATCATCGGCGTGATGGCCTATCGGTTGAACGAATCGCCGTGGCGCTGGGCGTTCATCGGGCTGATGTGTGCCGGAGGCCTGACCATTGCCGTGATATTCTGGATCAAGAATTATGTGGATCGTCAGACTAAAGCGTCAGAGCAGAGGAGTCACAAGTGAAAGCGAAAATTCATGTGACGTTAAAACAGGGTATCTTGGACCCGCAAGGCAAGGCGATTGAGCATGCGCTGGACTCGCTGGGGTTCAAGAGTGCGGCGAACGTGCGCGTTGGCAAGTACATGGAAGTGGACGTGAACGAGCAGGATAAGGCCAAGGCTGAAGCCGAGGTCAGGCAGATGTGTGAGAAGCTGTTGGCGAATACGATCATTGAAGAGTATCGATACGAACTTGGATAGAGGAAGGGGAGCTGATGGCTGATAGCGAATGGCTTATAGCAGGAACGCGGACCGCGTCCTAGCTTGTGCCACACGCCATCTGCCATCGGCCATCTGCGGATTGAATATGAACATCGGCGTCGTCGTGTTTCCCGGTTCCAATTGCGATCACGACTGCCGGCATGTCTTGCATGACGTGCTGGGGCAGGATGTGACGATGGTTTGGCACAAGGAAACCTCTTTGACAGGGTTGGACGGGGTGATTCTTCCCGGGGGGTTTTCCTATGGAGATTACCTCCGCACCGGCGCCATTGCCCGGTTTTCTCCTGTGATGAAGGCGGTGAAACAATTTGCCGCCGAAGGCGGGATAGTTCTCGGCATTTGCAACGGTTTTCAGATTTTGCTCGAAGCCGGCTTACTCCCTGGCGCCATGTTGCGAAACAGGTCGCTGCATTTCATCTGCAAGGATATTTTTGTGCGGGTGGAGAATGCGGCTACGCCATTTACCAGTCGGTGCAAGCCAGGCCAAGTTCTCAAGATTCCAATCGCCCATGCGGATGGGAGCTACTACACAGACCCGGTCACGTTGGCGGGATTGCAGGCAAACGCCCAGGTGATGTTTCGATATTGCGATCAGGATGGGAGAGTGACGCCGGAGGCGAATCCAAACGGCTCGCTCGATAATATCGCCGGCATTTGTAATGACGCCGGGAATGTGTTTGGCATGATGCCGCATCCGGAGCGCTGCGCTGAGTCGGTGCTTGGCAACGAAGATGGGCGTCTGATCTTGGCCTCGATGGTGGAGGGGTTGAAGGCGAAGAAGGGGCGGGCCAAGGTCCTCGTCTGACGGTGAAGTCGTTGCCGGATACCCGGATCGTAGGTGTCGTCGGTCGGTCTCAGACGAGGCGATGACGCGAAAGGTGTTGTTATGGTGCGTCTCTGCGTGGCCGTTCTTCTGACCATCGGCCTGTTCGGGTCGGGCATTCCTGGGAGTGCGTGGGCTGCGGAAGCAGCTGAAGCACAGATCAAGATACTGAGCCCGGCGCCGGGTGCCATCATTAAAGGGGATTCTGTCGAAGTGCGCTATGAATTGGCCAAGGGCGTTCACGCAACGCATGTCCATTGTTACGTGGACGGCGAGTACCAGCGTGGATTTTCAGGGATCGTCAAGGGGCTCGTTCGCGGAACACATGAGATCAAGGTCGTGGCTGCCAGTCACGATCACGAAGCGACGGCGGCTGAAGCCAGGGTCACAATCGAAGTGGAGTAAGGCCAAAAGCGGGCGCAGTAGCATCGTCAACTGAGAACTCCGGGCCCCGAAGCCTAATCAAGAGATGAATAAGCCGGCATTCATGATCACCAAAGACCTCATCGCGCAGCATAATTTGACGGACGATGAGTACAAGAAGATCATCGAAATTTTGGGGCGCGAGCCGAATCTGACGGAACTCGGCATGTTTTCCGTCATGTGGTCGGAACATTGCTCCTATAAGAGTTCGCGCGTTCATTTGAAGAAGCTGCCGACCACCGGGCCTCGTGTGGTGCAGGGGCCAGGCGAAAACGCGGGCGTGGTGGATATCGGGGATGGATTGTGTGTGGTCTTCAAGATGGAATCTCACAACCATCCGTCGTTCATCGAGCCCTATCAGGGGGCGGCGACCGGGGTCGGTGGAATTCTGCGAGATGTGTTTACCATGGGGGCGCGGCCGATTGCATTGCTCGATTCGCTTCGTTTCGGCGGGTTGGATACGCCGAAGAATCGCCATCTCATGAAAGGTGTCGTCGCCGGCATCGCCGGCTATGGCAACTGTATGGGCGTACCGACGGTGGGCGGTGAGATTGTCTTCAACGACATTTACTCGCTCAATCCGCTGGTGAATGTGTTTTGCCTGGGGATTGCCAGGAAGGACAAGATTTTTCTGGGGACAGCAGCGGGAGTCGGCAACCCGGTGATCTATTTCGGCTCGAAGACGGGTCGTGATGGGATTCACGGCGCGACGATGGCATCCGATTCCTTCGACGATGAGTCCGAGCAAAAGCGACCCACGGTGCAGGTGGGCGATCCATTTCAGGAGAAGCTGCTGCTTGAAGCCTGTCTCGAGTTGATGGCCGGCGATTTGCTGGTCGGGATTCAAGACATGGGCGCAGCTGGCTTGACGAGCTCATCCTGCGAAATGGCTTCGCGCGCAGGGAACGGGATGGAGCTGGATTTGACCCATGTTCCGCGTCGCGAACCCGGCATGACGCCCTATGAGCTGATGCTGTCGGAGTCGCAAGAGCGGATGTTGATGGTGGCAAAGGCCGGCAAAGAAGACGCGTGTATCGCAATCTGCCGGAAATGGGATCTGGATGTCGCAGTCGTTGGAACTGTCACGGGTGACGGGATCTTGCGTGTGAAGGATCAAGGGAAGGTCGTGGCGGAGATTCCCGCCAAATCGCTCGCCGATGACGGGCCGCGCTATGAACGCCCCTACCAGCCGCCCGAGTATCAGGACATGCTGACGAATCTGAATTATGACCTTCTCCCGGACGTGAAAGATGCGAATGCGGTTCTTCTGTCGCTCTTGGAGTCGCCGACGATCGCAAGCAAACAATGGGTGTATCAACAGTACGATCATATGGTGCGGACGAACACGATGGTCCGCCCAGGATCGGATGCGGCGGTCGTGCGGATCAAGGGTACGAATAAAGCCGTGGCGATGACGGTCGATTGCAACAGCCGGTATTGCATGTTGCATCCCTACGAAGGCGCGCGGATCGCTGTGGCTGAAGCCGCGCGCAATCTGGCATGCTCGGGCGCCGAACCGATCGGGCTGACCGATTGTTTGAATTTCGGCAATCCTGAACGGCCTGAGATCATGTGGCAGTTCGTGCTTGCGGTCGAAGGCATCAAAGACGCATGCGAGCGTCTCGCTGTTCCGGTCGTCAGCGGGAACGTCAGCTTTTACAATGAGACCAACGGGCTGTCGATCTATCCGACTCCTATGCTGGGCATGGTGGGATTGATTGAACAAGCCGATCAGACCATGACGCAATGGTTCAAGCAGGATGGTGACGAGATCATTCTGCTGGGGGCGACTCGTGAAGATTTGGGCGGATCGGAATACTTGAAGATCATTCACGCCCGGGAACAGGGGTCGCCGCCGTTGTTGAATATGGATGCTGAAAAGGCACTGCATGAGTGTGTGCTGGCGCTGGTGCGACGTGGATTAGTCCAATCCGCGCACGATTGCTCGGACGGTGGACTGGCCGTGACATTGGCGGAGAGCTGCTTCTCAGGACAGGATCGGAAGCTGGGTGCCGTGGTAAGATTAGCCTTGGGCCGGATTCGAAAAGACGCCGTGCTTTTCGGCGAAAGCCAATCCAGGGTGGTGCTCTCGGCCAAACCGTCCCATCGGCAGGCAATTCTTGATCAGGCCAAAAGTCTGGGTGTGCCGGCAGAAGTCATTGGGTCGGTGACGGGCGCACGACTGACGATCAGTCTGGGCGATGCGACAATGGTGGACGTGCCAGTTCCTACGCTTCATGACCGATGGGCGTTATCGATCGAACGGACACTGAACCAAGAGTAGGGGTGGCGCTCACCCTGTATTATCATGACCAAAGAACTGCCGCTCATCTCACCTGACAAATTTCACGACGAATGCGCGGTGTTCGGCATTTTCGGCCACGAAGAGGCAGCCAACCTCACCTATCTCGGACTCTATGCGCTCCAGCATCGAGGGCAAGAAGCCTCCGGTATCGTGTCAGGAGACGCAAACCAGTTTTTTGTGCAAAAGGGCATGGGACTTGTGGCCGATATCTACGATCGGTCGTCGCTTGCAAAGCTGCCCGGCCATATGGCCATCGGCCATAATCGCTATTCCACGGCCGGCGGCAACGATCTGAAGAATGTCCAGCCGCTGATTGTGAATTTTGCCCTCGGCAACTTGGCACTGGCCCACAATGGCAATCTGATCAATGCCCAGATGCTCCGCAACGAACTGGAAGCCTACGGGGCGATTTTCCAGTCTACCTCGGACAGCGAAGTCATTATCCACCTCATCGCGCACTCCAAAGCGAGTTCATTTCTCGCCCGTGTGATCGATGCGCTCAATCGGGTGCGCGGCGCCTTTTCCGTTGTGTTGCTGACAGACAACGGTTTGATTGCCGCGCGTGATCCGTACGGATTGCGGCCGCTGTGTCTAGGGCGTGTGCGGAGCAGCTGGATTGTGGCGTCTGAAACGTGCGCGTTCGATTTGCTCGATGCGGAATATGTTCGGGAAATTGAGCCGGGTGAATTGGTCGTAATCAGCGATCAGGGCCTGGACAGTCATCGGCCGTTTCCCAAGGTGGATCCGGCCATGTGTGTCTTCGAGTATGTATATTTCGCCAGGCCAGACAGCCGAATCTTCGGGGCCAATGCCGTCTATGCTACGCGCAAGGCGTTGGGCCGGCAACTGGCGGCGGAATCCTGGGTGCCCGCAGACATCGTCATTCCCGTCCCGGATTCCGGCGTGCCCGCTGCGCTGGGCTATGCGGAGGGGGGTGGGATTCAGTTCGAGACCGGGCTGATCCGCAATCACTATGTCGGGCGGACGTTCATCGAGCCGGAACAGTCGATCCGTCACTTTGGTGTTAAGGTGAAGCTGAATGCGGTGTCGGAAGTTTTGAGCGGAAAGCGGGTTGTGGTGGTGGATGATTCGCTTGTCCGCGGGACGACCAGCCGGAAGATTGTCAAGATGATCCGCCAGGCCGGGGCGAAGGAGGTCCATATGCGGATCAGTTCGCCGCCGATCGTGTCGCCCTGCTTCTACGGGATCGATACTCCGACAAAGAAGGAACTGATTGCATCCGACCATTCGACGGAAGAAATCCGCAAGTACATCACGGCGGACAGTTTGGCCTATCTCAGTCTCGATGGCATGCTCAAGGCCGCGCCGGGAACGCCGCATCAGTATTGCAGCGCGTGCTTTACAGAGCGCTACCCCATTCCATTCACCCGCGCAGAGGAACTGCAGTTGGGCTTATTCGAACCGGCGTCCTGAGCGAGGCCGGAACTGGCAGCGTCGAGCTGTTTCCAGAAAGGGAATTCGGCGGATATGCAGCCACGGTCTAGGCCACGAGTGGCTGTAGATTATCCAGTTCTTTTCTCCGACGACCATATCTCCGGCGAGGGGGTGTTCAAAAATCTCACGATCTCAGGCGGTGAGATTATGAGTGAGGCGCCGGTTTCGATCGGCGCCCATCTTCATCTGCAGGTGCAATCGTCCGGTGCCCGGCCGCCGATCGTTATCACGCTCGCCATCGTTCGGTGGAAGCGGGACGATCGGTACGGCATCGAGTTCGTTCGATTTCAAGGCGATGCCAAACAACAGCTGGAAGACATGCTGAATCAGCGATGATGGATCGTGCGTCGGTCCGTTCAAGCCCGCCCGCTCGGTTGCCCTGCTAAAAAACACCATGATAGGATGTCTTCCGTTTGAGAACAATTGGTGCCGTGCCGAGAGAAGCGGCGAATATTCCGGTGTGAGGATCGAATTTCTCTCAGCGTCGGCCGTCAGCCTAGTATGGGGGAGGGATCTGTGGACGAGATCGAAGCAGGCAAACAGAAGTTTGTAGATGTTGTGAAGGCCATCGATGGCGCGGTGCAGGTGGTTATTCCCGTGACTCCATCCAACAGCATGTTTTTGATCTCGGTAACCAAAGGCGCGAATCGCAAATTCATGACTGTCCCGGAAGACGACATCATCGATCTCCCGACCGATGCCGGTATTCTTGCGAAAGTCACCAAAACGGTTCGGGATGCCATCGCGGCTCTCTGAGACCGCGCGGCGGGCAGGACGAGGGCGACGTGCAACACATCGGCAGCAGGGAATTCTTTCAACGAGCATCGCAGATCACGCAACTCCCGCATGTCGTGCGGTGAGATTATGAAACAAATTTTTCCCGGCATCTGGCAATGGGCCTGGTTCTCCGACGAGAAGCAACTGGATTTCAACGGCTTGTTTCTGATGGTCGGTGAACACAAGATTCTGGTCGATCCTCCACCGATGACCGCCGAGGCGCGCTCGTTCGTCCGCCGCAACGGGCCGGTTGATTACATCCTTGTCACGAACAGAGATCACCTCCGTGAGGCGGCGGCCTATCAGGCGGAGTTCACGTGCCGGCTGTATGTGCCTGAGGCGGATGCAGCACAGATGGATGTGACACCCACGAAAAGGTATACGGACGGCGAACTGCTCCCGGGCGGCATCTGGGCGATCCGGCTGAGCGATCAGAAATCTCCGGGGGAATCGGCGTTGTTTCTGGATCGAGGACAGGGGATCATGATCGTAGGGGATGCGTTGATCGGCAAACCGGCCGGCGCCGTCAGCCTGCTCCCTGCCGAGAAATATCCCGATGCGGCGAAGGTCAAAGACGGACTCCGGCGCCTCCTCAAGTACAATTTCGATGGTCTCGTTGTCGGCGACGGCACGTCGATTCTTGCGGGCGGCAAGCCGGTGGTTGAGCGGTTTCTGAGCCTGTCATCATGACGCTCCGTAATGGATTGTCGGAAGAGCTGAATCGGCAAGGCAATGAGTATTTCTCGCGCGGCCACTACACGGAGGCGTACGCCTGTTACGCCAAGGCGCTGGAATGCGATCGGCAGACCGGCGATCAGCGGGCGCTGGCGGCGACGCTTGGAAATCTCGGCAATATTTGCGCAGTCAGCGGGCGGAGAGAGTCGGCGCAGACGCATTACCAGGAAGTCTTGGAGTTGCAGAAGATTCTCGGGGATGAGAAGGGGATCGGAACGACGCTCGGGAATCTGGGAAATTTACGCGCCGATGCCGGCGAATGGAGCCGGGCACGGGCGTATTACCTGGAAGCGCTGGATCTCATGACGAAGACGCATGATGAGGCAGCCAAGGCCGTACTGTTTTCCGATCTGGGTCTGGTGGCGCGTGAGACCGGACATTTCGACGAAGCGATCGACTGGTACGAACAGTCGTTGGTGTTGATGCGGCGGTTGGACAATCACGGCGGTGTTGCCGATGCCTGGCGCATGATCGGACGCACGTTCCTGGTTCAACGGCGCTACGACGATGCAATCGCGTGCTGTCAGACCAGCCAATCGGTTGCCGAGCGGTCGCGCGATGAACTCCGCGCGGGCGGCGCCCGTTATCTATTGGCGCAATGCTATGAAGAGACGGGACGGCTTGAAGATGCTGCGGATCTTTTGAGACAGGTCGTCAACATGGACCGCAAGTATCAGCTGCCCAAACTTGAAGAAAATACCAGACGCCTGGCGGCGCTTCAGGCGCGCATCGCAGAGCGCGATCACCTGTCGTCTTTTCCAGAGGCCAGAACATGACTGAACCAGTTCCATCCACATGGCCGCCGCTTCGTACGGCCCTGATGCAAGCATTTCCCCAACTCTATGAATTGGAGCCGGGCGGACCACTCGTCATGGATCTGGGGTCGGATGGATGGGTCTTGGAGGTCAGGCCGCAAGGGACCGTGCTGTGCCAATATGGCGTGGCAATGGATGACGTGATGGCGCTTATGTCGGAGGGCACGCCGGAAGATTTGGGAACTGACGAAGTGGCCAAGCAGGCCAAGTATTTTCTCCAACCCGCGGTGTCGAAGTATCGGGCGCTGCTCCTGGAGTCCGGATTTGCCGAGGAGACGGAGATGACCGACGAGTTTGTGGCCGTGACATTTGCGCGCGGCGTTGATGTGACAGACTCTGCCAAGGTGCAGGGCTTGCTCCGCTGGTGTTGTCAGCAGATCGGAAGGATGCCCTGACGCCGCGCATCGCCACCTTCGAGGAGTTCCGCGAGGCGATCGCCGCCTATCGATTGCCGCTGGTGTTGTTGGCCGGGTTGGAACTGGACATCTTTACGGCGGTCGGCGCAAGAGCTTGGACGATTCCCGCTCTTGCCAGGCAGCTCAAGGTCAGCGAACGAGGATTGGATATCCTCTGCCGGAATCTTGCCATGGCCGGTCTGTTGCTGAAGAAAGGCGGAACCTACAGAAACAGCCGGCTTGGAGGTACGGCGCTCAATGCCGCTCATCCGGCCTATCGCGGGTCATATTTGGACTTGATCAGGACCCATTGGACAGACTGGGTCCGGCTGTCGGAATCGGTGCGAAGCGGTCTGCCGATCGATCATGACGTTCCAGATAGCCCGGATTGGCGTCGCCGGTTCACATGGGCCATGCACCACCGCACGTTGGAGACCGCCCCGGCGATTGCCGCACAGATAAAGCTCGGCGGGGCCCGGACGTTTCTCGATCTTGGGGGCGGCCCCGGCACCTACGCACTGGCGTTTTTAGCGAAAAATCTCCGGTTGCGCGCCACGGTCTGCGACCGGGACGAGGCATTGGATGTGGCCAGAGAGATTGCTGCAACGCACAGGGCAGGGCGGCGGTTGTCGTATCTGCCGTGTGATTTTACCAAGGAGCCGATCCCGGGCACGTATGACGTGATCTGGTATTCCAACGTGTTGCATATCTACTCGCCGGAGGTCAATCGAGCGGTTTTTCGCCGGGTCTTGGCTGCGTTGGTGCCGGGCGGGCGGCTCATCATGCAAGACGCGTTTCTCCATGGCCGCGAGGGGCTGCTTCCCGCGGAATCCAGCCTGTTCGCCGCCTCGATGTTACTGTTTACAGAGGGAGGGAACACCTATCCGGCGTCGGAGACTGCAACATGGCTCAAAGAGGCCGGGTTCGTACGAATCAAATCCCTCCCGCTCAAGAAGAAGACTGAGGACTGGGAAAACGGAATTCTTGAGGCGTCGGCCCCTACCGCACATCCAAAAATGAGCGTCCTCCGAACAGGATCAAGAGGAAATTTAAGAAGCCGCTGACCAGGCTGCTCAGCAGGGTCAGGATGCTGTCCGAATCTTTTGACAGGATTTGGACTATCGTGGCGACGTCCATCGCCAACCCTACCGTCCCATACATCACACAGGCCATCACGGCCCAACGAAACCCACGAAACCCACGCCAAACCAGGAGCCCTAGACCGAAGGGGACCAGGGCGAAAAAGCCGATCCACCAGGCCCCCGTTGGTGAGGTGGAGGTTTCAGACCCAGTCGCCCAAGCCCCTATGTTGACGGCCAGCAGTCCCGCCAACAGGACGGGTAAGACGGTGTGTTTCATGGGGGGACTATAAGGCGGGGGAAGCAAAATCGGCAATGGCCCATAGTTGTCGGTGTCCAGTCCCCTCCTTTTGGGGGGAAGTGTACTGATAGTGGGGAATTTACCGGCGACAGGATCTCTTGCAGTATGCAGACACGCATCAGGAGGGTCTATGTCAGAGATCCATCGTTTTTCTCAACTCCCTGGCAGACGGACGGTCTCTTCCCCAAGTACTGTTTTGGTTCACGATTGTAAACCGTTGGCTAGGCATGCCCGTGGAACATGGAGTCTTTCTTGCCGGCTGGTCGGAGTTGGATTGTGCCTTTCATTGATGGGTGGTCAGGCGTGGGGCCAGATCGAGACCGAACAGAAGGAAGGCCATGAAGCCATCGTCGCGGCGGGATTCGGCTATCAGAACAGTATTGAGTCGACCATTACGGTCAAGGTGTACAATCCTGCCTCGGGCGAGGTGCTATCAGAAGACGTGTATGAATTGAGCGTCAAAGAAGACAGTTTGGGCGGATCGAATGGCTCAGAGGGCCGCATTTTTGCCGGCGGGGTCGGTCTGGGTGCAACCGATCTCTCTGGTTTTATCGTCCGTGTATACGATGCAAAGACGGGTGAGTTCCAGTGGTCCGGGCGACTCAATCTCACGCCGGGCGAGGGGAGCGAGGCGGGACGTTTGATTTCCACCGTGGTGCCGCGCCGCGCCACCATCATGAAAATTCATGGCATCGACACAGCGGCGCAGTCGCCGCTATTTGTGCTGCGCGCCGTGGATGTGTTGACCGGGGGGGTTCTCTGGGAAGATGAGTTCTCCGCCGACGGCGAAGGTGCGGCGAAGGCCAGTCAGATCGCCACGCGCTTGGTCGATGCCGCGGAGGGCTCACCGGTAGCCGATCTATTCGACTTCAGAATTCGCATGTTTGACCACGATGGCCGGACGGTTTTGTGGGAAGATCAGGTGTTGCAGCAGCCAGCCGATGAAGAGGTTCGAGGGGCGGTCGATGATCATGCCCAGATGCTGCCGGCCTGGACGGGGACAGTCGAACAGGACTCCATGCCGGAGGAAATCTAGGAGCGTTTCTGCTGGAAGCTTTCCAGCCACTGATGATGGAATTGTTCGTACGAGACGAACAACGTATTTTGAATGGCCGTTCCCGCTGGTGTTCGCGCCTTGAATGCCTTGAGTAGTCCATCCACCTGCGCCATACCCCACCGTTCGATCAGATAGTGCGTCGCGGAATTTGCCTCCAAATACGCCAGGTCTGCGGCAGTGGCCGGCAATGCACCCCAGGGGCCTTCGAGATAGGTCAACGGGATGAGTGTAACGTTCCCGTGCAAGGCCTCATCGAGATCGGGCCATGGGTCGCCGGCCAATTGCATGGCCAGTCCCTCGTTCAACCAGGTGGGAAGCGATCCGCTGCTCGTGCCCAGCCGGTCGTGCAGCAGGGCATGGACATATTCGTGGCGCAACACCGAGGTCAACCACTTCGTGTCCGTCGTCGCTCCTTGGGTGGGCAGTTGAATGCGCCCCAACGTCGGGTCGAACAGACCATCGGCCCATGCAGGGCTTCCGGTCGCGCCTTGAAACGAATCTCTCGTGTGGAGCACGACTACAATGGGCTTGGACGGGAAGTGCCCGAACTTCTGCCCGATTTCTCGATAGGCGTCCTCAAGTATTTCCAGCACGGTGGTCCACGTGCCGTGATCCTCGGCTCCATCGAATTTCACCACGAAATGTTCGCTCGTCCTTGCCGTCATGCGAGATTCGACGGATTCCATATGCTGAACCTTGGCGGTGACGGCGGCCAGATACGATCGTAACGCGGGATCGCGCGGCACACGATCTGCGGCATGGGCCAGATGTGTCAGGGCTTCCGACGATTGATTCTGCTCATGCAGCAGCTCGGCCATCGCCAGGTGCGGAAATGGTTCCTCCGGAGCGAGCCGAATCAATTGTTCCAGAAGGTCTCGATTCAGAGCAGGGTCCCGTTGTTCCCAGTAGGCATGGGCCAAATTCATGAGGATGACCGGGTTCGAGCCATCGAGCGCCGCCGCTTTCTTGAATGCCTTTACTGAGAGCTGTGTGCCGTGGAGTGTTTCTTGCTCAATACCGAGGTTGTTCCAGAGCACTGCCACAAATGGTTTGGTTGTGGCGTCCGAGACCGCGCTTTGGGGAAGGGCCGTGAGCTTGGATTCGGCGAGCGGCAAATTGCGCTTTTCAATTTCGTCGCGGATAGCGATGAGCAGTGTCTCATGACGAGAGCCGGGTATGGCAGGATGATCGAGGACACGGATCTGCGCGGGGTGGACTTCACGGGGGCTTGCGGCAGGCGGTGGCGGCGGCGCGACTGGTTCGATTGTGTTTCCGACGGTCGAAGCTGTGGAGGCAAGCCGGGTGGCAGCGGGTGTTTTGAGAAACAGGTGGTATCCCACGACCAGCGCCAGCGCCAGCGCCATGGGCATCAGGATATGCGTAATGTTGCGGCGATACATGTTGTTTCGAGCATGAGTGTAGCACCCTAGGCAGAACCGACCAAGTATTCCAGGAAAACCGGCGCGCCAAGCTTTAAAGAGCTGGCTGTTTCGCTGTCGTTGAGCCCTGGAGAGTGCTGTGCTACGATTCCCCCGGTATGCAGACTTCCTCCAAGTCGGCTTCCGCAAAAGCATTTCAGGATTGGTTGGACCGCGTCGCGCGTCCCATCGAATTTGCGACTCGGGACGAATGTGCGCATCTGAGCGCCGTGAAGAATCTCGGTTCCTTCGTCGCGGAGCAGGTGTTGTCCGCCCTGGCCAACCGGGTGTATCCCAAGACTGTCGAGGCGCGGTTAGTTTCCTTGCGGGATCTGTTCATCGATTTTCAGCGGGTGCTTCCGTCTCATGAGCAACGCCGTAGATTGCAAGCCGCTGTCGCGATCGTGAAGGCGCTCCGCAATGTTGCGCAGGAGTTGCCGGAGTCGCCGGAATCGGAAATGCCACGAGCCGTGCCGGAGTCTCGTCCAGACGGGGCGAAGCGAGGCGGTCTTTGGCATCTTCCGATCCGCTTTGCGAAGGGCGTGGGCCCCAAGCGTGTCGGCCTATTGCAGCGGTGGAAGATCGACACAGTGGAAGACGCGCTCTGGACCCTGCCCTGGCGGTACGAAGATCGGTCGATGATGACACCGCTCGGCGATCTCGTCCCCGGCATGATGGCCTCGATCTGTGGAACTGTCGGAAAATGCGAGGCCAAGCGGACGAGAAATCGCCGGTTGAGTGTGCTGGATGTAGGGGTGGAGGATCAGACGGGGCGCATGCAGGCGGTGTTTTTCAACCAGCCATACTTGGAAAAGGTGTTGGCCATCGGCACGCGCGTCATGATGAGCGGGCGTGTAATCGCCGGGCGCCAGGGTTGGATGGTTCCGCGAATGGAAGTGGCCCAGTATGAGGTGCTGGGAGAGGATACGGAATCGACCTTGCACGTGGGACGGATCGTGCCGGTCTATCATGAAACGAAGGGATGGACATCCCGTCAAATGCGGGTGCTGGAAAGAGATCTGTTGGAGGAACATGCGCGTGAACTGCACGATTGTCTTCCGGTGCAACTTCGGGCCCGCCGGCGGCTGATTTCGATTCAAGAGGCGCTGCGCGATGTGCATTTTCCCAGTGCCGGCGCCGATCTCACGCTGCTGGAGCAGGGCAAGACGCCGGCGCATCGGCGGTTGGCGTTCGAAGAGCTTTTTCTCCTCCAAACAGCCTTGGCAACCAGGCAGCGGTCGGTGCAGCACGAGCCGAAGCAGCTGACGTTCAATTCGCGCACGCCGCTCTTGGAGAAGTTGAGCCGGCTGCTGCCGTTCCGCCTTACTGCCGCGCAGGATCGGGTGATACGGGAAGTGTTTCACGATATGCTGGCGCCGCGGCCGATGAATCGTCTGGTGCAAGGCGATGTCGGATCGGGAAAGACCGCCGTCGCGCTCCATGCGCTCATTATGGCTTGCGGGTCCGGCTATCAGGCTGCATTGATGGCGCCGACGGAGATTCTGGCGGAGCAACACTATCGCAATCTGTCCGGGATGTTCGAAGCCTTGGGATTGAAGGTGATGCTCATGCGAGGTGGAGACAAGGCATCAGTGAAGATTGCGCAGATCGCACAGCTTGCGTCCGGGGAGATTCAGGTGGCGATCGGCACCCATGCGCTGATTCAAAAGGGAGTGGCGTTCAAGAACCTGGGATTAGCCGTTGTGGACGAGCAACACAAGTTCGGCGTACTCCAGCGGAAAACGCTCATCGATAAAGGGTATAAGCCGGACATGCTGGTCCTCACGGCGACCCCGATCCCACGGACGCTGGCGATGACGGTGTACGGCGATCTGGATGTGTCGGTCATCGATGAGCTGCCGCCGGGGAGAAAACCGGTCCACACGCTGCTCTTCGACCAATCGCAGCGGCGGCGGGCGTATCAGCTTCTGCGTGATGAATTGCGCAACGGCAGGCAGGCCTATGTGGTCTATCCCCTCATTGAGGAGTCGGAAAAGACGGATCTTCAGGCGGCGATGCAAGGGGCCGAGCAATTGCAGAGCGGAGAACTCGCCGAGTTTCGCGTCGGTCTGTTGCATGGGCGCATGAAGGCGGCAGAGAAGGAAGCGGTGATGGCCAAGTTCAAAGCCGGAGCCATTCATGCCCTCGTGGCGACGACGGTCGTTGAAGTCGGCGTCGATGTGGCGAATGCGACGATCATGATGATTGAACATGCCGAACGGTTCGGCCTGGCGCAGTTGCATCAATTGCGCGGGCGTGTCGGGCGCGCAGGCCATCAATCCTACTGCCTGCTGATGGTGTCGGGGAGGTGGAGCAAGGGAGGGGTGAGGGCTGGAGGTCTGAAGGGCGCACGTGTATCCGATGCTGCTGATGAGCATGGGCCATCGGCGTCACGAGAACGGTTGGAGGCGCTGGTGCGGTCGAACGACGGGTTTGTCATCGCTGAAGAAGATCTGCGCATCAGAGGGCCTGGAGAGTTTTTCGGTCTTCGACAATGGGGCATGCCGGAGTTTCGTGTGGCCAACATCGTGCGGGACGCCGATTTGCTGCAACAGGCCAGACAGGAAGCATTCGCGTTGTTGAAAATGGACCCGGATTTGAAGGCTCCGGCTCATCAAGCCTTGCGGGAAGCCATGTTGCGGAAGTGGCAGGAGAAATTGGAGCTGGGGTCAATCAGTTGAAAGAGCGACAAGCACGTAGGCTGACAGGCGTGCAAGCGGCAGGTTGACAAGATTGGTGTTCCGGATGTCAGCTTGAGACCTGTCAGCCTGTTAGCCAGAGGGTCCAATGGGCTTATTACAGAGACTGAAAGACGATTTGCGGACAGGCATCGCGACCTTGCGCCTGGGAACCGTGCATGCGGCCGGCCGCGCGCTGGAAGAGACGGAATTGCTCCGGATGCGGCTGGAAGCCCGCAAGCTGGACCAGCAACTCTCCGATCTCTATAAGGATATCGGTGAGCGGGCCGTCGATATGAAAGAACGCGGCGAGACGGCGGAGCACATCCTCCACGATGCAGAAGTCGGCCGGCTCGTACGAGAGGTGCAGGCGCTGAAGGAGTCGCGTAAGAAACTGGAAGCGGAGATGGACGAGATTCGGAACGAGCAATGACCGCCCCGCCTGCCCGCACGCGTCGATTAGCCGGAATCGACATCGGGACTCTGACCTGCCGGCTCCTCATCGCTGATTGTTCTCCACAGACATCTCTCAAAGCTCTCCAATCCGAGCGGCGCATTCTCCGGCTGGGGGAAGGCGTCGATCAGACGAAACGACTCAGCGCTGCCGCTATGGATCGGGTGATCGAGTGCCTGCGGGAATGGCGAGGCCTCATCGACAGCCATCAGGTCGATGCTGCTACGGCCGTGGCGACCAGCGCTGTCCGGGATGCGGTCAATCGCGATGAATTTCTCCGCCGAGTGAAACAAGAGACAGGATTCGACGTCGAAGTTATCACGGGCGACGAAGAAGCCCGGCGGACTCTCCTCGGCATTCGCTCCGGGTTGCCCGCCGGAGTCACAGACATGATCGCGTTGGACATTGGCGGCGGCAGTACGGAATTCATTCTGGACCGGCCGGGCCAGGTCCCGATCGTCCGCTCCATCGACATCGGTGTGGTGCGTCTATGCGAGAGAGTACTGACACATGACCCGCCGACGGCGGAAGAAATAGAGCAGGCACGGGACTGGGTGCGACGCGAGACTCAAGCCGCCGTCGTAGGAATGGAGGGTTTTCAGTCTGCCACCTTCGTCGGCACAGCAGGAACGGTCACTGCCCTCGCCGCGATGGCCCAGAAACTTCCCGCTTACGAACCGGCCAGAATTCATAACTATCGGCTGACCCTTGCCACGGTGCAAGAACTCGAACAGATCCTGTTGAGCCGCAAGAAAGCCGATCGTATCGGTCTTCCTGGCCTCGAAAAGAACCGCGAAGAAGTCATCGCCGCCGGCGCCATCATCATCCGGACGATCATGGAGACGCTGGGCGAAGAGGAGTGTCTGGTCAGCGATCTGGGGTTGCGGGAAGGCGTGCTGATCGATCTGGCGAGGCGGGCTTTGACGTAATATGACCCTTGTATGCGAGAATGGATTGTCTCTGAGGTATCCGGTATCTGAGGAATAGTGAGATGAGATTTCCCCAAAATCCATTTCATCCCGGCGAGATGTTGCTCGAAGAGTTTCTTATCCCCGGAAAGATGACCCAAGCTGCTCTGGCGCAGAAACTTGGCTGGACGCGGGCGCGATTGAATGAGCTGATCAAGGGGAAACGCGATATTACGGCGGATTCAGCCCTGGATCTCGCCCGCGTGCTCGGCACATCCGCCAAGCTCTGGATGAACCTCCAGGCGACATTCGATCTCGACAAGGCGATGCGAAAAAGAAAGATTGTCTAGCCTTCAGGTTTTGCCTGGAAATGGTGCGAGGTCGTCATCGCCACCGGCGCTCTCATCACCTCCAATGTGGTGGAGACGTTGGGCGTTTCCAATGAGCTAGCCAGCGACCTGAAGTTGAGGAAGATGTGCTCATCGACCTGCTGGCGTGGATTGTGGGTTAGCGAAGAAGATGCTTGTTATGGTAATCGTTCATGCGACGAACCAAGCTTTGTTGCACTCTCTCATAATCCGCTAAAGGGAGGGACCATGAGCAACTTAGGAGAGATTCTGGATGATTTGAAGCGTGAACGTTGGGAGGAAGGGGGCTTGGTAGGAAATTTCAAATTGCAATTGAAGGAAAGCGGTGTTGCAATTCTTGAAAAGAGGGGAAATAGTTTTTCCCTGAGGAAAGAGGGCATGGAAATGCTTCTGTCAGCTCATGAATATACTCCACAAACCTTTGCAACCGAAGGTAAGGGGTGGTGGGCAGTAACGCAGAATTTTATTGAGGAGGCAGAGGCAGGAGTTGAGGAATGTCCGTGGGGTCTAGTGTTCCTGCGTGGCAGTTCAACGAGCAAAGCTTGGAGGGGCTATTGGCTGCCTGGTGCAGAATTTGAGGAAGCTGATGCCGGGCCTCCGGATTCCGACGGAAAACGGCATATCCAGTTGGAGAAGTTAGAGCGAGTTGCCAAACAGTTCTATTCAGGCAAGGAATTTATTTCCCTGATTGATGTTTGAGCAAGTCGGACAACTCGGCGCGGGCGACAGTTCGAGTCGAATTCACGGCGCAGAGACTGAAATTGGGGTCAGAACAATTTCTTTGACAACAGGCCGGCAACAGAGTCGGGAGACGGCTCAAAGGAGAGGCGCACGGAGGCCCGAAAAGGGCGGATCGCTCAGAAATTACAGACCCCAACTTCTTTACACGGATTGGAAAAGAACCGCGAAGAAGTCATTGCTGCCGGCGCCATCATCATCCGGACGATCATGGAGACGCTGGGTGAAGAGGAATGCTTGGTGAGCGATCTGGGTCTGAGAGAAGGGTTGTTGATCGATCTGGCGAGGCGGACGGAAATCGGTGAGTAACGGAGTAGAGTGGAGTTGCTGGCACCCATGCGTTTGACTACAATGCCAAACAGTGAGAGGAGCCGTTATGGCAATTTCAAAGATGTCACGTCGTCGAGCCAAGGAACCAAAGATTATGGTTGCCGAGCCTCTGCTAACGGTCCTTCTTGCCAAGGATAACGGCCACTATTGTGCCAAATGCCCAGAATTGGATCTTGTCACGGAACTTCCCACCGCCACTGCTGCACTGGAAGACCTGATCGAAGCTATTCGGAGCTACGCTAGCGAGTATCTCCAAGACCGCGACCGATATGCCACAAGCCCCAACAGAGCCCACCATCTGCCCTATATCGAGGCTATCTCTGCTGTGCTCAACCAAGGGTCAGTGGGCATTCGCAGTCGATTGAATGGAATATGAACCCATGCAATGTACTGGTGTTATGCCGATCCGCATAAGAACCCATGATAAATCCTGGATGGCAAGAAGTCGTTGAGTATCAAGGAGATCACAAACCCTCAGCAAGAAATCCCGATGCGTGGTATACGGACAGACAGTGGCGAATCCGGTTTTTATGCGGATCAGCCTAAAAGTTGTTGAGCAGACGCCGACAATGGAGGCGTTTTGAGCGCTACGAACACAGTTCCTGAGGCTCTGGAAGACGTCACTCGGGCTTTTCGGCATCTTGAGTTTGCCATCAGACTGATGTGCTATTGCGAGCTTAATCACCTAGACCGCGAGAAGTTCAACACCGATGTAACCATCCTTTTTGATCGCGAAAATGTTGCATTTTCGTCCGGAACGTTTGCAAACTAGGAAGCCATCGTGCTTGCGGCGCAAGCGATGGTCGGCGTGTCCTTTGGAGTGTCGGCAATTGTCTTGGATACGGCGTTCGACGTTGCAGGGCTCAAGAACACGCCCGCATCGCGGCTCGATGCGGATGAGTTGCGCACGTTGGTTCGGATGGTCAGGTGCGCTTTTGCCCACAATCCTGCGCTACCCATTTGGGAGGCGCGGGGCGAGTACTCCCGATGCTTGTCGTTCTCGGTTGGTGCCGCCTCGTGCTCAGTCAACTTGGCTTCGCTTCACGGTCAAATGTTTGAGTATGACCACATCGGTGGGTTTGGTAATTGGCTGCGAATTCGCGACGCGGCCGTGTCGCGAATCAATGCTGCCCAACAAGTGGTTGGAGCGGACCGCTGAAAAGCGCGGTCCGCTCAACCGCAGGCCGTTAGGTTTCGAATATTCAGGATTGGTGCTTCATGGATAGTTCGCCGTTGACGCTAATTGATGCTGAGACGTATAGAAAGCACATGGATATGCTTCTGCATGCTTTCAGTATCGGAGATAAGCGAGCGGCTCTATACCTATCACTTATCGTCATTGCGGACAATGCGATACTGATGAAAGAAGCGCAGGAAAGGATTTTTGATTTGTATGACGAGCACTTCGATGATTTGTCGTCAATTGCTCACGAATTGGTTCCAATACCAACTGCAGCAAGAATCGAAAGGCTCAAGGAGTTGATCGAAGGATTCTACGAAGAAGTAGATTTCTTCGCCGATGAAAGCATGAGCGTGGTCAAGGAAATTAACGAGAAGTTAAAGAAATAGCGAAGCGGGAAGATAGGGGCATTTTACTTTTTGAGTTGAGTAATTCTGAGTCTGATAATTCTGCCCGTGCACAGTTGTTAAGCACAGGGAACCAATCAAGCAAATCTCAATCCCTCTGATTCTGCGAATCCCACCGATAGCCCTTGTTCTTAGTGAACTGCGCACTCGGCCTGCCGCCGGACTTTAGGAAGCGCGTTTCTTGCTCTCCCTTTGATCACGGTGTAAGATGCACGCCAGGCCTTGTCTGGACACCTCAGTACGGTCTGTTAAATGAAACGTACGCGCTACACGATTCAACCGGATGTCCGTGACGCCCTGGTCCGCTGTCTCACGGCTGAACTAGAGAAGGACTCGGCTGTTGCGTTTGCCTATCTTCATGGATCGCTGCTCCACTCCGAAACCGTCCACGATATCGATGTCGGCCTGTATGTTCGTGAGTCTGAGGCCGAAAGAGGCGCGGCCATTGCCTCAGAACTATCCGCTCGGCTCACGGCTGTGGCGGGGGTACCGGTTGATGCTCGTGCGCTGAATGGAGCGCCGCTACCGTTTCTCTATCACGTTTTCCGCGGGCAGCTGCTTGTTTGTCGAGATGAAGATCTGCTGGCCACAATGCTTGAGGATGTTGCCCGCCGCTATCTCGATCTTGCACCGATGCTTCATCAAGGCACCAAGGATGCCTTTGCGGCATGAGCCTCAATCCGGATCTCATCCGGGTACGCCGCAGGGCTTTTCCCACAGCAGCACTTTGAAGTTGAGAGGCCGGGCAGGCGGGACGATCATGTCCCGCTAGCGGGTTGCTCATTGACTTCCTGACTCTCGCGTCCTAGACTTCGAAAAAAATTTTCTAGGAGAGGGATCATGGACCAGGAATCACTGGCCCAAATTCAACAGATTGTCGGCGCTGCGACCGAAGCTCTTCGGTCAGAAATTGTCCAGGCCAGACAATTCACCGAAACTGCCACTGAAGCCCTTCGGACAGACATCGCTGAGGTCAAGCGGCACACTGACGTTGTGACGGAAGCGCTTCGGGCGGATATCGCCGATGTGAAGCGCCACACAGGCGTCCTTACTGAAGGACTCCGGTATGAACTTCAGCTTGTGGCGGAAGGCTTCCAGATGCACCTCGATCGGCGTCATGCCGATGACCGTGAGCATGTGGATAATCAATTCAGGGAAACTCGTGCGCTCATCCAACTCTCCTATGGTCAGCTACAAGAACGAGTCGAGCGGTTGGAACAGCGTGTCCGCACCATCGAGCAGCATCTCGGTCTCACCGTATAACCCTCCTTGTAAGGTTTCTGCATCCGTGACCGCTCCACTTCGGTTGCCTCCACTCAGCCGCTCATTTCTGCGAATACCACCGATAGCCTTTTTGCTCGGTGAACTGCGCTTCCGGCGCGCCGACGGGATTTTTCAATAACATGACTTTCAAGTCTGCGAGATAAACCAAGCGGAGTCGGGAGGTCGTTACAGTTGCAGGATGGCAGTTGCCTCTAGCGGGTGCGGAGCAGAGCGACAAATCCTTCCTGTTCAAAATGCCGATCGGTCGTCAGAGCTTCAGATAGATGGCGTTCACGCATGAGCAGCATCGAGCCGCAGTCGGTCAGGCTGTATCCCTTATCGGGTCTGGCTTTGGTAGTGGTCATGGTGAGCAGCGAGATCTGTGGGCAGTTTGTGGAGGTCAGGCTCAGGAATAGCCCGGGCGATGCGCAAGATTTCTTCCCACACTGGGCCAGGCTTTCGTGCCTTGATGGTGGAGGAGCCTTTTCGCCGACGTTTGGTGGCGTTCGTGCGCATGGTGGCTCGCGATCTCACGATGGGTGGAATTATAGCGGGGATTGGCTTCGTTGTCTAAGGCTGACCGTCACTTCTGTGAGTACCACCGATAGTCCTTTTGCTCCGTGAACTGGGCTTTTGGCGCGCCGCCTGGTTCGTCGGTGGGAGAACCCTGTCGAAGTTGCCCCTGGGTGTAGAGTCTTGTACACTTCCTACCGTGTGCCAATAGGAGTTCAGGCGATGCCAGGACATTCCGTTCAACCAGACGATGCGAAGATTGCCGCCAATTTGCGCCGCGCCATTGAGTTGACAGAGATCGGATTACGCATGCGTTGTGCAGTGCTGCAACAGAATGAGCCTCAGGGCGATGCTATGGTAAAAGTCATGCACGAGATTCGTTGCGCAAAAGAGCAAGCATGGCTGCAGGATCCTTCTTAGTTTCTTCTCTCTCATCCCAATGAGGGGAGCCTGGGTGGTTTCCCACTGCGCACCCTTTCTCACCCGCCCAACCCTTGGCGCGCCGAGACGCACCATTGCCCCTGACGAGCACCGCCCTCAATTTGAGAATTTGGTCATTCTTGTGTGCGCGGTCGGCGAGCACAGGGAACTACCCAGGCTACCCTCAGTCTCTCACTTCTGCGAATACCACCGATAGCCCTTTTGCTCGGTGAACTGAGCTTTCGGTTGGCCGCCTGGTTTTTCCAGTAACAACACTTTGAAGTCGAGGAGGCCGAACCAGGCGGGATCGGCGACGTCGTGGTAGTGCGTACCCTGGAGCTTGGGGAGCATGTCGCCGAGGGTCTGTTTGATTTCCGGTTCCGTGTAGGCGCGGATGACGAAGGGCTTGTCGATGGCCTGACAAAAGCGCTGAATCGTATAGGCTGCGCCGGTGCACAGAACTTTTGTGTCCGGTTTGAGTCCCAGAAACTGCGGGAGTGAGAGATACCGCTCCTGAAATCCGAGCCAACGCGCAGCCTGCCGCAGGTGGCTGTATTGCACTTCATATTCGGTATGGCCCGGTAGTTTCACCGGCGCAGGCCAGCCGTCGTCGGTTCCGAACTCTGAGAGAAAGGCATGTCCGCCCGGTTTCAGGACTCGCCAGAGTTCCGCCACAAAACGGATCGGCCCCAGGTTAAAGATGACCTCTTCGGGCAGATCGGTTCCGATCGGGAGGCGCGCGCGCCTGATCCAATCGAGGGCTTCCTGGTGCTGCGCGGTTTCGCCACGGCCTGACGAGAGTTCCTGTTTCGTCAGCTTCACCGGTGTCATGTCGGCCATGTTTTCGTTGTCGATGACCAGATCGACGGAGTGGTCCGTGAAGGGAAGTGCTTCGGCATTGGCTTGTGTGCCGATGGCATTCCATCCTCCGGCCTTGGCGCGGGAGACTTGCCGCTTCAAAAACGGACCGGTGATGTCGAGCGAGCAATAGGTCATGCCCTGTTTCTCGAACGGGAGGAGTTCTTTGCCGAGTTCACGCGCGACGTAGCCGAGGCCTCCACCGATTTCCACGAGGATGCGCGGTTTGGGGGTAAACCAGCCCAGCTTGCGGAGTTGTCGCATCAGGAGCCGGCCGTAGGTCAGGCCGTTGAGCGCTTCGTTTGGCTCCCGGAACAGATGCGAGACCGTCGTCTCGATCACATCGAAATGGCCGTCGTCATCGGCGGCCTGGCTCAGTTCATGATGGTGAAAGTCTTCCAGATGTGCTTCGCCCTCGAATCCTTCCTGCCCCGACCAGCCTTCGCGGATTTGTTGCAGCAGAAGGTCCCATTTCCCTTTGTGCCGATGGCCACCCGGCGGTTCGGCGCCGTAATAGCAGAGCGAGTAGTTGGGCGTCGCCCATCGTTCCAGGTGCCAGAGCCCAGGCTGGCCGTCCAGTCCGCAGATCTTGCGCCCATATTGCTCAAGCAAGGCATGCACGGTTGTGTGGCCGTTCATCGCGCGGAGCATGTCCAGGCCGGTCCTGTTCAGTCGTATCAGCGGAAGATTGTCATCAAGCGGGGCGAACCACCATTCGTCTTCGTGGTGCTGATAGGCCACGAGATCGGGGATGTGCCAGGCGAAGAGATTCAACGTCTCTCCGGTCAGCGGTAGTGGGTCTTGAACAGCAGCGACAGGCTTCATGGCGAGCGGCTCTTAGTGTTGCGGACACGCAGCCTACAGGAGGAGTTGGTGGTCCTGCAAGGCAGCCTTACAACTGTGACGGCGCCGGAGCAGCGTCGGTCACGGTTAGGACGCCTCGCATGATGGGATGGATGCGGCAGTGATAAGGATAACGCCCGGCCGGCAGGCCGGGAATGGTAAATTGCGCTCCCGGAGGGACAGGCCCTGAGTCGAACAAGCAGGGATGGCCATCCTCCACGCACCCGTTGTGGGTCACGGTGTGGTGGGTTGGCGTCGGGTTATCCCAGCGGATGGGGTTGCCGCTGGCCACGGTGGCAGTGACGGGAACGTAATAGGGCGACCCGTCTTCCATGACGATCTGCGCAGAGAGGGACGTGCCCGTAGCCGGCCAGCTTGAGCAGGCGGCTAGTAGGACGATGAAAACAATTACCAGTGACCGGTTCACAGCGTCAGTATTCCTGGGTAAGACAGACCTGTCATAAGAGTCGGAGAAGCGCAGAGAATTCTCTGTCACTCGTCGGCTTTCTCCATTTTATTATCACGAGCACGGGTTTTTCCAATGGAAGATTTTTGGGTCCTGCCACAGGGAGAGGCCTGTTCAAATCTAGAACGATGAGGAGGGATGGCTTGAGACGGGGTTCATCCATGAGATTGTTGCAAGAGCCTATTCGTTCATGCTAGATGGTGGCCGACAGTTCGTGGTCAAATCGGCCCGATGACAAGAGGAGGACTGGAATGGCGAAGAAGAAGGCCGCAACCAAGAAATCGTCAGGAAAGAAAAAAGCTTCGGCATCATCCAAAAAGAAGGTGACGAATAAGAAGAAGGTGGCAAAGAAGCCGGTCAAGAAAGCCGCGGCCGCGAAGAAAAAGCCTGCGAAGAAAACGGTCAAGAAGGCTGTGAAGAAAGTTGTGAAGAAAGCCGCGCCCAAGCCTCGTCGGCCCGCCGCATCTGCCCTCAAAGCCGTGGCCAAGGAAGAAGCAATGCCTCGCAAGGCAGCGGTTGCCGCTCCGGTTGAGCCGCGGGAAGCAGATCTCGATGAAGAGATAGCCGGTGAGGAATTGGAGATGGAGAGTGATATCGAGGAAGATGTGCAGGAAGAGTTGGACCTCGATGAAGATGACGAGAGCGACGGAATCATTGAAAAGTCAGAAGACCTTCTGGACGAGCACGACGATTATCGGAACAACTGATTCTTCGGCTGTCAGCTGAACAGTGCCGGAACGAAGTTTTCGCTTCCCGGGGTACTCAATAGGGGGAGGGGCCGTTCCGGCACTGTCTATTTCAGAGCACGTCCCCATTCTTTCCCTCCGCTCCCACATTGTCACGTCATTCATATTCGGTCGGGCTGGACTTGCCTTACCGGTAGGCCTCTCGTATAACGGCGCCCGTGGGTGAATATCCGATGATTCATTGGGGCAGTCGATGCCTGGCATTGCTGCTTGGTTGCGGCGCTCTGGTCTTTGCGCAAGACGTGAGCGCGATGTGCCAGGTGGAGGCCCCTGCCGGTGGAACAGGCCGCCCGCTTGTGAAAAAACTGGCGCCTGGTTGCACAGCGGCTGAGCGGGAAACTCACTCCGTTAACAGCGCAGCGATCATAGCGGCACTGGAAGAAGGGCAGGCGGTCGAGCTGGCGGGGGTGATGGTTCGTGGTGATCTGAGCTTCGATCGTCTACCCCTGCAGACGGCCAAGACGAAGCGGGGTTCTCCCCCTGAACAACAGGAACCGCCGAATCAGTTAAGTGGGCAGGAAGTGCGACTCGTCCGAGGGGCGCTGACGATCAGCGACTCGGTCGTTTTGGGAGCGATGCGTCATCGATCTGCCCAGGGCACACTTCAGTTCGACGGACCGGTGGATTTTCATGGAACGACATTCACGGAAGGGGTGGACCTTTCGCGCGCACGGTTCCAGGGCAGCGTCGATCTATCCGGGGTGGTACTTCAAAAAGAGGCATTCTTCATTCAAGGGCAATTTACTCAGTCGCTGGCATGTAGAGAGGCCAAGTTTGGGCCCCACACGAGATTCCACCGCGCCATGTTTCATGGCCCGGTTGATTGCACCGGTGCGCTGTTCGATGGTCTGGCGGAGTTTCTCGAAGTGACGTTTCAACAACAGGCTCTCTTTGCACGGGTGCGATTCGGATCGGGAACCGGGTTTTCAGGGAGCCGATTCGCGCAGCAGGTCAGTTTTCATGAAGCCATCTTCAGTCGTGACACGTTCTTTGGATTTGTCGTCTTTGAGGGGGCTGCTTCATTTGCAGGGGCGCAATTTTTTGGGAAGGCGGACTTTTCCGATGCGGAGTTCAAGCAGCCGGACGATCTGGTCAAGGCGCGATTTGACCAGCCGGCACTCCTGGTGCGCACACAACGGGCTGTTCAAGATCAGCCCGACAAGGGGATGGACTCGCCGATCGGCCAATATGCCCTGACGGTGGGATTGCTATTCCTCGCGGCGATGCTCCTGGCCTATGCGCTGAAGCGGAAATAGCCTAGCCACTACATATAGATTTCCGGCTTGCCCGTCCCCCCAATAAGTTGGTATAACCAGCCCCATGGATTCTCCAAGCGACAGCTACGAACAAACTGAGCTGCCCTACCAGGTCCGTGTCGAAAAGTTCGAGGGACCGCTCGATCTGTTGCTTCACCTGATCAAGAAAAACGAGATCAATATTTACGACATTCCGATCGCCCTGATTGCTCAACAGTACTTAGAATACATTGAGGCGATGAAGGATCTGAACCTCAACGTGGCCGGGGATTTTCTCGTTATGGCGGCGACGTTGCTCCAGATCAAATCGAAGATGCTGTTGCCTGCCGATGAGGCGGCGTTGGATGAGGAAGACGGGCCCGATCCACGGGAGGAACTTGTCCGGCGGCTGTTGGAGTACAAAACGTACAAAGAAGCGGCGACCAGGCTCGATGGGCAGGAAAAGATGTGGCGCGAGATTTTCAGCCGGGAGCAGGCACCGACAGAACCGGTCGAGACGGATGAGACGCTTCTGGAGAACGTCTCCTTGTTCGATCTCGTGGATGCACTCCAGGGGATTTTGGACCGCAATCCCGGGAAAAAGCTGATCGAGATTATGCCTGACAATCTCACGGTGCGGGAACGGATGAATGTGATTCTTGAACTGCTGGAAGGCAAAGACTCGGTGTCGTTCGTCGACCTGTTTGAGCAGACCAGCCACCGGCTGGTCGTGATCGTGACATTTTTGGCGATGTTGGAACTGATTCGGCTGCGGGTGGCGCGGGTATTCCAAGCGGAAGCGTTTGGACCGATTCTGGTCTCGCGGGCGTTCTCGCTGGTTCCAGACCCTGCCGAACTCGATGATGTGGATGTGGAATGGAGGGGGACATGACTCCAGTGACGGAAGAGTTGATTCAAGAGGTGTCAGAGATTGAGTCCGAGACAGCCGGGCCGGAACAGGAATCGGGTGGCCCATCCGATACGGACAAGACAACAGAGACGGCTTCCGTAGCCGACGCAGCGCAGACCATTGCGGAGCGGGAACTCAAGGCCATTCTCGAATCATTGCTCTTTGTCTCCCCGGAGCCGCTTTCGGCCGTGCGGCTTGTCTCGGTGTTGGGAGATGTGACCAAGGCCGAGGTCGAGCGGACGTTGCGGAGTCTTGGGGAAGAGCTTGAGCAGGAAGGGCGGGGTATCCGGCTGGTGGAAGTCGCCGGTGGGTATCGCTTGGTCACCAAGCAGGAATATGCGCCGTGGATCAAGCGTTTGGATAAGGCCAAGTCTGCCACGAAGTTGTCACGGTCCGCACTCGAATCACTCGCTATCATTGCCTATAAGCAGCCGCTTGTCCGTTCGGAAATCGAGGAGATTCGCGGGGTGGAGACATCCGGTGTGGTGCGGACGTTGTTGGAGCGGAAGCTGGTGCGTATCGTCGGACGCAAAGAGGTGCCGGGCCGTCCGATCATGTACGGGACGACAAAGTTTTTTCTTGAGCATTTCGGGCTGAACGATCTGTCGCAGCTTCCGCCGTTGCGCGAGTTCAAAGAACTCGGCGAGGCGGAACAGGCGTTGCTGCCGATGGATGAGGCTCTGCCGGTGGCGGTCGATGAAGCAGCCACAGACCACGTGGCGAAGTCGATCGAGGGGATCTGCCAGGAGTCGCTGTCTTTGAATGGAGAAGAGGTTTCCGTCGAGTTCAAGGCCGAGGAAGAGTTGAAGGGCCACGAAGAGCTCGCCGGCGAGCCAGTCGAGCAGGGCTAACTGGCTCCTGTTCCGGTGGGTATTTCCCGCCCGCAGCGCTCGTCGCCGGTCGTCAATCGTTACAGGCAGTGAACCGCGCGACACTGTCCGTTTTCCAGATTGATCTGCACTCATCAGTTCCGGATAACCCAGCACTCACAATTCAAAACCCAACAGTGTCGCTGCTCACCGCTTCCCCGCTTCTTGACTCTTTTTCCGTCGCTTTGTTAGACTCCTCAATCCAATTGTAAGTTATTGATACTTCCATTGTTTCTCGAAGCCCATCTGTCCTGGCAACATGAGGCACCCGCTGTGATCAACACATGGCTTTTGGATGAGTTATTCCGGTTCGATCGACCGCTGCTTTCAATCGAGGGCATCCAGGGAGAATGGGGCGCCGGGGATTCGATTGCCGAGGAAGAGGAACTTCCTCCGTCGCCGCAGAATGTGCAGGCGAAACCCGGCAATGGACGAATCACCATTACATGGGATCCGGTTCCGGAGGCCATGTACTACAACCTGTACTTCCAGACGACCAAGGGCGTACAGATCAAGTTCTCCGAATTGACCCGTCCGATTGCCGGCGCGGACGATTTCAAAAGCATCATCGGCGTAAAAAAAGACAAAGCCACTTGCCTGGAAGGCTCGACCAGTCCGTTCGTTCATGACGATCTGGCTAACGGCACCTGTTATCACTACGTTGTCACCGTGGTCACACCCAAGGGCGAGAGTCTTGAATCGCAGGAAGTCATGGCGATTCCTTCCCCCTATCTGTTGACCATGAGCATTGGCCAGGAAGGGGTGGGTGACGGCGAGTTCAGTTCTCCGACCGGCATTGCACTCGACACAGACGGCAACATCTACGTAGCCGATACCGATAACCACTCAATCCAAAAATTCGATAAGGCCGGCAAGTTTCTGGCGCGCTGGGGCAGTGAGCCCAGTTCGCAGGAAGGGCAGTTCTACTATCCGCGCGGACTGGCAGTAGGACCGGACAGTGTCATGTATGTGGCCGACAGCGGCAATAATCGTGTGCAGAAGTTCGACCTGGAAGGGAATGCCCAGAAAGCCTGGGGGAAGTTCGGGTTCGCCTGGCGCGGGGCCGAAATGGGCAAGTTCGATGTGCCGTGGGGACTCGCGACCGATCAGGACGGTAACGTGTATGTGTCCGATACCAGCAATGCCCGCATTCAGAAGTTTCAATCAGACGGACAGCCGCTCTTGAAGTGGGGACGGGACGGGAGCTTCGACGGCGCGTTCTTTTTCCCGCGCGGCGTGACGGTCGATTTCGTCGGCAACATCTATGTGGCCGATGAGAGCAATAACCGCGTTCAGAAATTCGACCAGCGCGGAAGCTTCTTGACGAAATGGGGGCGCGAAGGCAAGGGACCGGGACAGTTCAAATCGCCCTGGGGCATTGCCTGTGACGCGCTGGGCAATGTGTATGTGGTGGACAGCGGCAACCACCGGATTCAGAAATTCGACGGCAATGGCACCTTTCTCTGCTCATTCGGCAATCGCGGCAAGACGGAAGGGCAGTTGAATTTTCCCTACGGCATTGCCGTGGATAAGGAAGGCTGTGTGTTCGTCGTCGATAGCGGGAATAACCGGGTGCTCAAGTATACGCCGACGGAAGAGGAAATGGCCCGCGGCAAGCAAGAAACGACGCAGGCCGTTGAGCCGGGGGCAGTTCAACCGCCGCGCACGGTGGCCGTGAAGGCGGGCGATACGGAAATCTTCTTGAGTTGGCTGGAAGTGCCGGGTGCGATCGCCTACAACGTGTATTTCAGCACGGCTCCGCACGTGACCACTCAGGGTGCCACCAAGATAGAAGGCGTGAGCAACCCCTACATCCACACGGGCCTGACCAACGATACCCCGTACTTTTACGCCGTCACGGCATTGTTCGAGGATGAGGTCGAAAGCGGGCTGTCCGAAGAAGTCACCGCGATGCCGGTGCTGATCGATATTACCGCTCCGCAAAATCCCTATGCGGTGATCAACCACGGCGCATTCATGACGAATTCGCCGGAGGTGATGGTCACGATTTCCGCCACAGACGTCGATACCGGCGTGGGCGCCTATTTCGTGTCGGAAAGTCCGTTGACGCCGATGGCGGGCACGCCCGGGTGGGTCGACGTGACGCCGGCGTTGAAGTTCGGCGCGACGATTCCGTTCATCCTGTCTCCGGCCGACGGGCAAAAGACGATTTATGTCTGGTTCAAAGATGTCGGCAACAACGTGTCCACGCCGGCCGGCGCAACGATTTTAGTCAACACGTCGGGCTATCTCTGTGTGTCGAAGTGGGGCAAGCCGGGCCGAGGCGCGTCGTTGCTGCACGGCGGCGAATTCATGGCGCCGATGTATGGCCTCTGCATCGATCAGCAGGGATCGCTGTTCGTGGCCGACAACGGCAACAATCGCATCCAGAAATTCGACAACGCGGGCAACTTCATTATTCTGTGGGGCAACTTCGGATCGGCGAACGCCAACTTCCATAACCCGACCGGCGTGGCCTGCGACGGCAAGGGCGATGTGTGGGTCGTGGATACGAACAACCACCGGGTTCAGAAGTTCGATGGAAAGCTGGGCGGATACCTGATGAAATTCGGCTCGCGCGGCAACGGCGAAGGCCAATTCAACGCGCCCTGGGGCATTGCAGTGGATCGGGTGCGCGGATTCGTCTATGTCGTCGATAGCGCGAATTTTCGTGTGCAGAAGTTCGATATGATGGGCGAGTTCATCATGGCGTGGGGCAGCTTCGGCACGGGCGACGGCCAGTTCTATTTTCCGCGCGGCGTCGCCGTCGATCAAAGTGATGGAGCCGTCTACATTGTCGACATGGGGAATCACCGTATCCAGAAGTTCGACACCAGCACCAATGTGCTGCCACAGTTGCTGGCCAAATGGGGCGGCAGTCCGGAAGCCGGCCATGCCAGCAGTCCGCTCGCACGGGAAGCCGGCCAGCTGCGGTCGCCGTGGGGTATTGCAGTGGATGGGGCGGGGGATGTGTTTGTCACCGATACCGGGAACCATCGGGTTGAGAAGTTCGATCGCGAAGGGAACTTCATCACGCAATGGGGTGGCTTCGGCAACGGCGACGGCCAGTTCAACTTTCCCTACGGCATTGCCGTGGATGCGAAAGGCAGCGTGTTCGTCGTCGACAGCGGGAATACCCGTGTGCAGCAGTTTATGTCGGCCGAAGAGGGCGGCGAGCGGCTGCAGGATGAGGCCGAGGGAGATCTGAGCAGGGGAGCTGAAAGTCTCAAGTCGTAAGGTCGCCAGGGCGAAAAGTCGTCAGGTTGGAAAGTCATCAAGTTATAAAGTCGTCGAGTTAGCGAGGACGGATGAAGGCATGCGGTTTCAGCGACATTCTGACTGTATGACGTTCAGACTTTAGACTATTTGTGAGGAGCTATCATGTTGGATAAAGAACCGCGACAGGGGTTGACCTACGACGACGTCGTGCTGGTGCCCGCCATCTCGCGGGTGCTGCCGAGCGACGTCGATCCCGGCACATTTGTCTCGCGCAATATCCGCATCAATATTCCGATGGTCAGCGCGGCGATGGATACCGTGACTGAGGCGCGGCTGGCCATCGCGATGGCGCGCGAAGGCGGGATCGGCATCGTCCATCGGGTGTTGGCCCCGGCCGATCAGGCGACAGAGGTCGATAAGGTCAAGAAGTCCGAGAGCGGCATGATCCTCGATCCGGTCACGATTTCACCGGACCAAACGATCCGCGACGCGCACAATTTGATGGCCAAGTACCGGATCTCCGGCATTCCTGTGACCAAGGGACGCAAGCTCGTTGGGATTCTCACCAACCGCGACCTGCGATTCGAAGGCCGGATGGATCTCAAAGTCTCTCAGGTGATGAAGCGGGATAAATTGATCACGGCGCCTGAAGGCACCAGCCTTGAGAAGGCGCGGGACATTCTTCACGAGCACCGGATAGAAAAGCTGCCGGTCGTGAACAAACAGTTCGAACTCAAAGGCCTGATTACGATCAAGGATATCGAAAAGCGCATCAAGTATCCCAATGCCTGCAAGGATGCGCACGGCCGTTTGCGGGTGGGAGCGGCAGTGGGAGTCGGGCCGGAGACCGAGGAGCGTGTGCATCTGCTCAAGAAGGCCGGGGTAGACCTGGTCGTCGTTGACACCGCCCACGGCCATTCGCAGGCCGTGTTGGATACCGTGAAGATGATCAAGAAATTGTATCCGGATCTGGAGCTGATCGCGGGGAATATCGGAACGGCTGAAGCAGCCAAGGATCTTCTGAAGATGGGCGCCGATGCGGTGAAGGTAGGGGTCGGGCCCGGATCGATTTGCACGACACGGATCGTCTCCGGTGCCGGCATGCCGCAGCTGACGGCCATTGCCGATTGCGCCAAAGCGTTGAGTGGCAGCGGAGTGCCGATCATCGCCGACGGCGGCATCAAGTTCTCCGGTGATATCACCAAAGCGCTCGCGGCAGGGGCTTCGTCCGTCATGCTCGGCGGTCTTTTGGCGGGCACGGAGGAATCGCCCGGAGAAACTGTGCTGTATCAAGCCAGAACCTATAAGGTCTATCGCGGCATGGGCTCGATCGGTGCGATGGAACGAGGGGGCGGGGATCGGTATGGACAGGGCGGGCGTCCGGCGCAGAAGCTGGTCCCTGAAGGAATCGAAGGACGGGTGCCCTATAAAGGACCGCTGGCTGCCGTCGTGTACCAATTGGTCGGCGGCGTCAAATCGGGGATGGGGTACTGCGGGTGCAAGACGATTGCGGATTTGCAACAGAACGCAACGTTCATTCGTCAAACAGTCGCCGGCCTCCGCGAGAGCCACGTGCATGACGTGATTATCACCAAGGAAGCGCCGAATTACCGGATGGATTGGGAGTGATGTTCCGTGAGGGGGTAGGCGTCAGGCGTCAGGTGAAGTACGCCTAATTTCGAGCCATGACCCTCCACTCACCTCACCCCTTACCCCTTACGCCTCACGGACTTTGATGGAACTTTGGCATAATAGAATTCTTGTCCTTGATTTTGGGTCGCAGTACACTCAATTAATCGCGCGCCGCATCCGCGAAGCGCAGGTCTATTCACAGATCCTCCCCTGCACGGCTTCGCTGGCCACGATCCTGGCCTATCGTCCGCAAGGCATTGTCCTGTCCGGGGGGCCTGCCAGCGTCTACGATAAGAAGGCGCCGACTGTCGCGAAAGAATTGTTCGATCAGGGGATTCCGATCCTTGGTATCTGTTATGGCATGCAGCTGGTCACGCATCTGTCCGGCGGCGACGTCGCCAAGTCAGAACATCGGGAGTATGGCCGGGCGGATTTGACGATCGACGATTCCGGCGATCTGTTCAAGGGGATCGGGCAGGGCGGCTCGACGACCGTGTGGATGTCACACGGCGATCGCATCGAACGGATGCCGCCGGGGTTCCGATCCATCGCGCATACGGGCAATTCTCCGATTGCGGCGATGAAGCGGGACGACCATAAGCGCCGCATCTACTGCCTGCAGTTCCACCCTGAAGTCGCCCATACGCCGGAAGGCACGACCATCCTTCGTAACTTCGTCTATGAGATTTGCGGCTGCAAGCCGACCTGGACGATGCAGTCGTATGTCGAGACGGCGGTGAAGCAGATTCGTGAACAGGTCGGTTCAGCACGCGTCATCTGCGCCTTGAGCGGCGGGGTCGATTCCTCGGTGGCGGCGGCGCTCACGCAACGCGCGATCGGCGATCAGCTCACCTGCATCTTCGTCGATAACGGCGTGTTGCGGTCCGGCGAACGCGATCAGGTCCAGAAAACGTTTGCGTCGCAGCTGCATCTGAATCTTCGCGTGCTCGACGGTACGAAAGCGTTTCTGGCCGGATTGAAGAACGTGACGGATCCTGAGCGGAAACGGAAGATCATCGGCCGGCAGTTCATCAAGCATTTCGAAGCGGAGTCCAAGAAGCTGAAGGGCGCATCCTATCTGGTCCAAGGGACGCTGTATCCGGATGTGATCGAAAGCGTCAGCTTCAAAGGTCCTTCGGCCACGATCAAAACGCACCATAACGTCGGCGGCTTGCCGGCGCGGATGAAACTGAAACTCATCGAGCCGTTGCGGGAATTGTTCAAGGACGAAGTGCGCGTCTTGGGCAAGGAATTGGGTCTGCCGGACGAGATTGTTTGGCGCCAGCCGTTTCCAGGCCCGGGGCTCGCCATTCGGGTGCTGGGGTCGGTCACGCCGGAGCGGTTGGCGATCTTGCGCGCCGCAGAAACGATCGTGGACCAGGAGATCAGAGGGGCGGGACTGTATCGGGAAATTTGGCAATTCTTTGCCGTCCTCCTGCCGATTCGCACAGTCGGTGTCATGGGCGATCAACGGACGTATGAAAACGTCGTGGCGATTCGTGCGGTGACCAGCGTCGACGGGATGACGGCCGACTGGGCCAGGATTCCGAACGACGTCCTTGGGCGCATGTCGAATCGGATTATCAACGAAGTGAAGGGTGTCAACCGGGTCGTGTACGACATCAGCTCCAAGCCGCCGAGCACGATAGAATGGGAATAATGGACGTGAGGGGTAAGGGGTGAGGGGTTAAGCGTGAATCGAAAGAGGAAGACCGGTCTTCCCCTGCGCTTCACACCTGACGCCGTACGCCTGACAAATTATGGAAATCAGACTTCAAAAAATAATTGCCGGTTCCGGTCTCGCGTCGCGCCGAAAGGCAGAGACGCTGATTGCCGCCGGGCGGGTGACGGTCAACGGCAAGGTGGTGACGGAACTCGGGACGAAGGTCGATCCCGAACGCGATCACGTCAAAGTCGATGGCAAACATTTGAGCCACGCACAGCCGTTTGTCTATTTGATGCTGAATAAGCCGAAGCATGTCATGTCGACGTTGGACGATCCGGGGGGCAGGCCGACCGTGAAGGATTTTATCCGTGGAGTATCGGTTCGGGTGTTTCCTGTCGGGCGGCTGGACTTCGAGAGTGAAGGCCTGATGCTCTTGACGAACAACGGAGATCTTGCGCAAGCGTTGCTGCATCCCCGCTACCATGTGCCGAAGACCTATCTGATCAAGGTCAAGCGCGTGTTGACGGATGAGGAGATCAGGCAATTGGAAAGCGGTGTGAAGCTCGAAGACGGGATGACCGGCCCCGCGCAGGTGAAGAAAATCAAGAAGGCCGAGCAGAATTCCTGGCTGGAAGTCACGATCCGCGAGGGACGCAAACATCAAGTCAGACGGATGCTGGAGTCGGTCGGCCATCCGGTCATTCGATTGACGAGAGTAAAAATGGGACCGTTGTCGTTGGGACGGCTGGAGTCGGGAGAATTTCGGTTCTTAACCGACCGGGAAGCGAATGCGTTGCGGGAGTCGGTCGGAGAGCGCGTTGCCGCGATTGAGCGGGGCGAAGAGCCGGCGACGAAGCCGAAGCGTCCGATCAGGCGTGAAGGCTGGGCCAGGCCGAAGAAAGCGAAAGTGGCGTGACCATGAAACTACGGACTCACAAATGCGGTGAATTGACCAAGCAGCAAGTGGGACAATCGGTTGTGTTGAACGGGTGGGTGCAGCGGCGGCGCGACCATGGGACGGTGATGTTCATCGATTTGCGGGACCGAACGGGCCTGACCCAAGTGGTATTCAACTCAGAGCGGAATTTGTCCGTACACAAGGCTGCGCACACGTTACGGAGCGAATGCGTGGTGTCGATTTCAGGCCAGGTCATGGCCCGTCCGGATGAATCCAGGAATCCAAATTTACCCACCGGCGAGATTGAAGTGTTTGTGGACGATGTCGAGATCTTGAACGAAGCCAAAACGCCGCCGTTTCTCATTGAGGACGATGCGGAAGTCACCGAGTCCATTCGTCTGAAGTACCGCTATCTTGATCTGCGCCGGCCAAGAATGCAGAAACTATTGGGCATGCGGCATGCCATTGCCCAAGCGGCCAGAGGCTTTCTGCATTCGGAGGGGTTTCTGGAGGTTGAGACGCCGGTGTTGACGAAGAGCACGCCCGAAGGCGCCCGGGATTACCTGGTCCCCAGCCGGGTGAACGCCGGGCAGTTTTTTGCGCTGCCGCAATCGCCCCAGCTGTTCAAGCAGGTCTTAATGGTGAGCGGCGTCGATCGGTACTACCAGATTGCCCGCTGCTTCCGTGACGAAGATCTCCGGAACGATCGTCAACCGGAATTTACGCAGATCGATCTTGAGCTGTCGTTCGTTGATCGTGAGCAAGTGATGGCGATGATGGAGCGGATGATCGTCACCATATTCCGCGATGCGGGAGGTGTGCAATTGCCGACGCCCTTCCCGCGTATGACCTATGCGGAGGCGATGGGGCGATACGGGTCGGACAAGCCCGATCTGCGCTTCGACCTGCCGCTTCATGACGTGACGGCGTTCGCTGCTGCGAGCGAGTTCAAGGTATTCAAGGATGCCGCGACCAAGGGCGGGATCGTCAAGGCGTTGATCGTCAAAGGCGGGGCCGCAACGCCACGGAGCCGCATCGACGCGCTGGGAGAAACAGCCAAGAGCTTCGGCGCCAAGGGGCTTGCGTGGCTCAAAATCACCGCTGACGGACAGCTCGAATCGGTGATCGCCAAGTTTCTCGATGCCAAGGCCTTTGCGGCGGCGTTGCCTGACGCCCAGCCCGGTGACCTGGTTCTCTTCGGGGCGGATAAACCGGCTATTGTGCACGATGTACTGGGGCGTATTCGTCTGTTATTAGGCGAAGAGTTGAACTTGATTGATAAGAACGCCTGGAAGCCTCTCTGGGTGACCGAATTCCCCTTGCTGGACTATTCGCCGGAGGAGAAGCGGTATGTGTTCATGCACAATCCCTTTGCGGCGCCGATGGATGAAGATCTGAAGTTCCTGGACACGGAACCGCTCAAGGTCAGGGCCAAGGCCTACGACATGGTGCTGAACGGCAGCGAAATCGGCGGGGGCAGCATTCGCAACCATCGCAGCGAAATCCAACTCAAGATCCTTGATTTGCTCGGCATTAATAAAGAACAGGCCCAGGCGAAGTTCGGATTCTTGCTCGAAGCGTTGGACTACGGCGCGCCGCCGCATGGCGGCATCGCGTTCGGTCTCGACCGGCTGATCATGTTGCTGGGCGGAGCCGATTCGATCCGCGACGTGATCGCGTTTCCCAAGACGCAGCGCGCGCAATGCCCGCTGACCGATGCGCCGTCGACTGTCGGCGCCGAGCAGCTGAAAGAGCTACGCATCAAGCTGGATCTGGTCGAGTAGGGAGTCTTCGCCCTCATGGCCGGCAATACGTTCGGCAGAATCTTTACCGTCACATCCTTCGGCGAGAGCCACGGGCCGGCGATCGGCTGCGTGGTCGATGGCTGCCCGCCGGGTCTTTCACTGTCGTCTGAAGACATCCAGAAAGATCTCGACCGGCGCAAGCCCGGTACGTCGCGTCATGTGACTCAGCGGCAGGAGTCGGATACCGTTGAAATTATTTCCGGGGTGTTCGAGGGGAAAACGACCGGCACGCCGATCGCGCTATTGATCCGCAATGAAGACCAGCGCAGCCGCGACTATGGAAATCTGATCGACACCTTTCGTCCGGGCCACGCCGACTACACGTACTGGCAGAAGTACGGCATCCGTGACCATCGGGGGGGAGGACGATCGTCCGCGCGAGAAACGGCCGTCCGCGTCGCCGCTGCGGCGATTGCCAGGAAGTGGCTTGCGGAGAAGCATGGCGTCGTCATCCGCGGCTATTTGAGCCGGCTTGGGCCGATCGACGTGCCGTTCCAGAGCTGGGACGTTGTCAGGTCGAATCCCTTCTTCGCCGCCAACACGGAGTTGATCGCGAACCTCGAATCATTCATGGACGATCTGCGCAAGGCCGGTGATTCCGTCGGGGCCAAGATCACCACGATTGCTGAACAGGTGCCGGTCGGCTGGGGCGCTCCGGTCTACGCCAGGCTGGATTCGGATTTGGCTGCTGCGATGATGAGCATCAATGCGGTGAAGGCGGTCGAGATCGGCTCAGGATTCGCGTCGGTTGCCCAGCGAGGGTCAGAACATGGCGACGAACTGACTCCAGATGGCTTTCTCACCAACCATGCCGGCGGGATTCTGGGCGGCATTTCGACCGGACAGGATATCGTCGTGACGATCGGCATCAAGCCGACATCGAGCATTCGCATCCCGCGCAAGTCGATCGACAAGCAGGGCAATCCGGTCACGGTCGAAACAAACGGCCGCCACGATCCCTGCGTCGGCATTCGCGCGACACCGATCGCCGAAGCCATGATGGCGCTGGTCCTCATGGACCATGCGCTTCTCAATCGTGCCCAAAATGCGGATGTGATAACGAAGACTCCGAAAATTGCCGGCTCGGTCAAACGGGCTGTGTCTGGCACGAAACAACCGGCTTCGAAGCTCAATCCTGATCCTGCCGAAGCGTAATGACTTAGTCGACCACTTCCTGGTTTTGTCATGCCGAGTGCTCGTGATGTGGTCTGCCTCTAATGTTCGGGACGACCCTGAAGATGGCGGATCTCAACATCCTGCAGGGTGATGACCAATCCTGAGCGGACCTGTGTCTCGATGAAGGCGAGAAACTCATCGACCTTTTCACGCGAGTCGACGATTTCAATGGTGATAGGGAGATTCTCAGCCAACCGTTCGATTTTAAACGTATGGATCACACGGGTGTCGGGCCCAAATCCCATGAGGCCTCGGTAGGCTGTGGCGCCAGATAATTGCCGCGCATGGGCTTGAGCGATGATCCATTCATGGAGCGGCCGGCCGGCCTGTTTATCCCCTTCTCCGATGTAAACTCTCAGCAGGCAACCCTGTTCAACGCTCATCGGTCATTTCCAGAGTAAATAGGCAGTGGAGTAGCCGAGCCACACGGCGGCGAAGCTCAGGAGTATATGTCCGAGGACATTTCCGCCGGCGAGCCACAGTTCTCCGTCACGCAGCAGGTTCATTGTTTCGTTACCGAACGCTGAAAATGTAGTAAACCCACCCAAGAGACCGACAATCAGAAAGGCCCGGGATTCTCCCGAGAGGACGCCTCGCTGATCGGCGAGTTCGGCGAGAAAGCCGATCAATGCACAGCCCACGACATTGACGGCCAGAGTGCCGAATGGAAATTGGATACTCTTGCTCAGTTGCTGCACGTATCCGCTCAGCAGGTAGCGCAGGATGGACCCGATGAAACCGCCTGTGCCGATCAGAACAAGTGTGCGCACGGTGTGACTCGCTGAAAGGTGTGAGCCTGTTTGACGCGGTATTGTACTCAATGGTGCTAACCGAGTCACGCGGCCATGCGAGGCCTCGTATGAGCAACAGCCATGAGATGTATCAATCGATACTTAATCAGAAAGACAATGCCAAATGCACTCGGGCCTTGAAAGGCCGCTCTCGGCCAAAAGCGGACGTTCGGCGCCGAGATCGCACCGCTATAAAGCGGTCCTCAGCTCCGTCGCATTGACGCTTGAATTAAGTGGCTCTGTAGGTCCGCTTCAACGAAATGTGATGTGACGCGTTCATTTCCCAACTGCCTGAAGACAATGTTGCAAAAACAAGAGCGTCATATTCATCATCAGTAAAGCATCAGAACTCGAGGCCGCACTTAGTGACGGCTTCGCTGTGCTGTTAGTAGCTCTTTCGGAGGTTATGAAGCTCTGGATAATTATTAAGAATGGTTCAGTGAATCGATTTGTTGGGATCAAACCGGCTTGTTTCCCATCCTTCATTAGCTTCCCAAGTTCACCTTTCGCGTTCGTCCCAGGCTCCCCCACAAGGATTTGCAGAAAGCCATGAACAGCGCTGTGAGCTTTCGTTATCGTTTCAGAATACCTATGTTCCCGAAAATCCTCGAACATTAGGGCGAGGATATTATTTACGGGTCCCCACTTCGGATCTGATAGTGCATTGAGAGTTGGCTTGTACAATTCCTGCTCAATGATCTCATCTTGTCGCGGAATGAATCCATTACGAGTCAGCACTTGATTGACGGCGAACTGTTCAAAAATGTGGTTAACGCAACGAGCGAAGCGATCAAACTGATCGTACGCTTTCGTAACGTACTCTGCGTGCGTATTCCGCTGAATCCGGCCGCCGATTCCGAGCGAATCCGGCCACCCCTCGGAGCCCCGCGACGCAGAGCCTCAGTTGTCTGTCC
>Ga0315912_10000708_pt1 | contig 51946 bp, 40 predicted proteins | sample VfabasoilMG_FD_204469 | JGI IMG/M metagenome (GOLD analysis project Ga0315912, IMG submission 204469) | Garden soil microbial communities collected in Santa Monica, California, United States - V. faba soil | ecosystem: Environmental > Terrestrial > Soil > Garden | place: USA: California...
GGATCGCGTTCGGCTTGCTGGCTGCGGCCGCGGCCGGATTCGGCGCCTGGCTCGCGTCGCGCTCGTTCTTGACCGCGCTCGCCGCGGACTTCCACTTGCCGCTGATCGGCGACGTGCACGTCTCGAGCATTCTCGTCTTCGATCTCGGCGTCTACATGCTCGTCGTCGGCGCGACGGCACTGATGCTCGTCGCGCTCGCGCACCAGTCGTTGCGCAGCCCGCGTCGCGTCGCGACTCCGCTGCCCGAAGCCGACGACATCGCGCGCACGGAGGCGACGACCTGATGGAACTGGTATTCGCAGCCGCGATCGCGATTTTGGCCGGCTCCGGCGTCTGGCTCGTGTTGCGGCCGCGCACGTTCCAAGTGCTGATGGGGCTCACGCTGCTCTCGTACGCCGTGAACCTGTTCATCTTCGGCATGGGGCGCTTGCAAACCGGCCGCGCGCCGATCATCGCGGGCGAGGCCGCGGATCCCGCGCTGTACGCCGATCCCGTGCCGCAAGCGCTCGTGCTGACGGCGATCGTCATCGGCTTCGGCACGACGGCGCTCTTGCTCGTCCTCTTGCTTGCGCTGCGTGCGCTGACGGGCACCGACCACGTCGACGGGCGCGACGCGTGAACGCCCTACTCGAGCAACTCGTCGCGCTGCCGATCGTCATCCCGTTGCTCGCGGGCGCCGCGATGTTGCTCACGACCGAGCCGCAGCGCGGCACGCGTATCGCGTTGTCCATGCTCTCGAGCGCGATTCAGCTCGCGGTCGCGCTCGTGCTGCTCTACCTCACGAGCGATGCCGCGCCGTTCATCTGGCAGGACGGCATCGGCGTCTACTCGCTCGGCGGCTGGCCCGCGCCGTTCGGCATCGTGCTGGTGGCCGATCGGCTCTCGGCCGTCATGCTGACGCTGCAAGCCGTGCTCGGGTTTGCGGTGCTGACGTACTCGATCGCGCGCTGGGACCGTCCTGGACAGCCTTTTCACTCGCTGCTGCAGTTCTTGTCGATGGGCGTGAACGGCGCGTTCCTGACAGGCGACCTCTTCAACCTCTTCGTCTTCGTCGAAGTCCTGCTCGCCGCGTCGTACGGGCTCGCGCTGCGCGGCGTCGGCGGCACGCGCGTCGGCACGGGCTTGCACTATCTCGTCGTGAACATCATGGCGTCGCTGATGTTCTTGATCGGCGTATCGATGATCTACGGAGTCGCCGGCACGCTGAACATGGCCGATCTCGCGAGCCGGTTCATGGGCCTCGCGCCCCACGAGCGCACGTTGTTCGACACCGGCGCGGCGATCTTGGGAATAGCGTTCCTGGTCAAGGCCGGCACGTGGCCGCTGAACTTCTGGCTGCCCGGCACGTACTCCGCTGCCGTCGCACCCGTCGGCGCCGCGTTCGCGATGCTGACGAAGGTCGGCGTCTACGCGCTGATGCGCGTAGGCACGTTGATGAGCGAGGACGAAGCGGCCGCATCGATGCTCGGGCTCATGATGTTCTACTTCGGCCTTGCGACGCTCCTGACGGGCACGATCGGCATGCTGGCGTCGCATCATCTCGCGCGGCTCGTGAGCTACTCGCTCGTCGTGTCGACGGGCATCCTGCTTGCGGCGCTCGGGTTGGGCCTCGAGTCGCTGACGGCGCCCGTGCTGTTCTATTTGATCGTGTCGGCGCTGACAGCCGGCACGTTCTTCATGTTGACGGGCATGACGGACCGCACGCGCAGCGTTCCGTCCGCCGCCATGCCGGCGGAGCAGCCGCTGCCGGAGTCGCCGTTCTACACGGCGTTCGGCGTGCGCGAGCCCGACCCGTACGGCACCGACGACGACGTCGGCGTGGCGATTCCGCGCGCGATCGTGTTCTTGGGCCTCGCGTTCGTAAGCTGCGTGCTGCTCGTGACGGGGCTGCCGCCGCTGCCGGGCTTCATCGCGAAATTCGCGCTGCTCTCGACTGCGATCGCGACCGCGCCGGCCGCCGGCCTCGGACCCGCCGCTTGGACGTTGGCCGCAGCCGTGCTCGTGAGCGGCTTCGTGGGCGTCGTCGCGCTGACGCGCGCCGGCATCCGGCTCTTCTGGACCGTCACGGCACGAACGACGCCGCGCTTGCGCGTGCTCGAGGCGGCGCCCGTCGCGTTCCTCGTCGCGCTGTGCATCGTGCTCGGAACAGCGGCGAGCCCCATCATGCGTTACCTCGATCACGCAGCCACTTCGCTGCACGAGCCGCGCGACTACATCCGCAACGTGCTCGCCGCGCGCGACGGGGGCGCTCCATGAGAGCGATCGCACGCGACGCCGTGCAAAAGATCCCGCCGGTGCTCGCCGGCGCGCTGCTCGTCATGTGGCTGCTCTTGAACGACACGCTGTCGCTCGGGTCCGTCGTGCTCGGCGCGGTGCTCGCGGCCGGGATCGCGTGGGCGAGCGGAACGCTGCGCCCGCTCACACCGCGCATTCGCAACGCTCGGCTGATACCGCCGCTGCTCGCCTCGGTGCTGTACGACATCGTGCGCTCGAACATCGGCGTCGCGCGGATCGTGCTCGGCCTCGTGCGCAGCCGCGAGGTGAGCTCGGGCTTCGTGCGAATCCCGCTCGAGCTCACGGATCCGCATGGCCTCGCCGTGCTCGCCGGCATCGTCACGGCGACCCCGGGCACGGTCTGGGTCGACTACGACGTCGAAGCGAGCGCGTTGACTCTGCACGTGCTCGACCTGACCTCGGAGCAGGAATGGATCGCGTGGATCAAGAGCCGCTACGAGTCGCCCCTGCTCCGGATTTTCCAATGAGCGCCCTACTCGAGCTCGCCGTGACGTTTGCATCGCTCTGCTTCGCGCTCGCGATGCTCTTCGCAACGGTGCGTCTGTTCAGAGGCCCGGCTGCGCAGGACCGCGTGCTCGCGCTCGACGTCATGTATGCGAACGGGATGCTGCTCTTGCTCGCGCTCGGCATACGGTTCGTGTCGTCGGCCTACTTCGACATGGCGCTCTTGATCGCACTGTTCGGCTTCGTCGGCACGATCGCGCTCGCGAAATTCCTCCTGCGCGGCGAGGTCATCGAGCCATGAGCGACATACCGACCTGGGCCGCGTTGCCGGCCGCAATTCTGCTGATCGTCGGCGGCCTTCTGGCCGCCATCGGTGCGTTGGGAGTCGTGCGCCTTCCCGATTTCCTGACGCGCATGCACCCGCCCGCGATGGGCTCGACGCTCGGCGCGGGGTGCGTGCTGATTGCGTCGATGCTCGTGTCGTCCGCGGCGGCCGGACGTCCCGTCGTGCACGCGCTGCTGATCACGCTGTTCGTCGTCATGACGGCGCCGGTGACGGCGATGCTGCTCGCGCGCGCCGCGCTGTACCGCAGCAAGCGTCGCGCGGGCGAGGATCGCCGGCCGGACCAGGCGGAGTAGCGCATGTTTCCGCTCCGCGACGACAACCCTCATTTCCTGACGCCGATCGTCACGTACGGGCTCATCGCCGCGAACGTGCTCGCGTGGGCCTTGCTGCAAGGTTTCGGCAGCGAGCCGACGCTGTCGATCTCGGTCTGCCGCTTGGGGCTCATTCCGGCCGAGCTGCTGCAAACGGCGCCCGGCGCGCGTTTCCCGGTCGGGGCCGATGCCGTCTGCGTCGTCGGCGACATGCCGGCCTGGTACACGCCGCTCACGTCGATGTTCATGCACGGCGGCTGGATGCACCTGATCGGCAACATGTGGTTCCTCTGGATCTTCGGAAATAACGTCGAAGATTCAATGGGTCATGCACGCTTCCTCGTGTTTTACTTCCTCTGCGGATTCGCTGCTGCCGCCGCGCAGACGCTGACGGATCCCGACTCGATCATCCCGATGGTCGGGGCCTCGGGCGCCATCGGCGGCGTCATGGGCGCGTACGTGCTGCTCTACCCGCGCGTGAACGTGCACATGCTGATCTTCTTGGGCTTCTACGCGACGACGATCGCGGTGCCCGCCGTCTTCATGCTCGGCTATTGGTTCGTGCTCCAGCTGCTCAGCGGTTGGGCGTCGATCGGCGCCGACGGCGGCGGCGTCGCGTTCTGGGCGCACGTCGGCGGGTTCATCGCGGGCGCCGTGCTCGTGCTGCTGTTTCGCGATCCGCGCTTGCTCGCACGCCATCCTTACTACGGCATGCGGCGCGGCGCGCCCACGCGCAGCTGGCGCCGAACGCGCTAAAGTTCCGCGATGCCGCGCATCCTGGTCTTTCAGCACGTTGCCGTCGAGCCGCTCGGCACGCTCGACGCGCTGATTCGCGCGCGCGGCCACCGAATTCGCTTCCATAATTTCGAGCGAGACCCTGACGCGGAAGTCGACGTCGATCGCTATCGCGGCCTCATCGTGCTCGGCGGCCCCATGAACGTCGAGGACCAGGACCGACGCCCGCACTTGAAAACCGAGCTCAAGGCGATCGAGCGCGCACTCGAGCAGGGCAAGCCCGTGCTCGGCATCTGCCTCGGTGCGCAGCTGCTCGCTCACGTGCTCGGCGCGCCCGTGCAGCGCCACGCGCAAGCCGAGATGGGTTGGTACGACGTGCGCATGAGCGCCGACGGCCGCAGCGACCCCGTGCTCGGGGCCGCGGGCGAACAGCTGCCCGTGTTTCAGTGGCACTCGTATTCGTACGAGCTGCCGAACGGCGCGACGCATCTCGCACGCACCGAGACCTGCGAGCAGCAGGCGTTCCGCTTCGGCAGCAATGCGTACGGATTCCAGTTCCATCTCGAGGCCGACGCGCCCGTCATCGAACGCTGGCTCTCATTGCCGTCGTTTCGGGCCGAGCTCGCGGCCGCGGGCCTCGCGACCGACGAACAAACGATCCGCACCGAAACCGCGCGCCTCGTCGCTGCCACGCGCGCGACCGCCGATTCGGTGTTCAACAACTTTCTCGACCTCATTGGGCGGCCGAATCGCCGCCGGCCGTTGCCGTCGCGCGGCATGCCGGCCTGGACCGAGTAACGGCCGGTTCGAATTCGTACGTGGCGCACGGAACTGTGACCGTGGTCAGCGCGCGCGGTCGCCGGCCCTCGTAGTCTCTCGGCACCCACGGCTCGCTCGGTATTCATGGTCGTCGCAATCATCGCAGCGCTCGTTCTTGCAGCGAGCACGGTGTTCTGGCTCAAGTCGCGTCGCAGCGCAGCGCCTTCGGGCCGCCAGCCGGCTTCGACGAAAACCCTTCCCGTCGGCCGCTCCGCGGTCAGCGCGGCCCCGAGCAAAGCCGGCGGGCGCTTCGCGGCCGTCGAGATCAGGACTCGCGCCGGCGCCTGCCGAACGGCGCAGGCGCTCGAGGGAAGCCGCTTTCTCGCGAAGGACGCGCCGGCCCTGCCGCTGCCGAACTGCACCTCGGTGCAGTGCACGTGCTTGTTCTCGAAGCTGCCGGATCGGCGCACGGAAGGCCGCCGCTTGGACTACGGCGGCTTGAGCGCCTCGCAGTTCCTCGACAAGAACCGCCGCACGAAACGCGACCGCCGCGCAGCTCGGGCGCGGCACCGCAACTAGCGCGCAACGCTACTCCGCCGCGGTCTTCCCGCCGGGCCCGTCCCACTCGACGGGCGGCACGGGCAGGCCGCGCGCTTGCATGAGCTCGCGCAAGTGCGCCGCGGCTTCGGGATAGCGGATGAACGCGAGGCCGTCGAGCCCGACGCCGTCGGCGATGCGCAACGGCGTCCAGCCGCGGCTGTTGACGACGCCTTCGAGGCTCGCGCCGCGCTCGACGAGAAAATCGATCAGCACGAGCGAGCCGCCGCGATACATGGCACCGTGCATCGGCGTCTCGTTGCGCGAGTTCACGTCGTTGACCGTGCCGCCGCCCACCTCGAGCGCGAGCGTCAGCGCCGCGATCGCTTCTTCGACGGAGCCAGGCGCCGCACCCGCTGAGCCTTGGCCCTGGCCGACGCCCGCAGCCACCATCACGGCCGTCGTGCCGTCTTCGGCTTTCAAGGTGGGATCGGCGCCGAGCTCGAGCAGCGTGCGCATGTACGCAAGGTCGAGCGACTTCGTCGCGAGCAGGAACGGCGTCGTGCCGGCGTCGCGGCCCGTCTGCCGCGTATTGACGTCGGCGCCGCGCTCGGCCAACCGGCGCGCGAATTCGAGGCTCGAAAGACCGTCGCGATGCTCGGGCCCCGGCAAGTTGAAGCCGCGCGTCCACCGCCGCACGCGCGCGATCTGGTGCAGCACCGTCCAGCCGTCGACGGCCGCGTTCGGGTCCGCGCCGTGCTCGAGCAAGACGGCGCCAGATTCGTAGGTCTGATTCAGCGCAGCGAGCATCAGCAGGCTCGTGCCATCGGGCAGGCTCTCGCTCGGATCCGCACCCGCCGTGAGCAGTGCCCTCGTCGCATCGACGGCCCCGGCGCGCACGGCAAAACCGAGCGCCGTGAGCTCGCCCGTCGCTTCGCGCAGGTCGCGGCTCGCGCCGGCGCCGATCAGCGTCGCGATCGCGGCGCCGTTGTTCTCGGCTGCCGCCGCCATCAACGCCGTCTGCCCGCCACGGCTCTCGACGGCATCGACGTCGACGCCGGCCGCAAGCAAGACCTCGATCGTCGGCACGTCGCCGGTGCGCGCGGCCGTCATCAATAACGTCTCGCCCTCGGCGAACGCCGCGCGCGCGTCGGCGCCGGCCGCAAGCAGCACACGCATGGTCGCGGCGTCGCCGTTCTCTGCGGCAAGGTACGCCGGACGCACGCCGTAGCGATTCTCCGCGTTCACGTTTGCGCCGGCCGCGATCAGCGCCTGCACTCCGGCGACGTTGCCGTGGTGCACGGCCCAATGCAGCGCGGACGTGGCGTCGCGATCGGCTTCGTTCGGATCGGCGCCGTCCTTCAACAGGCCGGCGAGCTCGCCCGCCGCGCCGTTCTTGACGGCGTCGAGCAGCGACGCAGGCTCGCCCGAGGCGGCGCTTGCGACCGCGCAGAGCAGCCAACACGCCAAGGCCAAGCGCGGCGCGGTGAATGGCGGCACGTTACGCAAGCTCGACGCGCCCCGTGCTGTCGCCGAGCTTCTCGAGCGGCACGCCGACGCCGTCGAGCAGCGTCAGGAGCAAGTTCGACAACGGCGTGCCGGCCGGTTCCGCGCGGCGCTGACCGCCGCCGGCTCGCCCCGCCGGCCCGCCCACGACCGTGAGCGGCAAGTCGAAATGCGCATGCAGGTTCGGATTGCCGAATGCACCGCCGTACAGGAACGTCGAATGATCGAGCAGCGTGCCGTCGCCCTCCGGAGTCGACGCAAGCTTCTGCAAGAACGCCGCGAACAGATCCGTCTGATACGTGTTGAGCTTCGCGTAGCGCTCGATGTTCTCGGGCTTTTCCTGGTGATGCGACATCGTGTGATGGCCTTGCGTGAGGCCGATCTCGGGATACGTGCGGAAATTCAGCTCGCGGCCGAGCATGAACGTCACGACGCGCGTGAGATCCGCTTGGAACGCAAGCCACTGCAGCTCGTACATGAGCTGCACGTGCTCGCCGAACGTCTCGGGAATGCCCGACGGGCGGTCGAGCGCGGGCAGCCCCGCTTCGTCGCCGAGCCGCTCGACGGTTTGAATGCGCCGCTCGACCTCGCGCACGGACTGAAGATACTCGTCGACCTGCACGCGGTCCGACGGCCCGAGGTCGCGCGTTAGCCGCCCAAAGTCCGCGCCGACGAAGTCGAGGATGCTGCGGTCCTGGCGCGCCTGCGCGGCACGCTGCTCGTTCGTCCCGCCGTTGCCGAACAATCGCTCGAAGACGACGCGCGGATTGTTCTCGGTCGGCAGCGGCGTCGTCGGAGTGCTCCACGACAGCGTGTTCAAATAGACGCAGCTGTACGCGCTGTCGCACATCCCCGCGAGCACGCTCAAATCGATCGAGAGCTCGAGCGACGGCAGCACGGTCTCTTTCCCGAGCACTTGCGCCGCGAGCTGGTCCGCCGAGACTCCGCACTCGATGTCCGCGCCTTCGGTACGCTTGCAGCGCACGCCCGTCAGCCACGCCGCGTTCGCTTTCGTGTGGTCGCCCGTGGCGCCGTCGTCGGCGTTGGCCGCCGCGATCTTTTGATCGATGCCGGTGATGACCGTGAGCCGGTCGCGATACGGCGCGAGCGGCGTCAGGATCGTCGAGAGCTCGGTGAGCTTGCCCGCGGACTTGGGCGTCCAATAGTCGATGCCCGTGTAGTTCTTGGCGACGCCGTTCGGCAGATAGACGAAGCCGATGCGCTTCGCCTTCGGCGCTTCGGCCGCGAACGCAGGCACCATCGCGTCGAGCAGCGGCAAGCCGATCGCCGCGCCCGCTCCTTTCAAGAACGTTCGCCGCGGCAAGCTTCGTTTCGTGACGATCAAAGGACCGCCCTCCTCATCGTGAACGGCGCGCTCTCGACGACGCCGAGAATGTACTGCGAGAAGCGATGCTCCTCGTCCGCCGCGTCGCGCACGATGGCGCGAACCGTCGGCATGTCGTACGCCTCGAGACCTCGCCCGAGCGCATACACCATGAGCTTCTCGGCGAGCACGAGCCGGAACTGCTCCGAGCGGAGCAACGACGCTCGAAACTCGTCGAGGCTTTCGAAGCGGCTGCCGTCGGGTAACACGCCCGACGAGTCGATCGGGTCGCCGAGCTCGTCGAGCGTGCGCGCGCGGCCCGTCGCGTCGAAGCCTTCGAGCGCGAAGCCGACTGAGTCCATCAGCGTGTGGCACGACGCGCAGCTCGGGTTTCCGCGGTGGACCTCGAGCCGGTCGCGCAGCGACAGCATCGCGCCGTTGCCGTTCGTCACGTTCGTCGCGTCGAGCGGCGGCACGTTCGCGGGCGGCGGCGGCGGCGCGGCGCCGAGCAGGTTCTCGAGGATCCAGTGGCCTCTGACGACGGGCGACGTGCGATCCGCGTGCGACGTCACGGCGAGCAAGCTAGCGTGCCCGAGCAGCCCGCGCCGGGGGCTCTCTTCCGGCAGCTGCACGCGCCGGAAGTGGCTGCCCTTCACGTTCGGCAACCCGTAGTGCTGCGCAACGCGCTCGTTGACGAACGTGTAGTCGGCGTCGAGGAGGTCGAGCACGCTGCGATCCTCGCGCAGAACGCTCGCGAAAAACAGCTCCGTCTCGCGCCGCAGCCCTTCGCGCAACGTGTCGTCGAAGTTCGGAAAGATGCTCTGCACGGGGATCACGGCATCGAGATTGCGCAGGTAGAGCCACTGCCCCGCGAAGTTGCCGACGAACGCGTCGGCCCGCGGATCGGCGATCATGCGCCGGACCTGACGCTCGAGCTCTGCGGGTTTGTGTAGCGCGCCGCGCTCGGCCGCGGCGAGCAACTCGTCGTCCGGGATGCTGCTCCACAAGAAGAATGAGAGCCGCGACGCGAGCTCGACGTCGCCGATGCGGTACACGGAGCCCGGCTCCGCACCCGGCGGATCTTGCGCCACGCGAAACAAGAACTCCGGGCTGACGAGCAGCGCCTTCAGCGCGACTTGAACGCCGCCGTCGAAGCTGCCCTGCTCCTCGTGCGCTGTGCGGTAGAACTCGACGAACGGCGCGACGTCGACAGCGGCGACGGGGCGCCGGTACGCGCGGCGCACGAGGCTCGCGAGGATCGTGTTTGCACAACTCTCTGCGTCCGCAGTCACGGTCGCCTGCTCGGCTTCGGGTCTGCACGCGAAGATGTGCTCGCGGCTCGCCGTCTGCCCCGGCCCCTTCGCCTCGTACGGCCCGCTGATCTCGACGCGGCGCAGGTACGAGCCGTAACGCCCCTCGGGGATGCCGAGACCGCGCGGAAACGGCCGCCCGAAAGGCTCGCGCTTGCCGTTCGGAATGGAAGCAGCCTTGTCGAGGAACGTCACGATCACTTCGTGCTCGCCGGCGGTTACGGGCACACGAACTGTCCAATCCTCGTCCGCGCGATTGCGCGCTTGCTGCTCTTCCCGCGCGACGCGCCGATTCATTCTCCCGCCGAAATCGTCCGAGTCCTCGGGGCGTAGCGGCAACGCGGTCGCGGCATCGAGCGTGAACGTCGCGACGCGCTCGCGGTCGACGCTGATCTCGAGCACTTGCGGCTCCGTGTAGACGGGCATGCCTTCGTTCAAGTCGCGCGCGAGCGCGGCCGAGAACGCGTACTCGGCGTCTTGCGGGAACGTGTAGTCGATCACGATGCCGCCGCGCGTCCCGAACGGCAGCCCCGGGAGCCGGCGCTCCTGCGAGCGGTCGTCGGGAATTCGATACGAGTCGACGGTCACGAACGGCGACTCGGTGCCGACCGCGAGGCGACTGATCTTGTCGGCGGCGCTCAAGTACCGCTCGAGCAACGTCGGCGAAAGCTTGAGCACGCCGGCGATGTTGTCGAAGCCGTAGCTCGCGTCGTCGCCGGGCAGCAGCGCCGAGACGTCGACGTCGACGGCCAGCAAATCGCGGACGGCGTTGCGGTACTCGCTGCGGTTCAGGCGATGGAACGGAACGGTACGCCCCGGATTCGGGTGCTCGGCAGCCGCGCGATCGAGCTCGCCTTCGAGCCACGCGAGGACCGCGCCGCTCTCTTCGGCGGTCGGCCTCGGCCCTCCGTCGTGCGGCGGCATCATGCCCGTCGCGAGCTTGCGCACGACGTGCTCCCAGTCCGCGGCATGGGCGGGGACGTCGGCGAAATCGAGCGACTCGAGCGAGAGACCCGCCTCGCGCTCGGCGTTGCTGTGGCAATCGAAGCAGTAGCGCGCGAGCGTCGCGCGTTGCTCGGCGGCCGTTTCCTGGCGCGACGGCCCGCAACCGGCAAGCACGAGCGCCGCAGGCAGCAGCAGCCACTTGATCGCCATGTCCCTCCCCTGACCCCGATGCGCCGATGACCGTATCCGGAGGTTACAACCAGGTCAACGAGGCGCTTCACCTCTCGCCGGGCGGAGCTGCTCTCAGCTCCACGAGGCCGTCGCGCTGCACGACCCAAGGCCGCATGAGAATCAGCACGACCGCTTGCTCGTTCGGGGCGCGTTCGATCGTGTAGATGCCACCGGCCCGCAAGTCTCGCCCCCAGGGTTGATCGCGCAAGTCGTCCGTCGCGATCTTCCAAGCGTCGAACGCCCGCGGCCCGTAGCCGATGGCTTGGATCTCGCAGAAGTGCGTGCGGCAAATCACGCTCGGCTGCCCGAAACTGCGCCCGAGCTCGGACTTCGATGCGAAATAGGTCGAGAACTGCCGCTCCATTTCGTCGGCCCAGACCGCGTCGCGCGGCTCGCGCTCCAGCATCGAATGCAGGTTCCACATGCCGCCGGGTAGCGTGATGCCTCCGATCATGGGAATCGGCGCGACCGCGCCTTCGACTGCTGGTGTCACGGCAGGCGGCTCGCCGACGGCGTCACCGCCGGAGGTAGCGTGCTCCGGCCCGGCCGCCGCCGCAGCGGCCAGCCGCTGCTCGTGTGCGCGGCCGGCGGGCGGCGAACGAGACGCTCCGCCCGGCGGATCCGCAGAGTCGCGGAGCAGCCACCAGGCCGTTGCGCCTGCCGCCGCAGCGACGATCAGCGAGCGAATGAGCCTGTCCAAGCTCGTCCCTCCGAGAACGGTCACGACGATTGACGGGAACCGCAAAAGGATAGTATTCGATTCACGAGGCCCGTTATCTCGGGCCGGGGGGAGCGGTTTGTGTCGAGAGGGTTTACCGCCGGGACTCTTCTGCTCCTCGCCGCACTGACGATCCGCACGGCGTCGGCGCACCATTCGCCCGTCATGTTCGACCAGGCGCAACAAGTCACGTTGACGGGCACCGTGCGCCAGTTCCAGTGGACGAACCCGCATAGCTACATTCAGCTCGTCGTAAAGAACGACGCGGGCCAAGAGGAAGAATGGAACGTCGAGATGGCCGCACCGACGTATCTCTACAACTTGGGATGGCGACCCGGAACCGTGAAAGCCGGCGACGTGCTCACGTTGACGATCGCTCCGCTTCGCAAAGGCGGCAACGGCGGCCTGCTGCTGAAGGCCGTGACGGCGGACGGCAAACCGATCGGCAGAACGCCGGGAGCGACGCCATGACGCGCGCCGCGGCGTTCGGCATCGTGCTCGCGCTCGCCGCGTGCGCCGAGCCGCCCCCGCCCAATCCGCGAGTCGAGCAGTTCGCACGGCTGCCGAACTGGAGCGGAATTTGGCTCGCGGAGGGGCTCGAGCCCGGCGTCGACGGGTTCAGCATGTCGCGACTGCCCGCGTTTCTGATGGCGGCGCCCGGCATTCCCTGGAACGAAGCGACGGCGGCGCGGTTTCAAGCCGAGCTCGCGGTCAACCCGGGTCTGCAAGTCGAGCCGGCCGCGGGCTGGGGGTATCCGTTGATGATGGACGGCGCTCCGCCGATCCAGTTCGTCATCACGCCCGAGGAAACGCTGATCTTCAACACGTACCGCGACCTACGGCACGTCTACACGGACGGCCGCGCGCATCCGCCCGACGACGATCGCTGGCCGACGACGTGGGGCGATTCCGTCGGGCGATGGGACGGCGACACGCTCGTCATCGACACGATCTCGGTGCGAGAGCCGAACAAGTACTTCGGTGTGTCGGCGTGGCTGTCGGCCGACGCGCACTACACGGAGCGCCTGCGCATGACGGCGGCGGATCGCATCGAAGGCGAGATGACGATCGTCGACCCGGCCACGTTGTCGGGCCCGTGGGTGATCAAGCTCAACTACAAGCGCGCCGACGGCTGGGATCGTTTGATCCACGACGCCTACGACAACGACCGCACGGGCTTCGACGGCGATTTCTACACGATCGGGCCGCCCAAGGACTCGGAGGCTGAGCAGTAAAGCGCTACTGCGCGGTGTCGGCCGTGACGCCCCAGTACTCGGCGATCTCTCCGGCCGTCCAGCCGCCGCCGAGCGCCTGGTAGAAGCTCAACACGGCATTCAGCCGTTGCAGCTTGTTGTCGAGGAACGAGTTGCGCGTCGAGAACAACGTGTTCTGCGACACGAGCACGGTCTCGAAATCCGCGACGCCTTCCCGATAGCGCGCCTCGGCAATGCGGAACGACTCCTCCGCCGCGGAGAGGCTCGAGGCCGCGACCTCCGCTTGCTCTTCGAGCAGCTGGATGTTGCTGAGCGCGACCTCGACTTCGTTGAACGCGCTCAAGACGGCGCGCCGGTACGAGGCGAGGCTGCTCTCGAGCGACAGCTTGGCCTGCTCGATGTTGCGGTGGCGCTGTCCGTTATCGAGCAAGAGCTGCACGAGGCCCGCCGTGATGCTGGCCGAGGTTTGCGACGGCGACGCCAGCACGTTCGCGAGCTCGAAGCTCGACTGCGTCGCGCTCGCGGTCAGCGAGATTTGCGGGAACAGCGTTCTGCGCACGGCGGTCACGTTGATTGCCGCGCCGCGCAAGCTCATCTCGGCTTGATAGAGATCGGGGCGGCGCTCGAGCAGCTCGGAAGGCAAGCCGGGCTGCACGCGCGGCACCTCGACGTCTTGCAGCGTCTGCCCCGCGATGTCGAAGCCTTGCACGTGCCGGCCCACGAGCACCGACAGCGACGCGCGAGCGGCCAAATCGGCTTGAATGAGGCTCTGCAACGCGGTGCGCTGCTGCTCGATCTGGATTTGCTGCTGCAACGCGTCGATCGGCACCGAGACGCCCGCATTGACGCGCGACTGCGCGATGCGGCCGATGATCTCGGCATTCTCGAGGTTCTGCCGAGCCGCGACGATGCGATCGCGGATCAAGAGCAGCTGAAAGAACGTCGACGTCGCCGTGCCGAGCGTGTTCATCGCCACGTCGGCGGCTTGCGCGACTTCTGAATCGTAGTCGGCCACGTCGCGCGCATACGTCGCGGGCTTCGTCAAAATACCCGTGTACGTGAACCGCGCGGCGAGCACCGTCGCGTCGTTCTCGTTGCCGCGCGAGACCGTTGCGCCGTTCAAGCTCGTGCGCGAGTAAGACGAGCCGTCCGCGATCGTGAGCTCTGGCGTCGGCCAGCGCGCGAGCCCCGCTTCACGCAAGAACAGCTGCGCGGAAGCGAGGTTGCGCCGGTTGCTCGCGAGATCGAGGTTGTTGGCTTTGACCTCGTCGATGAACTCGGACAGCTCGGCGTAGTTGAAGTTGTTCCACCAGTCCGTGTTCGGCCAAACACCGGCTTCGCCGTAGACCGGACCGATGAAGCGCTGCGGGACGTCGCGCTCCTCGAGCGGCGGCGGCTCCATGACCGCGCACGCGCCGAGGGCCAGCAGAACGGGGACGAAACCGATACGCGCTGCTCTATTCATTCGACAAGGCCTGTACCGGGTCGAGCCGCGCGGCCTTGCGAGCGGGCGCAAAGCCGAAGACGATTCCCGTCGCCGCCGCGCAGCCGAACGCGAGCATCATGGGCTGCGTCGAGAACACGACGTCGATTCCGCCGAATGCCTTGATCAGCATCCCGACGCCGATCCCAAGTGCGACGCCGATGATGCCGCCGATCGCGGTCACGACGATGGCTTCCGACAAGAACTGCGTCAGGATGTCGCGTTGTCGCGCGCCGGTTGCCATCCGCACGCCGATCTCGCGCGTCCGCTCCGTCACCGAGACGAGCATGATGTTCATGACACCGATGCCGCCGACGAGCAGCGCGATGCCGCCGATCGACGCGAGCAGCAGCCGGAATTGGTTCTGCGTTGCGGCGACCGTCTCGAGCAACTCGGCGCTATTCACGATGCGGAAGTCCTCGAGGCCGCCGTGCAGCGACGTCATGAAGCTGCGCAAGAGCTCCTGCGTCTCGCCGATCCGGTCGATGTCGTCGACGGCGACCTGGATCTGGCGCGCGAACTTCTCGCCGAACAGCCGCAGCGCGCCGGTCTTCAGCGGCACGAACACTGCGTCGTCCTGGTCCTGCCCGCCCGAGCTGCCCTTGCGCGAAAGCACGCCGATGATCTGAAACGGCGTGGCCCCGATCAGCATCCACTCGCCGAGCGGATCTTGGCCTCCGGGAAACAGCTGGTCGTAGACCGTGGCGCCGAGCACGGCGACGGCTTCGTAGCGGTCGCTGTCCTCGCGCGTGAAAAACACGCCGCGTGCCATGGGCCAGTTGCGCGCGCGCGGAAACACGTCCGACGCCGCCGTGATTCTCGTCGAGTAGTCCGCGTTGCCCCAACGCACCGTCTGGCTGTTCTGCAGCTCGGGCATTGCGTAGAGCACGTTCGGAACGTTGTCGGCGATCGCATCGGCGTCCGAAAATGCCAGCGTCGACGGCAGGTTGCGCCGCTGGTTCTCGGCGCGCGCCGGCTGAAGCACGAGCATGTTCGTGCCGATCGCGCTGATGCGTTGGATCACGCCCGATTGCACGCCCTCCCCGATCGCGAGCATGGCCACGACCGACGCGACGCCGATCACGATGCCGAGCAGCGTGAGAACCGTGCGGAACAAATTCGCGTGCAGCGAGCTCATCGCCATGCGGATGGCCTCGCCGAACCCGCCGAGCAGCGACGAAGCGCGGCGGCTCATGAACAGCTTCGCGAGCTCCGCGTTGCGTTTCGGATCGACTGCGTCCGGCTTGCGGCCGCTGTCGCGCACGACGCAGCCGTCGCTGAACTCGACGATGCGGTCGGCGTGCCGCGCGACCTCCTGATCGTGCGTGATCAGGATCACCGTGTGGCCCTTGCGCGCGAGCGTCTCGAGCAGCGCCATGACCTCGACGCCGCTGCGCGAATCGAGCGCGCCCGTCGGCTCGTCGGCGAGGATGATCTCGCCGCCGTTCATGAGCGCACGTGCAATCGACACGCGCTGCTGCTGACCGCCGGACAGTTGGTTCGGGCGATGGTCGAGCCGCTCGCCCAAACCGAGCGTGGTGAGCAGCGACTCCGCGCGCACGCCGCGCTCGGACGACGACAAGCCGGCATAGATGCCCGGCACCTCGACGTTTTCCTTCGCGGTTTCGCTCGCCAGGAGGTTGTAGCTCTGGAACACGAAGCCGAATGCCTCGCGACGCAGCCATGCGAGGCCGTCCGCATCGAAGCTCTGGATGTCGCGGCCCGCGAACAGGTATCTGCCGCTGGACGGCCGATCGAGGCAACCCAGGATGTTCATCAACGTCGACTTGCCGGAGCCCGACTGGCCCACGATCGCGACGAACTCGCCGGGGTAGATCGTAAGGTCGATCTCGCGCAGCGCGCGGACCTCGACGCCGCCGTCCGTGACGAACGTGCGCGAGACTTTGCGCAAATCGATCAGCGGAACGGCGACCGTTCGGCTCGTCAGGTCGCCGCGATCGTCCGCAGAAGCGTGAAGCGCCTGCGCTGCGTCGAGAGCGTGTGCCGACATGAACTAGCGCCCGCCCGGAAACCCGCCCGGGAAGCCTCCGGGTTGGAAGCCGCCGCCCGGGAACCCGCGATTGAAATTGTTGTTGCCGTTGTTGTTCTGCTGACCGGTGCCGGGCGCCGCGGCTTGTGCAATCCCCGCGACGACCTGCTCGCCTTCCGCGAGACCCGAAACGACCTCTGCGGTCACGCGGCTCGTGACACCGATCATGACCTCCCGGTCGGCGATCGAGCCGTCGGCGGCCACGACGCGAACCTTGCCCGCGCGCGGCGGCGCGCCGCGCGCACCGGGGGCGCCGGGGGCGCCTCCGGGCGGTCGACGGCGCGCTTCGCCGGCTTGGAAGCTCGCGTTCGCTACGCGCGGGCCGCCCGCACCAGGAACGGCGCCAGGGCCGGCCGCATCGCCGCCGCGCGCTGCAACGTCGCCGCCGCGCGCCGCAGCATCGCCGCTGCGCGCCGTATCCGCGAACGTCACGGCGCCCAAAGGTATCGTGAGAACGCTACGCGCGGACGACGTGACGAAGTACACCTGCGTCGTCATGCCGGACAGCAGCGCGCCGTCGCCGTTGTCGACGTCGAACAAGCCGGTGTACGTCACGACGTTGTTCGTAGCCGTCGGCGTCGGAAGGATTTGCCGCAACGTGCTGTGCCAACGGCGGCCGCCGCCGCCGAGCGTCGTGAAGTACACGGGCATGCCCGGGTACACCTTGCCGACGTCGGCTTCGGAGATCTGCGTCTCGACCGTCATCGTCGCGAGATTCGCGATCTGCATGATCGTCGGCGATTGCTGCGTCGCGTTCAGCGTTACGCCTTCTCTCATCGCGATCGAGACGACCGTGCCGCCGATCGGCGCGAATATCTGCGTGTACTCGAGCTGCGTCTCGTCCGTCGCGAGCGTCGCCTTGCTCTGAATGATCGACTGCTCTTGCTGCGTCAAGCTCGCCTGCGCCGAAGCCAAGTTGTTTCGCGCGGAGTCGTATTCCTGTTTGCTCGTCGCCTGATCTTCCCAGAGGCGCTGTTGGCGCTCCCAGTTCGCCTCCGCAAGCACGAGCGCCTCGCGGCGCGCCGCAATCTGCGCTTCGGCCGACGCGATGCTCGCGCGGCTGGACTCGACCTTGTTGCGTTGCACTCGAGCGTCGATCTCACCCAAGAGCTGCCCCGAGTCGACCTGATCGCCGACGTTGACGTGCAGTTTTTGGAGCTGCCCGGACACCTGCGCGCCGACGGGCACGGTGTTGCTCGGCTGCAAAGTGCCCGACGACGCCACCGCGTTCTCGACGTCCCCGATCGCGGCCGTCACGACGAGAGGCTTGTCGCCTTCGACCTCGCGCGCGGCGCGGTACCAGTAATAGCCGCCGCCGGCCGCAACGGCCACCAGCCCAAGAATCGCGAGGGCCTTGCCCCGGCGGCTGCGGCCGGGCAATTGGGTGGGCGGGGGCGCGGTATTCGGCTCAGACTGCACGGTCGCCACTCTTCCTAGGTCCCGGGAAACACTCGTCGGACAGCAAACTAGTCCACATTCGACGAGGTGTCCCTATAGAAGAACCAAGGCACTCCGCCGGTCGGACGCAAGAGTGACACGCGCGGCTCGCCGACGTTGTAAGCGATTGTGACGGGCTGTCGCCCGAGGAGAGCTAGGAACGACGCGCTCCCGCGCCGCTAGTTTGCGGCGGCCGTGCGCGCGTCGCGCTCCGCTGCAGCCTTCAGCAAAATCGCTTCGGCTTCGGGAAACAGCCGGCCCGTGTTCGCGAGAAACACGCCGCGCGTCATCATCAGCGCCGTCCAGCCCGTCTTGGTTTTCGCGTCAATGTTGGCGCCGTGGTCGACGAGCCACTGCGTGATCGAGGGCTGGTTCGCGATGATCGAGCCGTGCAGCGCCGTGCTGCCGCTCCAACGCGGGTCGCCGACGCCGAGATCCTGCAGCTCGCGCAGATTGTGCGGATAGTAGAGCAGCGTGTACTCGGGCTCGCCGACCATCGCGAAGTTGCCGAAGTCGGCGGCGGCATTGATGTCGTTGCCGAGCTCGACGGCGAGCTTGACGGCTTCGAGCCGCTCGGCCTCCGGCATGCCCGTGTGCGGGCCGGGCGTCTCGCCTTCCCACGTGTCGAGGCCCGCTGCGACCATGAGCGGCGTGACACCGAACCGGTTCGTGATGCTTGGGTCGGCGCCGCCGGCTGCGAGCAGCCGCATGTACTCGTGATCGCCATTCTTGGCCGCGACATAGAACGCCGTCGCGCCGTTGTAGGTCAGCAGATGCCGACCGAGAAAGAGCCCCGGCGGATTGCGCGTGGTCCCGCCGAGCGGCTCGAACTTCACCTCGTCCCAATCGACGCGAACGTTCGGATCGGCGCCGTGATCGAGCAGCTGGCGCGCAAGCTCTAGGCTCGTGACCTTGCCCGTCGGCCGCGGCGCCGCGGTCGCGAGCTCGCCCACTCCGCCCGCGCGATCCGTGGCGCCGGGCTTTCGTAGCCACGCAATCGTGTGCAGAGGCGACGCTCGCGCGTCGGGCAGGTTCGGGTCGGCGCCGTGATCGAGCAGAACGGACGCTACTTCGTAGAACGCATTGAGGACTGCGACGTTCAGCGCGCTCGTGCCGTCCGAAGCGAGGTCGTTGGCGTTGGCGCCGCGATCGAGCAGCAAGCGCACGGCCTCGAGCTCGGCGTTGCGCACGGCGAAGAGCAGCGGCGTGAAACCGGACTTCGACTGCGCGCCGACGCTCGCGCCCGCCTCGATCAGCGCGCGCATCGCGTCGATGTTGCCCTCGCCGGCCGCGAGCATGAGGGCCGTCTGCCCGCGGTACGCTTCGGCGGCGTGCACGTCGGCGCCGTGTGCGAGCAGGGCGTCGACGGCTTCGACGCGGCCGTTCAGCGCCGCGCTCATGAGCGGCGTTTGCCCTTCGCGCGAGCGCACGTTCGCATCGGCGCCGGCTTCGAGCAGCTTCGTCACGATCGCGGCGTTGCCGTTGTTGGCGGCGAGCTCGAGCGGCGTGACGGCGAAGCGGTTCGCGGCAGTGGGTAGAGCGCCGGCTTCGAGCAGCAGCTCCACGGTCGCGAGGTCGTCGCCTTCGGCGGCCCAGTGCAACGCCGTCGTGCCGTCGGCCTCGGCGGCGTTGACGTCCGCGCCGCGGTCGAGCAGCGCATTGACGGCGGAGGCGTCGTGACGCTTCACGGCGTCGACGAGCGGTGCGGCGGCGGCCGCGAACGGCGCGCCGCAGGCAGCGAGAATCGCGACGACGAACGGCTGGCGCATGCCTGAAGTCCCCCCAAAAGCCCTATGAGAAATATACAGCTGCGCTGAGGCCGCGACCACGCCGCGCGGGTGGCAAGCGCCCGCTGAACGCCCTATCCTCAAGCCCTCGAGATTCCGGGGGGTCTCTCACGCTCATGCGGCGCTACGTCGTCGGCTTCGCAGCACTCGTTCCGCTCGCGCTCGGCGGCGCGTGGTGGCTCAGCCGCTCCCACGGCGACGCCGCCGCCACGCGCGATTTGCTCGGCCGTTATTGCACCGACTGTCATAACACGTCCGATTTCACCGCCGAGCTCGTGGTCGAGCCTGCCAACGTCGAAACGATCGCCGCGGACCCCGCGCATTGGGAGAAGATCGTCCGGAAGCTGCGCAACGAGACGATGCCGCCGGACGGCCCACGGCCGCTGCACGAGCAGTACCTGCGCGCCGCCGAGTTCGTCGAAGCGAGCCTCGACGCCGCGGCCGCTGCGAACCCGCAGCCCGGCGACGTGCCGGCGTTCCGCCGCCTGACGCGAACCGAGTACCGCAACGCGATCCGGGATTTGCTGGCGCTCGACGATCTGCCGGCCGAGCTCGACTTCGACCTGCTGCTGCCGGCCGACAACGCGGCGAGCGGCTTCGACAACATCGCCGATCTGCTGTTCGTCTCGCCCGTGGTCATGGAGCGCTACATCGCAGCCGCGCAGAAGATCGCGCGGCTCGCCGTCGGCGATGTGCGCGCCCCGGTCATGGTGAACATCCACCAACTCTCGGAGCAACAGCCGCAGGACGAGCGCGTCGACGGCTTGTCGTTCGGCACGCGCGGCGGGCTCGGCGTCCACACGTATTTGCCGCTCGACGCGGAGTACGTCGTCGAGCTCGAAACGGCCGAGCGCGTGAGCGAGCCGCACGAAATCGAGCTCAGCGTCGACGGCGCGCGCGTCGCGGTCGCGACCGTCATGACGCCGGAGCCGCGGCCCGGCGTCCCGCGGCGCAGCAGCGAGCAAGTCACGTTCCGCGCGCCGCTGAAGGCAGGGCCGCACCTGATCGGTATCACGTTCGTCGAGCGATCCGAGGCGCTCGACGAGAGCGTCACGCGCGGCCGCATGCGCGGCCGCGGCACGCTGCCCGCGATCGCCATGGCCACGATTCGCGGCCCTTACGCGGCGACTGGCCCGGGCCAAACGCCGAGCCGCGAGCGCATCTTCGTCTGCACTCCCGGCGCCGCGGTTGCGGAACGAGCTTGCGCCGAGGAAATCCTGCGCGGGCTTGCGCGCCGCGCGTACCGTCGGCCGGCGGCGGATGCCGATCTGGCGGATCTGCTGCCGTTCTACGAGGCAGGCCGCGCGGAGGGCAACTTCGACACGGGCATTCAGTTCGCGCTCGAGCGCCTGCTCGTGAGCCCGCAGTTCCTGTACCGCGTCGAGCGCGAGCCGGCCGGCCCTGCGCCCGAGCGCGTGTCGGACCTCGAGCTCGCGTCGCGATTGTCGTTCTTTCTCTGGAGCAGCATCCCCGACGACGAGCTGCTCGCCGCGGCCGAGAGAGGCTCGCTGCGCGAGCCCGGCGTATTGCAAGCGCAAGTTCAGCGCATGCTCGCCGATCCGCGCTCGCAAGCGATGGTCACGAACTTCGCCGCGCAGTGGCTGTTCCTGCGCGACGTCGCAGTCAAAGACCCCGACATCTTTCTCTTTCCCGACCACGACCCCACGCTGCGCCTCGCGCTCGAGCATGAGACCGAGCTCTTCGTCGACAGCGTGTTTCGCAGCGGCGGCAGCGTGCTCGATCTCCTGACCGCGACGCACACGTTCCTGAACGAGCGGCTCGCGAAGCACTACGGAATTCCGCACGTGCAGGGCAGCTACTTCCGCCGCGTCGAGCTCGGGCAGGGTAGCCACCGCGCCGGCTTGCTGGGCCAAGGGAGCATTCTGACCGTCACGTCGTACGCCGCGCGCACGTCGCCGGTTCTGCGCGGCAAGTACGTGCTCGACAACCTGCTGGCATCCCCCCCGCCTCCGCCTCCGCCCGACGTCCCGTCGCTCGCGACCGAGGACGCAGCCGACGGCGCGCCGCTGACACTGCGTGAAGCGATGGTCCGCCACCGCGCGAATCCGGCTTGCGCGGGCTGCCACGCCAAGATGGACCCGATCGGCTTCGCGCTCGAGCACTACGATGCCGTGGGCCGCTGGCGCGACGAGGACGCCGGCGTGCCGATCGAAGCAAAGAGCGAGCTCGCCGACGGCCGCGTCATCGACGGCCCCGAAGGCGTCCAAGCGATGCTGACGGACCGTCCCGATCTCTTCGTGAGCGCGCTCACGGAAAAGCTCATGATGTATGCGCTAGGAAGGAACGTGCAGTACTACGACGCGCCGGCCGTGCGCGCCATCGTGCACGAAGCGGCCGAGAGGAATTACGAGTTTTCGGCTATTGTTGAGGGCATCGCCGCGAGCGTGCCGTTCCAGATGCGGGCCGGCCGCGCCGCGAGAGAGGACGAGCCATGAAGCTTCCATTGGGCACGTTCATCAGCAAGAAAGCGCTGCCGCGCCGCACGTTCCTACGCGGAATGGGCGCGACGCTCGCACTGCCGTTCCTCGACGCCATGACGCCGGCGTTCGCGGCCAGCGGCGCGTGGACGCCGCGGCTCGGCTTCGTCTACGTCGGCAACGGCATCGTGCACAAAACCTTCAAGCTCACGGGCGTAGGGAAGGCGTTCGAGTTCTCGCCGGTGCTCCGGCCGCTCGCGCCGCTGCGCGAGCACCTGACGGTATTGAGCGGCCTCGACCACGCGCAAGCCAACAACTTCGGCGACGGCACCGGCGATCACCCGCGCTCGTCCGCCGCATGGCTCACGGGCGTGCATGCCTACGACCGCACACGCCCCGGCGTCGAGGTCAAGCTCGCGACGACGGCCGATCAGCTCGCTGCCGACGTGCTCGGGCAACAGACGCCCGTGCGCTCGCTCGAGCTCGCCGTGGACACTGCGACACAGAGCGCGTGCGACTCGGGCGACTGCTTCTACGTGAACACGGTGTCGTGGCGCAACGAGACGACCCCGAACCTCACCGAGAATCACCCGCGCGTCGTCTTCGAGCGGCTGTTCGGCGACGGCGGCAACGGCGCCGAGCGCGCCGAACGCTCGCGCAAGACGGTCAGCATCCTCGACTCCGTGCGCGCCGAAGCGACTCGGCTTGCAGCCAGCGTCGGCGCCGGCGATCGCAGCAAGCTCGGCGAGTACTTGGACTCGGTGCGCGAGATCGAGCAGCGCATCGGCGCCGCCGAAAGCGAATCGCGCGGCGACGTCGAGCTGCCCGAGCGCCCGCTCGGCATTCCCGCGTCGTTCGACGATTACGCGAAGCTCATGCTCGACCTGCAGCTGCTCGCGTTTCAAACGGACACGACTCGCGTCTTCAGCATGATCCTGGCGCGCGAGGTCAGCGGCCGACCGTATCCGCACATCGGCGTTCCGGACCAGCATCACGTGGCTTCGCACCACCGCAACGACGCGGGCTTGATCGAGAAGAAGACGAAGATCGACGCGTACCACATCTCGCTGCTCGGCTATCTCGCCGAGAAGATGCGCACGACGTCCGACGGCGGCGGCACGTTGCTCGACCAGAGCTTGCTCGTCTACGGCGGCGGCATGGGCGACGGCAACCTGCACCAGCACACGGACTTGCCCTGCGTGCTGCTCGGCAAGCTCGGCGGCAGCATCAACGCGGGCCGGCACATCGCGGCGCCGAGCGGCACGCCGATGACGAACCTGCTCGTGACGGTGCTCGATAAAGTCGGCGTGAGCGTCGACGCGATCGGCGACAGCACGGGGCGCTTGCCGCCCGAGTATTTGAGCGCGGTCTAGCCCTTGAGCGTCAGCGCAGCTGACTGTCCTTGCTGCCGCGGCGGTTGTACCCGCTGAACACTCGCAGTTCCTCGTCGGCTTTCTCTTGGCACTGGACGCACAGACGCACGCCGGCCAGCGCCGCACGGCGCGCCTCGGGAATCGCCTCGCCGCATTCGTCGCAGTGCGTCGCGCTCGGCCCTTGCGGAATCCGGCTCTTCGCTCGCGCCACGCCGTCTTTGACGGTGTCGTCTATCTGATCCTGTACGGCGCCTTCGCGCGCCCAGCCGGTTGCCATTTCAGAGGCCTCGATCTCGAATATCGTCGGACCCAGGTTGCCCGACTTGGTTTCAACACTGCAAGCGCGATACCGCTGCGCGGAGGGTTTGTATAATCTACTCCAGTTATGTGTCTTAACGTTATGACTTAACAGCACAAATACCCTTGAAGATCAGTCGATATCGCGTTGCACTGATGGTGCACAAGACGCTCGTGCCGCGTGAGGACATCACGGGTATCAGCCAGTCGAGGCTCGACGAGCTCCGCACCGAGACCGACGTGCTGCGCACGCTGCTCCGATCCGGTCACGACGTCGCGGTGGTCGGCGTCGGCGACCACCTGACGGAGCTTCGCGAGACGATCGAACAGTGGCGGCCGCACGTCGTCTTCAATCTGCTCGATGAGTTCGCCGGCATCATCTCGTACGACCACTACGTCGTCGCCTTTCTCGAGCTCATGAAGCAGCGCTACACGGGCTGCAATCCGCGCGGCATGATGCTGTCGCGCGACAAGGTCCTGACGAAACGCGTGCTCGCGTCGTACGGCGTCGCGACGCCGGCTTTCAGGTTGTTTCCGTTCGGCCGCCGCTTTCGCGCTCCGGCCGGCATCGAGTTTCCGCTGTTCGTGAAGTCCGCGACCGAGGACGCGTCGCTCGGCATCTCGCAAGCTTCGCTCGTCGAGGACATGAGGAGCCTTCGCGAACGCGTGCGCTTCGTCCACGAGCACGTGCAAAGCGACGCGCTGGCCGAAGAGTATGTCGACGGCCGCGAGATCTACGTGGGGGTGCTCGGCAACCGGAAGCTCGTCACCTTGCCTCCGTGGGAGATGGACTTCGGCACCTTATCGGGCGCGCAGCTGCGCGTCGCAACGCGCAAGGCGAAGTGGGACCGAACGTATCAAGCCAAGCACCGCATCAAGACCGGCAGAGCCCGCGGCCTGAGCCACGCGCAGCGGCGGACCCTCTGCGAGCTCGCGAAAACGACGTACCGCGCGCTGAACATGAGCGGCTTTGCACGCATGGACTTCAGGCTGCGCCGCGACGGGCGAATCTTCCTGCTCGAAGCGAACGCAAATCCGAACCTGAGCAAGGGAGAGGACTTCGCCGATTCCGCGAAAGCCGCCGGCATGAGCTACACGGCGCTCGTCGAGCGAATCGTCGAGCTCGGGCTCGGCTACATGCCCGAGTGGCGCATGTTCGAGCCGTGAGCGCGCCGGCACGAGCCGCGGAAATCCGCGGCTCGGCCGGCGGCCGTTAGAACGCGAAGTCGACGCCGATCACGTAACGCCGGCCGTAGAAGTCGAACAGCCGATCGTTCGTGATACGCGTGCCGCTGAACTGAGCGAACGACGCTGCGGGCGGCGGATCCTTGTCGAACAGGTTCTGCACGTTGAAGAAGAGCTCCCAACCCACGCTGGCGTTCTCCGGCCCCCACGTAAGGCCCATGTCCGTGTAGTACCGCGAGTCGACCGAGTTGTCGTCGATCGTGACGCCGCCGACGTCGTCGAAGTCGAGCGAGCCCGAGCCGATGAACCGCTCCTGCGCGAACAAGCTGAACGCTCCCTTCGCGTAGCGCAAGTACGTCGTCGTCTTGAACTCCGGCAGCGAGCCGTCACCGGTCTCCCCTGCCACGTCGCGCTTCGCGGCGCCGCGCGCCGTCGTCGAGTTCTCGTTGAGCCACGTCGCCAAGAGCCGCGCCGACAGCGTGCCGCCGCCGTCGAGCTGGTGCGTGTAGCTCGCCTCGAAGTCCGTACCTGCGACGCGCGCGGCGTCCTGGTTCACGAAGCCGTTGTCGACGATCGTGACGCGGCCGGTCGTCTGGTCGCGCGTGACCTTCTCGCAGAAGACGTTGAAGTTGTAGCACTGGTCGACAATGTTCTGCGTGCCGAGCTGCGCGAGCGCGCCCGCGATGTCGATCTCGTAGTAATCGGCCGACATCGAGAAGCCGTCGAGGAAGCCCGGCTGCCAGACGATACCGGCCGAGAGCGTGTCGGCTTCTTCCGGATGCAGGTTCGGGTTGCCGCCGTTGATTTGCGTCATCGTGTAGTTCAATCCGCCGAACGCCGGGTCGTTGACCGAGCTGCCGACGCCTTGGCGGTCGAACCGCTCCGACAGCGTGGCCGCGCGGATATCGCGCGACTGCGTGGCGCGCAGCCGCACGGCGTCGTGGATCTGCCAGTCGAGACCGACCTTCCACGCCCAGATGCCGCCCGAGCCTTCGTAGTCGGCGAAGCGCGCCGCGAGGCTCAGGTCGAACTGCTGAAAGCCGGTGCGGTCCGCGAGCAGCGGCAACAGCGACTCCGCGAATACCTCGGAGACCGAGTACGAGCCCGAGATCGGCTGCACGTTCGTGAAGATGAAGACCTCGTTCGGCACCGCCGAGAACTGCGACGGCACGCCGCGGACGCCGGTGCAGCCCGCGGGTGGGTTCGCCAAGTTGACGGTGTTGGCAGTGCACGCAGCGAGCGTGTCGGCCGTCGGCAGCGATAGCGCCGTGATGTCGTCCGGACCGACGACCTGGTCGACCGACTCCTCGCGCCAGCCGCCGCCGAACGCGAGCGAGATCGCGCCTGCGCCCCAACCGTCGCCGATGTCGCCTTCCATCGAGAACTCGGCGACGTTCTGCTCCGTCTCAGCGAGGATGAACTGATCGCCCGTCAGGACGTAGTCGATCGCGGCTTGCGAGGCGCGGCCGACGCCGAACAAATTGATCGGCACGCAGTCGCCATAGCGCGCCGGATCGAAGAGCGATGCGCGGCACACGGGCTGCAATGTCGTCGGGCTCAGCACGACGTCCATCGCTTCCGGCAGGCGGTCGGTACGGATGAAGTCGACCTGTGTGATCTTGTTGTCGTTCGTGCCGAGCTGCGCATAGCCCCCCATCGTCCAGCCTTCGAATGCGCCGCCGTCGATTTGCCTGTCGGCGCCGAACGTCAACGACCGCGTCTCGTTATCCGTGATGAAGCGGTCGTGCGCGAGATCGGCCGTCGTGTGGTAGCGCTCGAGCGTGAACGACTGGAGGTTGTTCGCCGTCATGAGCTGCTGAATATTGGCCGGCAAATACGGGTTGCCGCTGTAGACCGTGCCCGCCCAACCCGCGATGCCGAGCGGCAGCGTGCCGACGCTGTTGACCTCGTTGGTGCCCGCGAGGAACTGGGCGTACAGCGACGTGTTGTCCGTAACGTCGAAGGTGTAGTGCGCGAACAAGCTGCCGCGCTCGGTTTCCGGAACAAGCGAGCCGCCGCGATCGGTCACGGCATCCCAGCCGCTGCCGCCGTTCGAGATCTGCTGCGTGCCGTAGCTGCCGCCGGGCGTGGCGACGCGCGGCCCGGTGGCCGGGTTCGCGCCAATCAAGTTCCCGTCGACGAACGGCACGGCCGAGCCGTCGGGCAAAAACTCGTAGCGGTGAATCGCCGTCGGGACGCGGTCGGCGCCCGTTCCCACGCCTGCGACCGTGCTGTTGATCAAACCGCCGGCCGTGTACGTGTACGAGACGACGTCCGGGCGAACGAGATCGCGCGGGCCCGGGCCCGGATTCTGGATCAAGCCCCAATGCCTGAACCAATCGCGGCCTTCGAGCGTCTCGATCCGGTCGGCGCCGAACGCTTCGCCGGACACGATGAAATGGCCGCGCTCGCCGATGTCGGTACCGTACGCGACCGAGACTTCCGCGCTCTCCCCGTCGCTGCGCTCGGTCATGCCGGCCTGCGTATGAATGTCGAAGCCTTCGAAATCGTCCTTCAAGACGAAATTCACGACGCCCGCGACGGCATCGGTGCCGTAGACGGCCGAGGCGCCGCCCGTGACGATCTCGACGCGCTCGACGACCGCCTCGGGGAAGAGATTGATGTCGACCGAGCCGAGCCGGTTCGACGGAACGATACGGTGGCCGTCGAGCAGCACGAGCGTGCGGCTGGCGCCCAGGCCGCGCAGATTCACGTTGGACGCGCCTGCGGATGCCGACTTGCTCGCGGCCGTGTCGGGTGAATCGTTCATGAAGAATGGCGGCAGATAGTCGAGCGAGTCGATGATCTGGCCCGGCGCCATCATCTGCATGTCGTCGGCCGAGATCGCCGTGATCGGCGTCGGCGAGTTCATGCCGTCGCGCGTGATGCGCGAGCCGGTCACCGTGATCTCCTCGAGACTGCCGGTCTGCGGCGCAACGTCCTGCGCGAACGCGGCGCCCGCGCACAGCGCGACACCGACCGCCATCGACAACCGCGTCCTGCGCGGCCCGCTCACTATCCCTACGTTCATTCGGTTCACTGAAACAATCCCCTTAAAGAAAAAGCGAAAAAGAAGCTGATGCAAAGGCCGCGCGTCCTACGCGCATGCTGTCGCAAAAAAAACACACCGGTGTTTCAAGGCAAGGCTACCAGCAGAAATTCCCGCGGCAAAACCAAGACCTACCGGTTTGGCTCGCGACGTGCGCGGACGCGACATCGCACGAATGTGCAGCGCGGAGCGCGATGCTGACCCCGCGCTCACAAATTTCGAAGCGCGCCGGCTACGGCTTCGAAAGGCTCGCGACGAGCGCCTCGCCTTTCGGCGTCAAGCGGTAGCCGACGTCGAGGCTGAACGTGAGCCCAAGGTTCTTCAGCTTCCGGACGTCACGCTTGAACTCGTCGCGCGGGCGCCCGAGCGACCGCGCGAGCCTCGCGGCAAGCACACCGGGACGCGCCTCGATCGCGCGCAACGTCGTGAACGTCCACGCGCCCACCTTCGAGCGCCGGTCCATCGCGTCGAGCTTCTGCACGAGCATCACGAGCTCTTCCGCCGAGACCGCGTCCGTCTCGGGTCTCGGCCGCGCGCCCATTGCTGCGTCGTAGTGGAACTCGATCACGAACACGCGCTCGCCGGAACCGTGTTTCGCCGTCTGCAGTAGATCGGCCACGGACTCGAAACCGCAGTTGCGCGCGAGGCGCGGCGATAAATCGTCGAGGCTCGTCTCGTAGATGCGATCGACGACGACCGCCCCAGCGCCGAGCGCATACCGGCCACCGATCTTCACGTGCGGCCGCTGCCAAATCCGCACCGTGCAGCGAATCTCGCCGCTGCGTATGCGCTCGTGAAATCGCGTCTTGAACAACATCCGCTTTCGTCCGCGGACAATGACCTGCGCCGCGCGAAGCTAGTCCGGCACGTATGCGATCTGCATGCTGCGAAACGCGCCGTCGAGGAACGCCGCTGCGTCGCCGAGCTCGGCTTCGTATTTCGCGAGCGGGTTCCGCTCCACGACGTCCTCGGCGCCGAGACCCATGTTCATGTAACCGATCAACGTCAGGAACAGCTCCTGATAGATGCCGCGTTGGCGCACGAGCTCCGCACCCGTCAGCACACGTCCGTCCGCCGGCACGACGCGCGTGTCGGGCTTGACGAGACCTGCGAGCCGCTCGACGGCGCGGACGCGGCCGCCGAACCAAGCGCCGTTACGGAAGTCGAGCAACGGCCACTCTTCCGCGGACACCACACCGCCGACCGCGAGCACGTTCGCCTGCGGAAAATGAACGAAGAGATCGCCGTCGGTGTGCGCCGCCGGCAAGTAGCCGTAGTCGATCTTGCGTCCGTCGAACTGCACCGCGCCCTCGGCGCGAGCCGTCTGCTTCGGCCGCGCCACCTCGGGCAGCGGCTCGAGCGTTCCTTCGAACAGCGTCGACGTGATGCGGGCCCCGAGATACATCGCGGTCTTCTCGTGCGCGAAGATCGTCCCGCCCGCTTTACCGACGAGCTCGTTCGCTCCGGTTTGCTCGGGATGCCAATGCGTGTCGATCAGCGTGTCGACGCGATCGTTGCCGGTCGCGGCGAACACGGCGCGCAGCAGCGCGCTCGCGTTCGCGGCGAGACCGCCGTCGACCATCAGCGCGCCTGCGGCGCCGCGCAGCGCGAGCACGTTGCAGCCCGCACCTTGCAGCAGGAAGAGCCCGCCGCCTAAGTCCGTTGTCGTGATCGCAGCCGCCTGCGCGCGCACGGCGCGCAGCGGCAACAGCGCGGCGCCGAGAGTCAAGGCGCCTGCCTCGAGCAGGCGCCGTCGCGAAAGCCGGCTGCTAATGGCTGGATCTCGCGTGGGTGTAGACGGGGTCATGAAGGACCGGCTCGCCGACCGGCCAGATGTCGGGCCACAAGCCCTGTGGCGGGCCAAGCACGGGCCAATCGGGCGCGCGCGCCATCATGACCGTGCCCCCGAGCTCGCGTAGCAAGGCCGCTTCCTCTTCGAACACCGGCGTCTGCAGCGCCATGAACGCCATGAACCCGCGCGACTGCGTATAGTCGAGCGCAGTCAATCCGTCCTGGTCCTTCAAGTTCATGTCGATGCCGTACGACGCGAGCTGGCGGATGACGTCCTTGTAGCGCTTGCGCACCGCATAGTGCAGCGCGGATCCGCCGCGGACCTCCTCCATGTGCACGACGAGCGCGACGACGTTCACGTCGGTGCCGGCATCGTGAAGGATGCGAATCAGCTCGAGCGCCTCCTTCTCCGTGGCGCGCCCCGCGAGCACGGCGTGGATCGGCGTCTGACGGTCGGCCATGTAGACCGTCGCGTCGGCGCCATGCTCGAGCAACAGTTCCACGACCTCGCGGTCATTGCCGTTCGCAGCACGGATCAGCGGCGTCGAGCCGCGCGTGTTCGTCGCGCCGCGTACGTTCGCGGGGCGGAAGAAGAGCTGCATGTTCGGGTTCGCGCCGTGCTCGAGCAGCAGCTTCAAAACGTCGAGGCCCGTCGTTTCGTTCGGCGGATCGATCGACGCACGGCCGCCGTCGTTGCGCGAGCGATTACCGACGACCGTGAACAGCGGCGCCGTGCCGTAGATGTCCCATTGATTGACGTCAGCACCCGCCTCGATGAGCTGCTTCGCGAGATCCCAATTCGCGTTCATCACGGCCACGTGCAGCGGCGAGACTTTGTCCGGGTCCGGCAGGTCGATGTCGGCGCCCTTCGCGAGCAACACGTCGACGCACGCACGGCAGTTCTCGCGCGCCGCGTACAGCAGCGGCGTGAAGCCGCCGGTATCGAGGCTCTTCGGCCGCCCCTCGGCTTGAATGTGCCGCTGATAGTCGCGGACCGCGGAACGCGCATCGACGGCCGCGCCCTGCGACACGAGGAAATCGATCATCTCGGGATGGCGGCGCGCCGACGCCCACATGAGCGCCGTCTGCCCGCCGAAGCTTTCGCGCGCGTCGACCGTTGCGCCGTGCGCGAGCAGCAGCTTCGCCGCCTCGACGTTGCCCGTGCGCGCCACGAGCATCAGCGCCGTCATGCCGTCCGCGTTCGGCGAGTCGGCGTTTGCGCCCGCGTCGAGCAGCAGCTTCAGGATCTCGGTATTCGCGACCTCCGCGGCCAAGCTCACCGGCGTCGCGCCGTAGTTGTTCGCAATCGAAACGTCGGCGCCTGCGCCGATCAACCGGCGCACCTCGGCAACGTCCTCGTCGTACGCGGCCCACTGCAGCGGCGTGCTGCCGTCGGGCTTGCGCGCGTTGACGTCCTCCGCGCCGCCCGCGCCGACTCCGATGCCGAGCCATGCGAGCGCCGGCAAAGCGATGAAGGCCGCCGTTCGGGCTGTACGGCTCATACGCTAGACCTCGGAGAACGTGCCGGTCGCGTCGCCGAACTTCTCGAGCTCGTTGGCCGGCACGCCGGCCTTGTCGAGCATCGTGACGAGCAGGTTCGCGAGCGGCGTGTTGCGCGCGTAGTTCAGGTGCTGATTGCCCTTGAGCCCGCCGCCGCGCCCAATCAGCGCTTCCGGCAATTGGTCGGCGTCGTGAGCGTCGCTGTTGCCCATGTTGCTGCCGAACAGAATGATCGAGTGGTCGAGCACCGAGCCGTCGCCGTCCGGCGTCCGCGCGAGCCGCTCCGCGAACCTCGCAAAGATACCCGTGTGGTAGTTCTGGATCTTGCGCAGGTTCGCGATGCGCTCGGGATAACCGCCCCAGTGCGACGTCGGATGGAACGCGTCGTGGACGCCGAGGTTCGCATACACGCGCATGCTGGCTTCCTCGACCATCTTCATCGTCACGACGTTCGTGCGGTTCGTTTCCCACGCGAGCGCGAACAGCTCGAACTGCACGTCGAGCAGCTCGCCGAAGTCGTCGGGCGCGCCGAGCGGCGCATCGGGCAGATTCGCGAACGACTCGCTGCTCTGTTGGAGCTTCTGCACGCGTTGCTCGACCTCGCGAACGGAGTCGAGGTAGTTGTCGACCTTCGCGCGATCGGCCGCATCGAGCTTCGAATTCAGGCTGGCCGTCGCTTCGGTCACGTAGTCGAGCAAGCTCGTAGTCGTGCCCAGGATCGCCTGGCGCTGCTCCTTCGTTTGGCCCTGCCCGAACATCGAGATGAACACCTTGCGCGGGTTGCCCTCCATCGGCAGCGGCTGCGTCGGAGTGCGGAACGAGATCATGCCGCCCGGCTCGCCGCAGATTTCCATCGACGGCAGCGCCGTATCTTTCTGCAGGTAGCGCGCCGCCAGCTGATCCGCGGTCACGCCGATGCCTTTCTCCTCGCTGCGCTGACGCGGATGCGTGCAGTTCAGCCACGTCTCCTCGGTGATGCCGTGGGGCACGCCGCCCTCGCCGGCTTTGTTGCGCAGCCCGCTGACGACGGTCACGTAGTCGCGGACGGGCTCGAGCGGCTCGAGGATGAACGGAAACTTCGGGTTGCGGCCCGTCGTCGCCGGCTGCCACTCGGTCTGCAGCGCGCCGTGCGGGAAGTAGGTGAACCCGAGGCGCGTCGCCGGCGCAGCGGCCGTCTGAGCGAGCGCGGTGCCGGCCGGAATCATCGCGTCGAGCAGCGGCAGCGCGATCGACGCGCCGGCACCCTGCAGCAAAGTACGACGGGACAAATGCTTACGGGTCAGAAACATAGCGCTACTTCTCCGTGTATTCCCTTAGCTTACTGCAACGACGCCTGGCGAACGTCGACGGCCTCACGCTTGCGGAAGGCGTCGCTTTGGACAATTCCCAGCACGAGCGATTCGAACCGGTAGTCGTCTTTCGCCGCCTCGCGCACGATCTCGCGAACCACCGGCATGTCGCGATAGCTGAGCGACCGCCCGAGCGCGAACGTCATGAGGTTCTCCGTGAACGCCTGCACGAACTGGTCCTGCTGCGCGACGAGCGCGTTGCGCAGATCGGCCGCACTGGCGACGGGGGTTCCGTTCGGCAGCACGCCGCTCGCGTCGATCGGCGTGCGCGTGTCCGGATCGAGCGTGCGGTATTGCCCGACGGCGTTGAAATTTTCGAGCGAGAAGCCGAGCGGATCCATGACGCCATGGCACGCGAAACAGGTCGGGTTCTCGCGATGCTTCTCTAGGCGCGCGCGCAGCGTTCGCGGCTCCTCGCCGCGTTTGTTCTCGATCAAGTCCGGCACGTCGGGCGGCGGCGCTGGCGGCGGCGACCCGAGCACGCGCTCGAGCACCCACGCGCCGCGCAGCACGGGCGACGTGCGATTCGGGTACGACGTCAGCATCAGCACGGCGCCTTTGCCGAGCAACCCGTAGCGCGACTCGTCGGGCAGCGTGACTCTGCGGAAGCGGGCGCCTTTGACGGTCTCGATGCCGTAGTGCATCGCGAGCCGTTCGTTCAAGAACGTGTAGTCCGCGGTCAACAGACTCACGACGCTCTGGTCGCTGCGCAGCACGCTGTCGACGAAGAGCTCGAGCTCCTCTTTCATGAGATCGCGCGCGTCGAGCGAACCGCTCGCGTGCGGGAACTGGGTACGGTCCGGGACGATCTCCTCGAGCTTCGACACGTCGAGCCACTGGAACGCGAAGTCCCTGACGAGCGATTTGGCGCGGTCGTCCGCGAGCATGCGCCCGATCTCGGTCTTCAGCACCTTCGGATCGCTCAACCGCGAATCCTCGGCGACCTCGAGCAGCTCGTCGTCGGGCAAGCTGCTCCAGAGGAAGAACGACAAGCGCGAAGCGAGCTCCAAGTCCGTGAGCTCGGCCGTGCCGGCGCTGTCTCCGGCCTCGGCGCGATAGATGAACTGCGGGCTCGCGAGCACGGCGCTCAGCGCGTCGCGAACGCCCGTCTCGAAGCCGCCTTCCTTGAACCCCGAGTCGTAGAAGGCCATGAGGCCGCCGACATCGGTGTCCGTGACGGGGCGCCGGAAAGCGCGCTCGGCGAGATTCGTGACGATCTCCGTCGCGCAGGTTCGCTCGTCGGGCGTGTCGGAGGGCCGGCAGGTGAAGATCTTGTTGCGGCTCGGCGATTCGCCGATGCCCGTCACCTCGAGCGGACCGCGGATCTGCAACGCGTGCGCGGCTTGAATGCGCTCCTGCCCGCCTTCGAGCGCAGCGGTTCGAGTGCGCTCGTCCGTTTCGGCGTAGCTGCGGTGTATGAACGTCACGGCCAGATCGTGCTGGCCGGCCGGCGCTTGGAACTTGATCTTGCGCAAGCGGTTGTTGATCGCCTCGACGGCCGGATCGAGGTGCTGGTCGATCGACTTGTGGTCCGCTTCGCCGCCGATGTTCGTGCGGTAGAACTCTTTGCCGTCGAGCAGCACGACGACCGTGTTCTCGAACTCCATGCGCGGCACTTCGCGCGCGAGGGCCATGTCGCCGATCGTGAGCTCGTACTCGCCGTCTGCCGGGAAGTTGTGCGTGACGACGAAACCGCCGCGCGTGCCGAACGGCATGCCAGGCAAATGATGCTGTTGCAGCCCGGTGCCGCGCGCCGCGTCGGGCGGCAAGGAGATGATCATGTTGGCCGGATCGCCGTACTGCGCCGTGACGGGCAGCGCCGTCGTGTCGCCGACGGCCTCGAGCGCAATCGCCCGCGCCGCGTCGATGTACTGGCTCACGAACGTCGGCGACACTTGGAGCGCGTCGGCGTTGTTGTCGAAGTAGCCCTGCACGTTGTCCTCGGGCAGCAGCGCGGCTGCGTCGACCTCGAGCGCCAAGAGGTCGCGGATCGCGTGGGCGTACTCACGCCGATTCAGCCTACGCAAGGCAACGCGGCCCGGCGAAGCCTCGCCGACGCCGGCGTCGATCTCGGCCTCGAGCCAGGACGCGAGCGCGGCCGCGGTCGCCGCATCGGGGCGCGGATTGCCCGCCGGGGGCATCAGCCCGCTGCGCAGCTTGCGAATCGCGAGCTCCCAGGTATCGGCATCTGCGGCGATGCGATCCGGGGCCATGGCGTCGAATGCCCGGTTACCCGCGAGGTCGTCGCGGTTGTGGCACTCGAAGCAATACTTGTCGACGACGGCCCACTGCGCTTCGCGCTGGTGCGCCTCGTTCCAAACGAAAAAATAGCCCCCGCCGGCCACTGCGATAACGCCGACGAGCGCCGCGGGTATGACGAGCTTCGCTGAGATGGCAATAACCCCCGATTCTTGGGCCCGGCGTCCACGCCGATGCCTCTCAATAGTATAAGGGGACGCCGCGCGCGTAGCCCGGGCGCCTGCGTCAAGTTTTGTCGCATCCCAAGGCCCGGCAGCGGCTTCCCTGTGAAGCCCGCGGCGCATTACATTGCGGGTCCGGTAGAGGCTTCGGGAGGGGTGCCGTGAAGCGTACTGCTCTAGTCTGGATCGTGCTTTCGGGAGCGAGCCTCGTGCCGGCCATCGGCTCGGCGCAAGCGCCGCCGCCCTCGGGCTCGAATCAAACCGTCTCGTGCGCGCGCGGCGGCCTGCAGCGCGCCGTGAACCTGTACATCGACGCGCAGACGAAAGGCGACGTCTCGAGCCTGCCCTTGGCGCAAGGGCTCGGCTACTACGAGAACATGGCGCCCGTCGCAATCGCCGACGGCCTCATCAACACGCCGATGAAGATCGATCATCACTGGAGCTTGTTCGACGAGTCCACGTGCCAGACCTTCACCGAGGTCATCGTGACCGACGCGGCCAAGCCGTACGTGTTCGGCACCCGGCTGCGCGTGAACCACGACAAGATCGCCGAGATCGAGACGACCTGGACGACGACGGGGTATTGGCTGTTCAACCCCGAAAACTACTTGAAGTACTCGTCGAGCGAGAACTGGGGCCCGATCCCCGCCGAGCAACGCGACTCGCGCGGCACATTGGTCGCGGCCGCGAACGCGTACTTAGACGCGTTCCTCGAAGGCAAGATCGACTTGGTGCCGTGGGGCTTTCCGTGCGTGCGCGTCGAAGGCGGCGCCTACACGGGCCGCGGCTCGCCGACGGACAGCTGCGAGGTCGGTGTTCCGAGCGGCGTGAACATCGCGAACCGGCGTTTCGTCGTCGACGAAGCGCTCGGCGCCGTCGTCGCGTTCTGCACGTTCGGCGCGGGAAGCGCGACGGGCGGCAGCGGCGCTCCCGACACTCACCTATTCCGTGTCGAGAACGGCAAGCTGCGCTACGTGCACACGATCACGCACTTGTTGCAGGCGAACTTTCGCGGCGGCGCTAACGCGGGCGCGCCGCGATGAGCTCGCGCAAGTAAGCGGCCGTCTCGGCCGGCTGCGCGCCGTCGTCGAACAGACCGATCATCTCCGCGATCGGATTCAGCACGCGCGGCTGCATCGTCTCCACGAGCTGTAGAGCCGTCTGCCCGGCCGCATTGCGCGCACTCACGTCGGCGCCGCCGGCCACGAGCTCGCGCAACACGTCGAGCCGCCCATCGCGTGCGGCGAGGTGCAGGGCCGTGTCGCCCCGCGGATTCTTCGCATTGGGATTCGCACCGGCCGCGAGCAGCAGCTTCACGGCGTTGGCCGGGGTGCGGTCGCCTTCCTCGCGGAAGATGCCGATCTTGCTCTCGCGAATGTCGCCGGGCCCGCCCGCCATCAGGAGACCCTTGCCGCCGTTCAGAGCGACCATCAGCGGCGTGAGGCCCGTGTTGTCGCCGAACGGCATCGGCGGCGCGCCTTCGACGATCGGCAGGGTCCACTCGAGGTCCGCGCCGTGCGCGATCAGGAGCTTCATGGCGTCGACGTCCGCGGCGATGGCCGCGCGGAAGAACGGCGTGCCCGAGGCCTTCGTGTCGCAGCACATCGAGGCGTTGTGCATCTGGCCCGCGAACGGCTTGTTCGGGTCCGCGCCGGCCGCGAGCAAGCGCTCGATCAGATCGAGGCCCGTGAGGCGATTGTCGTGATCCGGCCGCAGCCGCGAGCCGTCGCGCGCGCGCCAGTCGGTCGGCGCGTCGCGCATCTCGATCGCATGCCAGAGCGAGCCGTCGTTGGCGTCGGCGCCGAGCTCGAGCAGCGTGGCCGCCATGTCGTAACGGTCGTTCACGATCGTGAGCATCATGGCCGTCGCGCCGTCGCCGTTCGTCGCATTGACGTCGGCGCCCGCTTCGATGAGGCGGCGCACCATTGCTTCCTCGCCGTCACGCGCCGCCCACATCAACGCGGTGAAACCGCCGCTCGGAAAGTCCGTGCGCATGCTGCGCTTCGTGAGCTCCGACGTGCGCGCTTTCGCGTTGGCGTCGGCGCCGGCTTGCAACAGTGCGTTGACGACGTCGAGATGACCTTCGGCCGCCGCCCACATCAACGCCGTCTGTCCCTCTACGGCCTCCGCTGCGTTCGGATCCGAGCCGTTCGCGAGCAACAGCTCGACGGCTTCCACGTTGCCGGTGCGCGCGGCCGCCATGAGCGGCGTCTCGCCGTCGCGCACGGAGCGCTCGACGTCCGCGCCGCGGCCGAGCAGCGCGCGCATCGTATCGACGTCGCCGTAGCGCGCCGCTTGCAAGAGCGGTGTGACGCCGAACGCGTTCGCGAGATTGGGGTCGGCGCCACGCTCGAGCAGCAGCGCGACGAGATCTGGAGAGCCGTGGTACGCGGCCCAGAGCAACGCCGACGAGCCGTCGGTATCCGTTTCGTTGACGTTCGCGCCGGCCGTCAACTGCGCGCGCACGGCTGCGGCGTCGCCACTGCGTGCGGCCGTCGCGAGGCTCGCCGCAGCGCTGCCGCCGGCGACGAGGAGCGCCGCGCACGATGCGGCCAATAGCGAGCGGACGCCGAAACGCCAGGGATTGCGACGCGGAGTCCTCATCGAACGCTCCTCGAGCTCGTGCCTCCTATGTAAGGTTACCGAATACCGAGCGAGGACGCACGCCCGCCAGGTCTCATTTCGCAGCCGGAGCCTGGTCCCCGCCGCTCGAGCCCGCGAACATCTTGCGGCCCGTGTCCGTCATGATCACGACGCGCGCGTTGACGAGGTTGCTGCCGTCGCGCGCAAGGCTCCCTTCGAACGTGACGAGGTCGCCGGGCTTCAGCGAATCGCGCTTCCAGCCCTGGCGCAGCAGCGCGTTCGGCCCGCCCATCTCGAACGCCCAGTTCACGACCGCACCGTTCGCGTCGGGCACGTCGGCGTAGATGAAGATGTGCGGATTGGTCCACTCGACCTTCGTGACCTTACCCGTCAGCGAGATCGGCTTATCGATGTCGTATTGCGCGGGGAACGAATGATGCGCCGCCGCGGGCAGCGCGAGAAGGCTCGACCACGCGAGCGACCACACTATGCGATTCATCGGAGCTACTCCTCAGCCGACCCGTCGAGGCCCATGCGTTTCACGAACTGCTCGTTCTCGAGGCACACCTCGTCGATGAGCTCGGCGTCGACGACGATGCGTTGCCGAAGGTTGACCGTCCACGGCTTCGTGAACGCCTTCGGATCGTCGACGGTCGCCTTGATCTCGATATGCCCGAAATCGATGCGGCGAATTTCCTCGCGAATCTTCGCTGCCTCGGTCACGACGCTGCCGTTCCAATCGATCCAGGTGTCGTCGCGCATGCCGATCGTGTCCACGACGAGCGTGTCGCCGTCCCATTTCGCGGACGAGTAGCCCTGCCACGCCGGCGTCGGCTCGTCGGGTAAGGCGCGCGCGTCGGTAAATATTTGCCGGTAGCCGGCGTTCATCTCGTTCAACATCACGAGCAGACCCGGCGTGTGGACGAACTTCAGCATGTGCGGCAAGCCGTACGCGCGCAGGAAGAAGTCGGGCAAACAACGGATGTGCGGATCGTCGATCGCGAGGTTCTCCGTGCGCTTCTTCACGATCGGCAACTGCCACGGCTGATACGGGAGCCCTCCCTCCATGTCCACGCCCAGGTTGGCCATGCCCTTGCCGGAAGGAAGCGAGCTCGTATCGCTGATCGTCTCCTGTCCCGGCTCGGTCCGATCGCTGATCCAGATCCCCGAGAAGTCCGGCTTCCCGTTCGCAAGGCGCGGCGCGGGCGCCGTCATGTCGACCTTTCCGTCGGCACGGCGCGGCACTCCGGCCGTCGCGTAACCGACCCACTGCGCGGCTGCAGGTGCTGCGGCGACCAACGCCGCGAGCACGACCGCCGAGCTCGCGCGCCCAACTGAAAAAACCAACGACATCCGACCCCCCGTTCTGCGACATTCGATCCCAACCCAAATTTCCCACACTAATGCTCCCGGCGCACGCAGCCGTTAGAATCGCCTCGACCGGATCCGGGTAGGTACGGCGCTAGAGGCAGCAATACGAGCTGCCGGCGACCGAGCAGGCCGCAGCCGCGTCGACGCCGAGACCTGATGGAACGAGAATCCGCGCTCCCGACGTTTACGACCGCATGCCGCAACTGCGGCGCCGTGCTCGGCGGAGTTTTCTGCGCGCATTGCGGCCAAGAGCACCGGCACGACCGTCTGCGGTTTCGCGATTGGGTGCGCGACGTGCTCGACGCGAGCGCGAACCTCGAGTCGCGAATCCTCCGCACGATCATTGAGCTCACGGTACGGCCGGGGCGCATGGTCGCCGAGTACGTCGCCGGCCGGCGCGTGCCGTTCGTAAGCCCGCCTCGCTACGCGATAGCGACCTGCGCGCTCTGGTGGTTCGCCGTGTATCTGAACGACGAAGCGCAGACGTCGACAGACTGGTGGGTCGAGTACGGCCAGCTCGTCAACCTCGCCAGCGTTCCGTTCATCGCGCTCGTGATCCAGCTTCCGTTTCTCGGCTCGCGTTACAACTACGTCGAGACGTTGAGCCTAGCTCTGTACATCACGGGGCAACAGTTTCTATTGCGCGTCGGCTTTGCAGTCGCGGGCCTGCTCGGCGCCAACGCGCTCGCAGTGGGTCTCATCGACTCCGCGTTCTTCCTCGTCTACACGTCGTGGGCGTTGTGGCAGTTCTACGCCGGACGCGTGCGCTTGCGGGCTCTGCGCATCTTCGGCGCCGTGCTCGGCATCCTGATCTTCGGCACGATCCTGAACTTGGCGCTCATGCGTTCTGCGGCGCTGCTCGGGTAAGGTGGTAGCTCACGATGAAACCGAACCGCAACGTCACGAGAGCCCAGCTCGCCGGCGCGCTCGCTTGCGCCGCCGCCGTTCCCGGCACGCTTCAAGCTCATCATTCGACCGCCGAGTACGACTCCGCGACGTTCGTCGAAGCGCGCGGCGAGGTCACGAAAGTGCTCTGGCAGAACCCGCACGTGCGCCTCGAGATCAGCACGCAAGCATTCGACGGCGTCGCACAACCGTGGCTCCTCGAAGGCCAGAACCCCGGCGATCTCGACCGCGCCAACATTCCGCGCGACATTGTCGAAGCGGGCGACGTCGTCACGTTCGCGGGTAACCCGTCGACGCGCCGCGAGCGGCGCATGTACGTCACGAACGTCCTGCTCGAGGACAAGACCGAGATCGTGCTGCGCGCGAACGCCGCACCGCGTTGGTCGCCGGAGCACTACTTGAGCCATCTGCAAGCAGCCGTGGATCCGGTCCGCGCGGCGGCCGACCGCGGCGACGGCATCTTCCGCGTGTGGCTGCCGGTCGCCGCGAAGACACCGGACTGGGCGAGCGATCCGCCGCTGACCGACGCGGCGCGCGCGGCGTGGCGAGCCTACGACGCGCTTCGCGACGATCCCGTCGTCGATTGCCGGCCGCCCGGCATGCCGCAAGTCATCACGCGCAGCGGCCGCTACGCGCTGCGCTTCGTGCGCAGCGGCGACGACGTCGTGATCGAGAACGAGTACCGCGACATCGATCGAGTCGTCCACATGGCGAACGCAGGCGAAACCGCGGCGCGCCGAGCGCCGACGCCGCTAGGTTGGTCGACCGGCCGCTGGGACGGAACGTCGCTCGTCGTGACGACGACCGACATCGACTGGCCATACTTTCAGCTCTACGGCCTCGAAGGCGTTCCGCAGAGCGCCGAGATGACGATCGTCGAGCGCTTCACGCCGAACGCCGACGGCACGGAGCTCACGTACGACATCTCAGCGACGGACCCGAGGACGTTCACGCGCACGGTGACGGCGGACGGCTATCGCACGTTCCGCTGGCAGCCCGGGTTTCAGTTCATGCCCCCGGACTGCGTGCTCGACGCACAGCGCTAAGGACGGCGAAAGCGCAGCACGAAGCGGTCGGTCTTGCCGCGTACGGCGGGATCGAACACGCCTCTGCCGAAATCGTCGATCGGGTTGTGCAACACGTCGCTTTCAGCCTCGAACACGAACCCCGCGGCGGCGAAGTCGCGCTTCACGACTTCGGGATCGATGCGGTGCAGCGTGCCGCCCGTCGACGCCGGCGAGCCGGGCGCGGCCGTATGATCGATCAAACCCAGCGTCGCACCGGATTTCATCGCGGCGAAGATCTCGGCAAGCAGCGCGGGCCCGTCGATCTTGGCCCAGCCGTTCGCTTCATTGACGTAGTACACGTCGTGGTAAACGGCGCTCAGCAGCACGAAGTCGAACGTCGCCTGCGGCAGCTCGATGGAGTTGTTCTCGGCGTTGAGCCTCTGGACGTTCGGCAAGCGAGCCGGATCGGCGAAGCGGCGCGCGAGCTCGTCTTTCGCGCCCTCGAGGTACGCGGAGTTGTTGTGGGCGACGACACGACCGGTGCGTCCCACGACGTTCGCGAGCAACTCGGTGAAGTAGCCGGGCCCCGAGTAGAGATCGAGCACACTCATGCCCGGCCGCACGCCGAAGAACTCCAGCACTTCGGCCGGCTTGCGCTGCGAGTCTTGCGCGAGGTCCTCGGGGGACCGGTCCGGGGCTGCGAGCGCCGCCGCGTAGTCGACGTCGCTCGAGCCCGAGCCCGTGCAGGCGGCTGCGAGAAGAATGAGCAGAGTACCGGCAAGCCACTTCATGCCCACTCTCCCGCAACCGTCTGTGCGTGCACGATCAGAACGAGATGCGCACTCCCGCGCGGTATCGCAGCCCGAGCGTGTCGAAGAACACCGGGTTCGTCGGGTAGGCGTTGCCGCCCGGCGCGACCGGCGGATCCTTGTCGAGCAGGTTGTTGACGACCCAGAACAGCTGGATCGCGCTACCCTCCGACTGCCGGAAGTCGTACGACCCGGACCAGCTCAGGTAGAAGGCGTCGTCGACGCTGTTGTCGCTGACGGTCAATTGCCGCGTATTGGTCGGGTCCCCGAGCGGGCTCTCGGTCCACGTCGCATTGAGCGTGCCCGAGCCGACGTAGCGCGTCTCGAACGTGCTCGTGAACCGGCTGCGCGCATACGTCACGAACGCCCTCGCCTGCCAGTTGGGCTGCGTATTGAACGAACCGAACGAAGCGACCGGTCCGCTCTGGCCGTCGTAGTCGATCGGCGGAGCGGTGCCAAGCCCTGTGTTGACGATCATGTCGTAGAGATACGTACCGATCAGCCGCAAGTTCAGACTGCCCTCGCCTTGCAAGTCGAAGTCGAAGTTCGCTTCGTAGTCCCAGCCTCTCGTAACGAACTTGGCCAGGTTGATCGCGCTCGAATCGATCGCCGTGATGTCACCCGTGCCGTAGCCCGTGATTCGGTTGCACGCGGCGCCGACGCCGCCGCTCCGGTTGCATTGGTCGACGAGCGGCTGATTGCCGGGGCTCTGCGTGATCGCGTTGCCGAGCTCGATCTCGAACCAGTCGGCCGACACGCGGAATCGATCGAACGAGAACACGGTGCCGAACGTGATCGTGTCGGCCTCCTCGGGCTGGAGATCGGGGTTGCCGCCCGTCGTCGCATCGACCAGGTCGTTGGCGCCGCCGGCCCAAGGATTCGCGATCTGCGCGTTCGGCGCCGTGACGCGCGGCAGGAACAGCTCGCGGAAGCCGGCTGCGCGCACGTCTTGCGAAACGGTCGCGCGGAACCTCAGCCAATCGAGCGGATCGTAGATGCCGGCGACCTTCCAGCTCGCGAACGTGTCGGAACCCGAGATCGTCGGTAATGTCGAGCTCGTCGCCTCGTTCTTCGTCTGGCGCGCCGAGAAATTCGTGTGGAACTTCTGCGACATCGGGACGTCGAGCTCGCCGTACACTTCGGAGACCTCGATCTCGCCGCCGCGGTCGAGGCCGTACGAGAGCAGGTACGAGCTGTACCACGGCTGATTCGCAAGGTCGTGCGTCGTGTCGGCTTCGTCCTTTCGCCACTCGAAACCCGTCGCAAGAGAGATCGGGCCGGCCCAGCCTTCGCTGAGCGTCGTACGGAAGTTCACGCCGAGCACGTCCTGCGTATATTCGTTGTCTTCCTTCAAGGTGCGATACACGTACTCGAGCGCTCGCGGATTGACGCTCGCGTTACCGAAAATGTTGAGCGGGACGCACCCGGCCGCGTTCGCGCTGAAAGCAGTGTTGGGAGCGCCATTGATGGTGGGCAGCGTAGCGCGGCAAACGATATTGCCCGGCGTGGCCGGATCGATCACTGCGTCGAGAGCCCAACGCAAGAAGTCGTACGCCCTGGGGGCGTTGAGGCCGCCCGTGGCGAGGATATTCGTCGTGTTGCCCACCAAGTTGTTGAACAACCGCTGATGGTTCTCGTTCCTGCCGTGCTGGTAGTAGACGTCCCAGTTCCACTCGCTGCCGAGCTCGCCATCGAGCCCCGTCACGAAGCGCGTCGTCTCGTTCTCGGTCGTGTTGACTGCGTTGATGACGTCCGGTAGGAAATTTCGCTGGAAGCTACCGGTTCCGTTTCCTCCGTTGGCGAGTAGCGCGGCTCGAACGGGCTGCGAGAGAAACGCGTTGTCCGCCTGAATCAGGTGAGAGTTCGGACCAAGGCCGCCGTTCGCCGGCGTGCCGAACGCGTCGCTGGTCGAATACGCGACGTCGCCGAACCAGTTCAGCCGGTCGCTCAAGTCATAGCTGATGTGGGCCATCGCCGAATATCGCTCGACCTCCGGACGGACGTTGGAGACGCTGTACCCGGGCAGCGTGCCATCACCGCCGATGCGCACGCCGAAACCCGATCCCGGTCGACCCGGGCTGTACGGCGTAAGATTCGTACCGCTGACGTCGAACTGCAGCGGCACACCCGTCGACGTCGTCATGGCGCCAAATTGCGTGGCCAACAGCTTGGCGTCCGGCAGCACGATGAACTGCGGCTGCCCGTTTCCGGTCCCCGTCGAGTTCGCGGGGCCGTTGTTGGCGATACCCCAGTTCTCGGCGCACCACTCGCGCGTGTACGAGCAAGGGCCGATCCGGTCCTGCTTCTGATATTCGAGCCCCGCGATCACGTGACCGCGGCCGTCGTCGCCGAAAGCCGTTCCCCACGCGAACGAAGCGTGCGTGTCGCCACCGTCGCTTTCGGCGGTCTGGCCGTAGTCGACCTGCGCTTTCACGCCCTCGAGATCCTTGTCGAGGATCACGTTGACGACGCCTGCGATCGCGTCGGAACCGTACTGCGCCGAGGCGCCGCCCGTCACGACCTCTGTCCGCTCGACGAGCATCGACGGAATCAGCGTGAGGTCGACGGCGCCGCCCTCGGTCGTCGGCACGACGCGCCGCGTGTCGACGAGCGTGAGCGTGCGCGTGCCGAAGAACGGGTTCAGGCCGCGCAGGTTCGCGAGCTGCGCGCCGACGTTGAAGTTGCCGATGCCGACGTTCGTCTCGGTGAAGAACGGCGTGTTCTGCGGCAGCGTCCGCACGACGTCGCCGACGTTGACGAGACCCAAATTCTCGATCTGCTGCGAATCGATCGTCGTCAGCGGCTGCGACGAGTCGAAGCCGCTGCGGCTGACTCGCGATCCCGTCACGATGATCTCTTCCGACTGCCCAGCTTGCGCGGGTGTCGGCTGTTGCGCGAACGCAGGCAGCGACGCCGCGATGCCGATGGCGAGCAAGCTCAAAGAACCGAGACGCCGCGCGTCGGGTGACGCGCCGAGACGAGAAGTCGTCGTCATGATAATCCCCCGTGCAAGATCGTTGGTTAGGCGCAACAGCGATCGAACTCAACCGTCGAGAGCTTAACGCCGCGCGTAGGCCGCGCGCTACAGGATCTCGAAAAGAGCGCTCCTTAATTGCGCGTGAAGTCCACGCCGTTTCGCAGTAGCTGCTCGTAGCGGTCGAGGTCGAGGTTGTTCTCGGCGCAGACGTACTCTTGCAACCGCGTCCCTTCGCGCAGCATGAGGCTCGAGCGCAAGACCCACGGTTTCGTCAGCACGTTCGGATCTTCCATCGTGACCTCGTAGTCGATTCGATCCTTACTCACACGCGTGTAGCGCTCGACGATGTGCAGCGCGTCCGAGTGGAACGTGCCCGTGCCCGCAAGCCACGTCTTGTCGTTGAAACCCGCAATGTCGACGACGAGCGTATCGCCGTCCCAATGCGCGACGGAGTTGCCCATGTAGCTCGGCAGCATGTCGTCCGGGTGACTCGTACCGAACGGAATCACGCGAAACGCGCTCATGTACTCGTACAGGATCACGAGCTGCGTCGGCGTTTGGACGAATTGCTGCGGGAACAGTCCGAGCATGACGCTGCGCGGAATGCCAGCCGGCAGGCAGCGCCCCGTCGGATCGTCGATGCCGCGGCGATTGAACGCCTCGAGCACTTTCTGCGCGGCCCAATCCTGGTAAGGCGCACCCTCTCGACCGGCGGGCCGATCGTTCGACGAAGCGACGACCGGCGCGTTCGGATCCCGCCCCGTTCCGCCGACGCCGAGCCCGGCGTTCGCTTCGGCCCATGGCCCGGGTTGCGTGCTGCCGCCTTGCCACACGCCCGTGAGGTCGGGCTTGCCGTCGGGCGTCCGCGGCGGCTGCGCGGCAAGCGCCGCCGCGAAGACACCGGCCACGAGCGCGGCGGCGAGCGGCGCGCACGTCATCGAACGTCGACGGCCGGAGCGCCGCCTCCGTCGCCGGTGCCCGCCGGGGGACCGAACATCATCTTGTCGCCGCTCGGCAGCGTGATCTCGCGCGAATGACCCCAATTGCCGCCGTCGCGCGCGCGCCAACCGGTCACGGTCAGCCTGTCGCCGACTTTCATCGTGACGTCGCGCTTCCAGCCGATCCGGTGCAGCGCAACGGGTGGATACCCCTCGAGCTGCCAGCTTACGACCTTGCCTTGGTCGTCCGTGACGTCGAGATAGATGTGCGTATGCGGGTTCGTCCACTCGATCTTCGTGAGGACGCCCGTCAGCGTGATTGGCTGCGCGAGATCGTATTCCGCGCCGAACGAATGGTGTGCCGCCGCGGGCAGCGCCGCGAGCGCGGCCACGCAAACCCCAGCGACGAGCCGGACCCCTTTCATACCCGCCCCCTGCAACGATCAGCTCGCCGGCCAATATACCCCCGGCCCGCGCGGGCCGAAGCATGTCGACCGGCGCGCTGCGCCCGAACGGGCCGGTTCGGCTGTTAATTTTCCCGAAACGCAACCATCATGTATTCTCGAACTAACGGTTGTCGGCTCAAGTGGGTCCGGCATTCGGGTGAAGGTTGGGTGCCCCAGCCGACGACTCTCTCAAGGGGTCGTTAAGGAGGCACTCTATGTCCAAGAAACAGCGTTCGCTGGCTTCGGCGGTACGGCTCGTTCTAGGATCGAGCCGCACCAAATCGTCCACGGTTCGTCACATCGTCGGCCTCGGCGCGATCGCCGCAGCCGTCAGCTACGTCCCGCTCGCGCACTCGCAACAACCACAGGCCGCGCAAGAAGGACCGCCCGAGGAACTCGTCGTCACGGGGTCCCGGATCATGCGGCAGGACTATCAATCCGCGAGCCCGATCGTCTCGTTGACCAACGAAGACTTCCTGAGCACCGGCACGATCAACGCGGAGGAACTCATCAACCGGCTGCCGCAAGTCGCGCCGAACTTCTCCTCGGGCAACAACAACCCAGGCACGGGTCAGTCGTACCTCGACTTACGTGGATTGGGGCCGGAGCGGACGCTGATTCTCGTCGACGGCAAGCGACTGATGCCGTCGGAGGAGGACGGCAAGGTCGACATCAACACGGTTCCGACCGCGATGGTCGAGCGCGTCGAGGTTCTCTCGGGCGGCGCATCGGCGGTCTATGGATCGGACGCCGTCGGGGGCGCCGTAAATTTCATTCTGCGCGACGACTTCGAAGGCGTCGAAATCACGGCGCAGGCCGGCGAATCGGAGGAAGGCGACACGGGAACAGTTCAGGCCGAGGTGCTCGTGGGCTCGAGCCTGGTCGACAATCGCGGTCATGTGATGCTGTGGGCAACACGTAACCAACGCGACTTGCTCAGCAAGGGCGATCGAGAGTTCTCGAGACAAGCCGTTTCGACGACTTCGTACTTCCCGACCGGACACGTTCGCATCGCGCAGAACAATCCGTGGACGCTCGCCGCGGTTCAGAGTGTTTTCTCGACCTATGGGTCGACCATACCGACGGCCGTCGGCACCTTGGTATCGAACGACGACAGCACGTTCTTCAGTCAAGGCAACGCCGGCGAAGGGATCCACAACTTCAGAACGGTGCTCGGGGAGAACATCAACGGCCTCTACGTCGCGCAGAACTTCATCCCGAGGGGGTTCTACAGCTACAACTTCGAGCCGTTCAACAACCTCATCATCCCTCAGGAGCGTCTGAACTACGGCGCCAACTTCACGTTCGACGCCACGGATAACGTGGAGATCTACTCGCGCCTGATGTACACGGACTACAACTCCGACATCAGACTCGCGCCAAGCCCTGCGCCGACCGGTGAAAACTCGACGATGCCGGGAAGCGGGCTCGTCGACTTCACGGTGCCCGTGACCAATCCGTTCGTGCAGGCGAATCCCGGTCTCATGACGATTCTCGGGTCGCGCACGGGCGACAACACGGTCTTGAACGGCACGGGCGCGACGGAGGACTTCATCTTCCGTTACCGCTTCCTCGCGAACGGTCCGCGTATCGAATCGTACGATCGCGCCGTCTATCAGTGGATCGGCGGCGTGCGCGGCGACATCTCGGAGAACTGGCGGTTCGACGGGTACTACGCGCGAGGCAAGTACGACGAGCGACTCGAGCAGAGCGGCAACGTCAGCGTGCGGCGCGTCGAATCGTTGTTCGATGCGCCGGACGGCGGCGCCAGCATCTGCTCCGGGGGGTTCAACCCCTTCGGCGTGCAGCTCAGCGCGGAGTGTGCCGACTACGTCGGAGTCGTTGCGAAGAACACTCAGGACATCGAGCACAACTTCGCCGAGTTCGTCGTGAGCGGTGACATCTTCGAGCTCGGTGGCGGCCGAGCGTCGGTGGCCATCGGAACGTTCTGGCAGGAGCTGACGTACGAGAAGATAGCCGACGAGATCCTCGCTTCGGGCGACGTCTCGGGCTTCAACGCCGAGGACGACATTTTCGGCGTAACGAGCAATACCGACCTGTTCGCCGAGTTGTATCTGCCTTTCACGGAAGGGCTCGGCATCACGACCGGTTGGCGAAGCTCGGACCACAACATCGCCGGCAGAAACGACTCCTACAAGCTCGAGCTCGATTGGGCGATCGCCGATCCGTTGCGGTTTCGCGCGAGCTACCAGAGAGCCGTGCGAGCGCCGGGTGTCGGCGAGCTGTTCGAGCCGCTCGTCGAGGACAACCCGGACGTGATCGACCCGTGCAACCGCGATAGCTCGTTCCGGGCCGGGGCCAACTCTGCGCAGGTTCAAGCGTTGTGCGTCGCTCAGGGTATCTCGGCCGCGAGTCTCCAGACCTACAAGCAGTCGACTGGGCAGATCGACGCGCTGCAAGGCGGCAACCCGAAACTGCACGAGGAGAGCGCGGACACGTACACGGTGGGCTTTGTCTGGCAGTCGGACAACGACCTTCAGGTCTCCGTCGACTACTACAACATCGAGATCGACGACGTCATCACGTTCCTCGATCCGTCGCTCGTCGTGAATCAGTGCTTCAACGCCGACGGCACGAACCCGACGTACAGCAACGCGAACGTGCAGTGCCAGAAATTCGGACGCAGCTCGGGAACCGGCGAGATCAACGACCTGCTCGAGCTCAACGAAAACATCGGCTCGTTGCGCACGGACGGCGTCGATCTTCAGTTCGATTGGCGCCGCATGATCGGCGGCTCTCAGACGCTCGGCTTCAACTTCCGCTCGACGTACATCAACGAGTGGTCCGAGCAGCCGGCGCCGGGTAAAGAGTTCATCGAGTACACCGGCACGATCGGCGACAACGAGGGCGAGGTGATCCCGGAGCTCAAGGCGACGTTCACGACGATATGGGGCCTCGGCAACTTCCAGACGCTGCTCGGCTTGCGCTACATCGACGCGATGGAGCACGAGGAATCGGCGCTGGTCAGGAGCACGGATCCGGCCATCTGCGGCTGCACGGGCGTCGACTCGACGGTCTACGCCGACGCCTCCGTGCGGTGGACGCCGACGGAACCGCTGACGGTGCGGCTCGGCATCGATAACTTGAACGACCGCCAGCCGAAGCTCTACACGCCGGATCAAGACTCGGGCACGAACCCGAGCGTCTACGACGTGATCGGCAGGCGCTGGTACCTGAGCGCGACGTACCGCTTCTAGCGCTGCGGCTGGGAGGTCTTGGGGCCGCTGCTCGCGCAGCGGCCCTTTTCTTACTGATACCGCAGCGCGACGTTCGGCGCGACACGCGTCACGCGCTGCGCAGGGATGAAGCACGCCACGGCCGCGACGATCGCGAGCACGACGGCGACGGCCGCCAGCGTTGCCGGATCCCGCGGGCTGACGCCCGAGAGAATCGAGGCCATGACACGCGTGGCCGCAAGCGCGCCCACGAGCCCGAGCGCGAGCCCTATGCCTGCGAGCAGCATGCCGCTGCGAAACACGAGCTTCCGCAACGTCACGCCGCTCGCGCCGAGCGCGGCGCGAATGCCCATCTCGTGCGTTCGCTGGGCCACGGAGTACGAAATGACTCCGTAGATGCCGACCGAAGCCAGCAGCAGCGCGATCGTGGCGAAGACGCCGTAGAGAATGCTCTGGACGCGCTGCGCCGTCATCGACTCGCGCTCGATCTGCTCGAGCGTGCGCACGCGGCTCAGCGCCTGATCCTTGTTCACGGTATCGATGGCCGCGCGCACGGCCCCTTGCAGGCTCGCGGGGTCGACCGACCCTCTGACGGCCAGGCTCATGCCGTAGGCAGGGCTCTGGCGATACGACACGTAGAGCCCGCCGCTGCCCGTGTCGTCGAGCCCGCCGATCTTCTCGTCGGCGATCACGCCGACGATCTCCCACGCGATCTCATCGCCGAGCCCGGTTTGCCCGGGAATGATCTGCTGCACGAGCACGCGCTGGCCGATCGGATCGGCGTCCGGGAACTCGCGCTTCGCGAACGTCTCGTTGACGACCGCGACCGGCGGAGCACCGGCCGCGTCGGATTCGCTCAAGGTGCGGCCCGTGCGCAAGTCGATGCCGAGCGTCGCGAAATACGACGGCGTGACCATCTTGAAGAAGCCCGCGCGGCGCTTCGCGCGGTCGACCACGTCGCGGCCCGCGATCTGGAACGGCATACCGTATCCCCAACCTTGGAGCGGCAGCGCCGTCGTCAACGCGACACCGGTCACGCCGGGCGCTGCCTCGAGAGCGGTACGAACCGAGTCGAGATACGCATTGAGCGCCTCGGGGCTTGGATACTGCGTCGTCGCAATCGGCAAGCCCGCGGTCAACACGTTGCTCGAGTCGAAGCCCTTCTCGACGTCGAGCAGCGCGAACACGCTGCGCATCATGAGCCCGGCGCCGACGAGCAGCACGAACGCGAGCGCGATCTCGCCGACGACGAGCGCTGCGCGCACGCGCCGGCCTGCGTTCCCGGAAGTGGAGCCGTGCCCTCCTTCCTTCATCGCGCCCGTGAGATTCGGCCGCGTCGCCTGCACGGCCGGCGCGAGACCGAACAGCACGCCGGTCGCGACCGCGACGGCGAACGCGAACAGCATGACGGTGCCGTCCATGCTCGCATCGAGCTCCGCCGGAAACATGAACGGCGGGATCAACGACTCGATCCACTTCATCGTCGCGAAGCCGACGCCGATGCCGGCGATGCCGCCGCAGATCGCGATCAGCACGTTCTCGGTCAGGAACTGCCGGGCCAAGCGCCAGCGGCTGGCGCCGAGCGCCGACCGCACGGCAATCTCGCGCTCGCGAGCGACGCCGCGGGCGAGCGCGAGGCTCGCAAGGTTCGCGCAGCCGATCAGAACGACGAACGCCGTGGCCGCGAACAGCACGTACACGGCCGTGCGCAGCTGCGGTCCCGAGATGACGTCGGCGACGCGCTGCACGCCGACGCTCCAACCCTGATTCGAGGCCGGATGCTCAGTAGAAATGCGGGCTCCGATAACCTCCATCGCCGCGCGCGCCTGCTCGAGCGTGACGCCGGGCGCGAGCTTCGCGAAAACGCCGAACCAATGGAAGTCGCGCGTCAAGTTCGACGGCTCGAACGCGAGCGGCTTCCAGAGCTGGTTCGAGTCGCGGTCGAACGTGCCGGGCTCGAGCACGCCGATGACCTCGTGCGGCTCGCCGTTCAGGACGATGGCGCGCCCCACGACGCCCGGATCGGCGCCGAAGCGCGTCTCCCACAAGAGATGATTCAGCACCACGACCTTGTCCTTGCCGGGCTCGTCCTCGCCGGGCAGGAACAAGCGGCCGTACGCTGCGCGCGTGCCGTAGATACCGAAGAAGTCAGGGGCGACACGCCCGCCTTGCAGCTGCGTCGGCTCGCCGCTGCCGGTCCACGTGGCTTGCCAGCCCGTGCGCGGCGACATGCGCTCGAAGACCGCGTTCTGCTCTTTCCAGTCGAGGTAGTTCAGCGTCGACACGGCGTTGAAGCCGCCGTCGGGCCGCCGCTCGAGGACGCGCACGATGCGGTCCGCATCGGGATACGGCAGCGGGTTCAACACGAACCCGTTGACGAAGCTGAAGATCGCCGTGTTCGAGCCGACGGCCAGCGCGATCGTGATGATCGCGACGGCCGCGAAGCCGGGGCTGTTACGCAGAGCGCGCAGCGCGTACCGGACGTCGTGCTGCAGCGCGCTCATGCGAAACGGCGCCTATTTCTTCGCCGGATCGATTTGCGCCGCGATCTCCATGAACGCTTTCGCGTACGCCGCATTGTCGAGCTGCGCCATCGCGAAATGGCCGCCGCCCTTCAAGCCGCGATCCGGCAGGTACACGGAGGACGCCTTCGCGCCGGCCTGCGACCAAACCATCGCAGCACAGTCGATCGCGTTCTTGCTGGACGTGCCCATCTCCGTAGCGACGAGCACGATCGGCAGGTTCCCGTAGTTCACGAGGCGGCTCGGGGGGTCGGGTTGCATCATGCAACCGTTCCTGTCGATGGCCACGAAACTCGGCGTCAGCGCCGGGTCAGTTTTCCAGCTCGTCATCAGCGCGGGGCTCGCGTTGAAGCCCG